>ERZ1034543.324-NODE-324-length-12197-cov-3.537144_pt1 | contig 12197 bp, 7 predicted proteins | sample MGYA00520654_ERZ1034543 | MGnify/ENA primary metagenome ERZ1034543 (study PRJEB33760, sample SAMEA4777712) | hypersaline lake metagenome | biome: hypersaline environment; feature: brines | place: Spain | collected 2012-08 | depth 0 m ... | reverse complement strand
CCGGCTTCTGGACGCTGGTCGACGTGGCGTGGGGACAGACCACCGGCCACTTTTCCGACTTCGGCGGCACGGTGCAGACGGAGTCGGACCTCGGGCGCCGCCTCGCCGGGACCGTGCAGGGCTTGTGGGCCGATGGACTCGGGGGCTGGTGGCCGGGGCGTCACTGGAGCACGGCTTTCGTGGGGGCAGGGGTGGCGGGAACCGGTGGGGCCGGGACCTGGCGGCTGTGGCGGTCCGGGGCCCTCCACGGCCGATATGCCCGGATGATTGCGGCCGGGGCCGTCCCCTACGCCCTCTGGATGTTCTTCTTCCAGAACGTCGTGCACAAGAGCCGGCACGTGCTGCCCCTCTTGGCACTGCTGCTCCCGGTGCTGGCGGCGGGCGCAGCGGCCCTGTGGCGGGCCCGCGCGTGGCCCGTCCGCGGGGGGATCCTGGCGGCCGCCGGGGCCTACGCCGCGGTCACGCTCGTGCTCGTGGCCCAGCACCGCACCCCGTCGGCCATCGCCCAGGCCAAGGCGTTTGTCGAGACCACGGCCCAGACGGATTCCGGGCCGACGCGCGTCGCGTCCGTCCCGCTCGTCAACACATACCTCCGAACCCAGCAGGTGGGGGCCCGGTTTTTCTCAATTGAAGACTCGTCCGACGTTCACCGCCTGCGGGAGGCGGAAACGGGACGCACCCTGGTGGTGGGCACCTACGCACCGCTGCTCGACGAGGCCCCGACCCGCACCCGCACGTTCTACCACAACCCGCACGTCAATCGCATGTGGCCCAAGGTGACCGTTTATGTCTACGACCACTGACCCGCAGGAGTCCCCTCTGACCGTACTGGGGGCAGGCCCCGCCGGGCTCGCGACCGGGTTCTACGCCCGGAAGCAGGGGCTCGACGTGCGCCTCTTCGAGGCCGCGGACGCCGTGGGCGGCAACGCGCGGACGCTCCAGATGGGCCCGTTCCGCTACGACACCGGCGCGCACCGCTTCCACGACAAGAACGACGCGGTGACCGCCGACGTGCAGGCCCTCCTGGGCGACGACCTCCGCCGCGTGGACGCCCCCAGCCAAATCTGCTGGCGCGGGCGGCGCATCGACTTTCCCCTTGCCCCTTACGACCTCCTGCAAAAACTTTCGCCCTCCCTCCTCGCCCAAATCGCGTGGGAGCAGCTGTCCATTCCTCGCGTCTCGGAGGACGCCGAGCATTTCGAGGAGATGGCCCTGCAGAGCTACGGCCCCACCCTCGCCGGACACTTCCTGCTCAATTACACCGAGAAGCTGTGGGGCGCCGACGCCACCACGCTCTCGCCCCGCGTGGCGGGGGATCGCCTGGAGGGCCTCGACCTCAAGACGTTTTTACTTGAGGCCTTTGGCGGCCCAACCCAGAAGGCGCGCCACCTCGACGGCTCCTTCTACTACCCCAAGCACGGCTACGGCCAGATCGCCGAGGCCACCGCCGACGCCATCGGCCGCGACCGGATCCGTACCGGGGCCCGTATCACCCGGCTGTCGCACGACGACCGTGAGATCCGTCAGGTCACGGTCAACGACGATGCCCGCGTCGGCGTGGACTCAATCGTGAGCACCCTGCCCCTGACGCGCGTGCTTCATCTGCTCGACCCGCCGCCGCCCGAGGCGGTGCGGTCGGTGGCCGAGTCGATGCGGTTTCGCCACCTTCGTCTCGTGGTGCTGGGGCTGGACCGCCCCCGCCTTACCGCAAACGCCTCCCTCTACTTTCCCGAACGGTCGGCCCCGTTCCCCCGCCTCTACGAACCGAAGAACCGCAGCCCCCACATGGCCCCCGACGACCAGACCGTCGTCGTCCTGGAACGCCCCTGCCACCCGCACACCGAGGCGTGGGAGCAGTCGGACGACACCCTTCGGAACAGCGCGGTGGACCTGCTGGCAACCCAGGGCTTCATCGAGGGGGACGGAGATGTCGTCGCGGTCGACCACCGGGCCCTCCCCTTCGCGTACCCCATCCTGGAGGTCGGTGCCCACGACAAAGCCAACCGCCTGAAGACGTACCTGGACCACTTCAACAATCTTCACCTGTTGGGCCGGAGCGCCCGCTTCACCTACACCCACGTGCACAACCTCTACGCCCGGGCCCGACGCCTCACCGAACGAATCGCGCCACGGGCCAAGTCGGTCGCTTAACCTGCCCTCTGCGGCACTACGCCGTCTCCCCGTAGGCCGTCACCACTACCGAGCGCGCGCCGCCGTTGTCGCGGTGCTCGTTCAGGTAGATGCCCTGCCAGGTGCCAAAGGCCGGCTGCCCATCCTGGAGGGGAACGGAGAGGCTCGTGTCGAGCAGCGACGCCTTGATGTGGGCGGGCATGTCGTCGGGGCCCTCCACGGTGTGCTGGTAGTAGGGCTGGTTCTCGGGCACCATCTCGTTGAAGTGGCGCTCCATGTCGCCGCGCACCGCCGGGGCGGCATTCTCGTTGATCGTGAGGGAGGCAGAGGTGTGCTGAATGAAGACGTGCAGGAGGCCCGTCTGAAAGTCGTCCAGGCGGGGTCCACGCTCCAGGATCTGATCGGTGACGAGGTGAAACCCGCGGGGCTTCGGGGCGAGGCGGACGGTGTCCTGTCTCCACTCCATAACAAGCAACGAAAAGAGGATTGGGAATTGTCGTGACGGTGAGGGGGCGCGGTCTACGGGCCGACGCGCACGTCCACCCAGACCGGAAAGTGGTCGCTCACGGGCACGTCGGGGACGCGGGCGGGGGCGGGCCGCCACACCCCGGCGTCGTCGACAGCCACGGTGGCGGCCGGCAGCACGTAGTCGATGCGGGCCCCCCAGCGCGACGTGTCGTCGGGGTCGAGGTCCGGATAGTCCGCCTGCCGCGCCGGCGAGGCCTCGGGCACTACGCCCCCGTCGACGCGCTCGTGGCCGATCAGGTGCCGGATGGCGTTCCGGAAGATCGACGCGTCGTCCGGATCGGCGTTCAGGTCCCCCATGACGAGGAACGGGGCGTCGTCGTGCAGGCCGCCCCCCCGCCCCGAATCGTCCTCGACGTAGGCGGCCTGGTTCAGGTAGTCGCTCCAGAACTGCACCTCGTCGTGGTTGCGGTGATTGTTGCGTCGGGCCACCCCGTCGAACCCGGGCGGCGTGGGGTGGCTCGCCAGCACGTGCAGGACCTCTCCGTTGGGCAGTCGCACCGGCACGTCCCAGTGGCTTTTGGACGAGAGGCGCACCGCGGCCCACTCTGCCGGGCTGTACCAGGGCTCAAACGAGGTGGTGTCGAGGGGCACCGACGCGTTCGGCTTCTCGTGCCACGGCAGGAGCCGAAACGTGCGGATCGAGTCGCGGAGCACCGTCAAATCGTCACGGACGAGGAGGGCCATGCCGTACTGCCCGGGAAAGGTGCCGAAGCCCCACGCGTCGTTGCCGTAGGTGCGCCCCGCGTCGGTCTGTGGGGGCACGCTGCCGTCCTCGGGCGCGCCGGGGATCTCCGGGACGGCCGGCGCGACCTGCCCGTCGTTGTTGAGATCGAGCCCGCTGTGCAGCCCCGTATTGACGGGGAGCATCACCGTCCGGTACGAGAGGCCGTCGAGGGAGTCGGCCTGCGGCGTGGAGAGGTAATGGTGGACGAACCGCTGGGCGTTTTGGCCTTCCGGGTCGCCCGCCCGGTAGCCGGGGTCGCCCGGCTGGTCGTAGGTCATCTCGTTGACGAGCAGCACATCGGGGGCGAGGTGCTGGATGCGCGCCGCCGCCCGCTGGAGGCGCGGGTGGTCGGCCCGCCGCAGGTCGGCGGTGCGCACGTCCTCAATGTTGTAGGTCATGGCCCGCACGGACGTCCCCTCCCCATTCATGGCCTGCTCGCGGGACCGACACCCTAGTACCAGCCCCACGCACAAGAGAAAAAGCACCCACACCTTCTTCGGCATTGAGACGAGAGACAATTGTCGACAGTCAGCAAACATTCCCCAGTGCGGATCCCCGCTAAGCGGATTCGGCGGGACTGGTGAGGTACTCGACCAGGTCGTCAAACGGAACGTCCTCCTGCTCCCCACTCTCCATCTCTTTGACGGTCGCGGCCCCGGCCTCCAACTCGTTGCCCCCAATGATCATCGCGTACGGGGCGTTCTGCCGGTTGGCCTCCTTCATCTGCGCCTTGAGCGACCGGCCCATGAGGTCGTGGGCCACGTGGAGCCCCCCCGCGCGCAGCTCCTGGGCCGTGCGGAAGCACCACGCCTCCGCCTCGTCGCCGAGGGCCGCGATGAAGACATCGGGCGTGGCCGCCCCGGGCCGGTCCGCCTCCGCCGCGTCGAGCGCGAGGAAAAGGCGCTCCATCCCCGCCGCGAAGCCGACCGCGGGCACCGGATCGTCGCTGCCCAACACCTCCGCGAGCCGGTCGTAGCGCCCCCCACCCGCGAGTGCGCTCTGCGCCCCAAGGCCCGGGTGTTCGAGCTCGAAGGTCGTCTCGGTGTAGTAATCCAGTCCCCGCACGAGGTGCGGGTCTTCGTCGTACTCAACGCCCAGATCGCCGAGCAGCCCCTTGACCTCATCGTAGTGGGCGAGACTTTCGTCGCTGACAAAGTCGATGAGCGTGGGCGCGTCGCGCAGGAGCGCCTGCTCGTGCTCCACCTTCGTATCGAGGATGCGCAGCGGGTTTTGCTCCAGGCGACGGCGGCTCGTCTCCGACAGCTCGTCGGCGTGCGGCGCCAGGTAGTCCTGCAGGGCGGCGACGTACTCCTCGCGGCGCTCCGGCGTCCCGAGCGTGTTGAGGCGGAGGCGCAGGTCGGACAGGCCGAGCGCCTCGCACACGGCCATCAGCACGGCGATGGTTTCGGCATCGGCCCGGGGCTGATCCGCGCCCAGGACCTCGATGCCGAACTGGTGAAACTGCCGGTAGCGCCCCTTCTGCGGCTGCTCGGCGCGGAAGCACGGGCCGATGTAAAACAACTTCTGCACCCCGCCGCGCTGGTCGAGGTGGTGCTGGAGGAAGGAGCGCACGACCGGCGCCGTAATTTCGGGCCGCAGGACGTACTGCGTGTCGCTCCGCTCGAAGGCGAACATCTCCTTCTGCACGATGTCGGTCGACTCGCCCACCCCGCGCGCCACCAGCTCGGTGGGCTCCAGCACGGGCGTCCGGATCTCCTCGAAGTTGTGGCGGCGCATCACATCGCGGACAGTGGTCTCCACGTGGCGCCACTCGGCACTGGCGGCCACCCGCGTCCCCCCGTCGTCGGTGTAGGCGTCCGGCAGGATGTCGAAGGTGCCCTTGATGTTTTGGAACGAAGTGCTCACTGGCAACAGGAATCGCTCAAGAAGATCAGAGAAGTGGGTCCCCGCCCTCTACTGCGCGCCGCCCCCGGCCTCAGCTCCGGAGCGCGGCCTCCCCCTCGCGGAGGGTTTTGATCACCGTCTCCGGCGTCTCGGCGTCCAGAAGGCGCTCACGCAGCGGCTCCCGGCTTACGAGCCGCGAGATGCGGCCCAGGATTTTGACGTGCTGCGACTTGTGCTCCTCCGGCCCCACGAGCAGCAGGAGAATCTGCACGGGCACGTCGTCGACCGCCCCGAAGTCGACCGGCTCGTCGGTGGTCGCGAAGGCCGCGACCGTATTGGAGGCCGCCGGGGTCTTGGCGTGAGGGAGGCCGAGCCCCTTCCCCACCCCGGTCGACATCTTCTCCTCCCGCGCAAAGATCGCCGCCCGCACGTCGTCGAGGCGACTGATGGCCCCGTGGCCGGCGAGCACGTCGACGAGCGCATCGATCACTGCGGGCTTCGAGGGCTCAGCCAGCCCGATGCGGACGTGCTCCGGGTCCAGCAGCTGGTTGATCTTGGTGGTTTGGGTCGTCGGCATGCGCGCGACCGGGTCGGTGAGGCAGACAGAACGCAGGCCGACTGGGCAGCCGGCACGCCACAGGATAGAACAGGGCACGGTCGATTTCAGGTATTCGCCCAAGCCCCCTCCGGGTTCCGCTCCACAGCACGGGTGCCCCCCCGTCCGCGACGAAGAATTCACGATCTCGTTGGCCAGGGGCCGGCCAAGCCCCCGCCCCCTCCGTGAAAATCCGCCACACCGAAAAGATTCTCGCCCCGTCCCGTAGGGCTCACTCCTGCTTCTCGCCAACAGCTTCCGCCCACCATGTCCACCCCCCCGTCCTCCGACGCGCTCCACAAGGCCGCCTTTCTCGGCCCGAAGGGCGAGAACGCCGACGAGCTGGAGCGCCTGCTCCTCGAAGTGCTCCGCGACCACGTCTTCTGGCGCCGCAACTTTCACCCGCGGGACCCCCGCCTGATCGACGAGCGGGACAAGCGGACCGAGGCGTTCGACGACATGTCGGCCCGGCTTCGGGACGAGCTTTCGAAAATCCTGGCGGAGTTGAAGCGCGCGGCCCCGCTCTACTCGCCGCGGCAGGTGGCCCACATCGTGAGCGACCCGTCGCTGCCCGCCTTCGTGGGCTACTTTGCCGGGCTCCTCTACAACCAAAACAACGTGGTGGCGGAGGTGTCTCCGGAGACGGTGCGGGAGGAGCGGGCCTACTTCAAGGCCCTTGCCGAGATGGTGGGCTACCCCACGTTTCTTCCCGAGACGCTGCCCCGCGACGCCCACGCGCGGCGCTCGGCCTACAGCTGGGGGCACCTCTGCAGCGGCGGGACGGTGGCAAACCTGGAAACGCTCTGGATCGCCCGCAACATTCGGCTCTACCCGTTGGCCGTCCGCCTCGTCGCCCACCAGACCGACGCGTTCGCGTCGTTCGCCGACCTGGAGGTGACGACCGCCACCGGCGAGCGCGCGGCCCTCGACGCCCTGTCTACGTGGCGCCTCTCCAACCTCCCGATCGACGCCATCACCGACCTGCACCTGCGCATCAAGGCGACCCTGCAGGAGGGGCCGCCGGCACGGGCGCAGGCGTTTCAAGAGGCGCTCCCCAGCGTGCGGCAGGCCGGGCTCGCCTCGTTTCTGCTCCAGTACAACCGCGCGTTTCCCGACGACCCGGCCCGCCTGCCGAAGGTGTTCATCTCGCAGGCGACCCACTACTGCTGGCAGAAAAACATGGACGTGGTGGGCCTCGGGGCCGACGCGCTGGAGACCATTCCCGTGGACGACCGCATCCGCCTCGACACCGACGCGCTGCGCGAGCGGCTCCACGCGTGCATCGAGAACCGGCAGCCGGTGCTTGGGGTCGTCTCCATCGTGGGCACCACGGAGGAGGGCGCCATCGACCCGCTGCACGAGATTGAGGCCGTGCGCCAGGAGGTCGGCGACGCCGGCCTCACGTTCTGGCACCACTGCGACGCCGCCTTCGGGGGCTTCTTTGCCTCCCTTCTCCCGAAGACGGAGGACGGGAACTTCGTCCCGCCCGCCCAGCTCGACGACGACCTCGTGGGCCCCGACGGCCTCCTGCCCGCCGACGACGCGGAGGCCCTCGCGACGCTCCCCGCGACGGACTCCATCACGATCGACCCCCACAAGTTCGGCTACGTGCCCTACCCCGCGGGCGCCGTTCTCTTCCGGGACTACCACGTCCGCGACGCCATCGCCTACAAGGCGCCGTACCTCGCCGACGAGGACCAGTCCGGATTCGGCGGCTTCCTGGGGCAGTGGACGCTGGAGGGCTCCCGCCCCGGCGCCGTGGCCGTCAGCTGCTACCTGTCGCAGGCGATGGTGCCCCTCACGCCCGACGGGCACGGGCGCTTCATGGAAAACTGCATCCGGGCCAACCAGCAGCTCTTTGAGGCACTGACGGAGCGCTTTTCCGCCGCCGAGGGGGAGCTGAACCTGCGCCCGTTCCACCACCCGGAGACGGTCGCGTTCTGCTTTGTCATCGCCCCGGCCCCGGGCGTCGAAAGCGTCGCCTCCCTGAACGACTACACGAACCGGATCTGGCAGCAGATGACCGTCGACGGGCGGGAGGACATCAACCAGTACGCCTTCCTGCTCTCCCGCACCGAGGTCGACGTGGCCGGCTACGCGCACATCCTGGAGGACCTGCTGCCCACGGACGTGGTGCAGGAGGCCGCGGAGAACGGGGCGTCGCTGACCCTCCTCCGCACCTGCCTCATGAACCCGTTTCAGTCCGACTGGAACACCGACGAGGGGGCCTTCCCCGACCAGGTGGCGGACTTTCTCTACGACGTGGCGCTGGAGGAGTCCGTAGCCCACACGTTCCCGCCCGCCCCGCGCCCCAGTGCCGACCGCCATCCCATCCTGGTCGTCGAGCAGACGCCCCGCGCCCAGGGGGGCCTCGCCCGCTACCTGGAGCACGACGAGAAGGTGGTTGCCCACTTCGACGTTCGCTCCTGCAGCGCCGCTACCCTGAAGGACCGTCGGGACCGCATGGGAGAGGTGCGCGACCTCGTCCTCCACGTCGACCCCTCCGCCCCGTCGCAGGCCCTCCGCATCACGCGCTGGCTCGTAGACGAGGCCCAGATCGACCCCGAGCACCTGCTCGCCGTGACGACCCAGCACAGCAACGGCACCGACGTAACGGCCCGCCTCGGCGCGTTGGGCCTTCCGGCCCGCAACGTCATCCTCGAGTCCGACCTCCTCACCAGCACGCGACGGCTGGTGCTACAGCTCAGTGCCCGCCGGTCCGCCACTGCCGGGCCCTCCTCCTAATCGCCTGTGCGTCCCGTTGTCCCCTGAGGCAGGGAGGTGGGGGCGTGCCGGGCAATCAGAAGCGGCTGCACAGACGCCTCCGGAGGCGGGGCTAGGCCGCATCCAGAACCTCGTCGACGAACTCGATGGCGTCCCCGACGATGTCCACGACCAGCGCGATCAGCTTCCGCTCGGAAAGGGGCTGCCCCTCGACTACGTGACGGGTCACCTGGAACCCCTGAAGGTCGCGGGCGAGGGCCTCCTCGCCGTCCCACGGATTCTCGTCTTCGAGGTCGTCGGCGTGGTGGGCCACCTTGAAGGCCACCGCGACGAGCGGGACGAGCGGGCGGAACGCCGTACGGGCCCGGGCGGGACGGTGGTGGGCCCGGAGGACAGCCTGCAATTTGTCGGAGACGCCGCACGCCTTCCCCACCGCAAGGCCGTTCTGCACGTAGTCCTCTTCGAAGTGCAGAATCTCTTGCCCCTGCGGGGGCGGGCCCCGAAAGGACGCCGACCGGTCCTGCTCCTCAAACCAAAGGTCGACGTAGGTCTCGCCCTCGTCTTCGAGCAGGGCCAGCCGGCCGATTTGGGCAAAAATGCCGCCGGTGTACGCCACCCCGGGCTCCTCGAAGCCGATCTCCTTCGACAGCTCGCGGGCCACGTAGGCCGCCAGCACACTGGTTTTCATGATGTACTGCTGGACCTGCTCCCCTTCCGGCTCCTCGGCACCGGAAAAGCTCTCCCCAATCACTTTCGTCAGGATGAGGTTGCACACCGGCTGAAAGCCGAGGTACCGCACGGCCCGCTCGACGGTATCGATGGACTCCCGCATGCTGTAGTACGCCGAGTTGATGTGGCGAATGAGCCACTGCGACACCACCGCGTCCTTCTGCAACGCCTCCGTGAGCGCCTCCACGTCGGGGGACTCGGGGCTGGACGCGAGACTTGCGACCTCGATGAGTGTGGTCGGGATTGGGGGGAGTTCAATCCCCGACAATGATATTTCCGGGGCCTCCACCTCCGACGAAGTAGGCTCTTCGAGCCGCTGATCGACGACATCGAGAATTTCGCGCTTGGTGACCGGCTTCGCCACGACGTCGTCGAATCCGGCCCGGAGAAAATGCTCGCGGTGGTCGTCCAGGGCGTACGCCGTGCAGGCGACCGCAGGGGTGGCCCCGCCCCCCTCCATCCTGCGCACTGCCTGAAGCACCTCTACACCGGTGCGGCGGTCTTTCAGGTTCACGTCCAGAATGAACACGTCGTAGGCCTCCTCTTCGGCCTGCTGGATCGCCTCCCCGGCCTCCTCGGCCATGTCGACGTGGTAGGCGTCCTCGAGCATTCGGCGGAGCAGCCGGCGGGTGACGTCGTTGTCCTCCACAACCAGCAGACGAACTGCTTCTCGGTCCTCCCCCGTGTCGGTGTCCTCCTGGGTGGCCCCCACAATGTCACGGGGCACGCGTAGCGTAACCCCCCGTCTGTCCTCGGGACCGCTCTCAACGTCAAGGGCTCCCCCCAGATAATCGGAAAAGGCGTTGGCGAGCGGCAGGCCGAGCCCGAGCCCTTTCGGCGATGCCCCCTGTTCCGGCTCTCGCTGCCCAAAAGGCTCAAACAGCGACGAAAGATCCCCGTCGGGCTCCCCAAGCCCCCCAGTACCGGTGCTCTCGACGCGAAAGGCGATCCCGGCGTCCTCTTCGTCGACGCGAAGGGTCACCGCTCCCTGGGCGGTGGACGTGATCGCATTTGCGAGAAGGTGGCGCAGCGCCTGGCGCAGCGTCGCCCCGTTCGTCGTGATCTCGACGGGGGACGACGGCGCCTCGAGGGCAAGTTCGAGTCCCGTGCCGCGGGCGGCCGAATCGAGTTCATCGAGGCATTCTTGGGCCAGGGCAACGGCATCGACCTCTTCGGAATCGGGGGCGCCGTCCTCGTCGGACAGACGCGCAAGGTGCCTCAGAGACCGAAAGGTTCTTCGAAGGGTTTCGCCACGCCCCTGGATTTTCGTCGTCACCGCGTCGATGTCGGAGGAAGCGTCCCGCAGTCGCCCCGCCAGGTCGAGAATAGACCCGAGGGCCGTCTCCGCCTCGCGGCCCAGGCGTGCGATGAAGGAGGGCGTGTTCTGTCCGGTCAGGACGGCCCCCAGATCCTGCTCGACACCTGCGGCCCCTTCGGTCGTCTGACTATTTTCGGTAGGATGCTCCGAAGCCATAAGAATAAACGCCTTGAGTAACGGCCTGCTAGAGTAGCACTTAGCTTAATTTGTGCACTTAAAAACAGCACATTGGGGGCGAAAAAGTCTACGATAGATGTGCGCGCACCTCGTCTTCACTTTTATGTAACACAAAGTGACATCCTAGCGTTTGGGCGCCCTCCGGAATGCGTATGGGGCGCCAACCGCCGGGGCGCATCGGCCGTGCCCGTGCCCTGGGTCCGCACACCCGACGCCTGCACGTGCACAACACAGATCTTGGCGCGCTGTGGGCCGCCGGCCTATCGGGGAAGCCGTACGGCAAACCGGGTCCCGGTGCCCTTCTCGCTCTCGACCTCAATGGTCCCGCCTAGCATGGTCGTCAGCCGGTCGACAATCGACAGGCCAAGCCCACTCCCCTCGTATTCTCGGTCGAGCCCCTCGGACTCCTGCTTGAACGCGTCGAAGATGTCCTCTCGGGCCTCCTCCGCGATCCCGACGCCCGTGTCCTCGACCGCCAGCAGGGCCGTTTCCTCGTCTTCGGGCTCGACCCGCACCTGCACCTTGCCCCCCTCCGGCGTGAACTTGATGGCGTTCTCGACGAGGTTCCTCACGATCCGGCGCACGGCCGTCTCGTCCAGCCCCGCCTCGACCGACGCCCCCGGGCTGCCGACCTCCAGCCGAACCCCCTTCTCCTGGGCCCTCAGGTTCAGCTCCTGGGCCACTTCCCGGACGACCACGTCCAGGTAGGCGGAGTCGTCGTCGAGGGTGTAGGCCCCGCTTTCAAGCCGGGAGAGCTCAAGCACCGAGTCGAGCGTTTCCCGCAGGCGCTGCCCACTCCGGAAGATTTGCTCGGCCATGTCGGCGGGCTCCCCCTCCAGGCCCGCCTCCTCCAGGTCCACTTCCCTCAGGTCTTCCCGGAGCAGGTCCGCCGACCCGATCATCGACATGAGGGGGGTGCGGACCTCGTGGCTCATGTTGGCGAGCATTGCCGACTTGAGCTGGGCGGCCTCCTCGGCCTCCTCGCGGGCCTGGACGAGCCGTTCTTCCCGCTCGAGCCGGCCGAGCACCAGTGTCCCGTAGCCCCCGAGCACCTCCAGAAGGCGCAGGTCCAGCGCGTCGAAGGTGCCGGCCTCCTTCCCGACGACCACCGCCCCGTGCCCCCCGATCGGTATGCCCGCCAGGGTGGAGAGCGTGCCGTAGTCAAGATCGTTTTCCAGGCCGCCGGTCGATTCGACCACGACGGCCTCTCCCGCCTGAATCGCCCGGGTCGCCACGAGGTCTTCGCTTAGGGGCTGGGCCTTCGGCTCCGGCATGCGCGAGAGGTCCTCCCCCACCGTCTCCTTGGGAACCAACATCTCGCCCTCAACCAGGCCAACGTGCCGGAGCGGAAAGTCGAACACTTCCTGCAAAACCTCGGCGATGCGGCCCGGAACGGCATCCCGGGTTTCAACGGAGAGGAGCCCGCT
>ERZ1034543.323-NODE-323-length-12232-cov-2.473680_pt1 | contig 12232 bp, 8 predicted proteins | sample MGYA00520654_ERZ1034543 | MGnify/ENA primary metagenome ERZ1034543 (study PRJEB33760, sample SAMEA4777712) | hypersaline lake metagenome | biome: hypersaline environment; feature: brines | place: Spain | collected 2012-08 | depth 0 m ... | reverse complement strand
GTCCCGCTGGTCCCCCTGCACGCTCTCGAGGTTTTTGACGAAGAAGGGTTCGTCGGGGTGGGCGTTGAAGAAGTCCTCGCACGAGGGATCCTGCCGGCGAAGCATCTCCAACTGATCGCGCACTGCCTCCTGCTGGGCGGAGCTAAACGTGGCGACGCCGAGCGACATGTCGGGGCGGTTCCGGGCATGCTCCATGACCCGGTCGGCAACCCGCTTCGCCTCCTCGTTGTTCTTGCGACTTCCCCCGCGGTCGTACGTCGTGTCGGGCAGGTGGTGATAGCGGAGGCCCAGGTCTTCCTGACCGGCGTCGGGGCTGGGGAAGACGAACAGGTCGTTATCGTAGAATTCCTTGTTGGAGACGGCAATGAGCGACTCGTGCTTGCTGCGGTAGTGGAACTTGAGCATCCGCTCCGGCGCGCCGCGAGAGAGGAAGAGGTCGAGGATGGACTCCTGGTCGCCGGCGCGTTGCTCGTAGCCGTCGGAATCCCCGCCGCCTGCGGTGTCGAAGAAGCTCGTCGGCGGCAGCTGTTTGTTATCGCCGACAACGACCGTTTGCTCTCCCCGGAGAATGGCGCCGAACGCATCCACCGGGCGCACCTGGCTGGCCTCGTCGAACACAACCAGGTCGAAGTGGGCCGCGTCCGGCGAGAGGTACTTCGGGACGGACATCGGGCTCATCATGAACACCGGCTTGAGAGCCTGAATGGCGCTGCCGGCCTCTTCCATCAGCCGGCGAAGGGGCATGTGCCGCCGGCTCTTGCCGAACTCGTTCAGCAGCACACCCACCTGTCCGACGCCCTTTCGTGCGGGTTTCTCCCGGTAGTGTTCGAGCGCGAGTTCGTGGCGGTTGTGAACGAGAGCGGCCTCGTCGAGTTGTCGGAACCGCTCGACGACCTCCTCATGCTGGGCCCGGCTGAAGCGGTCGAGGGCTGTGCGCTCGTCCATCGCCCGCTCGACGATCGCGGTGTAGTAGCGATGCCGGAAGAGATCAACGAGATGCTCCGGCCCGTGTGTCCACCGGTCGGCGACCTCGCGGACGGGCGACAGTCCGGCCTCGTCCAGGTCGCTCGCCAGCCCGTTGTAGGTGGTCATCTCCTGAAGGCGGCCGACATCCCCACGGCATTCGCGCAGAACGCTGCGCTGGACGTCGAACGGCTGCTCGGCCAGCGGCCGGCCGTTGTCGAACCGGAGCGTTCCGGAGAAGTCAATCTCATCGGTGAACGCGTTGATGGCCTCACGGTGCTCGCTGTCGGCGGCCTCGACCTCGTCGAGTCCCGCGGTGATCTTGGGGGAGGGCGGGAGGTCGCCCAGGGTATCGATGAACACCTCCGGCAGCTCTCCGCTTCGGATCCGCTGATGCGCGTCGATGACGTACGCAGCCACCGCTGCCAGCCGGTCCCAGTCCGACGACGTCCCCCGCCAGGCGCGGCCGAAGACCCGTTCACCGAGGGCCGACGCCTCCTCGATCGTTTCCTGGAGGCGCCGGCTCTCGAGGATCGCATCCAGCACGTCCAGACGCGCGTCGTGGTCGGACGGCAGGTCGCCCCGGCAGAGAGCCGCGAGCTCGTCTTTGGCGCCGCGCCACTCGCCCAGGAGCCAGCGGTACCACTTTGGGCCGTGTTTGGCCAGCTTCTGGCGAATCGGAAACACGTCCTGCGACCAGGCCTCCGGGATGAGAAGGTCGCTGTACGTATCACGGATGTCCGCGTACCGCTGCCCGGCGTCGACAAGGTCTTCGATTCGGCCGGCATCCACGCTCCAGGCCTCCGCCTCGGCAGGGATACCGGCGAGGTCCGGAGCCGCAGCGGCATGCTCGGCGGCCTTGCGGAGGCGATCCGTGGCGTCGGGGGCCTCCGGCACGGAGAGATGAAGCCGCTCGGCCAGGTCGCCGGCTCGTTCCTGCAGGGTGCGAAGCGTCGTCTGGGCCGTCTCGATAATCCGTTCGAGCGATTGCGCCTCCGACGGCAGAAACCGCGTCCGCCGGCTTCCCCAGAACGGATGCTCGGCCGGCACCCCCATATCCGCGATCTGGGCCTGGACCTGCTCGACGAGAAGCTTTTTGTCGGTGTACGTCTCCCGGGTCCAGTCCCGCATCTCCGGGATGTCGAGGTCGGGGCGCTCGATTCCGGAGAGCGCTTCCCGAAGCTGGACGAGTTCGCCGTACGCCCGGTACGGACGCACGCCGGTTTCCCCGATCGGCGCGTTGACCGCCTCGGCATACGTGTTCAACCGCTCGCGGGTCTTCTCCAGCAGTCGCTCTTCCTCGGTGAAGTCTTCCACCTTCGGCTTCCCGAGCTTCATCGTGCGCTCCAACTCGTCGAGGACGGCTTTCTTTCGCGTCTTGTGGCTGTGCAGCTCCAGGCAGGCATCGCCAAGGCCGACGTCGTCCAGGTTGCGCTTCACGACGTCGAGCGCCGCCATCTTTTCCGAGACGAACAGGACGGTTTTCCCGTCCCCAATCGCCTCGGCAATGATGTTCGTGATCGTCTGCGACTTGCCGGTCCCCGGCGGTCCCTGCAGCACCAGGTTCTGCCCGTGCCGCACGTCGAGGATCGCCTGCGTCTGCGAGCTGTCGGCATCGACGACGTGGTGGGTGTCGTCCGGATCCAGAAACGGGTCGAGGGGAGCGTCGTCGGGGATGCCGCCGCCTGTCGCGTCGAACCCCTCGTCGAGCAGCTTTTGCAGCACCGGGTGCTCGTCCGGCCGGTGCCCGGACGGCCAGTTCGAGACGTCCAGGTCCTCGTACATGAGAAACCGGGTGAAGGAGAAGAAGCCGAGAGCCGCCGCCGTCCGGTCGACGTGCCAGCGGGCGTGGTTCCGGACCGCCTCGTCGACCCGCCCGAAGTACGTGCGGAGATCGAGATCGGAGGCGATGCTCAGCTCCTCCTTCTCCGCAGGTTCGGGAAGGGGGAGGGTGAGCCCGAAGTCTTGCTGGAGCTTCGCCCGGAGGGAAATGTTGCCGCCGATCTCTTCACCCCGAAACGAGACGCGAAACTTGCCCTGGACGTCGGTTCGGTCGAGTTCGACGGGCACCAGCAGGAGCGGCGCCGACCGCTCGGTGTCGCTGGACGGGCTTTCGTACCACGTCAGCATCCCGAGGGCGAGGTAGAGCGTGTTGACGCCCTCTTCCTCGATGGAGCTTCGGGCCCGGTAAAAGGTGTTCAGAAGTCGTTTTTGGAGGGAGGCCGACCCGTAGGGCGTCTGCAGCTTTGTGTCGACGTGCCGGTCCGCGGGTCCGTCGCCGTCGCTCGCGTCGTCCTCCGCTGCGTCCTCGGGCTGTTCGAAAAGGAGACCGAGGTTCTCGTCGTCCTCCAGATTGCTCAGTTCCTCCTTTTGCTCTTCGCTCAAGGAGAGGATTCGAAAGATCTCCGGCGGGCGTTCATCGATGATCTCCACGCCCCGGCTTTTCAGCGTGCGGTAGCTGATCAGCGGGTTGCGGAGGGTGAGGTCGAGCAGTTCGTTCTTGCGAGCGCGTTCGAGCTGATCGGCGACGGAGGCCATGGGGTGTGCAGCGGAGGGTCCATCCAGAGAAGTGCGGACGGCCGGGTGCGTAGAGAGCGGGGGCTGAGGGGGCGACCCGCGCACCTGCGGCGTTCAGGTCCCAACCAGCAAAGACCCGTCCTGCTGATTCAAAGTCAAGCCCCTCGTCAAAAGCCGTTATTGGAAAAAGAAAAATCGTTAAGGCGGCTCAAGATTTTTCTCAGCTTTCCGTCTCTACAATAAGAGCTGCTTCATGGTCGACGACGGAAGACTCCAAGCTCTATGTCACTCTCAGGGCAGTCTCAAAGTCAAGCTCACTGCGAAGATCGACCGTCAAGAGCGAAGCTCGAATCGCTGGAAAAGGCTCACCCCGACGAAAAGCAAGCAGCTTCAGCCGAACCGGCTCACGACCGGCGAGATCACATCCGAGAACAGCCGCCGAGATTCCAAACGTCTCCGATCGGGCGACTCCGTGGGTCGTTGACCGCTAGAGGCTTGCCCCCTGGACGGAGCCGGTTGATGATCGTCCTCCTACGGCTGTCCCTTTGATGGTTGACCAACTGGTAATCGATGGTGGGAAGGGCTGCGTCTTCGGACACGCAGGGAGGAGGATGCGTGTATAGACCGCACGAGTGCACAGAGAGGGAGAGCGACGCAGACAGGTAGGACACCGGCGGTCGCCGACCGCGGACGGCCGCCGTCCCCTGCAGCACCCGCACGCGAGGTTCCTCCACCGGTGCCGAGGCGCGCTCTGCACGCTCTTTACGCAGCCTTCCTCACCGTCCTTGGCCTTTCTCGCCGTTCTTGCATCAACGCCACTTCCCATGCCCGCCCGCCCCGAAACCCTTGCCGACGTTTCCGCACCGAACTGCTCCGGCCAGACGGCTCTCGTCACCGGTTCGACGAACGGCATCGGCCGTGCGGCTGCGCTCGCGCTCGGCCGGCTCGGCGCCGACGTGATCGTTCATGGTCGCGACGCCGAGGCCGGGGAATCCGTGGTCGACGCGCTGGAGGCGACGGGAGCCGACGCCCGCTTCGTGCAGGCCGACTTTGCCGATCCGGATGCCGTGCGGCACCTTGCCGCTGCCACCCGGGAGTGGACCGGCGGCCTCGACCTGTTGATCAACAACGCTGGCGGTCTTTTCCGGGAGGGACGCCTTGTGGGACCCGGGGTCGAGCAGACCTTTCACGTCAACCACCTGGCTCCCTATCTCTTGACGGCGGAGCTGCTGGATCATCTGCGGGACGGAGCGCGGGTGGTGACGACCGCGTCGGAGGCTCACCGCGGCGCCTCGTTTGATCTGAGTCGCATCCAGGACGCGGAAGGCCTGTCCGGGATGGGAGCGTACAGCCTGTCGAAACTGGCCAACGTCCTCTTTGCTGCCGAGCTCGCCCGTCGCCTCGATGCAGCCGGGCGAGCGGTGGTCTCCCACAGCGTCCACCCCGGCTTCGTCCCCGGCAGCAAGTTCGGACGCTTCCTGCCCGGGCTGCTGGCATCTCTCTTTCAATGGATCGGCGTCGTGCCGGGAACGTCATCGGTAGCAGACGGCGCCGCCGAAATTTTGACCGTCGCCCTCTCCGACGAGGCCGGCGCCGACTCCGGGCGCTACTACTCCGGGCAGCAGCCCGTCTCCCCGGCCCCGGATGCCCGCGATCCCGATGCCGCGCGCCGCCTCTGGCGCCGCAGCGCCGACCTGCTGGGCATCGACGAGCCGCTCCCCGCCGCAGACGATGCGCGCCGTCGCCCCTCGTAGAGCGGTCGTCGACACCCCGTCGCGGGCTGCCCCCGCCCAATGCCCCTGCCCAATGCCCGTGCCCCATGCCCCCGCCCTGAGAGGCGTCGCCGCTTCGACCGACGCCGCCTCGCGCCCCGGAAGCCGCCATCGTTTCCTCGCTTCATGACCTCCATGCCCGACCGGATGCTAACCGACGCCGATCGCCGCAAACAGAACGCCCGGCCCGACCGCTTCTTCTACCGGGAGCCGAGGCTCGTGCAGCATGTGGACGAGTCGTTTCGCAGCCGGCTCACCGACCTGTACCGTGAACGGCTGCGTCCCGGCGACGACGTTCTCGATCTGATGAGCAGTTGGGTGTCTCACCTGCCACCGGAGAGGGAACTGGGCGATGTCGTCGGTCACGGCATGAACGCCGAGGAGCTGGCCGCCAACGAGCGGCTGACCGAGTCATTTGTGCAAGACCTGAATCGAGAGCAACAGCTCCCGCTGGATACCGGCAGCGTCGACGCGGTGCTCTGCGCCGTCTCGGTGCAGTACCTCCAGCATCCGGAGCGGGTCTTCGCCGAGGTGGCCCGCGTCCTCCGGCCCGGCGGCCCGTTCATCGTCAGCTTCTCGAACCGGATGTTCGCCCAGAAGGCGATTCGCGCGTGGCGGGAGGCCTCTGGCTCCGAGCGCCTTCACCTCGTGCGGGGCTGCTGCGAGGCCACCGGTGCGTTTGCGACGATCGAGACGATCGCAGAAAGCCCCCTCGTCCCCCCCACGCGCCGGTTTTTGGGAGGAGCCCCGGACCCGTTCTACGCCGTGATTGCCGCGACCTAATCCGGCGCCGGGGGGCCGCGCCGACGACAGCACCGCCGCGCCTGTCCAGGCATGCGTCCCTCGCGGTGGGCGGTCCCTGCGGTGCGCGCCGACTGCGATCTCCGTTCCTGGACGACCACGTCCTGTACGCCCACATCATGGACGACCACATCGGGGACGACCACATCGGGGACGAGCGTGTGCACGGGCTCGCATCGCCGGCCCGAGGATCGACCTCGCGTGTCTTTATATTCGATATATCGCGTCTCTGTATCGGGAATCGAGCAAACAGGAGCCGGCTGCCGAGAGGGTGGAGGCTGTCGCGTGCCCGTCGTCGACCCGACTTCGCTCCATCTCACCACCGCGGATACAACCGATAATGCGGTAGCGTGTCGTATCGGTGTATGCATGGGGTCATGGGCAATAAGAGAAGAAGGAATCGTCTGTGCGGCCGAGATGCCCTGACCTCTCGAAACGGATAAGCGACAGGCGGCAAGCAGCCCACAAGATCGGCAACCCCGCCAGGACAGAGCCCTGCCCGCGAGGACCGAGCTCTGAGAGAAATGGACCCGTTCGCTGTACAGGCAGGGGGTACAGGCAGGGGCACCGATCCGTGAATCTCCGGAAACCGAAGGCAGGCATGGATTTGGCCAAAAAGATCCCCAAGCATACTCGAACCGCCGTTCATGCTCAAGGCGTGCGGAAACTGCTTCGGGAACCATGAAGATATAATAATGAAAAGGTCGCAGAAACCCTCTTCAGCGGCGGATAGCGCCCGTTGTCCCCATTCACGATGATCTCCATCCATGATGGGACATCCATGATGGGCTCCATCCGTGATAGTCTTCATCCGTGATGGGATCCACCCGTGACCGTCCCGTGGGCCTTCAGCGTGAGGGGGTCTGCTCGCCTCAAGTCCACGAAGCGATCATCTCTATATGCGATTATCTCCGTATATCATCACCACTTATCGTCCCCATGTCCAGCAAACCTCTGGGACTGCCCCCAGCCTCGGCAGCTGGGATATGGACGAATATCTCGGCGTCGCGACCGCTCACGTCGCCTGGGGTACAAACGTGTGCAGCGACATTGCTGGCTCCATCTCCGGCATCGTCGGAGGACGGTTTCGGGGGAATCAAAGTCTGAACTGTGATTCTCCAGGTCTGAGAGCAGACCAGCCTTCGCCACAACCGTAGGGTCAGCTACAGAGCAGATCTAACCTGAAAGCAGAGACGGACCTGTGCAGTTCGAGAAGAGACCCGCCTAACTTATATCGTGTATCGTGCCTGCTGCGGGTGTAACAATGCCGCACGTAGACACGTCGCGTGCCTCGAATACGCACCTCTTGTCTGCGCAGGTGATCAGCACGGTATGCTTTTAGGTCGAGACGGATTCAGCCGCATTCCGTGGGCGCAACTCTTCGTGGAGGCTGTCCTCGTCGTGCTGAGCGTTCTTTTCGCACTCGCGGTGGATAACTGGAACCGCAACCGGGTCAGCGAGAATCTTGCCGATCAGGCGCTACGCAACCTCAAGCGCGAAGTCCAGGCGAACAGGCAGGACGTCGAAGCGTCTCGGTCTCGCAATCAAGCGCTCCTTGACACGCTGCGAAGCGAGGCGCCACCACGGGGCATTTCTCTACGCACGGCCGACATCCAGAACAACGCATGGGAGGCGGCGCAGGCCACAGGGGCGATCTCGGACATGGACTTTTCAGTCGTCGCGATAGCGTCGAGAATTGAGGAGAAGCAGGCTGAGTATCGAAATCTGAAAAGAACGGTCTCCGAAATGATCCTGCGTGGCAACTTCGGCGGCGACGTCGACGAGGAGAGGGTGCCTGAGGGGCTTCGCATCATGGTTAGCGGACTCTATGGACTGGAAGAGGACCTGATCACGCTCTACGATACGTTTTCCCAAAGCGCCGAAGATTGAAAGGATGCTTTCCCTAAAAAAGATGACATGGCTGCTCGCTGTATTCGCCTTGGCCGGTCTCGGCATGGGAATGCCGAAGCCGGTTGTGGCGCAGACCGGGGCTTCGTTCGATCGGCAGAAGATGGATACCTATCTCGACAGGCTCAACCAAGAGCAGAAGTTCATGGGATCGGTAGCTATTGACTCGGCCGGGCGCGACGTCTACGACCACTCCGTCGGTTTCATCAGCGCGGAGGCCGATACCGTCAGGGCCGACGTGCAGACGATTTATCGCATTGGGTCGATTACGAAGACGTTCACGGCGGTGATGATCATGCAGCTCATCGAAGAGGACGAACTGTCACTCTCGACGAAGCTGCAGACGTTCTACCCCGGCGTCCCGCAGTCCGACCGTATTACGATGGAGCACTTGTTGCGACACCAATCTGGCATCCAAAACCTGTCTGGATCGACACTTCCGAAGACGTGGTTGCAGGAGACTCCGACGAAGCAGCAGAAACTGGATGTGCTTCGCAGCTTAGACTCTGCGTTTGAGCCTGGTTCGAAAAGCAGATACAGCAACACGAATTATGTGGTGCTGGAGTTTGTCATCGAAGCAGTCACGGGCCAGTCGTACGGCGGCCAACTCCAGGAGCGCATTACCGATCCGCTAAACCTGCAGCGTACCTATTTCGGCGACCGCATTGATGTCCACCACAACGAGGCAGCAGCCTTCAAATTCGACACGTCGAACTGGACAAAAGTGCCTGCCATCGATCCGATCATCCCCGGCGGTGCCGGAGGCATCGTCTCCACACCGAACGACCTGACCGACTTCATTCATGCTCTGTTTGAGGGCGAGTTGGTCTCACGGGAATCGCTGCGTGCAATGTCGACCCTCCAAGAGGGGATGGGCATCGGGATGTATGAAATCGAATATCCGGGTGCTTTGGCGCTCGGACACAAAGGGGGCGGGCAGGGGTTTTTCTCCCACCTTGCGTACTTCCCGGATCAAAAGGTTGCGGTCGCTTACTCCGCCAATGGGTTGAACGACTCGCGAGATGACATTTTCGCGGGTGTCGTGAGCCTCTACTTCGACAACGCGTTTACACTGCCGGACCTCGAATGAGCGGAGGCCGACACTAGAGGTGCAGTATTGCATTACAATACATGTCTAACAATACAATACATGTCTAACAATACAATACGTGCCTAAAAATACATGCCTACTCAAAATAATGGACCACATTCCCGGTCGTAATAGATCAGGGGACCGCTTCTCGTAAGGCATGCTTCAGGGCCGGGGACGACGTCTTCGGTTCTTCCACAAGGCACATTGATCTCCCGCGTCTTTGCCAGATAGAAACGTCGCCTGTAAAAAAGGTTGCACGGGGCTGTTTGTTGGAGGAAACTGACTGTTGGAGAAAACTGGGTCGTTTTCCTGACGAGAGTTCTTAATGGCAGCCCTTCCTTAATGGCGATCCTGACTTTCTTCTGAAACTGTCGCCCCTCATGCCCCGAACTGCTCAGCAGGTTTGCCCCGCCGTCTGCGCCCTTCTTCTCGCCGTACTCGCTGCCGCGAGTCTCACACCCGCCGCGGCGCAGGTGCCGGACACGCTGCGTCCGCCTGTCGGCTTCTCCGAGCCGGCCATCGCCCAGCCCATCGACGCTTACCGCCTGCCGGACTGGCACTTCTCCACCCTCACACTGCGGGGCGACGCGTTCGGAAGTCGCGGCACGTCCTCGTTCGAGGAGACCGACCGGACGAACTCGAACTTCCAGTCGCAATTCGCTCCCGATTACCGGGCGCTCTGGGAAAGCGAGGAGCGCGTCCTGAGCCTCGACGTCTCCCCCTCTCTCAATTACACGTCGTCCGAGGTCGATCAGTCGTCGGGGCCCTCGTCGTCGAACGTCGAGGAGAGCCGCCTGAGGCTTTCGCTCGATGCGCGATCCCGGTACGACCGCTATGTCTCCGCCGGGACGTTCCTTCGCGTCGAGGAGGAGCTGGAGCTGTCGTACGACCGGACCTCTCGCGATCCCGAACAGAACCCGCCGTCGATCGACTCCGGTCCGCCGGAGGTTGCCACGGATAGGTCGCGCACCCTTTTGGCGTCTAATACTCGCGTTGGCGTCGGGTGGGGGCGGGTGCGGGACGTGACACCGGTCATTCGCGCGCTCCGCGTCGACGAGCGGCTGCGGTCGCTCGGGCAGGAGGGGCTGTCGACCGACGCGGTGCAGGCGGCGGCGCGGCAGTTTGCGCGGGTCCCCGGCTACGAAGCGGTGTACGACCGGCCAGACAAGTACTTCTGGGGCGAGTTCTTCGACGCGACCAGCGAAGCGGGCCTGTCCTCGCTGGAAACGTTCTACGTCGCCGACGTCCTCCGCGAGCCCATCGGGCGGCGCTTCGAGGGGGCGGAGGTGGTCGTCGGGCCGGACGTGCGCGTGCTTCACCTCGACACCGACTTCCAGAGCAGCAATCGCTTTTCAGAGGACTTCTCCGGCACCGACGTGCTCGCAGGCGGCTTTCTTTCGGCCCGGTGGTTCGAGAATCCGAGTCTGCGCCATCAATTCGGGGCCGAGCTGTCCGCCTCCTACCTCTTCGGCCTCAGCGAGGTCGAGGTCGTTCGGGACGACCTAGAGCGGCAGTGGAGCGTGCGCCCGGCGGTGTCTTGGAACGGGCTCGTTGCCGACCGCCTACGGATCGACACCCGGCTCTTTGCCAGCGTCGCAGGCGAGGCCATCACCCAGGACCTCCGCACCCCGGCGGGGCGCGACATCTCCGAGTCCGAAACCCTGATCCGCCAGACCTACGGCGCCGACGCCACCGCGACCGTGTTTGTCGAGAACCGCTTGGCCGTCGACGCCGAGGCGCAGGTTCTTCACGGGCGCACCGAGCAACTCGCCTTCGTCGCCGACACCGCGCTGGCAACGACGTGGGACCTCCAGTTCCGCCTCGCTTTCCGCTACTTCCTTTTCCGCTCCCTTCAGTAGGGCTCGCGTTGCTCTGGGTCGGAATGAGGACGGCCATCCCACGCCTCAGCGCCGGCGACACGAGGCCGTACGCAAACTGACGGTCCACTTTCTTACGAGGTTCGTTAAGGCACTCTACACGACAAAAGTCGAACAGGCCTCAACACGTGAACGGGACGGGCGTCCGGCGATACAGATCGTGACCACCAAGCCGCGATCTGCGCCCGTCACCAGTACCGCTCGTCATGCGATACGTCGCTTCGATCACAAGCGTTCGGTCCGGGTATATTTCTGACTGGGTATGAGGTCGATTTTGCTCGGTTGGGGCGCCTGCTGGTGCATCTTGTGCCGCAGGCCCCGCCCTACGTGGTCGTGATCGACCGCACGGAGTGGCACTTCGGGCCAACGCCGGTCAACGTTCTGACCGTTGGCATCGCCCACAGGGGAGTGACGGTTCTGGTCGTGTGGCGCGCCTTGCCGAAGGGAGGCGGGTCCAGCCAGGCCGACCCTACTGATGTGCTCGAGCAGTTGCTGGATAGGATCGAGGCCTCCTCCATCGAGGCCGTCGTAGCGGACCGGAGTTGATCTCCGCCGGATGGCTGCGGCAGATGCAGCGCCGGAGGATTCCGTTTTGCATCCGGCTTCGGCCAGATCGCCGAATCGGAGACAGCGCCGACGGACCCGCGCTGCCGGCCCGGATGCATGCGCGCCCGATGCATGCGCGCCCGCTCAGCGTCGGGACCGAACGGGTCCTGGACGGAGAGCGCTACGTGGCCGGCGGGGAGGGGGCACCCGTTCCCGTCCGCGTCGTGGTACGGCGCATTGCGTCGAGAGAGGCGGAGGCCCCGTTCCTGATCCTGGCGACGTGGAAGCTCGACCCCGGCGAGGCCACGGATCTCTACCGGCGGCGCCGGGAAATCGAGTCGATGTTTGCGGCGTTGAAGTCGCGAGGGTGCGACCTGGAGGAAACCGGACTGGAGGCGACCAGGCTGACGGAGCCGGCATGGATCGAGCGGCTCATCGCTCTGTTGCCACTGGCGTTCACGTGGACGCGGCTCGTCGTGGATGGGCGGGCCCAACGTGAGGGACCGCCCCCGGTCAAGATGCACAGGCGCCGCGAACGCAGCCTGTTCCGCTACGGACTGGACCAGTTGCAGAGCATTCTCACAACGCCCGAGCCCCAACCGCAGGCGTTCTTCGAGTGCCTGCGCATTCTTCGAAGCCCCACTGCGTTTTTGTCATGTACCTGGTCTCTGACACAGCCGGGAAAAGAGCACTGAGGTGCACCCAAGAAGTTGAGCCACCCGGTGGCGAAGATGAAGTTGGGCCGTAGCGGCCGT
>ERZ1034543.321-NODE-321-length-12280-cov-8.113947_pt1 | contig 12280 bp, 10 predicted proteins | sample MGYA00520654_ERZ1034543 | MGnify/ENA primary metagenome ERZ1034543 (study PRJEB33760, sample SAMEA4777712) | hypersaline lake metagenome | biome: hypersaline environment; feature: brines | place: Spain | collected 2012-08 | depth 0 m ... | reverse complement strand
GATGGCGGGCGTCCACGGCGCGAACCGCCTCGGCGGCAACTCGCTGGCCGAGACCGTCGCGTACGGCGTCGTCGCCGGCGAGCGGATCGCCGGGCGCGTCGACGGCCCCGGCGAGGTGCCCGAACACCTGATCGAGGGACTGGTCGACCCGCACCTCGCGGGACTGGCGGCGATCGCCGACACCGACGGCGACCACGTCGGCAGCATCCACGGGAAGTTCTCTCTGGAGCTGATGTGGGAGCACGCGGGCATCCTCCGCGACGAGGCGTCGCTGCGCGAGGGGCTCGACCGCCTCGCCGACGTGCGCGACCGCGCGGCGGACATGCGCGTCGGCCCCGTCACCAGCGAGTCGTTCGAACTCGCGGTCGACGTCGGCTTCATGCTCGTCGCCGCCGAGGCGGTGCTCCGCGGCGCGCTCGAACGCGAGGAGTCGCGCGGCGCCCACTACCGCACCGACTTCCCCGACGTCGACCCCGACTGGCGGCGCAACGTCTACTTCGACGCGGCCGACGTCGGCGGCATGACGCTCCGCACCGAACCGGTCGACGAGCCGAGCGAGGCCGTTCAGGCCGCCCTCGACGAAGGCCACGAGCTGGACTACCACCAGCTGGAGTAGCGGCGTCGACGCCGGCGGGGACTCGCTCTATCCGCTCACCTACCCAGCCCGTTCACCCGCCCCGCTTCCGATACCAGACGCGCTCGCCGACCGGCGACTCGCCGTCGTCGATCGGGAGCCGGCTCACGAACAGGTCCCGCACGGCGAGCGTGAGCGTCAGCTCGACCGGCTCTCCGCGGTCCGCGTCCTCCGCTGGCTCGTCTCCCGCTTCACCCTCCGGCGCGACCGGTCGGACCGTCACGACGCAGTGGCCGTCGCGCTCGCCCATCGACTCGACGACGCCGACCGTCCACCGGTCGACGTGGTGCGACGGCTCCCGGGCGTGGACGCGGTCGTGGTTCATTTGCCCGCCTCGGCTGCGCCCGCACTTCCTCCCCCGTCGACGCGCCGCACGGCGAGCGCGCCCTCGCAGGTACACGTCTCCTCGCACTTCGGACACTCCGCCGCGGGGCGCTCGATCGGCTCGCGGTGGACCGTCTCGTAGCCGTGCGCGTCGAACAGCCGCTCCGGCGAGTCGTCGCCGCCGTGGTACCACGAGTCCGCGAGGAACAGGTCGACGCCCCGTTCCGCGCCGGTCTCGTGGAGCCGCCCGAGCAGCCGGCTCCCGAGCCCGCGACCGGTCGCGCCGTCCCGGACGTACCCCATCTCCAGGTGCCCGTACAGCGCCGCGGCGGGGAGCAGGTCGGGGTCGTCGAAGAAGTACATCTCCTCGGCCACGTCGGTCGGGTCGTCGAACTCGCGGAGCGCCATGACGCCGAGGATCGCGTCGTCGCCTTCGCCGTCCCCGTCGCTCTCGACTTCGGCCCCCTCGGCGCCGTCGCCCGCGTCCGCCTCGACCGCGACCAGCACGTGGTACGTCGGGTCGCCGATCCCGAGGTCGACGCCGTAGGAGCTCCCCTCGCTGAAGTGCGAGGTGATGAGCTCCTCCAGCGGCTCGGCGTCCGCCGGCCGGGGGTCGCGGATCGCGATATCGTCCATCTATCGGAGAGACGCCGCCGCCGACAAAGAACGGTGCGGTGTCGGCACCGCGCGTTCCGCTCGCCTCACGCGCCGGCGCCCGGCCGCCAGACGCCCTGCCGCCGGTCGAGCCACGCCACGACGACCACGTGGGGCAGCGTCATCGCGGCGATGGCGACCAGCGACACCGCCAGCAGGTCGCCGGGCGCCGCCACGCCGGCGGGCACCGAGACCCCGACCGCGGCGACCACGAGGAACCCGCCGAGCGTCAGCGGCGCGGCGTCCCGACCGAAGCGGGCGAGCGCGCCGACCGCGTCGCCGGCCGACGCCGCGCCCGCGGCCTCGGGGTCGACTAACACGAGCCGCCCGACGTGGCGGAGCGCGTGCCACAGCGCGAAGTACACCCCGATCGCGAACACCGGCGCGGCGAGCAGGAACCACGCCCACAGGACCGCGAGCTCGCCGACGTCGCGGTGCCAGCCGCCGGGGTCGCGCCCGTCTCGGACCCGGCGGTAGCCGAGGGCGACGGACGCCAGCGTCGCGGCCGCCATCCCGACGCCGACGCCGACCCGCACCGCGGGCGTGAACAGCGGATCCACCGCGGTCGCGGCCGCGCCCGCGTCGACGAGGAACAGCCCGACGATCCACTCGGCCACCAGCCGGTACTCCTCCGGGTGCGCGAGGAGGGGGACGCCCATCGGCAGGCCGCCTCGGACCGCGAGCGCCAGCCACCGCTCCGCCGACGACGGGAGGTGGTCGACGCCGGCGATGGCGAGCGTCGCCACGTCGCCCTGCCCCCAGTGGAGCCACGTGAGCGCGATGAAGCCGACGAACGCGGCGACGGGCGCGGCGAAGAACGCGGCGACGACCGCGCCGCCGAGCACCGCGTAGACGAGGGAGACGACGACGATCGACCGCCGGAGCGACACGTCCGGCGCGCCCCGGAGCGGGACTAGGTGGTCGACCGCGCCGTGCGCCATCCCGACGACGAGGGTGCCGAGCGCGAACGTCGCGACGCCGACTTCGACCGGAAACAGGGGGGTCACGGCCCCGATCGGCAACAGCGCGGCCAGCGCCACCGCCGGGCGGCGCGCGAACCAACGGTCGACGCGCTTTGCGGCGGCCGCGGACCCGACTCCCGCCTCCGCGGTTCCGGGCCCCCCTCGCGTGCCCGTCTCCTCGTCGGCGCCGCGCTCGCGGGCCGCTCCGCGGCGGGACTCGGTCGCGCCCGTCGACGACGTCTCAGTCATCGACCACGTCGGGGTCCGGGTCGGCCGGCGGCTCCGGGCCGGGCACGTCCCGCTCGGCGTCGCCGGACGGGGTGGGCTCCGCGACCTCGCCCCGGCCGTCGTTCCAGTCGAGTACCCACTCGAAGAGGACGAGCCCGTTGACCGTCATCACGCCGGCCGAGGCGAAGAAGAGCATCTCCTCGATCGGCAGCCCGAGGACCGCGATCCCGGTGGTGAACTCGGTCGAGAGCTGCCAGGTCCCCATCGCGATCGCGATCCGGTCCGCGACCCAGAAGTACGCGGCCGGGATCAGCGTCGCCGCGAGCCACATCCGCGGCGTGCGGACGAGGTACCCGCCGCCGACGGACCACTGGAGCGCGAACACGGGGCCGACCCACGCGATCAGTCCGCCGAGGTAGAGGTACGAGGGGTCGACGGTCGTGAGCCAGAGCCCCACGACGACCATCGCGATCCCCGCGACGACCCCGGCGATCCGGGGCCTCCGGTCGAAGTCTCCCTCGCGGAACGTCGGGTCGAACCCGATCAGGTGGAGCGCGAACGCGGTGACGACGGTCTGGATGGCGAAGAAGAGGTACTCGCCGAGGGGGATCGACAGCGCGCGGACGAGCACCGCGCCGTCGGCGTACCACCACGCCCCCCGCCGGATCATGTAGCTGATCCACGGCGTCGTGTAGACGTACGCGATGGCGACGAGGATCGCGATCCCGACCGTCGCGCGTCGCCGCCGGACGGCGTCGTACCGCGGCGCGAGGTACCACAGCAGGGCCAACACGGGGAGACTGAAGACGAGGTGGAACTGGAGATACGTCAGCGTCGGTAGCATCGGATCACCCCGGCGAGGACGCTCATGCCAATACGTTCGGTGCGTCGTTCATTAACCCTTGAGCCAAACATGGTCAGGTATCGAACGCTGTGGGCGGGGCCGGCCCGCCGCCGCGGTCGGGCGTCTCGGCGCGTCCTCACGCCGCGTCCGCGAGCACGCCGTGGGACTCCAACACCTTCCCGAGCCGGTACATCGAGGCGACGACCGAGTCGCAGACCGGTCGCACCGCGGACTTGGGGACGAAGCCAACGGCGAGCCCCGCGACCTCCAGCATCGGGAGGTCGTTCGCGCCGTCGCCGACCGCCACGGTCTCGGCCGTCGGGACCCCGACCTCCGCCGCGAGGTCGGCGAGCGCGTCGTCCTTCGTCCCCTCGATGAGCGGCCCCTCGGCCTCGCCGGCGAGCGCACCCTCGGCGTCGGTCGGGAGCCGGTTCGCGACGATCGTGTCGACGGAGACGCCCTCGCGGGCCAGCGCCGCCTCGACGCCGCGCTCGAACCCGCCCGTGAGCACGGCGACGTGGTGTCCCTCGTCGCGCAACCGTTCGATGAGGCGCGCGGCCCCGGGGCGGATCCGGACCGCGTCGAACGCGTCCTCGACGTCGGCCGCGGGGAGCCCCTCCAGCAGCGCCGCGCGCCGGTAGAGGCTCTCGGCGTAGCTGAGTTCGTCGTTCATCGCCCGCTCGGTGATCTCGGCCACCTCGTCGGCGACGCCCGCCCGCTCGGCGAGCAGGACCGTCATCTCGGAGTCGGAGAGCGTCCCGTCGAAGTCGAACGCGATGAGACTCATGGGACTCGTTCGTCGCGGCGGGGCCTTGAAGCGCGCGGTCGCCGGCTCACTCGCCGTCGGCGTCGGCGAGGAACTGGACGTCCCCGGCGATGACCGCGCTCGCGATGACTCCGACGCCGACCACGGTCGCCACTCCGAGGGTCGTCAGCGTCACCGACATGACGGAGTCGCCGACGGCGACGCCGACGAAGGCCCCGACGGCTCCGCCGACGCCGCCCGCGATCACCGCCAGCGTCTGCGCCTCGCGCATAGGTGTCGGTTGAATAACACGGGTTATAAGCGTTCCCGCCGGGTTCTCTCCGGTGATAACGCGGTGAGCGACCGTCGGCGTCCCGGCGTCGAGCGGGCGAGCGCCGCGACTCAGCGCGGGTACTGTCGCCCGATGTCGACCTCGTCGTCCAGCGACCGGCTCGCTCCGTCGTCGTCGTTCGCTCCGTCCGCGCCGCCCCCGTCGTCGCCGTCCGCGTTCCCTTCGCCGTCCGCGCTCTCCTCTCCGTCTCCTCCCGGGCTCACGCTGCCCGTCCGGTACCCCGCCATGTCGAGCGTGACGTACTCGAAGCCGAGGTCGGTGAGGTGCTCGTGGACGGCGTCGGCGAAGGCGGGGTCGAGCGCGCGCTCCAGCTCGTCGGGCGCGATCTCGACGCGCGCGAGGCCGTCGTGGTCGCGCACGCGGAACCCCTCGAACCCCCACTCGCGGAGGACCCGCTCGGCCTTCTCGACGCGGGTCAGGCGCTCCTCGGTCACCTCCAGCCCGGTCGGGATCCGCGAGGAGAGACACGCCATCGACGGCTTGTCGGCCACGGAGAGGCCGTACGACTCGGCGATCGCGCGGACCTCCTCCTTCGTTATTCCGGCGTCGAGCAGCGGGGAGAAGACGTCGAGCTCCTCGACCGCGCGGAGCCCGGGTCGGTGCCCCTCGCCGGGGTCGTCGGCGTTCGTCCCGTCGCAGACGGTGCCGATCCCCAGCTCCTTGGCCGTCTCGTACATCCGGCCGAGCCGCATCGTGCGGCAGTGGTAACACCGGTCGCCGTCGTTGGCGACGAAGTTCGGGTCGTCGAGCTCGGAGAACGTCACCGTCTCGTGGCGGACCCCGATCTCCGCGGCGACCCGTTTCGCGTCGTCGAGCTCCGCCGCCGGCAGCGTCTCGCTGCGGGCGGTACACGCCACGGCGTCGTCGCCGAGCGCGTCCGCCGCCAGCGCCGCCACCACCGCGGAGTCGACGCCGCCCGAGAACGCGATCACGACCCCGTCGCGCTCGCCGAGCGCCTCGCGGGCGCTCGCCGCCTTCGCCGCCGTCTCGGGGGCGAGCGACCCGTCTCCGACGGCACGCGCGTCCTGGCTCATGGCCGGCGTTCGCGGCGGGCGCGAAAAAGGGCGTCGCACCCGACACGCCTCCCCTCGCCCGGAGACGCGCGGCGCCGGACCGCGGGAGCGACCCGCACGCTTTAGACCGTCGCCGCGATACCCGCGAGTAGATGGAGCTGGAGGCGATCCCCGGCGTCGGTGCCAAGACGGCCGCGGCGCTGCGCGAGCTCGACGACCCGGCCGCGACCGTCGAGTCCGGCGACGTGGCCGCCATCGCCCGCGCGCCGGGCGTCAACGAGGCCCGCGCGGCCCGCATCGCCCGCGGGGCGATCCGCCGCCGCCACGGCGACGACGGGCGCGTGCTCGCCACCGACCGCGCCCGCGAGCTGTACCGCGAAGCGATCGACCTGCTGCGCGAGCGCACCGTCACCGACTACGCGGCGAAGCGCCTGGAGACGTTCTACCCCAGCGCGTCCGCCTCGCGGATCGAGGAGGCGCAGTCGTTCGCCGCCGCCGCGACGGCGCGCGACCCCGACCCGGCGGTCCGCGAGGCGCTCGCGGACTGCGCGCCCCTCGCCGACCCCCCGACCGTCCGCGTCCGCGACCGCTGCCTCGCCACCGCCGACGCGGAGACGCTCGCCCGCGCCGAGGCCGCGGTCCCCGAGCTCTCCGTCGAGACCGTCGAGGACGCCCGCGACGTCTCCGAGCTGGGCCGCTCGTACGCGTCCGTGATCGTCTTAGACGAGTCGTTCGCCGGCCTCGACGTGGAGGGAGACGTGAGCGTCCGCCCGGACGCGCTCGAAAACCCGGCCGAGACCGTCCCGGAGCGGCTGCTCGCGTTCTTCGCCGAGAACCGCGAGCGCCTGGAGGCGGCCGCGGCGGTCCACGAGGCGGCCGCGGCGGCCGGCGACCCGGTCTCCGAGGACGGGCCGCCCGTCGACCTGGACCGCCTCCGCGACGCCCTCTCGCGGCTCGACGACGACGGTACCATCGCCGGCGACGCGGAGCTCGACCGGCTGACCGCCGCCGTCGACGACCTCGACGCCGCGGTGTCGACGGCCGCGTCCGTCGCCGACGACCGGCTGCGCGAGGCGATCCGCGAGCGCGACGTCACCATCGAGGGGACCGACTTCCTCTCCCTCGTCGAGCAGGGCGCGCGCGTGGACTCGCTGCTGGACCGCGAACTTGCCGACGAGTACGACGCGGCGGTCGACGCCGCCCGCGAGCACCTCGCCGACGCGCTCCGCTTGGAGCCCGAGGAGGCGGAGCTCGCCGAGCGCGTCTTCGGCGGCGACCCCTCCTTCCCGGTCGACCACGACGAGAGCGCCGTCTCGCGGCTCCGGACCGAACTCTCCGCGGCCCGCGACCGCCGCGCGGCGACGTTGAAGGCCGACCTCGCGAGCGACCTCGGGGACCTCCGCGAGCCGGTCGAGGAACTGGTCCGCGACGCCTTAGAGCTCGACGTCGAGCTCGCGGTCGCGCGGTTCGCGCGCGACTTCGACTGTACGCTGCCCGAGGTCGTCGGCCCGGGAGACGCGTCGTCGGGGTTCCGCATCGAGGGAGGCCGCTCTCCGCTGCTCGACGTCGACTTCGCGGCGGTCGAGTCGGTCGACTACGCCGTCTCCGGCGCGACGCTCCTGTCGGGGGTCAACTCCGGCGGGAAGACCTCCACGCTCGACCTGGTCGCCCTCGTCGTCGTCCTCGCGCAGATGGGGCTCCCCGTGCCCGCCGAGTCGGCCACGGTCGAGCGGTTCGAGGAGATCCACTACTACGCGAAGTCGCAGGGGACCCTCGACGCGGGCGCGTTCGAGGCGACGCTCCGCGACTTCGGCGATCTCGTCGACGGCGCCGACGGCCGGCTCGTCCTCGTCGACGAACTCGAATCCATCACCGAGCCGGGCGCCTCCGCGAAGATCATCGCGGGCATCTTGGAGGCGCTCGACGACCAGGACGCGACCGCCGTCTTCGTCTCGCACCTCGCCCGCGAGATCCGCGCCGCCGCCGACTTCGCGGTCGCCGTCGACGGCATCGAGGCCGCGGGGCTCGTCGACGGCGAACTCCGGGTGAACCGCTCGCCGAAGAAGGGGCACCTCGCGCGGTCGACGCCGGAGCTCATCGTCGAGAAGCTCGCGGACGACCGCGGCGGCGAGTTCTACGGCGACCTGTTGGAGAAGTTCTGAGCGGCGGTTCGTCGACGGCGCGTCTCAGAGCCACACGAGCCGCCACTCGCCGTCAGCGGTCGCGACGAGCCACTCCAGTTCGAACTCGTCGCCGTCGTCGTCGGCGACCGTCACCGAGACGACCGCGTTCTCCGCGGCGATCGCTTCGATCGCCTCGTCGCTCGCCGCCCCGCCGAAGAAGTCCGAGACGCCCCGGACGCGCTCGGCGTCCACGTCCTCGGCGACGACCTCCGCCTCGACGAGCCGCTGGCGCCGCGCCCCGTCGAAGAGCCCCGGCACGTCCGCCGCGATCTCGCCCAGCGGGGAGGCGGGGTGCGCGAGCGCCTCGACGTCGGCCGCGAACGCCTCGGCGTCGTCGGCCTCGCCCGCCCGCCGGTAGTACTCCCTGACGACCGCCATCGGCCCCTCCGGCGCTCCGGGCCACACGAGCCGCCACTCGCCGTCGGCGGTCGCGACGAGCCAGCGGAACTCGGCCTCCCCGCCCTCGCCGTCGACGACGGTCGCCGAGACGACCGCGTTCTCCGACGCGATCGACTCGACTTCCTCGTCCGTCAGCGAGGCCGCGAGGAACCCCGAAATCGACCGGATCTCGTCGGCGGAGAGGTCCTCGGCGACGACCGCGGCGTCCGAGAGCTCCTGCCTGACGGCCGCGTCGAACGCCATCGGGACGTCTTCGGCGACCCGTAACAGCGGCGAGGCGGGGTGCGCGAGCGCAGTCACGTCGTCCGCGAACGCCTCGCTGTCCTCGCTCGCGCTCGCCCGTCGGTAGTACTCCTCGACGACCGCCGCGGGGTCGCCCGAGTCGTCGGCGATGGAGGAGCGTCCGGCCGCGAGCGCGAGGACCGTTGCGCCGCCCGCAGAGAGGAACGACCGTCGTTCCATGGGCGTTCAACGAGCATCGTTGAATAAAAAGCGTTTTCCCAATTTCCTCCCGAAACGGCCCAAAGACGCCGCTCAGTCGTTGTCGAGCTCCGCCGTGACCGTGATCTCGACGTCGAGCGGCGCGGGGAGCCGAGACACCTCGACGCAGGTCCTGGCCGGATACGGCTCCGAGAGGAACGACCGGTACGCCTCGTTTACCGCGCCGTAGTCGTCCATGTCGGTGAGGTAGACGGTCGCCGACACGATCGCGTCCGGGGTCGTCCCGGCCGCCTCTAGGATCGCGGCGACGTTCTCGAGCGTCTGCGTCGTCTGCTCGGCCACCGACTCGGGGGCCTCGCCGGTGTCGGGGTCCACGCCCGTCTTCCCGGAGACGTGGACCGTGTCGCCGGAGACGACCCCCTGTGAGTACGGGCCGAGCGCCTCGGGTACGTCGTCGGTCGTGATCTCTCGCATGGTCGGAGCGACGACGCGCCGCGGCATCAAAATGCGGGTCGCGGGGGTCGGCCCCGTCTCGATCCTCGCTTCGCCTCAGTCGTCGTCGGCGACCGCGGGCTTCCGGCGGTCGTCGCGCGGCCCCTCCAGGTCCACGTCCGGGAGCATGTCTCGGAGGTAGCGCCCGGTGTGGGACGCCTCCTCGCGGGCGATCGCCTCGGGCGTCCCGCTGGCGACGAGCTCGCCGCCGCCGTCGCCGCCCTCGGGGCCGAGGTCGATCACGTGGTCGGCGTTCTTCACGAGGTCGAGCTCGTGCTCGATGACGACCACGGTGTTGCCGGCGTCGACGAGCCGATGGAGCACGTCGATCAGCTTGCGCTCGTCCTCCTTGTGGAGCCCCGTCGTCGGCTCGTCCAAGAGGTATAGCGTGTCGCCGGTCGCGCGCTTCCCGAGCTCCTCGGCGAGCTTGACGCGCTGCGCCTCGCCGCCCGAGAGCGTGGTGGAGGGCTGGCCGAGTTCCATGTAGCCGAGCCCGACGTCCTTCAGCAGCTTCAGGCGGCGCTCGAGCCCGCGGTGGCTCTCGAAGAACTCGTGGGCCTCCGCGACGCTCATGTCGAGCACGTCGGCGATGGTCTTCCCCTTGTACTCCACGTCGAGCGTCTCGTCGTTGTAGCGCGCGCCGCCGCACTCCTCGCAGGGGACGTACACGTCGGAGAGGAAGTTCATCTCGATCTTGACCGTCCCCTGCCCGCCGCACTCCTCGCAGCGGCCGCCCTTCACGTTGAACGAGAAGCGCCCCTTCTCGTAGCCGCGGCGCTTCGAGAGCTTCGTCTCCGCGAACAGCTCGCGGACGTGGTCGAACACGTCCGTGTACGTCGCGGGGTTCGAGCGCGGCGTCCGGCCGATCGGCGACTGGTCGATGAGCCGCACCGTCTCGACCCCGTCGAGGCCCTCGATCGCGTCGTGCTCGCCGGGGTCGACCGAGGTGTTGTCGTTCATCTCTCGGGCGAGCCCCTTGTAGAGGATGTCGTTGACGAGCGTCGACTTGCCGGAGCCGGAGACGCCCGTCACCGTCGTCAGCGTGCCGAGCGGGATCGGCACGTCGAGGTCCTTCAGGTTGTGCTGGCGGGCGCCCGTCACCACGAGCTCGCCGTCGGCGTCGCGGCGCTCGTCGGGCACCGGGATCGCCTTCCGCCCGGCGAGGTAGTCGGCGGTCACCGACTCCTCGGCGTCGACCACGTCGTCGAAGTCGCCCTGCGCGACGATCTCGCCGCCGCGCTTGCCCGGCCCGGGCCCCATGTCGATGATCTCGTCGGCGCGCCGCATCGTCTCCTCGTCGTGCTCGACGACGAGCAGGGTGTTGCCGAGGTCGCGCAGGCCCTCCAGCGTGTTGAGCAGGCGGTCGTTGTCGCGCTGGTGGAGGCCGATGGAGGGCTCGTCCAAGACGTACAACACGCCCACCAGCCCGGAGCCGACCTGCGTCGCGAGCCGGATGCGCTGGCTCTCGCCGCCGGAGAGGGTCGACGCCTCGCGGTCGAGCGTGAGGTACTCTAAGCCGACCTCCTCCATGAAGCCGAGCCGCGCGCGGATCTCCTTTAAGATCTCCTCGGCGATGGTCGTCTCGCGCTCGTTCAGCTCCGATTCCATCCCCTCGAAGTGCTCGCGGGCGTCGGCGATCGACAGCTCGTTCACCTCGGTGATCGACGTGCCGGCGACGAGGACGTGCCGCGACTGCTCCTTGAGGCGCGTCCCCTCGCACTCGGGGCAGGTGGTGACGGCCATGTACTCCTCGATGTGGTCGCGGGCGCGCTCGGAGTCGGTCTCGACGTGGCGGCGCTCCAGGTTCGGGATCACGCCCTCGAAGCGCTCCGTCTTCTCGCGCGTGCCGTTCTTCGTCGTCCACTCGAAGTGGACCATCCGGTCGGTGCCGTAGAGGAACTGTCGCCGGATCTCCTCGTCTAACTCCTCGAAGGGGGTGTCGAGGTCGACGCCGAAGTGGTCCGCGACGTTGTCGAGCTGGCGGGAGTAGTAGGTGCGGTCGTAGCTCCACGGCTCGAACACGTGTTTCAGGGGTTTCGAGGGGTCCTCGACGACGAGGTCCTCGTCGACCTCCTTCGTCGAGCCGATCCCCTCGCACTCGGGGCAGGCGCCGTACGGGCTGTTGAACGAGAACGAGCGCGTCTCGATCGCGGAGAACTGGACGTCGGAGTTGGGGTTGCCGAGCTCCTCGGAGAACTCTAAGACGAGGCGGTCGTCGCCGTCGGCGTCGGCCGCGAGCGACCCCGTCGAGCGCGCGTTCGAGGCGAACGGCACGTCCTCCGGCGGGTCTGGGACGATCAGCTTGAGGACGCCGTCGGCCTCCTCGAGGGCGGTCTCGACGGAGTCCGTGATCCGCGACCGCGCGTCCGGCGACACGCGGACCCGGTCGACGATCACGTCGATCGTGTGGTCGTAGTTCTCGTCGAGGTCGGGGTCGTCGAGGGTGAGGTCGACCGGCTCGCCGTCGACCTCGACGCGGCTGTACCCGTCGCTCACCAGCTCCTCGAACAGGTCCTCGAAGGCGCCCTTCTGGTCGCGGACGACGGGGGCCGCCACCTTCGCGCGGGTGTCTTCCGGGAGGTCGAGGATCTGGTTCACCATGTCCTGGGCGGACTGCTCGCCGACCTCCTCGCCCGTGACGGGGTCGTACTGCGTGCCGATCCGGGCGTACAGCAGCCGGAGGTAGTCGTGGAGCTCGGTGACGGTCCCCACCGTCGACCGGGGGTTGTTCGCGGCGTTCTTCTGGTCGATGGAGATGGCCGGCGAGAGCCCCTCCACGGACTCCACCTGCGGTTTGTCCATCTGTCCGAGGAAGTTGCGCGCGTACGCCGACAGCGACTCGATGTAGCGGCGCTGCCCCTCGGCGTAGACGGTGTCGAACGCCAGCGACGACTTCCCCGACCCGGAGAGCCCGGTGACGACGGTGAACTCCTCCCGCGGGATCCGGACGTCGAGGTCCGCGAGGTTGTGTTCCTCGGCGCCGCGGACCTCGATGTACTCCTTACTCAT
>ERZ1034543.320-NODE-320-length-12298-cov-4.076534_pt1 | contig 12298 bp, 11 predicted proteins | sample MGYA00520654_ERZ1034543 | MGnify/ENA primary metagenome ERZ1034543 (study PRJEB33760, sample SAMEA4777712) | hypersaline lake metagenome | biome: hypersaline environment; feature: brines | place: Spain | collected 2012-08 | depth 0 m ... | reverse complement strand
CCGCGGAGTCCATTAACATGTGGTTAGCGTTCTGCGTATAAAAGGCTGGCTTCCGGCGACGGACGCGTCGAGCGGAGATCGAAGGACGGGACGGCGGGTGAAGCGGTTCGTTCGTGCTCGCTTTCGCCCGCCGCTGAGGCGGTCGCCCCCGAGCGCGTGCGGCTCGCTCGCTCGACCGCCTCACGCTGCGACGTATCTCGATCTCGCCGCGGCGGCCCAAATACTGATTACCGTGACGGCGCACCCTTACGGAGGGAATGCCTGAGAAACAGCCGCGTCCCGAATGGAACCTCTCCGAGCGGGACACGATCATCTTACAGGAACTCGCGCGCGACCCGCAGCTCACCTCCCGCAGGCTCCGGGACCTCCTCGACGAGGAGTACGACATCGACGTCTCTCACGTCACCGTCAACGAGTCGATCCGGCGGATGCGCGAGGACGGGGTGTTCCGGGAGGCGCTCGTCCCCAACGAGGAACACCTCTTCTTCTCGCTTTTCGAGTTCCAATTCAACCCCGAGGGGTTCGAAGAGAACTGGCGGGACGCGCTCGAACACATTCGGTCGAGCCGCCACACGTTCATGTACTTCCTCTCCGACGGCGACTACCAGTGGAAGACCATCATGATGTTCAAAGACCGCGAACAGGAGTCGAAGTGGATCCACGAGTTCTACAAGGAGTACGGCGAGCTCATCACCAACCTCCGCAACTCCGTCGTGACGAACGTCCTCAAGTTCGGGACCGACCCCGAGCTGTTCGAGGTGTTTCAGGAGGACGGCGACGACGAGTGACCGTCGTCATCGGTCACCGAATCAGTCGAACTCCCCGAACCGAGTGACGGCCTCCAGCTCCTCCGTCGGCGGGTCCTCGAACGCGTCCCGCGCGATCGTCCGCCGGTGGACCTCGTCGGCGCCGTCGACGATGCGGAACTGCCGGACGTTCTCGTGGAAGCGCGCGATCGGCAGGTCGTAGGCGATCCCGTTCCCGCCGCAGAACTGGAGCGCGTCGTCGATCGCCTCCTGGACCACGTTCGCCGCGAACGTCTTCGCCATCGCCACCTCGATCCGCGCCTCGTGGCCGTCGGCGATCCGGCCGGCCGCGTGCCGCACCATCGTGCGGGCGGCGTGGAGCTCGGTCCGGCGGTCGGCGATCCGGAACCGCGGGCCCTGCTTCTCCGAGAGCGGCTCGCCGAACCCCTCCCGCTCGGAGAGGTAGGCGGTCGCGATGTCGAGCGCGCGGTCGGCCATCCCGGCGTACCGCATACAGTGGGTGAGCCGGGCCGGCCCGAGCCGCCGTTGGACCAGCGTGAACCCCTCGTTCTCCTCGCCGAGCGTGTTCTCGACCGGGACCCGGACGCCGTCGAACCGGATCTCGGCGTGCGTCGTCCCCACCAACCCCTCGCCGAGGTGCGGGATGTTCCGGACGATCTCGACGCCGTCGGCGTTGGCGGGCACGAGGATGACCGAACAGCCCGCGTACGGGTGCGCCTCCTGGTCGGTGCGCGCGAACGTCAGGAACACGTCGGCGTCGAGTCCGCCCGTCGTCCACCACTTGTGGCCGTCGATGACCCACTCGTCGCCGTCCTTCTCGGCGGTCGTCCCCAGCATCTTCGGGTCCGACCCTCCGCCCCCCATCGGCTCGGTCATCGCGAAGCCGGAGTCGATCTCACCGGCCGCGAGCGGGCGGAGCCAGCGCTCCTTCTGGTCCTCGGTGGCCGCGATCTCGAGGGTGTGCATGTTCCCCTCGTCCGGCGCCGCACACCGGAGCGCGGTCGGGCCGAGCAGGCTCCGTCCCGCCTCCTCGAACACGGGGAGCATCTCGCGGAAGCCGAGCCCGAGCCCGCCGTACTCCTCGTCGACCTGCGGGGCGTAGATCCCCTCGTCGCGCGCGGCGTCGCGCAGCGCCTCGATCTCCGCCGGCGGGATCGGCCCCCGTCCGAGCCACTCCCGCTCGACCGGGAGCACCGTCTCCTCGACGAACTCCCTGACAGCTTCGGCGACCTCCGGTCCGCGTCCGATGTCGTCGTACTCCATACCGCCCCTTATTTAGCAATGTAAATAGTGGTTCCGGCTATTCTCCCAAAATTCTATATGAGGGGAAACTGATACCCAATGTACCGAAAAATAGATTTACAATGTTAGCCAAATATGCGACAACCGATGAAAGCCGTTCGGGCATAGATCGGTCTCCCGCCGTTGCCTCCGGACCGCGTCGAACGGAGGACGACCGGTCGTGACCGACCCCGACTACCTCGACAGGCTGGTCGACGACGACGCGCTCGGGACGTATCTCGCGGCCGAGTTCGGGCCGGTGGACACGTTCGACGTCGAGCGACACGCCGAGGGGCACTCGAACGAGACGCTGTTCGTCACGTGGGGCGACCGCGAGCTGGTCATCCGGCGGCCGCCGCCCGGCGAGACGGCCGACACGGCCCACGACGTGCTCCGCGAACACCGCGTCGTCGACGCGCTCGGAGACACCAGCGTCCCGGTGCCCCAGACGCTGCGCGCCTGCGACGACCCCGCGGTGCTCGGGAGCGACTTCTACGTCATGGAGCGCGCCGACGGCGACGTGCTGCGCGACGCCGAGCCGAAGCGGTTCGCCGACCCGGCCGCCCGCGAGCGGGTCGGGGTCGAGCTCGTCGACACGCTGGCGGCGATCCACGCGGTCGACTACGAGGCGGTCGGCCTCGGTGAGTTCGGTCGCCCGGCGGGGTACACGGGCCGGCAGGTCGAGCGCTGGACGGACCAGCTCGACTGGGCCTTCGGGACGACGGAGTCGGTCAGGGAGGTACCCGACCTGGTCGCCGTCGGCGACTGGCTCGCCGACAACGTGCCCGACGAGCACCCGGAGACGCTCGTCCACGGCGACTTCAAGCTCGACAACGTAATGTACGGGCCCGGGACGCCGCCCGCGGTCGTGGCCGTCTTCGACTGGGAGCTGTCGACGCTCGGCGACCCCCTCGCCGACCTCGGCTGGCTGCTGCTGTTCTGGTACGACGAGGGCGACCCGGACCCGGCGATGCCCGACCTGATGTCGACGTTCACCGCCCGCGAAGGGTACCCGACCCGTGCGGAACTGATCGACCGGTACGAGGCGGTGACGGGCCGCGAGTTCGCCCACGAGCGGTTCTACCGCGCGCTCGCGGCGTACAAGATGGCCGCGCTCGGCGAGATGTTCCTCGCGCGGCACCTGAACGACGACAGCGACGACCCGCTGTATCCGAAGATGGAGACGCAGGTCCCCGAGCTCGCGGCGCGGACGCTCGCGTACGTCGAAGGCGAGACCGAGCGATTGTAGGCCCGCAGTCGGGCCGCGGGCGGCGACTTACCGCGCCGTCCAGCCGCCGTCCGCGGCGAGCGTCTCGCCGGTGACGAAGCTCGCCGCGTCGCTCGCGAGGAAGACGACCGGGCCGGCGATCTCCATCGGCTCGGCGAAGCGGTCGAGCGGCGTCCGGTCCAGGATCGATTCTCGGAGCCGCTCGTTCTCCTGGAGCGTCTCCGTCAGGTCGGTCGCGACGTAGCCGGGGGCGACGGCGTTCACCCGCACGTCCGGCGCCCAGTCCATCGCCGCGCTCTTCGTCAGCCCGACCAGCCCGTGCTTCGACGCGACGTACGGATGCTGTTTCGGGAGGCCGACCTCCCCCGCCACGCTGGCGACGTTGACGACGCTCCCCTCGGCCTCCCGGAGGTGCGGGCCGGCGGCCCGGAGGGTCCGGAACGCGCCCCGCAGGTTCACGTCGAGCACGCCGTCGACCGCGTCCGACTCGATCTCGCTCGGGTCGCCGAGCGCGTCCCCCGGGTTGAACCCGGCGTTGTTGACGAGGACGTCGAGCGAGCCGAACGCCTCCACAGTCTCCTCGACGAGCGCGGCCACGTCGTCGTCGTCGGTCACGTCGGCGGTGATCCCGCGCGCCTCGACGCCCATGCCGCGGGCCTCGTCGGCGACGGCCTCGACCTCCGCGGCCGTCCGAGCCGAGGGGACGACCGTCGCCCCCGCCGCGGCCAGCCCGAGGGTGACGGCGCGCCCGATCCCGCGCCCGCCGCCGGTGACGACGGCGACCTTCCCCGAGAGGTCCGGGAGCGCGTCGCCCGGCGTCGGGGCGGCGGCGTCCGCCCCGTCTCCGTCGGCCGACGGCGCGTCGTCGCCGCTCATTCGCCGCCCCCCTCGCCCGGGGCGTACGGGAGCTCCGGCTCCTCGACGGTCTCCCGCAGGGTCTTCTTGTCGAACTTCCCGGTCGCGGTCTTCGGGATCTCCTCGCGGAACCGCACGTCGTCCGGGAGCCACCAGCGCGGGAACTCCTCCTCGAGGAACGCCCGGACGGCGTCCACGTCGAGCTCGCGGCCCGCCTTCGGCACGACGAACGCCAGCGGCCGCTCCTGCCAGCGCTCGTGCGGCGCCGCGATCACGACGGCCTCGGCGACGTCGTCGTGCGCCATCAGCGCGTTCTCCAGCTCGATGCTGGAGATCCACTCGCCGCCCGACTTGATCACGTCCTTGGCGCGGTCGACGACCTCAATGTACCCGTCCTCGTCGACGGTGGCGATGTCGCCGGTGCGGAGCCAGCGCGCGCCGCCGTCCTCGGCCGCGACGAAGTCCGTCTCGTTGGCCTCCGGGCGGTCGTAGTACTCCCCGACGACCGTCGGCCCGCGGACGAGCAGCTCGCCGAACGCCTCGCCGTCCCAGGCGATCGGCTCGCCGTCGTCTCCGACGACCCGCATCTCCAGCCCGGGCGAGAGCAGCCCCTGTTTCGCCCGCTTGTCGAGTTCCGCCTCGCGGTCGCCGTCCGCGGTTCCGGAGGCCGGCCGCGAGACCGAGCCGATGCTCATCGTCTCGGTCATCCCCCACGCGTGTTCGATCGTCACGTCGTGTTCGTCCTCGTACCGGCGCATCACTTCCCGCGGCGCGGCGCTCCCCCCGACGACGATGCGTTCGAGCGAGGAGAGGTCGCCGCCGTGCTCGTCCAAGTGGTCGAGCACGTCGATCCACACCGTCGGGACCCCGGCGGTGAGCGTCACGCCCTCCTCCTCGATCAGCTCGACGAGGTCGGCGGGGTCCGGGGACGGCCCCGGGTACACCTGCTTCGCGCCCGCCATCGTCACGGCGTACGGGAACTCCCAGGAGTTCACGTGGAACATCGGGACGACCGGCATCACCACGTCGTCCTCGGCGATGTCGAGTGCGGCGGGCGTCATCACCATCATCGCGTGGGCGTAGATCATCTTGTGGGTGTACTCGACGCCCTTCGGCTGCCCCGTCGTGCCGGAGGTGTAACACATCCCGGCGGGGTCGTCCTCGGAGAGCGAGGGCCACGATTCCATCGGGTCGGCGTCCGCGATCAGCTCCTCGAACGCCGACAGCGGCAGGTCCGCCTCCGTCTCCGGCACCGTATCGTCCATGACGACGACCTCGCGGACGCCGTCGATCCGGTCCCACAGGCGGTCGAGGATCGCCACCGCGTCGCGGTCGACGATCAACACGTCGTCCGCGGCGTCGTTGATGATGTACTCGACGTTGTCCTCCTGCAAGAGGAGGTTCACCGTGTGAAGCTGTGCGCCGGAGAGGGGGACCGCGTAGTACGCCTCGAGGTGTCGGTGCGTGTTCCACCCGAGCGTCCCGACGCGGTCGCCGGGCTCGACGCCGAGGTCGGCGAGCGCGGTCGCGAGCCGCCGGACGCGGTCGCCGAAGTCGGCGTAGGTGTAGCGGTCGACCCCGTCGTGGGTGCGCGAGACGACCTCCGTCTCCGGGAAGAGCCGCGTCGCCCGCCAGAAGAACGGGCGGAGGGTGAGCTCCTCAGGCATCGGCGCTCCCCACGGAGAGGTACGTTTCGAGGAGGTCCTCGCGGTCCCGGATCTCCGCGACGGTGCCGTCGAAGACGATCTCGCCGGTGTCCATGATGTACCCCCGCTCGGCGAGGTCGAACGCGAACTCGACGTTCTGTTCGGTCAGCAGGACGGTGACGTTCTGGTCGACGACCGTCTGGACGATCTCTCGCAAGTCGTCGACGATCACCGGCGCGAGCCCCTCGGTCGGCTCGTCGAGCAGCAGCACGTCGGGGGCCTGAACGAGCGCGCGGGCGACCGACACCATCTGCTGTTCGCCGCCGCTGAGGTTCCGCCCGTTGCTGCCGCGGAGATCGTCGAGCGCCGGGAACAGCTCGTACATCTCCTCGACCGGCCGCGGGTCGCTCGCCAGGTTGTGGGCCAGCCGGAGGTTCTCCTGAACGGTCAGCGTGGGGAACACCCGGCGGTCCTCCGGCACGAGCGAGATTCCGCGCCCGTTGATCTCGTCGGACGACAGCCCCGCTATCTCCTCGCCGCGGTACGTGATCGACCCCGAGCGCGGCGGCGACGCGCCGACGATCGACCGCATCGTCGTCGTCTTCCCGGCGCCGTTGCGCCCGAGCAGCGTCACCACCTCGCCCTCGTCGATCTCCAGTGAGACCCCGTGGAGCACGTGGCTGTTCCCGTAGTACGTGTCGATGTCGTCGACCGTGAGTATCGTCATACGCTATCACTCCCCAGGTACGCCTCGGTCACCCGTTCGTCCGTGAGCACGTCCTCCGGCGCCCCGTCCGCGAGGATCGACCCCTCGGCGAGCACGACGATCCGGTCGGAGATATCGGTGACGACGTCCATGTTGTGTTCCGTCACGACGAACGTGGCGTCGAGGTCCGCGTCGAGCTCGCGGATCAGCGAGACGATCTCCGTGACCTCCGTCGGGTTCATCCCCGCGGTCGGCTCGTCCATCAGGAAAACGTTCGGCTCGATGGCGAGCGCCAAGGCGATCTCGACGGTCCGCTTCTCGCCGTGGCTCAGCGTGTCGCAGGGCGTGTCCGCGATGTCGGTGAGCCCGGTGAGCTCCAACAGCTCCTCGACGTCGGCCTCGACCGACTCGTCGCCGGTCGCCCGCGAGCGGAAGTCGAGCCGGGTCCCCTCGTGGCTGATCCGGGCGACCCGCACGTTCTCGCGGACGGTGAGCCCCTCGAAGATGTTCGTTATCTGGTACGAGCGCGAGAGCCCCGCCTGCGCCACCTCGTGCGGCTCCGCGTCGGTGACGTCGGCGAGCTCGTCCCCCTCTCCGCTCCGGAGCCAGATCGACCCCGACGTGGGTTCGAGCACGCCCGTCAGCAGGTTGTAGAACGTCGTCTTTCCGGCCCCGTTCGGGCCGATGATGCTGGTGATCTTGTCGTCGTCGATCTCGATGGAGACGTCGTCGACGGCGGTCAGTTGGCCGAACTGTTTGCGGAGGTCTTCGGTCTTGAGAACGGTCGTCACGAGTTATCACCTCTGTCAGCGCGCGCGTTGTCGTCGCCCGATTCGGCTCCGTCGTCCGTCGCAGCCGTCGCCTGCCCGCCGTCGTCGCGGGCGCCGCCACCGCCACTCCCCGCGTCGTCGGCGTCTCCGTCCCCGAACAGTCGGTCGCGGAGCAGCAGGAGACCGCCGACGGCGCCCTGCTTGAAGAACAGCACGACGGCGATGAGCAGCGCGCCGAAGAACAGCTCCCAGTACGCTTCGAGCGCCGGGAAGCGGCTGATCGCCCACCGGATGTACAGGAAGATGAACGCGCCGACGATCGGGCCGTAGAAGTAGGTCGCGCCGCCGATCACGGTCGCGATGACGGCGATCGCGCTCGTCGACCAGTGCGTGAGCCCGGGTGACGCGACGCTCGCGAGCCCCGCGCGCAACACGCCGGCGATCCCGACGACCACCGCCGAGACGATGAACGTCATCCACCGGTGGTGGCTGACGTCGATCCCGAGCGCGGCCGCGCGGTCGGGGCTCTCGCGGATCGCCTTACAGACGGTCCCGAACGGCGAGTTGACGACGCGCCACACCCCGTACACCGCCGCGACCACGGTGACGGCCGAAATGGCGTAGTAGATCCGACGGCCGCCGATCCGGAGGCTGAAGCCGCCGAGGTCGACGGTCCCGAGCAGGACGATTACCCCGTCGGTCCCGTTCGTCAGCCCCGCCGGGTCCTGGATGATGAGCGAGTAGCCCAACATCCCGAACGCGAGCGTGATCAGCGCGAAGTATATCTCCTCCAGCCGGACGCTGAGCCACCCGACGGGCACGGCGAGGGCGACGACGAGCGCGAGGCCGACGACGCCGCCGAGGACGAACGTGACGAGCGGCGAGATCCCGGCGCCGACGACGTCGGCGATCACCGGGCCGAGGTCCCGCAACACGATCGCGATCCCGTACGCGCCGCCCGCGTAGAACAGGCCGTGACCGAACGACAGCAGGCCCGTGTAGCCGTACAGCAGGTTGAAGCCGAGCGCGAACAGCGCGACGACGAGGAAGTCGGTGAACAGGTACACCTGGAACGGCGGCGCGAAGGCGACGAGCACCAGCGCGACGGCGCCGAGGAGGCCCAACCGCTCGCGGGTCCACCCCTCGGCGACCGCCGAGCCGAACCGGCTGACCCGGCCGCCCGTGTCGGTCGCGCTCATTCGCCGATCCCCCCGAACAGGCCCTCGGGACGGATCAGCAACACGATCACCATCGCGAGGAAGGGGATCGCGATGCTGCCGGCGCTGATGAACTGCGGACCGAGGCTCTGCATCATGCCGATGAGCATCGCGCCGACGAAGGCGCCGCTCATGGACCCGAGTCCGCCGATGACCACGACGATGAACGCGTCGATGATCACCTGGTCGCCGAGCGCCGGACTGGTCGACTGGAGCGGCGCCGAGAGCGCGCCGCCGAGCCCGGCCAACACGCTCCCGAGGAAGAAGACCCCGGTGTAGAGCCGCGGCACGTCGACGCCGAGCATGGCCGCCATCTCGCGGTCAGAGGAGGTCCCCCGGACCAGCGAGCCGAAGTACGTCCGCGTGATGAACAGCCACAGCGCGGCGAGCACCCCCACGGCCAGGCCGATGACGACCAGTCGGTACGCGTTGAACGTGCTCCCGCCGAGCGTCACGGAGAAGTTGAACACGTCCGGCGGGTCGATCGAGTACGACCCCGACCCCCAGACGAACCGGACCGTCTCGTGGATCACGAGCACGAACCCGAACGTGACGATGAGCTGGTCGAGGTCCGAGTCGACCCGGTCGTACAGCCGGCGGATCGCCGAGAACTCGATCGCGGCGCCGACGACGCCGACGGCGAGCGCGCCGACCACGGCGGCGACCCAGAAGTTGTCGACGACGTTCGAGACGACGGCGAGGGTGACGTACGCACCGAGCATGTAGAACCCGCCGTGCGCGAAGTTGAGCACGCCGAGCACGCCGAAGATGAGGCTCAGACCGACGGCGATCAGGAAGAGCCGACTCCCGAGGCTCAGCCCGATGACGACGTCGGCGATACCGATCAGTGGAACGAGTGATGTGAGACTCATGAGAACGGCGACGGGCTTAGATACCCGTCGGGAGGTCGGAGTCGCCGAGCGCGTCCGACAGCACGTCGGGACCCGCCTCGTACCGATTCACGGGGTCGAGCACGTTGCTCTCCCACTCCTCGTCGTACGTGACGGTGCCCCAGATGGACGAAACCGTCGCCTGGTTCGTCTCGGTGAACTGGTACTCGCCGACGGGGCCCGAATGCTCCATGCCGGTGAACTCGTCGACGAGCGCGTCGGGCTCCGTGCTCCCGGCCGACTCGATCGCCTCCTTGTACAGGTGGAGCGCGCGATACGCCCCCTCGGCGTTGTACGTCGGAAGGGAGCCGTACTCCTCGTAGTACGCCTCGCGGAACGAGTTGTTCGCCTCGGTGTCCGGGACGAACGGATCGTACCGGGTGGAGGCGTACTCCCCCTCCGGGAGCGGACTGCCGTCGCTCGGCAGGTCCGTCCCCATCCCGACGCTGAACAGCGTGTGGTCGATCTGGTCGAACCAGCCCGCGCTCTCGGCCTGCCCGATGAACGTCGTGAGGTCGGCCCCCCACAGCGGCGTGAGCACCGCGTCCGGGTCGGCGTCGAGGATGGAGCTGATGAACGGCGTGTAGTCGCTCGTCGCCAGCGCCGGGAACTGCTCGGCCGTGAACTCGGCCTCGACGCCGAGCCCGTCGCAGTACGCCTGGAAGTAGTCCCAGGTCTCGTACCCGAACGCGTAGTCCGGGCCGATGGTGGCCCACTCGGTGGCGTCGAGCTCTTGGGCGGTACGCGCGGCCCCGTAAACGTCCTGTGCGAGGCTGTTGGAGTCGCGGAACACGTACTCGTTCCCGACGGAGTCCTCGTGTTCGCCCTGCGGCGAGGTGACGAACGGGGTCGCCGCGTGCGTGATCATGAACGGCATCTGGAGCTGCGAGATCTGCGGCGCGACGGCCTGCGCGACGCCGCTGGAGTCGAGCCCGAACAGCCCGTCGACGTTGTCCTCCTGAACGAGGCTGCGGATCTGCTGGATCGCCGTGTCGCCGCTCGCCTCGGTGTCACGGACGAGCACCTCGACGTCTCGGCCGTCGATGCCGCCGTTGTCGTTGATCTCCGACACCGCGAATTCGATCCCGCGCTCGGCCTCCTCGCCGTACAGCGACGCGAACCCGGAGAGGATGTAGGCGGCGCCGAGCGTCACCGGGCCGCCGTCGCCGCCCCCGCCCGAACAGCCGGCGAGCGCGACCGCCGTCCCCGCGCCGGCGGCTTGGAGGAAGCGTCGCCGCCCGACCGGCGCTCTGCGTTCCGAACTCGTCTCAGCGGCGTCAGCCCGTTTATACTTGTTTTCGGTATCGCTGTCTTCGGTTACCATTGTTAACAATCGTCCGTGACGATCGCTCTCCACATAAATATGCGGGTCTATGACACACGGACGTATGGGAAATTTATGTCTCTCCCGAGATCCCCGGCCTGAACCCGAATCGGCCGGTCCGAACGCGGGGGTCGGCGGCCCGTCTTCCGGCGTGACTACTATTACAACGACTGTACAACGTTCACACACCTCTCATGAACGTGGTAAACCCGGCGACCGGAGCACAGATCGAAACGTACAACGAACACGACGCGGACGACGTCGAAGCGGCGTTAGGTCGGTCGGTGCGAGCGTTCGAGGACTGGCGGACTCGCCCGCTCCGGGGCCGCGAGCGGCTCCTCGCGAACGCGGCCGACGTGCTCAGAGAAAACAAGCGGGAGTACGCCGAGACGATGACGCGGGAGATGGGGAAACCGATCGCGCAGGCGATCGGCGAGGTCGAGAAGTGCGCGTGGGTCTGCGACCACTACGCGGAGCACGCGAGCGCGTACCTCGAAGCGGACCACCACCCGAGTCCCCCGGGCTCCGCGGTCAAGACCGAGTACGAGCCGCTCGGCCCGGTCCTCGCGGTGATGCCGTGGAACTTCCCGTTCTGGCAGGTGTTCCGCTTCGCCGCGCCGTACCTCACCGCCGGGAACGTGGGAATCCTCAAGCACGCGTCGAACGTGCCCGGATGCGCGCTCGCGATCGAGGAGGTGTTCCGCGAGGCCGGATACCCCGACGACGTCTTCCAGTCGCTTTTGATCCCCTCGGACCTCGTCGACGGTCTCCTGACGGACGACCGGGTCCGGGCCGCGACGCTGACCGGGAGCGGGCCGGCCGGGCGCGCGGTCGCCGCGAGCGCCGGCGAACAGCTCAAAAAGACCGTCCTCGAACTCGGCGGGAGCGACCCGTTCCTCGTCCTCGACGACGCCGACGTCTCGGCCGCGGCCGAGACGGGCGCCTGGGCGCGGAACCTGAACGGGGGGCAGTCGTGTATCGCCGCGAAGCGCTTCGTCGTCCACACGGACGTGTACGACGCGTTCCTCGACGCGCTGGTCGACGAGATCGACGCCCTCGTCGTCGGTGACCCGACCGACGAGGCGACCGACGTCGGGCCGCAGGCGCGGGAGGACCTCATGGAGTCGCTCCACGAGCAGGTGACGGCGAGCGTCGACGCGGGCGCGACGCTCGTGACCGGCGGCGAGCCGCTCGACCGGGCGGGGGCGTTCTACCCGCCGACCGTCCTGACCGACGTCCCCGATGGCTGCCCCGTCGACACCGAGGAGACGTTCGGGCCGGTGGCCACGGTGTACGAGGTCGACGACGAGGAAGCGGCGATCGAGACGGCCAACGACACCGAGTTCGGGCTCGGCGCGAGCGTCTGGACCGAGGACCGCGACCGCGGCGAGCGCGTGGCGAGCCGCATCGACGCGGGCTGCGTGTACGTGAACCAGCTCGTCAAGTCCGACCCGCGGGTCCCCTTCGGCGGCGTCAAGGACTCGGGCTACGGCCGGGAGCTCTCCGAGGCCGGGATCAAGGAGTTCGTCAACCGCAAGACCGTCTGGGTCGAGTGACCCCATCGAAGGGTAGTTACCCGCCGGGCGGCACGCTGGGGTATGGAGACGGCACTCG
>ERZ1034543.317-NODE-317-length-12386-cov-7.559322_pt1 | contig 12386 bp, 22 predicted proteins | sample MGYA00520654_ERZ1034543 | MGnify/ENA primary metagenome ERZ1034543 (study PRJEB33760, sample SAMEA4777712) | hypersaline lake metagenome | biome: hypersaline environment; feature: brines | place: Spain | collected 2012-08 | depth 0 m ... | reverse complement strand
TGCTTGGCTGCGACGGCGGCGGTTCGGCTATGGAGCAAGAGCCGCAGCAGATGGAAGAATTGAAACTTTCGATTTATCACCCGCCGGAAAGCAACGCACAAACGAAATCTACAATTCAACGTTCGGCTTCTGAGCTTCAAAGCGGCGACTTGCTAAACGTTTTTGTTAACGGGTCATCTTCTGGCAATGAAGTATCAAAAGACGCTATCCGACAGAGGGAAATACGGCTGAAGTTGTTTTCACGGTTCCGGCTGGAGATTACGACGTTGATCTTCTTGGGTTCCGTGATCTTGACAATCCAGATAGAAATAGCGCTGTTACGTTTGCTACAACTGGTGATGACGAAAGTGTAAACGTTACTTCTGGTAATGTAACTGAAGTTCGGTTTGATCGAGAAGGTGACGTGCTTACAGAATTTGACCTTTCGTTTAACGCTACTCTTGAGTTTGACGCAAACGATAATGGTAATGGCAACAAGCCCCGCAAGCTTGATGTAACTCTTGAAGATGATGATGGAAACGCACAAACTGATTTAGGAAACCGAATTTTTCCAGATAGCAGTCCCTTCGGTGGAATCGGAATTGATCCAGATTCAGGAGTAATTCAAGGAGATCGGACAAATGCAAGAGACAATCAAGACTTTATTGATAGAACTGGCGCAACACTGACCACGGATAAGTTTAATCTTCCGCCCGGTCAGTATAAAGATGGAAAAGCATCGGTCCTTTTGGAGCTTCAGATTGACGATAAGTACCTTGGAAGCGGTCAAGATCCCGTGTACCTCTACAACAACGTAGATGGAATTGCGCAAGACGGCGTAAACATCGGCGGTGACGGTGGAATCATCGTTATCATCTAATAGCTTCCTTTCCCACGAAGCGAAGAGCGGGGGCGCAAGTCCCCGCTTTTTTTATATCAAAAATGAAATAACGCAATGAAAACAACGGTTCTTTCGTTTTTGCTTTGCCTTTTGCCTATCGTCGGGCAAGCGCAGGTTTACGACATCGAAGGCACGGCAACAGTTCACTACACAGGGACAGCCGAATCTCCGGTGGGCGCCGGAACGTACTTTACGAAGCAGGGCGGTTGGGGAACGAAGATCAGCTTTCGGAGCTTCGCTACCGACAACACCGAAACGACGAGATTTGAAATGAATCGCGAATCCGGAATCGTCGTGATCCCGCCCGGACTTGAAGGAAACGGCCAGTTGCCTTCCGATTTGAAAAAAGTATCAAACGTGCAATCCGTCGGCACAAAGACGAAACAAAGGGAGCTTGCCCTTGGTATTACAAGGTCCATTACGGATTTGACATTCTACCTTGAAGGCGGCGCCACGCTTACCAGAAACTACCAGAGCGCCGCCGTGAGTGGCGAGACGCTTTTTAGAAAGCATCCGAAGGGCTACCGGAGGGTACACCCGACCGCCGAAGTCGGGGCGGCTGTAAGGCTTTTTGAACACGTGTCTGTGCAAGCAGGGTACAACTACACAAACGGGAAGCTTCCGGTAAATCACGAAATCGTTTTTGGAGTCGGGTACACCGACTTCCCGAATAGTTGGGAGCTTTTTTGAAATGGGGGTGAATCCGGCGGCAAATCCGGAACATTTTCTACTTGGCTTGGTTACACGCAATACATTAAGTTAAAAAACAAGCCGTAATAATATGAGCGAAGCTGCCGAAAAGTTCAACCGGATATACGATGAAAACACTAACAAGCAAGCTGAAGAGCGTTCGACAACGGAAACGGTTGAAACGCCAAGTGAGATTCGCAAAAAGCAACGCGAGATCGAAGACACCATCGAAGAGCTTGAAAAGCGGGTTGAAAGGCTTGGGGCTCGGCATCACAAAATGAGCGAGCGTTATGCCCGTCGCGGGGCTCCTTGTCCGGAATGTGGATCGAAGAAAAAGCCGAAAGGTGGGGGTTTCGCTCAGATTCACACGGCGACTTGCCCGGATTGCGGATTCGAAGGTAGTTGCATTCATTGAAGCATTTGTAAAAGAATCCCTTCGGCTTGAAACTTTCCGAATTGCTCCATATATAATAAGTGCAAGATAGAAAAAGAAATACCTCCATAGTGTAGCGGCCCAGCACGCAACCCTGTCACGGTTGTAGCGCCAGTTCGAATCTGGTTGGAGGTGCTTTCAAAATCTTCAATCATAGTTCACAAACACGACGGGCGGCGACGCGTAAAATATTGCAGCAAGGTTCCCGTAAGTGGTGCGCGGGATTAAAGAGCAACACCTTACCACAACGCTCAACGTGCCTTGCCATTTTTGGGTTTTAGCTCATCAAAATTTTCAATCATAATTTACAAACACAATACAATGGGTGGCGACGCATAAAACACGGGGTCTTAGTTCAGTGGTTAGAATGCTTCCCTGTCACGGAAGAGGTCATGGGTTCGAATCCCATAGATCCCGCCGATATCGGGCCAGCCAAGCGAAAGTAATCCAGAGCCTCTGCAGAGCCTTGTGGTGTCCGAAAGCTTAGGCACGAAAAGTTGAAATCACTTCTTGCCCGAACAATGCAAGTTTCCACGTTCTCTTCGACAAAACGTGGACATATTGCGGGGTGGTGTAACCCGGTAGCATAGTGGGCTCATATCCCGCTGGTGGAGGTTCAAATCCGCCCTCCGCTACAACCAGCGGCAATAGTTCAGTTCGGCTAGAACGCCACATTGCCATTGTGGAAGTCGTGAGTTCAAATCTCACTTGCCGCTCTTTTCAATCAACCAAATTGTAATGTTTGATGATCTCGTCCGAAAGTACAAAAGAGAAAAAGAAATCGACGACGTTGAACAAGCGAAAGATGCGGTTCGAAATCGCGACGCGTCGATACAAATCACGCCCGGTCCTGCAATGGGTTGGGCAGACGAGCCGGAAGACGACCGAACCGGAGTCGAAATGCCAGACGAAGAATACTACAATGCCTACTGGCCTGAAGAGCAAAACGAAGGTCAGTCCCAAAATCGGCGGCAGCTTTTGACCGATGCAAAGAGTTGATGAAGCCGGGAACACTTGAAGGCTTCAAGGGTTTACTATCACACATAACATTGCGGGGTAACTGGAGCATGGTTCCAGACGTGGCTCATATCCACGCATACGGTAGTTCGAATCTACCCCCCGCTACAAACTTGGGCGAAGGCTTCTAGAGCCTGAAAAAATGCGGTAAAGTGTGAATGCCTTGAAAGTAGGCACAGCACTTCAACCGGATGTCCTTTCATCATAAGAAGGTTGTCGCCGGGTGCCTCCAACACCGGGTGAAGCGCCGAAGAAGCCTTGGAGGGGCGATTCGGCGTATGGTTGCGACCAGAACCACGCGGCCCCCGGTCCGCGAATAGTGACCGATGAATCCGGTAATGCAGTAATCGGTCATAATCATACGTCCCTAGTGGAATGGGAACACGGTCGGCTCCAACCCGACAAATCGGGGTTCGAATCCTCGGGGGCGTGCTATTTTTTTTATAAAGCATTCGTGATATGGGACACTATGCTGCTGAAATGAGGTCATCAATTAGCGAAGATTACAAAGAGTGTCCTGAGTGCGATTACGACGGATACACCGAGTCGTACAAGAATGAGAAAACAAGGTGTGAAAATTGTAAAGGAAGGGGATACGTCCGAAAAGACAACATTCCTCGGTAATTCAATGGTAGAATGCCGCACTGTTAATGCGGTCGTTAGTGGTTCGAATCCACTCCGGGGAGCGACCATTTCTTTATACGGCTAATCTTTTGATATGATCAGTGATTTTATCCGGCGCTGGTTTGGATACACCGGATTTAATCCTCTGTCAGAATGGCAAGTCATTCGAGATCAAGAAATTATCTAAAGGGTTCGGTATTAAATCGGTGGGAGGGAATGTTCATTGTTGAACGCCACCGTAACGCAGAAGCCGTGCGAGCTTTATCAAAATCATCAAGACAGCTACCAAGAACGAGCAGATTCGCTATGAGTGACGAAGACAAACACAACACTTCTTACACAATTACAGTTAAAGACCCACTTTTGCGGCCGGGCATGGAGATTGAAGCTGGTCCAGTAAGTGAAGACTATGTGGTTGACACTGCAGAAAAGCTTATGGACAAAATTCGAGAAATTAACAATCACAAATTTAACAAATAATTTATGAACAATTTTAAAAAGCAAATCACTCCTGATAATTTTATCGAAGCGGTTGTTCTTTTGCTGCTTGCCGCTTTTTTAACGGTTGAAGTTCTTATGCCGCTTCTTAAAATTGTAATAGTAGCTGCAGTTGGAATTGCAGTTTATTTTGCAATCAAAAACCCTGAAGAAGTTAAAGTTAAAGTTGCAAACCTTGTAGAATACATTAAAAGCGCACGATAAATGGCCCAATTCGAGTTCGGAAACATGTGGAATGCGTTTCACAAGACCGACGCATTTTGCATCACGACAAACAGTTATATCCGAAATGACGGGGAAGTTGTTATGGGAAGGGGAATAGCGAAGCAAACCAAAAATTTGTTCGAAGACCTTCCCCTTGCGCTTGGAAACAAAATCAAAGGCCGTTGTGGCCACCTTGGGACCTACGGAGTTCTTCCGACAAACCGGAATGAAAACGATAAATTCGTAGCGTTTCAAGTCAAAACCCATTTCAAAAACGACGCCGACCTTTCCTTGATTCGCGCTTCTACCGAAGGGCTCGGCCAGATGGCTAGCAAGTACGAAGAAAGGCGGTTTGATCTCAATTTTCCGGGAATCGGAAATGGCGGCAGAGATCAAAGTGAAGTTATGCCAATCGTTAAAGAGCTTCCGGACAACGTTCACATTTGGAGATTCAAGAATCAATAATATACACACAAACTTATGGATGTCGGAACATTTCTTATCGTTTTGGGACTTTCAGCACTTGTAGGAATCGGGGGATACTATTACCTTTCTGGAGAAGAAGAGGTTGAAGACATTCCAAAGACTCCTCCAGACAACGGAGAGCCTGTGGAGCGGCCCGGCCCCTCAAATCCGATTGAAAAAGAACCCCCCGTTTCCGAAGATCTAACCGAGCCTTTGCCAATCGAAGAAATGAATATCGGCGGGCGGACGCTTTCGATCCTGCAGAGGGAAGGATTTGAGACTCGCGAAGACCTTCTTCATCAAGGAGACTTTACTGAGATTAAGGGAATCGGAAAGTCTCGTTCCGAAGACATTGAGCAGGCGATTATCGACTCGTACGAAGAATAAGTGAAAGAAGCTTCACTTCGGAACTTCTCTTTTCGGACACGGTATAAAACGGTGCGTCACTTCTTGATGGCGCACCGTTTTTTCATCACCAAATAAAAAGCACTAGTTATGGCAAACGAAGACAAGGCAATTCAGATCAAGAATAAGGTTCACCTTCTCACGTTCTTTATCGTGGCGTGTGAAGAGGAAAAGCCGCTTGAAGAGGATGAAGACGAGTGGCACCCGGACTTCGAAGACGCGATTGCTGCCGTCTTGAAGATCAACGAAGACGGTTATCTCGACCAAGAGGAGATGCACGAGTTCAACGATCTCTTCAAGAAGTGGGGAAACCGCTTTGAGAAGCTTGGACTCGACGAAGTTCCGATTGACCGCTGGCGCGAGGAAGAGGATCTTGAAGAGGAAATCTTCGATCTTCTCGAAACTTACGTGAACCAAGATGATTCTTAGAGAGTGCAGCGAAAAGACCGTACGGCGGGAAGTCTACGAGATTGAAAAAGAAATCGGCTATTGGAACGCCGACAAGTGGACCCGCCATACGGTCAACGGGGAGCTTGACCCTTGGATTCCTCACGACGGTTACGGAGAGCTTCAATACAGCGACCGTGCAAAGGGCGAGGAAAAAGAGCGGCTCGAGCAAAAATTTCAAAACAGTCAATGGTCTGAATAATGTTTGATTCTGAATTTCTTCGGAACATCTTGGAAGCAAAGCCCGACGAGTACATTAGCGTGCGGGAAGTTGCAGACGAGGGATTTTTGCAAACTGTTTTCACGCAACTGTTGAAAGAAGACCCCCGCTTTGAAGCTTCGGAAGAGACTGTGGCTTACTTTATTGAGATCACAAGTCACATCTACATGAAGTTCGCCTCCGAAGACGCAGGCGACCTTCTTTCAATCGACCCGGAAGACCAGCTTCAAGACCGAGTCGAAGAAGTCCAAAGCGAGATCGTGAATCAGATCTACGATAACTTGGCAGATCGGGCAAACGAAGAGTTTCCGATTCTCGTTGACATATTTAATGTGAGGGGAATCGTTTTTGCTTACGAAGTCACGGAGAAAGAAGAAACCCTGTCGAACCTTATGGACAGGCTCGTGGAGCAAGAACGGTACGAAGAGGCGGCGAAAGTTCGAGACGCATTAGACGAGATTGGATCAGATAAAGTAAAGGTTTAATATATGGCTGAATTAGTTTTGACGGAAGAAGAGAAAGAGGGGCGTTCGTATCTCGATTGGGATAACGAGTCTCTTGGAAAGTACGTCAAGAAAAAAGCAATTGACCTAGAAGACTACTACGGGGAGAAGGTTTCGGAGCAAGAAGCCGCCGTAGTAACGCTTCTTTCAAGGATTGTTGAATCAGATAGCGATATGGCTATGATGGAAGTTGAGGGAGTTACGATCAACGGCGACGATATTGGCCACTGGCGAATCACGTTCGAGAAAGTTGACCCAGACCTTCCGGGAGGACCGCCCGGATTTGGAAGCGGCCCGCCCGGCGACGATTATCCTGACAACGACGAAGATGGCGACGGGGGTGTTTTGGTCCAATGATAAAACTACACCCTGTCAAGCTTTCACTTTTTATTTCAGCGGCTTCTCTAGCGCTTTTCGTCGGTTTTGGAGCGCTTGTCAATACCCTTAGCCACCATCACCAAGAAGACATTCGTGACCTTAAAGACGAATATGGCCACTCTGCGGAGCGACTGGAGATTACCCAAAGGCAAAAAATGAAACAAAAGCGGCGTGCAGACAGCCTTGAGGTTATCGTCGAAGCTTCTCGGCGGCCAGAGCTTCTTTGGACCGCACGAGCGATTTATTCGGAAACCCGGCGGCCGGAAGAAATGTGGTTTGTCGGATGGGTAATCCGAAATCGGGTTGAATCTCGTTTCCACGGGCACGGCACTTACAAAGATATTATCCTGCACCCGAAGCAGTTTTCTGCGTTCAACAGGGGAAGTGGGGTGCGGGGATTTTACATGAATTTAAGCCCAAGTCAAGGCGTCGAGCGCCCTCGGTGGCACGACGCCATGCAAACCGCAAAGGGCGTGGTCGATTCTCCGCTTGCCTTCAACCCGCTTCCCCACGACACGTATCACTTTTATAGCGAAGTGTCAATGAGGGGAAGAAAGCATCCGGAGTGGAGAGACAAGCTTACTCCCGTTTCGAAAACAGAAGTGCCCGGACTCGCAAACATTGAAGAAACGCGTTTCCGGTTCTTCCGTGGAACGCACATGAACCTTCTCGCAAACAAAGAAAAAAACGCGACTTCAACTGCTCGATGATCGTAACGGACTTAGACGAGCTTTCGGTTCCGGTTGACCACAAGCCGGATAAGGACCACAGAGAGGTTGCACGCCGCCTTCAGAGCGTCTTAGACGAAGTGGGGGGACTCGGACTTAGCGCAAACCAGATCGGCGTTTCTGGCTCTCGCACGTGCCTTGTGAGGGCGAAGCAAGATATCTTGTTTGTCAACCCTCGAATCGTCAATCGAGAAGAGCAAACCGAACCTGAAGAGGGTTGCCTTTCAATACCGGGCAAGCGCGTGCGCACAAGGCGAAACGTGTGGGTAGAGGTTGAGGCAGACGCTTGGCACGTCGAATCTGTAGGAGAGTGGAACGAGATCGGCGGCCGCCTCGAGTTTGGCCCAGACTTTTGGAAGTCTCACCAAGAGTCGAACCCCGAAGCCAAGAAGTCGAATAAGGACTATCTTGAATCGATTGCCGTGCAGCACGAGATCGATCATCTAAACGGCAAGACTATTTATGATCGGCAAGTCGACCAAAGCCCATTTGAAAAGTCCAAGCTTCAAAGCCTCGGGCGCAACGACAAAGTGTTTGTTCGCAATTCCGACGGCGAAGAATTCAACGTCAAGTGGAAGTACGCTTCCAAAAAGACGGGCGACGGCGGCCCTTGGACACTTCTAGAGATAAACGATTCGTAGGATATGCCAAAAATCGAGTATGCAAAAAGAGAAGCCAAAGAGCTTGAAGAGTGGCTTGAAAGCCGAAAGATCAAATCCGTCAAGTTTCCGACGACCGAGCCAGCGGTAGACATTCATTTCGACAACCAGCTTTTCATTCGGCTCGGGTTCGACGGCACCGGATATAGCTTCGACGGAACGGTTCAACTTCGCGACCGCAAGCATCTTATAAGCAGCGCAGTTGAAGTCGATAAGCGGAACACAGACATTTTGCTTATGGCGTTCAACCTTCTAGAATCCGATGAAACAGACGGATTTATTCGTGCTTGTGGGGAACACGTTCGCGACCTCTGGAACCGAAATGATACTTAAAGACGCATACAAACCCACAAAAAAGCTACAATGAGTGACAACTTTCTAGACAAGCTCGACGACGCCTTGGAGTCGGATGAAGAAGATGAAGACAAGGCAGACGCTCAAAACGTAAACGATGCCCTTGGAGACGACGAAGAGTATTGGAGCAGCCGCAACAAGGCAAGCAAGCTTCGCGACCTTGCCGAAAAGAAATCGGACGACGACGATTCTTAAAGATCGTGTGAATCGTCTAGAAGCGGGGAACCAGTCCGTCTAGAACACATTTGAATGAGCGGTTCGATAGAGATAAACAACCAACCACTCAACGCCGATATGGCTTCTACTAACGGACTCACCACGCGACTCGAAGACGAGCAGATTGACGACTCGATTTTCGAGCCGCTCAAAACCTCCGACCCTGTTCTCAACGACTTCCTTTCCAATAAGGGCGGGGCGATGCCTGCGACCGCTACAATGGTCACGGGACACCCCGGAAGCGGAAAGACGACGCTTCTCTGCGAAATGCTTTCCGATGTTCAACGAAACGGAAAGGATGCCCTGTTCATTTCGATGGAAATGAACAAGATCGATATGGCGTCCTACACGAAGCGCTTCCCCGCTTGGAAGTCGCTTGATATTTACTTTCCCGACTTCGAGTCCGACATTTTCGAAGACGTTCGGATGCTTCTCAACGCCGGATTCGATATGGTGGCGATCGACTCTTTCAAAGAGCTAAAAGATATCGTTGCCGACGAAAAGGGTTGGACGAAGACCCGTACAGAGCGCGAGTTGATCAATCTTATGGAAGAGGCGATGCTTGCCAAAAACGAAAGTGGCAAGCACACGTGCTTCTACATCATTCAGCAAGTGCTCAAAAGCGGTGACTTTGCCGGAAGCAAGCGGCTTGAACACTTGATGACGGCCAACTTGAAAATGGTCGTTGAAGGCAACGAGTCGTACTTGTATTTCGAGAAGAACCGTCGGGGCAACGCCCACCGGAAGCTCTTCTACCGGATCAAGGAAAACGAGATCGTGTTCGACGGTGAGCGTCGCGAGCTTGAAGAAGAGGCGATGGAGTTCACCGAAGAGGAACGGGATCGCCAGAAAGAGCAGGAGAAGGAATTTGACTCCATCGACGACCTTCTTAACGGTTCTTCTTCCGACGATCAGCTTCCAAGCTCCAACGGCAAGCTTGAAGACGAGGTTGACGACGAACTCGTTGAGATCGAAAGCGACGTTGACGGTCCCGTGACCGATAAGACGAACGTTGATCCCGAGATCTTCGAGCGGGTGTACCGTTACGAAGACGGCAACCTCAACGCCACTCGTCGGACGATGAACGAGATTGGGGCTGCCCCCGAACTCACGTACTACTACGCTAACAAGATCGCTGAGGAAGCGGGGTTGAAGTAATGGAAAACAACCGACCCGACCGCACCCCCCGTGCTGCTTTCGAGCAAGGAATGAAGGCGTATAGGCGGGGGGTGCCTTTTTCGGAAAACCCTTATCGCAACCATCCCCGATTTTCAGAACTCGCCCCACGGCGGAGCGACGGATGGAAAGAGGCAGAGGCGATGGACGATTAACACAACCTTCACAAAGTTTGGGGAACGAAGGTTCCCCACGCGCATTTAAGCACACGCAATTTTGAATCACAAACCATCCACTCGACGCTATGGATAACTTCTCTGACTTTCGCGAAAACGCAATCGAGCAGCAGCCGCTGCTTTACGAAACGAATCTCTCCAACGTCCGCGTCGGTTCCGACGGCGAGATTGAGGTAGAGGGCAAAACTCTTCCCTTGGAGGAAAGCGGATTTGACGATCTCCGTTCGATTGCGGGGGTTGCCAAGACCACCGCTCGACGTGCCGACGATTACATGGGCGAGGGCGCTTCGGCACGGCTCGTAGAGTCTATGCGCAACGGGCTTGCCGAGCAGGACGACACGGACCTTACCGTTGCCATTGACCGTTCGGAGAACGCTGTCGTCGGGCTCAATGAGGATTCCGGACAGCTCATTTCGATGGAGGGGTACTTCGACCTTGCCGAGCGCATTATCGACAAATACGGACTCGAAGTTGAGCGGACCACAATCGGTCACGACGGTTCCGTTAGCCTTTCTCTGAAGAACGATGATCGGCAGATCGGGCTTGACGGATTCGGAAAAAGCCTTGATGACGAAGTGTTCAAGGCGGGCATTTCGATGAACGGGCGGCTCGGTGAGGTTAGCTTTGAGTCGTTCCTTTACCGGATGATTTGCTCCAACGGAATGATCGGGGAGTTTTGGGGCGACGAGCTTGAAATCAACTCGCTCGATTCGGACGACGTGTTTGAGTTCTTCGATCACGTCGATTCGATTGCCGACAACGGGTTCCTTCCCGCCGAGTTCGGTCAAGCGGTGAGCCGTGCAAACGAGTCCTACGCTTCGCTTCGCGAGTTGGAGGATCTTCACTCCACGGTCAACCGTCACTACGACGGCGACGAAGAGCGGCAAGTTGAGCGGTTCGTTCCGCTTCGCGAGGTTCACTCCGAGTACCGTGCCGACGGAATCGAGCCCCGTGAGCTTACCCAGCGGCAGAAGCGAAACGCCGCTACTCCGGTTACGCTTTGGGATGCGGTGAACGGGCTTACCCGCCTTGCTTCCCACGACCACACAAGCAAGGGCTTCAACATTTCCGAGACCGATAGCAACCGGATGATGATCCAAGCCGGTCGGACGTTGGAGCGTACACGGTTCGATCTAGAGTGCCTAGTTCCGGTTCCAAGCGGCTTCAACTTGAACTAGAAAACCACTCTGCCACTCTCTACGGTGGCTACCGCTCGCCTCTTCACGGGGGCGGGCGGTTTTTTTATGTCGGTGGTTCATATTTAACGACGAATGAAGAAAATCCTGAACCCAAAACAATTCAGACCCATGACTGACGTGGTAGAGGAACAGATCGAACCGAAGACGTTAGAACAGTACGACAGCGCAATGAGAAGCGGCAACACGGATTGGCTTAACGAGTTTTGGAATGACGTTGCCGAACAAACGGGATATAGCAAGCAGCAACTCATTAACTCTATTCTAGACGAGTACAACGATAACGATATTAACAAAACAGCGCTTGACTACTATATGTCCACGTTGGCAGAGTGGCCTGGACCGACGAAAGCGTAAATAAAAACCATTTCGGAGAATCTTCACGGCGAGAGGGTCTATTTCAGGCCCTCTCGCCATATTTACTGGTGGTGGGGAGATAGAAGAATCACTCAATCCAATAGTCAATATGTCAAACCTAATCAACGAAGTAGCGAAAGGAATATCGGAGAACGAAGACATTGACATGGCGGTTTCGGCAATCGCTATGCCAAATCAAATCGGATACCCGAGACGAGTTGTCGATCCAGACGAAGAGGCAAGGGAAGGTGAGCACAGCAATTTTGATGAAGCCTACGACTACGCTTGCACTCTTCTTGGGGTCGACGAACTCGAAGTAGAGAAAGACAAAGAGTACGTTTGGTTCACTACAGTTTAATTATGGTTATAAGTGATAAAGAAATACATTGCGAAGGAGATGTATATGCATACTCTAACAAAGACCCGAATGAATTGAAAGAGGGATCAATGTATGTTGAAGGAGATTTGAAAACTGAAGACGTTGTCGCTTTTGCAGGACAATTGAGAAGGCGCGTGCTTTCAAACAAGAATTTATTCAAGGGATACGAAATTCGGTATCTGAAAGACAATCCAGAAAGCAGCGTTAAAGTAAATGAGCTTCATGTTAGTGGTAATATAGAACTCTTAGACTAAAAATATGAGAAATCGGCCAGAAAGTCATACCTTAACCGAAGAACAGCAGAAAGCATTTGACAAAATATCGGGAATCGTCGAAGAAGGTGGGGTTGCAACTCTTTCAGGTTACGCAGGAACCGGAAAA
>ERZ1034543.315-NODE-315-length-12498-cov-2.841276_pt1 | contig 12498 bp, 11 predicted proteins | sample MGYA00520654_ERZ1034543 | MGnify/ENA primary metagenome ERZ1034543 (study PRJEB33760, sample SAMEA4777712) | hypersaline lake metagenome | biome: hypersaline environment; feature: brines | place: Spain | collected 2012-08 | depth 0 m ... | reverse complement strand
CCCTGCCCCGACACCAATGACGGCGGCGGCGACGAGGAACAGTGGGTAGACGGTCGCCGCAGAAAGAAGGACGTAACCGACGGCTGCGAGCAGAAGCGCACCGACGAGGAGCGTGCGCCGCGAGAGCCGGTCGGAGAGCCGGCCGCTTGGATACTGCAGCAGGGCGTAGACGCCCCAGAGCGTCGTGAGCGCCAGCCCGGCCTGCGTGGCACTGACGTTCAGGTCGGCGATTATCTCCGGCAGAAGCGGGGGGAGCAGGAGCCGCCCGCCCTGTATCATGAACCACCCGAACGAGACAAGAAGGAGCAAGCGCCCGCCGTGGCCGGTGACGAGGCTCTCCTCTGTCGGAGTCGCGGTCTCGGGCATAGTATGCTCTCTCACGCCGCTGCCGTCCCTCTTGAACCGCCCGAACCCGGTCATTCCAGCCGGGTCACCGTTCACGGGTACGCTTTTAATCCTCGCCCGCGCCGAAACGGATATGCTTGCAGACGATCCCGACGGATTTCTCGACGGCGTGCGCGTTGTCGACCTGTCGACGTTTGTCACCGGCGGCTTCGCGTCGGCGATGCTCGCGAATCAGGGCGCCGAGGTGATCAAGGTCGAACGGCCTGGCGCCGGCGACGACAACCGTCACTCCGGCCCGCCGTTCGTCGAGACTGATCCGGACTACGACGGCCCCGGACGGTCCGCCGACGAGAACGGCGAGTCGCCGTACTTCTGGACGATCAACTACGGCAAGAAGTCGGTCGAGTTCGACCTCAAGACCGAGGCGGGCCACACGGCGCTGCTCGACCTCGCGAGCGAGGCTGACGTCTTCTTAGAGAACTTCCGGCCCGGCACGGCAGAGCGTATCGGTGTCGGCCCCGACGATATCCGCGAGGTCAACGAGGACGTTGTCTACTGCTCCATCTCGGCTTACGGCGAGACGGGCCCGTGGGCCGCACGGCCGGGCTACGACCTGCTTGTACAGGGAACGAGCGGCATCATGAGCGTCACGGGGCCGGAAGACGGCGACCCGTGCAAGGTTGGTCTGCCCCAGACCGACCTGATCACGGCGATGTGGGCGGCCTTCGGCATCACTGGCGCGCTCCTACGCCGCGAATTGACGGGCGAGGGCGACCGCCTCGAACTGGGTATGCACGACGCCGCGCTCCCGTGGCTCACGAAGCAGGCCGGCAAGGCGTTCGTCGGAGAGACACCAGGGCGGATGGGCACCCGCGACCCCGTTCTCGCGCCGTACCAGGCCTACCCCACCGCCGACGGCTACCTCAACGTCGGCTGTGCGAACCAGAAGCTCTGGAACGGGCTCTGCGAGGCCATTGGACGCCCGGAACTCGCCGATGACGAGCGCTTCGACTCCAATCCCGCGCGCGTGGAGCATATGGACGACTTGGAGGCCGAACTCTCGGAGACGTTCCGCGAGCGCCCCACCGACGAGTGGGTCGACCTCCTCGCTGACGAACACGGCCTGCCCGTCGGCCCGGTCAACACGGTTAATGAAGCGTTTGCGTCGGAGCAGACAAAGGCCCGCGGCGTCGTCCAGACGATGGAGCATCCGACTGCCGGCGAGATCGACGTACTCGAACATCCGCTGAACTTCGAGAACGCCACCTCGGGCTTTCGCGAGGCCCCACCGCTGCTGGGTGAGGACACCGAGGCTATTCTGTCCGAACTCGGCTACAGCGACGAGGATATCGAGGCGCTCCGCAACGAGGGCGGCATCCCGTCTTAGACGGCGCCTCGACCGCTCTCACTGCTGGTCGGGCCCTCCACCGACCGCGCCGGTCGCCTTCGTCACGTCTGGTCGCTAGACCCCAGCCCCACTGCTGCGAATATCTCGACGCTCTCTGCCACCTCCTCACCCGTCGACGCGAGGAAGGGGACGTCGCGCTCGTGGATCGAGCCGTGCGAGCGCAGGTTCACCCTGTCCACCCGGTCGTCGCCCTCGTTGATCGGCCCGAACACTGTCCGCTCGTCGCCGAGGACGAGCAGGTCGCCGGTACGTTCTGGGTCGAGCCGGAATCGGTCGCAGGCGGTCGCGCGGTCCACGACCTCGGTTCCGGGCGCGTCCTCTAGCGCCTCTGTCGCCGCGGCCGGGTCGTCGGTGTAGACGTACGCCGCGCCGCCGAGGTTCTGATGATGGTAGACGTGTCGGTCGCGGATACACCGCACTGTCTCGGCCGGCACCGCCGCGTCCGCGAGGAGGGCCGCCACGTCTACCCGACGGTCCTTGTGGTTCATCCCGTGGTCCGCGACGGCGGCGACGGGGCCGAACTCCCGCAGGCGCCCGAGACCGTCGCTGAGGGCGGCGACCCACGCGTCGGCCGCGTCGGTCCCGGGCGCGTGCTTGTGCGGCACCACGTCGGTGGTGGAGACGTAGAGGACGTCCGGGTCACGTGCGTCGGCGACGGCGACTGCGGCGTCCAGAAGCCACGCGCTCGCATCGCCGGAGTAGATGCCCGGCGGGTCGCCGACGAGATCAGTGAGCCACCGCGGCGGCTCCTGTGCGCTCGCAGCCACCACGCCACCATCGCCAACGAGCCGGCGGAGTTTTTCCTTTGCGACCAGCGCAATAACGTCCGCGCCCTCATCTGCGGTCTCGGCAAGGACCGTCCAGCACCTGAGAAAGCGTGCGTCCTCGACGTACACCCGGTCGCCGTCGTCGAGAAAGGTGTTCGCGGTGACGCCCGTCTTCGTGGGGTGACGGCCCGTCACGATACCGACGTTGTTGACATTCGTGAGGCTCGGCACGAGGCCGTCACAGACACCGGTCGCCCCCTCCTCGGCGATTGTGTCCCACTCGGGCGTGGCCGTCGCAGCGAGGTAGTCCGGGTCCAGTCCGTCAAGGCAGGCGACTGTCCGTGTCATACGGGGCGGCCTCACCCGACGCACATAGACATACCCCACCCGAATTACCCGATAACAAGGGAGGCGCGGTCGAACGTCACGATACTCCCGTGTGGACGGCCCCGGGACGGGTCGTCACGAGCATATCTGGTGTGGCCCGCCCGACTCTCGCGTTCGCGCTAGCAAACTCTGGCCGTCTCGACGCCACGTCGATCGGGTCCGCTTCGCCCATCTCGTCAGATATGCTGGTTGCGACATCTCTTTTGACGCTCCCGGTGGGGTCTGGATATGGTACACGGAGAGAGTGAGCAGGGAGCTGGCGAAACGGCCGCCCTCGCGGAGTTCGTGACGGAGACAACTGCGGCAGACGTCCCCGTGTCGGCGTTCGAAGACGCGCGTATCGCGATCCGTGACTACCTCGGTGTGGCCGTGTACGGCGCCCACCACGGCGTAGGCGACCGGATCGTAGGCCACGTCGACGCGACGATGCCGGGCGACGACGCAATCGTACTTGCCCACGGGCGGGCAAGCCCGACGGGCGCGGCGCTGGCGAACGGCACCTTCGGCCACGCCGTCGACTACGACGATACGTTCGAGTCGACGGTTATCCATCCAACCTCGCCAGTGTTCGCGGCGGCGCTTGCTGCTGTCGAACACGGCGACGCTGACGACGCTACCGATCTTTTGACCGCCTACGTCGTCGGCTGTGAGGTCGCCTTCCGCGTCGGCCACGCAACCTTCCCTTCGCACTACGACAACGGCTGGCACAGCACCGGGACAATCGGCTCGTTTGGCGCCTGCGCGGCCGCGGCCTCGGCACTCGATCTTGACACGGAGACGACTCGACGGGCGTTCGGGGTCGTCGCCAGCGGGTCATCCTCGCTGAAGAAGAACTTCGGAACGATGACCAAGCCTCTCCACGCCGGCCACGCCGCCGAGATGGGGCTTCGAGCGGCGCTTCTGGCCGCCCGGGGCTGGACGAGCGACCAGAACGCTCTGGAGGGTAGCCTCGGCTACGGTGAGGTGATGACGGTCGACGGCGGCTACGACCCGAGCGCGATCCTCGACGGCCTTTCGGCTCCCGACCCATGGGCCGTCGCCGATATTGGATTCAAACCCTACCCCTCGGGTGTCATCACTCACGCCGCGATGGACGCGACCCGCGACCTCGTACGCGACCACGACCTCACCTTCGACCGTGTCGAACGGGTGATCGCCACGCTTGACGAGGCCGCAAACGAGATGCTAATCCACGCCGACGCCGAGACCGAACTGGAGGCGAAGTTCTCGATCGAGTTCTGTCTCGCCGCGGTCCTGCGGGAGGGCGAAGCCGGCGTCCACGAGTTCACCGATGAGTACGTCAGTGCCTCCGAGACCCGCGAGGCGATGGCGAGCGTCGAGCGCGACTTCGAGGTCGACCTGTTCGGCGACGAGTTCGCGGGCTACGGTGCGCGCGTGGTCGTCGAGACGACAGACGGCGACCGGTACGAAAACGCCGTCTGCCACGCTCCCGGCAGCCCGAACAACCCCGTCGGCGAGGCGCCGTCTATGACGACGACGGAGTCGCGGCGCTCCGGAGCGCGGTCGAGGGCCTGGGTCAGACGACGACGCTTGACGACCTGTTGGCGGCGCTTTCGGCCCCCTGAGCTGGCGCTGACGCTCTCTTGTGCCGAAAAAACTGAAGAAAGTCGAGTGGTCGCTTACTGGTTCTCGTCGATGACTGCCTGGATCTCCTCGCCAGCGAACGTGACGGCCTCGTCGACCGCGTCCTCAATGGACGTGCCCTGGTTGATCGCCTGCGCCGCACGCTGGTGCATGCGCCGCGGGATCTGGTAGGTGATCGCGTTGGCGCCGGGTACCGCCGGAATCGTCGTCGGCACGACGTTCTGGAGCGTCCAGTTGCAGGCCTCGCGCCAGAACTCGGTGTGCGACTCCGTGGAGCCGTACCAGTCGACCGAGTTGATCTGGTCCGGGGCAGCCGGCACGAGTCCGAGCACCTGCGAGTTGAACAGCGCGTTGTCCGGGTCCGCGACCCAGAAGTCGAGCAGGTCCGCCGCGGCGTCGCGGCGGGTCTGGTCCCAGTTCGCGTCGGACATGAACCCGAGGCTCGGCAGCCACGAGATGTACGCCTGTGTCCCGCCGTTGTACGGCGTCGTCCATGTGTACTTGCCCGTCTCCGCATCTCCGTCGAGGTCCGCGAACGCGCCGGGCACCTCGGTCCGGTAGTTGGCCCAGAGGTCAGTCGAGTCCTGGATGGAGTTGTTGGTGATCTGCTCGGACTGGTGGAGCGTCGTGGACTCCTCGTCACCGTGGTTGATGGAGTTCTCGTGGAAGTTCCCGTTCTCAACGTTGCGGAACTGCCACTCGACCGCGGCGCGACCGGCGTCGGAGTCGATGGCCTGTTCGCTGCCGTCGACGCTGACGACGCCGGCCTCGCTCCCGCCAAACATCGGGATGTACGCAGACATGTACTCCTCGTCAGACTGCTTCATCCCGGTGGTGTCGGGGAAGTAGTTGTCGACGCCGTCGGGACCGCCCCACTCCCGCAGACTAGCGTAGATCTCGGAGACCGTGCTGTCGCTCGCGCTGGAGTAGTCCATCCCGGTCTCGTTGCGGACATCCTCCTTCGCGATCCCCGCCGCCTCAAGATGCTCGGTGTCGTAGCAGTGAACGAACGGGCGGAGGCCCAGCGGGATGCTGACGAGGCTGCCCTCCTCACCCGTCGACTGGGCGCCCCACACGCGGTGACCGTCCATAACGGCGTCAGCCGCCACGTCCGAGAGGTCCATGCTCTGGAACAGGTCACCGACCTCCAGCCCGGCGCCCCCGGTGAGGACGCCCGGTCGGGTCATGACCTCAACCATGTGCGGCACGTCGCCCGCCGCGCGGGCGGAACGGAACTGCGAGACGACGTCCGTATACGGCACGCCTGTCACAGTAATACTGTTGCCACTCTCCTCCTCGTAATTGCTGAGGATTTCTTCAGTTCCCTCCTTCTTGCCGCCGCCCTCCGTGATGTAGGAGAGCCACATCCGGAGCTCGACGCCCGAGCCGCCGGAGCCGGTGGAGCCGCCGTCACTGCCGCCGGATCCGCCGGACCCACCACTGCCGCCGCCGGATCCGCCGTCGCCGCCGTCGCCGCCGTCGCCGCCGCCGCCGCTGCACCCGGCGAGCGCGAACGCGGCCGCGCCCACGCCGGTCGTCTGCAGCATCCGGCGACGGCTAACTCTACTACCGTCCGTCTTGCTGGCGTTATCGTCTGTCACTGTTTAGCAACCCATCAGGCAATAACCCGGGTTCTATCATAAACGTTTCCAAATTGAAGCGGCCGAATCCACAGCCGGTGGCGGGGTGACCCTGCCCGACGGCGAAGCCACTCCATCGCACTCACGTCATAATGTTTAATATCGATGTAGCATAATGGTACCGCCATGAGTCAGGAGACTATGAGCGGGTACGGCGACCGCGAACTGCCGGACTATCTTACACTCGTCGCGAACGTCGGCTACGTACTGACCGCGGCACTGTTTCTCGGTGGGCTCTGGCTAGACTGGCAGAGTCCGGGCATGGCCGTTATTGACGCCTTCGCGCTTGCAGACGAGCCCCAGGCTAACAGCGGACTGTTTATTCTCGCGGTTCTCGTCCTCGTAATCTCCTACCTCATCTCGAAAGCCGCCCTGATGATCGTCGCGTACCAGACCGAAGACGTTGACGAGACCCAAGAGTGGGTCGTCGACACCAGCCGATAGACACAGCGGCTCTCGCATTTTTCGACCCGATTCTCTGGTGCTGAGCACCGCCTGTCTCGCGCTCTTCACCGAAGCCTTCCCCGTTACCCAGCACCTGTCTGTCTCGTGTCGCCGTCTCTCGTTGGGGCAGTGATTCGCCGTCAAACCAGCCACGGAGATGCGGTTCGCGTTCTTGACAGCATCGCGAGCCGACGGCGGCGGTCTCAGCACCTCGGCACTTCGACAGCGACGCGTCGACCCGGCTGTCACGCCGACGATGAGCTGTCTCTGGCGGTAGGGCGGACGGCCCCCCGGCTTGTGACGCCGATCGCTCCGTCCGCGCTGAGAGACACGTCTCCCGCGCTGACACGTCGACACGCGCTGCCGGACAGTGGTATTGACCTAAACGATGATGAGTTCCACGCAAGCCGCCGTTGTCTCGCAGGCCGGGGCGACTACCCGTAGCTCTGCGACGTGGCGCGCGAAGAGAGAAAGACGAGGTGTGCGGCTCGCGTTAGCCTTTGACGCCGCCGCCGGAAGAGAGCCCTTCTACCAGGTGCGTCTGGAGGTACATATACATCAGAATCGGGACGAACATCGAGAGGAACGTCCCGGCCATGATGTAGTGCAGGTTCTTCACGAAGAACGTCCCGCGCAGCTGCAGGATGGCGGGCGCGAGCGTCGTGTGGAGTGGGTCGCTACCCAGGATGAACGCCATCAGGTAGTTGTGCCACGCCAGCAGGAAGGCGAGCAGGAACACCGAGGCGATAGCCGGGCGCGAGAGCGGCAGGATGACGCGGAAGAATGCGCCGATTTGCGTACAGCCGTCGACCCGTGCGGACTCCTCCAGGTTGTCGGGCAGATCCTCAAAGAACCCACGGAGCAGCCAGATGTTGTACGGCAGGGTGAACGCTGTGAACGCGAGTATCATCCCGAGATATGTGTTCAGCAGGCTGAGCTGCTGCATCAGCACGAAGATCGGGATGGCTAGTAGGACGATGGGGAAGGTGAAGCCCATGACGCTGAGGATGAACAGTGGCGTCTTTGCCGGGAAGTCAAGACGAGCGAACGCGTACGCCGAGAATACCGCGGCGACGGTTGCCAGCCCGGCCGTACCAACGCTCACGACAGTCGTCGCGACCATATACTCAACGAACGGGAAGGCCTCCCACATCGTCCGCCACGCGCTCAGGCCGGTGAACGACCCGCTGCTGCCGGCCGGTACGAGCGGCACCTCACCGAGCAGGATCGGGATGAGCGCCCCGAATGGGAGTGGGTCGAACGTCAAGTACGGAATCCCCATTGCCGTCTTGAATATCTGTCCCGGCCCCTTCATGGAGTTGACCCCCGTGTAGTAGACCGGCAGCAGGATCCACGAGAGGAAGACAATCAGGAAGACGTACTTCAGCACCGGCTTGTAGTGGTCTTCCCAGTTGTATTTCGACCCGCTGCGTTCGAACGTGAAGTCGTCGGCTCCGGATTTCGTTGCCATTTCAGTAGTCCTCCGTCTCGGTCTTGACCCAGAGTAGGATCAGTGGGATGATAGACACCGCGAACATCATCCCGAGCGCTGCGGCGCGGCCTAGCGCCCACTCGCCGAACCCGACGTCGTAGATCACAAGGCCGAGAACGCGGGTGTAGTTCACCGGACCACCCTGCGTGGTGGCCAGGGGGATAGCCAGCTTCCCGACGGTGAACACCGTCCGGATCATGACGACGGTGACGATCACCGTGCGCAGGTGCGGGAGCGTGATGTAGCGGAACCGCTGGATCGGGTTCGCACCGTCGACTTTCGAGATCTCGTACAGAGCCGACGGGATCGACTGAACGCCCGCTAGGAAGACGATGTACATGAACCCGAAGTCCCGCCAGACCTTCGCGATGACGACACCCCAGAACGCCCACGGTTTGTTACTGACGATGCCGCCAGAGGCTGGGATGTCGAAGAACTGGGTCAGGAACTGGTAGACAATGCCGTACTCTGCTGCCTGCTGCATGATGCCCCACGTGAGGCCAGCGGCGATAGCCGGGCTTGCGTAGCCCGCGAGCATCAGGCCTCGCCAGAACGCCCGGGTCTCGATGCCAAGGCCCGGAAGCTGGAACCGCTCGTTCATGAGCAGGGCCGCCCCCAATGCGACGACGAGGTCAAACGGGACGACGAGGAGTTCGTAGAGAATAGTGACCTTGATGCTGAACAGGAACAGCGCCTGTCCGGCACCGAAGAACCAGTATTCATAGTTTGCCAAACCCACGAAGGGATCGGGGGCCGCCGGATTGAGCGTGTAGTCACGGAGGCTGAGCAACAACCCGTTCTGGATCATCGGATAGAAGACGATGCCCGTCAGGAGCACGAGGGTCGGGAGCAGGAACAGAAGCCCCTGAACCGACCCGTACTCTTCGAGAACACTGTCGACTATCCCGCCAATACCTTCTCTTCGTCTGCCTATTTGGTCGATTGCTGACATTACTGGTTACCAGCTCTTTGGTCCGTACGTAGTTCCTGGTCCGTATTGACACCCTCGTCCGTCGCCTTGCGCCACTTCACGACGCTCGGGCCATCGGGGCGGAAGAAGTGGACGTTCTCCCAGTTCACCGAGAGGCCAACCTTGTCGTTCTCACCGATTGGCTGGGCGGAGGGGACAACCGCTCGGATGCGGCTGTCACCGATATCGAAGTAGAGAATCTGGGTGTCGCCCATCGGCTCGAGCACCTGAATCTCGGTATCGATGACCCCCTCGCCCAGAGGGGCGAGACTGATATCCTCCGGCCGGATGCCGACGACGAGGTCACGCCCGTCAAGCCCGCTGCTGAGTTCGGTGGCGACCTCGCTTGGGACGTCAAATCCGAACGCCCCGGTGTCGACAGTATCACTCCCGTCGAACGTTGACTCGAAGAAGTTGATCTCGGGACTCCCGATGAAGTCGGCCACGAACAGACTGTTCGGCTCGTGGTAGATGACCTCTGGCGGGTCGACCTGCTCGATCCGCCCGGCGTTCATCACCGCGATCCGGTCGCCCATCGACATCGCCTCCTCCTGGTCGTGGGTGACGAACACTGTCGCCACGTCGAGCTTTCGCTGGAGCTCCTGGATCTCCGTCCGCATCACGGAGCGGAGCTTCGCGTCCAGGTTCGACAGCGGCTCGTCCAGCAGGAAGATGGCCGGCTCGCGCACGATTGCCCGACCAAGGGCGACACGCTGCTGTTGGCCGCCCGAGAGCTGGTTGGGGTACCGGTCGAGAAGGTCGCCAATCTCCATGATGCCGGCGGCCCACCGAACCCGCTCGTCTATCGTCTCGCGGTCCGCACCACGCATCTTGAGCCCGAACTCCATGTTCTCGTACACCGTCATGGAGGGGTAGAGCGCGTAGTTCTGGAACACCATCGACACCGCCCGGTCTTTCGGGGGGAGTTCGGTGACGTCGTGGCCGCCGAACTCGATCTTGCCGTCGTTCGGCGTTTCGAGCCCGGCGATACACCGGAGCGTCGTCGACTTCCCGCATCCTGACGGGCCGACGAGCACGATGAACTCGCCCTCTTCGATGTGGAGGTCGATGCTGTCAACCGCCACGACGTTGCCGTTGTTGAACGTCTTACGCAGTCCGTCGAGATTGGCGTCTACCATGAAGTGTCCCTCCCGTGTGTGTAGTCAGCTACCGGATCGTCGGCGTATGTAGTGTCTGTCACGTACATCATTAGTCACCGCCGCCTTCGGCGAATCCAAGCCGTTCGGTCTGTCCGCCGCCATACTGGCGCTTGAACCGGAGTGTAAGCGCTGGTACGATCATCAGTGACCCCAGGATGAGGCCGCCGATCGCAACCGAACCGTCCATCGAACCTGCCATCGAGTGATCTGCGCCCAGGAAACTAGGCGAGACCAGAAACAGGTACGCTGGCACACATAAGAGTGCGTACACGACGGTGCCCGCTACGGCCGGGCGGCTAGTTAATTTCTCTGTGATGGACTCGGGGATGATTCCCATGCGCATACAGAATTTCGGTTAGCGTATTTAAATTCTTCCCTATTGTTGATCTATATGATCTATTTTACTTGTATACGTCGGTGAGGTTATCTGCCTCGCGTCGGTTATAAGCCGTGATGAGCGACAGTACGGGCGACGAGGCCGTCGACGAGGATCACCCCGCCCATGGGGCGTCCGGGCCCCCGGCGCCTGACGACGCGGACGAGCGCTACGCGACCGGCGAGAGCGAGGCGTCGACGTCAGACGGGCTCTCGCCCGAGGACGACCAGCGGGGGATCGCGACCCGCATTCTCGACCTCGTCCCGGTCCAAGTCGTCGCCCTCGGAGCCGGCTTTTTACTTGCGTCCACGCTGGTGACGCTTGTCGTCGCCGCGTGGGGACTCTACTCACTCGCCTCCGGACAGTACGCGGCGCTTGGCTTCCCGCCCGCGCAGGTCCTCCTCCTCGTCGTCACCTTCGGGTTCGCAACCCTCTTCCAGGCGGCTGCGGTTCGCTGGGCTCGCCGTCGGGTCAAGTGGACGTGGGTGATGCTCGCCTGTGCCATGGGCACCGTCTCTGTCGTCGCCTCGCCGCTCGCGCTGCCGGCATCGATACTACTGTTTCTCGGCAAACGGCACTTCACGATGTCGACTCCGTTCTGGGTAATTCAGGGCGAGGACGACGGCGAGAGCGAGGACGCCGCGTAGGGGCGATGTCGCTCGACGGGGCGTGTCCGTAGCCGGTCAGTCGGGCTTTGTCGTCCCCCACGGCACGAACCGCCGGTGAAGAACGAGTCCGAGGACGGCTGCGACGGCGGCGACGGCTGTAAGCGCCCCGAACAGAGCCGTGGCCGACGACCGTGTCAGGACGAGGCCGGCGCCTGCCGCGCCTGCTGCGCCGACGCCGAAGACCGCGAGGTAGGTGTAGCCAAAGGAGAGCCCACGGGCCTCGGGCGGGACGTGTCGTGAGACGACCTCCTGGTTGATAGGCGCCTCCATGAACACGAGAAAGCCAAGGAGCGCGGCCGCCACGAGCAGAGGGACGAGCGAGCCCACGAGCGCGCGCTCTGCGGGCACCCGGTCGACCAGCTTCCCGCCGACGTACTGTCCTGCGGCGCCGAAGACGAGGAGCCCGGAGTAGACGTATCGGCTGGGCTCGATGGCTTGGCTCCCGAGTGTGATCGGGTCGAAGACTGCGAACCCGGCCAGCACCTCCGGGAGGAAGGTGAACGCGCCACGGTAGTAGAGGCCGTAGAGATTGCCGACAAGAAAGACAAGAGCGAATCCACCCGCGAACAATACCTTCGAGTCTGCAACGACGGAGCGCAGGTCGCGCAGCCCCTCCGTCTTTTCGCCGCCGTCCGTCTCCCGTGCGGCGGTCCCCGCAGTTTCGTTGAACTGAAGTCGGGTCGCAAGAATGAGGGCGACGGCCGCCGGAGCGACGAGGGCGAGGACGACGGCCCGCCAGTCGAGAAAGACGAGAAGTACCGCTCCAAGCAGTGGCCCCATCGCCACGCCGACGTTCCCCGCGATGCCGTGATAGGCAAAGGCGGTGCCACGCGCTTCGGCGCCACGAGAGATGAGCGTCAGCCCGGCGGGATGGTAGACGCTCGACGCTGCTCCCCAGACGAGGAGCCCGATGGTGATCATCGCGAGTCCCCGTGCGGTCGCCAGCAGCGCGAACCCGGCTGCCATCCCGGCGATACAAATCAGGACCAGCCGTTTCGCGCTGTAGGCGTCCGCGAGCAGCCCTGCCGGAAGCGCCCCTACGCCCGTCAGCGCGTAGCTCGCGCCGACGACCACACCAATAACTGCTGGCGTCAGGCCGAACTCGTCCAGCCAGACGACGACGAACAGCGGGATCACCAGCTCGTAGGTGTGAAAGGTTGCGTGCCCGAGCATCGTGAAGCCCGTGAGCGCCCGGTCGTTCGCGTTCACGACGGCACGGCGTCGCCGGGGGGCTTA
>ERZ1034543.312-NODE-312-length-12552-cov-9.480515_pt1 | contig 12552 bp, 15 predicted proteins | sample MGYA00520654_ERZ1034543 | MGnify/ENA primary metagenome ERZ1034543 (study PRJEB33760, sample SAMEA4777712) | hypersaline lake metagenome | biome: hypersaline environment; feature: brines | place: Spain | collected 2012-08 | depth 0 m ... | reverse complement strand
GCTCGCTCCGCTCCTCTGAGTGACTTCGTTTCTACAGGGGCTCCCTTCCTGCCGCCTCGATACCAGAAGATGTACAATGATCTCTCGCAAATGGTATAAGAAGACGATGGATGCGCGAAATCGGGCTGGGGACCGATCCTGCGGGCAGCCCGGAGCAGTGCAGAGCGTAGGGGCCGCTTTGCGGACTGAGAAGCTGTTTGGCGGACTGTCTATGGCCACCCCAGTGAGTACTCGGTCACTGCGTTCCCAGCGCAGAACGGGTTCTGCACTCGCCCGGGAGCTCACCAGAGGCATGACCTCGCGTTCGCTCAGCCCCCGCTACAGGGCTCGTTTGGGCCCCGTTCATGCACGTCGCCCGCTGTGTTTACTCGGCTGCGCCTCGTCAGTCGCTTCGCTCGTGTCGGCTGAATATCCATCCACCAAACAGCTTCTGACGTTTTCTCGGCTACGGGTGACACCCACAGAAGAGACGCAGAGAGACGCGGAAGTGCCTACCCGACAGATGCAATATTCATGTAATCCAGCGCACCGGTGCCCCGCACGCGGCGCGCGGAATGTGTGTCGTGCATCGTTACGCCTACCGTCCGATGTGAAAGGCCTGTTCCCTGCCGGGGCATCGCTTGAACAACGCCGGGCTGCAGCTTTGTAGTTTGTGTGCTCTTACACAGAAAAACACTTGCCACAGTCGGCCGGCATCTGCCGCGACGGATCCTTCACCGAGCTGTCTCACCCTCGTCCCGCGTCCCATGACCTCTTCTCCCACCGTCCTCATCGTCGGCGGCGGTGCCACCGGCACTGGGCTTGCACGCGACCTTGCCCTGCGCGGCGTCTCCACCCTGCTCGTGGAGCGCGACGGCCTCTCCAGCGGCGCCACGAGTCGGTCGCACGGCCTCTTGCACAGCGGCGCCCGCTACGCAGAGGCCAACCGACGGGGCGCCGCAGAGTGCATCGCCGAGAACGAGATCCTCCGGTCCATCGCCGGGGCCTGCATCCGCGATACCGGCGGGCTGTTCGTGCAGCTCCCGGCGGACGACGCCCAGTACTTCGACCGGAAGCGTGCTGCCTGTAATGAGATCGGCATCGACACAACCTTGCTCAGCAAGCGGGAGGCGCGCGACTGGGTGCCGGGCCTGTCCCCAGACGTGGAACGGGCGATGCGCGTGCCCGATGGCGTGGTGTACCCCTCGCGCCTCTGCGCAGCCAACGCGGCCGATGCGGAGCGGCACGGTGCCTCCGTCTGCCCCCACGCTCCCCTTGAGGACCTCATCGTCGAACAGGGCACCATTGCAAAAGCCCGGATTGGGGGCGACGCCGAGCGCATCGTCGAGCCGGACATTGTTGTGAATGCGGCGGGGGCCTGGGCCGGTACGGTCGCCGCGATGGCGGGCCTCGCGGTGGAGATGGCGCCCTCCCGCGGCGTCATGGTGTCGGTCGACTACAACGGCCTCGGCCCCGCTCTCAACCGGTGCCGTGCCCCCGACGACGGGGACATCGTGGTGCCCCACGACGACGAGGCGGTGCTGGGCACCACCAGCGTGCCGGTGTCGGACCCCGATGACTACGAGCAGGCCGACTGGGAGATTGCCACCTCCGTCCAAGAATGCGCGGCCATGCTGCCGCCGGTGGCCGAGGCGCCGACCCTCCGCACGTGGTGGGGCGTCCGGCCGCTCTTTGCCCCCGACGAGCGTGCCGGGGGCGACCGGCGCGGCATCTCGCGCGGCTTTTTCGCGATCGACCATACAAACGACGGGGTGAGCAATGCCTTCAGCATTGTCGGCGGAAAGCTCACGACCTATCGGCGGATGGCCGAGGCCGTCGCGGACCGCGTCTGCGATGCGCTGGGCGTAGACGCGGACTGCACCACGGCCGCACGTCCCCTCCCCCACGCCGACGACCCCGCCCAGCTGGATGCGCTGGTGGCAACCTACGACGCGCAGGGGCCCACCGACGCGGATGTGGTGACGACGCCCGAGGCGCCCGGCCGCGCCGCTCCCCTGGCGTCCTGATTCGGCCCCGCGACCTCCCCCTCTGTGCTCCGTCCGCCGGTCCGGGGCTCGGGCACGACACGTGCAAACGCCCGGTCTATCCTCGCTCGGTCCCTCCTCGCCCTGTCCTTCACGTCTTCGCCCCCCCTCGCCCCCATGCCGACCGATTCAATTCTTCCAGACACGCGCGTTGCGGACGTGCTCGAGATGAAAGGCTCGCTCGACCGCGACGCGAGCGTCCTCACCGCTGCCCCCACCGACACGGTCTACGCCTGCATCGACCGCATGGTGCAGCACGAGGTCGGCTCCATTGTTGTGCAGGCCCCCGACGGCCCCCACGCAACTGGCATCGCGGGCATCTTTACCGAGCGCGACTACATGCGCAACATCGCCCTCAAAGGCCGCAACTCGGACGAGACACCGGTCCAGGCCGTCATGACCGCCGACGTCCAAACCGTCGGGCGCGACCGGCGCCTCGATGCCTGCCTCGACCTCATGACCACCCTGCAGTGTCGACACCTGCCGGTGGTGGATGACGATGGCGACCTCGACGACATTATTTCCTCGCGCGACTGCATGCAGAAAATCTCGGAGGTCGCCACCTCAAAGGCGGCGGAGTTGACCCGCTACATGGAGGAAAAGTACCCGGTGGAACGCCGCATCTGAACGAACAGGCGATGTTTTGCCCACAAAGGCTCCCTCCAGCGAACGTTTCCCGGTGCCCCCGGTCTCATTATCCGCGACGCCCCGCGGCCTCTCGGGCACTCCTGCGGTGGCCCCGACCCATACGCGGCGCTCTTTCCCTAAATGCATCTCCGCTCTCCCCCATGGACGCACCCACCCATCCTGCCAGCGGCGACGGCTCCCCCTTCCAACCGTTCTCGTGTCCCGAGTGCGGCGAGACGGTGGGCGCAATCAATTTGCTGAGCCAAGACGTGACGCTCGAAAATGCCACCGCACTCACCACCCGCCCCGACGGCACGCCGGCCCTCCAGGAAACGGGCATGGAGGACGGTCCGGAAAAGGCCCTCGACCTCCGCTGCGACGCCTGCGGGAAGGAGTTTATGCTCGGCGTGGACACCGGCGAATGAAGGGAATGCTGCGCGGAGTGTGCCCTGGGGCGTCGGCACGTCCCCCGCTCTGCCTGATCTCGGGACCAGTGCCCCCCGCTCGCTCCTGCGTTCTTCCCCCATGCTCTCATGCCTACGCCCCCAGAAGCCCTCGCCAGTGTCAACGACATAGACTGCCACGGCCGGACGGCCCTTGTCACCGGCTCCACCAACGGAATCGGGCGGGCCGCGGCCCTGGCCCTTGGGCGCCTCGGTGCCGATGTGATTGTGCACGGCCGCGACCCTGCCGCTGGCGCGGAGGTGATGAGCACCCTCTCGGATCTGGGGGCGCGGGCTACGTTTGTGGAGGCCGATTTTACCGATCCCGACGCGGTGCGCCGCCTGGCCGACACTGCCCGCTCCTGGGCCAACGGCCTCGATCTCCTGCTCAACAACGCGGGCGGCCTCTTTCAGGAAAAACGCCTCGTGGGGCCAGGGGTGGAGCTCACGTTCCACGTCAATCACCTTGCGCCATACCTGCTCACGGCTCATCTGTTGGACTCCCTGCAGGCGAACGCCCGCGTGGTGACGACGGCCTCGGAGGCGCACCGGGGGGCTACGCTTGCGCTAGACCGGCTGGCGGACGGCGGCGGGCGGGCCGGCATGGGGGCCTACAGCCACTCGAAACTCGCCAACATCTTGTTCGCTCGCGAGCTCGGGCGCCGGCTGCAGGAGGCGGGGCGTTCGGTCGTGTCGCACAGCGTGCACCCGGGCTTTGTGCCGGGGAGCCAGTTTGGGCGCTTCCTGCCGGGCCCGCTCACGGGCCTGTTTCGTCTGCTGGGCGTGGTGCCCGGCACCTCGTCGGTGGCGGACGGGGCCGCGGCGCTACTTCACGCGGCCTTGGCCCCTGCAGCCGCCGAGGCCTCCGGCCAGTACTTCTCGGGGCGGCAGCCCTCCGCCCCCACCGACGCGGCCCGCGACCCCGAGGCCGCCGGTCGCCTGTGGCGTTACAGCGCGGACGTGCTCGGCATCGATGAGCCACTCGCGCCTCCCCAGCCCACGTAGCCGCACCGCCCCTCTCCGGGTGCCTCCTTCGTCGGCGGCGCACGTCGCCGGGGCCGCCCACGCTGCCGAGGGCACGCAAGAGGACTGTGGCCCCCTGCACTCCCTGCCCGGTCTTCATCGCATCTCTCGTTGCCGCATCATTCCCCCATTTGTACAAAAAAATATGATGTTCGCGTGCACCTAATATGAAAAAAAAAAAAAAACGATTTAACACACCGCCCTCCCACGAAACCCGCATGTCTCTTGAGGTCTTGTAACGGTCGATTTATATTTCTTTAGCATCAGGTACCGAGGTTCGGTATGCATCTTTCTCTGCCGAGTAGGTCTTTGCCGAGTGCGTTCGTACCCCGAAGGCCTTCGACATACTCGGTCGCGGTGCTCCCAGCGCTTCGCTCCCCGAACGCGTCCGGGACTGTTTTTCCGTCGGGAAGTCTCCTGCGGAAGGTGCATCGTCAACGCTCGTAAACAAATACGCTTCTGTCCCCACCGCCCTCCACTGCCCTCACAATGCGATGCACGCCCTCTTCATTGTCGACGGACAGCCCATTGTCCGGCAGGGATACGTTCATATTTTCGGGGCCAACTCGGGCTTTGCGCTCGCCGGAGCGACGGGGTCGGCCCGGGAGGCTCGCCGGGCCGTGCCGGAGGCGGCGCCCGACCTCACCCTCGTTGGGCTCAACCTGACCGAAGGCAGCGGATTGGAGCTTATCAAAGACCTGCACGCCCGGGACCCGGATCACCGCATGTTGGTAATTTCCGGCCACGACGAGCACCTCTACGCAGAACGGGCCGTTCGGGCCGGCGCGTTGGGGTACCTGGAGAAGCGTGCGTCCGTCGAGTCAATTCGGGAAGCGGTACGCACCGTCGCTACGGGACGGGTGTACCTGAGCCCTGCCCTCAACAAGGAACTCATTCTCCGATCGGCCCGCGATGGGCAGGCCGGCACGGGGGCGCCGGTAGATGTGTTGAGCGACCGCGAGCTTGAGGTGTACGAGCTGATGGGCAGGGGCCAGACGCGGCGCGAGATGGCACGGGCCTTGTCGCTGAGCCCTAAAACAATTGATACCCACCGGGGCAACATCAAAGAAAAACTGAGCATTGAGACGAACGAGGAGCTGCGCCGGGAGGCGACCATCTGGGTCGAAACGTACATCTCCGGCTGATGCGGCGGGGCCCTTGTAGGCGTCCGGCGACAGGAACGGCGCAGGGAGCCCTCCACCTCGCCGAGAACGCCCGGCTCGGCCTCTCGACAGGCGGCCTCTCGACAGGCGGCGAGCGGGCCTCAGACAGAGCGGGCCGCGGGCGAATCGTCCTCGATGCGGGGGCGAAAGCTGTAGGGCGGCCACGGGCCGGTGAGGCGAACGTGCAGCCCAGCGTCCGCGTGGGCCTCGTTGGCAGCCCGGACGCGGGCCCGCAGCGCTGCGTGGGCCTCGTGCGTCGCAAGCACCGCCCAGCTGCGTACGACGGGCGCATCGGCGGGCGCCTGCACCGCCTGTTGGGGGTCCTGCGTGCGCACCGTTTCGGCCCGGGCGCGGAGGTCGGCCTCCAGGGCGTCGGCGAGGTCTTGCACCCAGGCGTCGACAGACGCGCGGGCTTCCTGGGCGTCCTTGCGGCGCTGCAGGTACTCCGTGCCCGACGCCGCCGTGGCAGAGGCGTCCGTGGCAGAGGCGTCCGTGGCAGAGGCGTCCGTGGCAGAGGCGTCCGCACGGTGCGCCGCCGCAGCGTCGCGGTCCAGCAGCATCTTGACGGCCCATTCGTCCGTCCCCTCCACCCGCGCAAAGAAGCGATCGAGGGCATCGCGGTGTGCCGCCACCGCGGCCCGGAGGCGGTCGGGGTGCGCATACAGCGTGCCGAAATGCGCGGGGTAGACCGGCACAGCATCGCGGACGGCCTCGATCACCTCTTCGTGCAGGACTGCCCGCGGGCCCACCCAATCGAGCGAAGCCATGTGGTCCTGCGCCGCCGGGCCCGCCCACGCCTCGGTCGGCACGCGGTCCACCACGGCGTACAGCGAGGCACCGACGCGCAGGGACGCAACGCCCGTGTCCTGAAGGCCACCGTGATCGATGGCGGGGGGCGTCTGGGGCGTAAGGCAGTAGAGGTAGAGGGCTTCCTCGGGCAGCGGGGCGGGGGACGAGCCGTCGGGGGACATGGCGCAGGGGGCGGTGGGTTACGAATCGGAGGCGGTGTAGGGGCGGACTGCATCAATGGCGGCCTCGAGGTGGCGGGGCCGAAGCACGATGGCGTCCGGGTCGGCGGGCGCCTCGCCGGCGTCGGCCTCGTGGGCCACCGGGCGCAGGGCCCGGAGGGCCGCTCGGCGGCAGACCGCCGCCAGGTCGGCCCCGCTGAAGCCGTCGGTACGCGGCACCAGGGCGTCGAGGGCGAGCGCAGGGGCCGTGGGCTTGTCGCGCAGGTGGACCGCCAGAATGTCGCGGCGCGCCTCGGGGCCGGGGCGGGGCACCTCCAGGGTCCGATCGAAGCGGCCGGGGCGCAGGAGGGCGGGGTCGAGGCGGTCGGGGCGGTTGGTGGCGGCAACCACCACCACGTCGCGCAGGGCCTCCAGGCCATCCATCTCCACCAAAAACTGCGCGAGCACCCGTTCGGCCACGCCGCTGTCGGACGCGCCGCCGCGGGCGGGGGCGAGCGCATCGATCTCGTCGAAGAAGACAACGCAGGGCGCCGCCTCTCGGGCCTTCCGAAAGATCTCGCGCACCTTCTGCTCCGACGCGCCCACGTACTTGGACACCAGCTCGGGGCCTTTGACGGAGAGGAAGTTGGCCTCCGTCTCGGTAGCGAGGGCGCGGGCGAGCATCGTTTTGCCGGTGCCCGGCGGGCCGGCCAGCAGCACGCCGCGAGCAGGACGCACCTGGGCGGCCTCGAAGAGGGCTGCGTGGCGAAGGGGCCACTCCACCGCCTCCTGGAGGCGCGCCTTGACCGTCTCCAGGCCACCGATGTCGTCCCAGTGGACGTTGGGCACCTCGGTAAAGACCGCCCGGAGGGCCGAGGCCTGCACCTCGCGCTGAGCCGCGTCAAAGTCTTGCGGGCCCACCTCGATGTCGCGGAGGCGGGCGGTCGAGAGGCGATCGCGGCCGAGGCCGAAGTCGGGCAGCGTGCGGCGCAGGGCCGCCATGGCCGCCTCGCGACAGAGCGCCTCCAGGTCGGCCCCTACGAAGCCGTGGGTGGTGTCGGCGCGGGCATCGAGCGAGACCGCCTCGGTGAGCGGCATGCCGCGGCTGTGGACCTCCAGGATTTCGCGGCGTGCTTCGCGGTCGGGGATCGGGATGGCGACCTCGCGGTCGAAGCGGCCGGCACGTCGCAGTGCGGGGTCGACGGCGTTGGGGCGGTTGGTGGCGGCGATGACGATGACGCCCTCTCGCGGCTCCAGGCCGTCCATGAGCGTGAGAAGCGTAGCCACGATGCGCTTCTCCACGTCTCCCTCCACCGCCTCTCGGCGGGGCGCGAGGGCATCGATCTCATCCAAAAAGACAATGCTGGGCGCAGCGTCGGCGGCCTCGTTGAAGACCTGTCGCAGTTGCGCCTCGCTCTCGCCGTACATCTTGCGCACCACCTCCGGCCCGCTGATGGAGAAGAACGCGGCGTCCGTCTCGGCGGCGACAGTGCGGGCGAGCAGCGTCTTGCCGCAGCCGGGCGGGCCGGACAGCAGCACACCGGTGGGCGGGTCGATGCCGAGCCGCTGGAAGACACCGGGCGCCCGGAGGGGCAGCTCGATCATTTCGCGAACCTGGCGCACCTGCGGGCCGAGGCCGCCGATGTCCTCGTAGGTGCGGCGGCCCGCGGTGGCGTCGGGGGCCTCGGGGGCCTCGCTGACAACGAGGGTCGTGTCGGGCGTAATGCGAACGGGCCCGCGAGGGCGGGTGGTATCCACACAGAAGTCCGCGGCGTCGCCGAGCAAGGCCACCCGGACGCGATGGCCGGGCTGGACGGGGCGGCCGTCGATGCGGCGGCCCAGGTCGTCAAGGTCGCGGTCGCTGAGGGCGGCGTCAAGGGGCTGCAGGACCACGCGGCGGGCCGGAGGCGCCTCGATGGGATGCACCTCTACGGCGCCGTGCACGCCCACGCCCGCATTCTCGCGCAGGACGCCGTCCATCTGCACGTGGTGTCCGCCGCGGGCCGCGGGCGGAAGGGGCAGGGCCTTTGCGAGGGCGCGACGGTCGCCCTCCAGCGCCACAATATCGCCGATCTCGACGCCGAGGGCCTCAAGGTCGGCCGGGGCGATGCGCACCACCCCCCGGCCCGCATCCTTGCGCGGCGCCTCGGCCACCGTCAGGGAAGGCGCGGCGGACGGGTCGGACGTATTCATGCCGGACACAAGATCTTGACAATGCCATTGTTGGCCTCCACCTGCAGGGGCGGCGTGGGGGCGCGGGGCAGTAGCACCTCGGTGGCGTACGTGCGCGGGCCCGCCTCGGCCGTCAGCATGAGCAGGTCGCCGTCGAGGGAGGGCTCGACCTGCTCGGCTACGACGCCGGGCATCTCGGCCACGACGAGCAGGTGGTCGCCCTCGTCGAACACATCGACGGCGGGTTCGCGGCGCTCTTCGACGGGCACCTCGCGCTCCGCAGCGGAGCGGGTCTCTGTGGAGCGGGCCTCTGTGGCGGGATCCGCTTCGGAGCGATGCCCTGTAGAGCGATGCCCTGTAGAGCGATGCCTTGTAGAGCGATGCCCTGTAGAGCGATGCCTTGTAGAGCGATGCCCTGTAGGACGGGCGTCCGAGCGGCGGGCCCGCGGGTGCCCTCTGCGCCCTGCCGCGTCGAGGCCGGTGCGAACCTGCACATCAAACACCCCGTCGAGACCTTCACCGTCCGCGTCGCCCAGGCGTACCGTCTTGGACCAGTCGGCTTCCTGGTCGGCGAGGTCGCCCAGCGTATTGACGGCGCCCTGCAGGTCGTGAAGAAGGCGCGAGAGGGGATCGGTCGATCGAGACGCATCAGACATAGCGGTCCGGAAAGCATGGAAGGAAGAAATGTATCCGGGCGGCCAACAGCGCACCGCTCCGCCTCCGCCGCCTAAAACTCGATGTTGGCGAAGGTATAGGGAGCGGTCGGGTCGGTATACTCGAAGAGAAACTCCTCGTCGAACGCTTTGGCGGCGTTGTAAATTGCCGTTTCCAGTTCGTCGATCCGGTCGCGGTGCACGAGGCAGGCCAGGCGGGCAACCTCTTCGTCTTCCGAGCACTCGTCCGCCTCCATCGCATCGGCCACCTCCCGGAGGTGCTCTTCGACGGTTGCCCGGTGCTCGGCTCGTTCGGCCGTCAGGTGCTCGTCGAAAAGCTCCCCAAGATGTACTTTCTCTGCCCGGGAAGGTTCGCGATCGCCGCCCTGGTAGTACTCGTCGCGGGCCTCGCGGAGAGCCTCGTAGCGGTCCACAAAGTACTGGAAGAGGTCGTCCACCTGCCAGGCGACCCGGCACTCGATCTCGACGCGGTTGCGCAGGCGGTCGATCTGTCGGCGGAGGCGCTCCTGGTTGCGGGTGAGGAACCGGCGCAGCTGGGTAGGGCTGTCGGCGACGACCCCAAACGACATGGGGAGTAGGTCGGCGCCATGCTCGGTAAGGGCGTTAATCGTGTCGTGGTGGGCCTTCAGGTGGCGGCGGCGGGGACGCACATCGTCACGCCCCAGGGGGCTGACGGCAACGGCCAGCCCGTCGGCCTCCACGGCCCGCACCGGTTCGCCCTCAATGCCGTCCAGCGATACGTCGTTCAGGGCCCCGGCCTCCGTAATGGCGTAGAGGTAGCGCTGAGCAGGGCCGGCCTCAGTCGTGGGGGAAGGGCTCATAAGCAGGTGCACGGAAAGCAGGTTCAAAGGGCGCTTGAAAGGGCGCAAGGGGCAGAAGACGCGGCATCAATACTGGTACGCAAAGCCGTCGTCGTCGCGGGCCTCCTGCCCGGATTGGGATTGCTGGATCTCCGCCTTCACGGCGGCCACCTTTTCGTCGATCTTTTGGATGCGCCGGGTGCTGCGCTCCACCTGGTCCTGCAGAGCAGTCCGGATGCGGGTTTGGCGCGTGCGGGCCATCTGCAGATTGGCCAGTTCCACGTAGGCCTTGTGGTCGTCGCTCCGCGTGGCGGCGCGCAGGCTGGAGGGCGGCCGCATGGAGGGCGGGCGCGGGCGCTTTCGGCGAGAACGGCGACGGGGCGATTCGCGGTCGGAGGACGAAGAGACGTCTCTCCTGGACTCTGAGTTGGGCGACATGGCAGACGGAAGGGGCTGGGGAAAAAGGACGGACAAGCAAGGCGAAACCACGCAGCAGGGAGGGTCAGCCAAAGACCGCCACGATGGCATCGTCGATGTGGGCCTCCAGATCGCCGGCGGTCGACGAGCCGGTGGCGCGGCTGGGCCGCAGTACGTCGCCGCACGTGTCGAGGAAAAAGTCGGAGTGCGGCCCCATCTCCTCCTCCCGCCCCGCAAAGACACGGGCGAGGAGGATGGCCGCTCGCACCGACGGGCCGTGGTACCGGTCGGTGGCCGCCCGGACCGTGCGCACCAGGTCCACAATCTGCTCGGCGGCATCGGCGTCGATTCCCGAGCGCCTCTGCGTCACTTTCACCTCCGTCTCGCGGTTGGGGTGGTCCAGCTCGATGGTCACGAGCCGGTCCAGCAGGGCGCTCTGCGTATCGTGAGTGCCGGCGTACTCTTCGGTATTGGAGGTAAAGATGGCGCGGAAGTTGGGGTGCACCTGGACGTAGTTGTCGTCGTGCCGGCCGCGGGCAGGCAGGTTCAGGATGCGCTCCTCCAGCACACTGAGCAAGACATTGTTGGCCTGTGCCTGTGAGCGGGTAAACTCGTCGTAGATAAAGGTGTAGCCCTTTCGGCAGGCCGTGGCCAGGCGCTTGTCCTGCCACACCTTGCGCACATCTTCGCTCTTCTTCAGGACCGAGGAGATGAAGTTGTCCACGACCTGGGACTTGCGGTAGCCCACCTCGCCCCCCACCAGGTCCGAGCGGCCGAACTCGCTGTCGCCGTGCAGCAGGACGGCGGGCCGGCCGAGTTGGGCCGCGATGTGGAAGGCGAGGCTCGACTTGCCAGTGCCCGACATGCCTGTGAGGTGCACCGGGTAGCCGGCGTCGAGGTAAGCACGCGCCCGCTGCGTGATGCGCTCGATGGCCGGAGTAACCACAAACGCGTCGCTGGGCTCCGGGACGAAGGCACCGTCGTGGCCGCTGGGGGGGCGCGAGGGGGCAGAAGGGCGGTTCGGCTCCATGGCACGGGGGGATCGGATGGGAGAAGCGGGACGCAGCCGACGCCGTACGCAGCCGACGCCGCACGCACGCGACGCGAAAAAAGCAGGAGACCGATCGACAGCCCGGCTTCCACCGCACCGCCGATCGCCGACTCCTGCTCACGTGTACGACAGTCGAGGTCGTACGGCTCAGATCGTTGGGGCCGTTACGAGGCCGGCGCCGCAGCTGTGGCCGTCAGGCCAATGCCTTCGGCGTACTTCAGGTACGTCTCGACGGACGCCACGACGACGCGCGCCTCGACGGAAACAAGCTCAATGCCAACCAGAGAGACTCGGGCAAAGGCGTCGATTACAATCCCCTTGTCGAGGATGCGGTCAACAACCTCAGCCAGTCCGCTGGAATCACCAGTCTTCTGAACTTCAGCCATAGGTTTTGGGCGTTCTTATGATCGGAATCAGTGCGATCGGGCACGGGACCGTGCCCAGTGTTCGGAGCTTAGTATAATGGTGGATCTCCCCCGGCGCATGGGAACTCTGACGACCCCACGGTAGGCAGTTTGCGCGTTGGTCCCTCCGCATACGTTCGGAGGGCAGATTGCGCTTTTTTCACGCGCCGTCGTCACCGTCCTCTGCCTGCGCGGCGAGGCGGCCCATGGTCTGCTCCAGGCGACCGAGGCGGTCGTTGAGGGCCTCGAACTGCTCCTGCGTGGCGGCGGGTACAGCCTCGCCCGCGTCCGGCTCAGACGGGCTGCTTTGCGGATTGCTTTGCAGGTAGTTGGCGGACTTCCACCAGTCGAGCCCCATCTGGTCGGCCTTGTCCACCGAGCAGATCACGAGGCGGATCTGGACCGTGAGTAGTTCAACGTCGTTGAGGTTCACCTTGATGTCGCCCGCGACGACGATGCCGGTGTCGAGGATGCGCTCCAGCAGGTCCGCAAGGGTGGTGCTGCGCGGGCCGCGCATGTTCTGCAGTTTTCGATCGTCCATAAACGTAAAGGGCTTAAGGAAGAAACACGGAGTGGGTTAGGGGGTGTCGTCCGGAGACGCAGTCGGTTCGCCGACAGTCTGGACCGTGCCCAGGGACAGGTCCAGGTCATCTACGTCGAGCCCAAACACCTCGCAGAGGCGCTCAATCTCTTGAACCTGCTGCTGGAGCGTGCGGCCCACGCGCTCGACCTCCTCGTCGGTGAGGGTGCCGCGCTCCATGCGGCGGATGGCCTGCTTTTCCAGGAGGTCGTGCAGCAGCTTGATGA
>ERZ1034543.310-NODE-310-length-12601-cov-2.772198_pt1 | contig 12601 bp, 10 predicted proteins | sample MGYA00520654_ERZ1034543 | MGnify/ENA primary metagenome ERZ1034543 (study PRJEB33760, sample SAMEA4777712) | hypersaline lake metagenome | biome: hypersaline environment; feature: brines | place: Spain | collected 2012-08 | depth 0 m ... | reverse complement strand
AGATCGAGAACGCGCGGGAGAAGGCGGAGACGATCGTCCAGGAGGCCCGGGCGGAGGCGCGCGAGGTGAAGCAGGAGGCCGAGGAGCGGCGCGCCCGCCTCGAGGCTGAATCCGAAGAGATCCGCTCCCGCCGCCGCACCGTCGTCGCCCGCCTGCGCGGCTTCCTCCATTCCGAACTGGAGATCCTCGAGAACTTCGAGGGCGAGGACGCCCCGTCGCCCTCCGCCCGCTCCAGCACCGCCTCCGAGCTCTCGTCGCCTCCCGACCCCTCGCCGCGACCGGCCGATCGGCAACCGCCGTCGGACGCGCCGGAGCCGAGGGACGTCTCCGAACAAACGGACGCAAACCGCTCCGCGTTGCCCCCCTCGCCGGGCGACGCCGATTCGGCGTCGGAGGCGGACCCGAGCGCGGAGCCCACATCGGCGGCCGTCGCTTCGGCCGTGCAGGACGTCGCTGCCGAAGAGAAGGCGGAGCGCGAAGCCGCTTCGTCTCCGCCGAATCGGCAGGCCGATGACGCCCAGGCAGCGCCCGAACCTGCGGAGGAGCCGGCTCCCGCCCCGGACGCCCCCACGCCATCGAGCGCGTCCTCGGGGCCGTCTCCGGACGTCTCGTCGGCCTCCCCCACGCCGGTCTCTCCATCGGCCGAGTCTCCGCCCCCGCAGAAATCAACGCAAGAGATGCAGCCGCCGACGTTCCGGGAGCCGGCCCCCGACGCCGACCCGGACGAAACGGTGGATCCCCCGACCCGTCACGTCCCCTCCGAGAATACGTCAACCGAGAACGCACCGGCCGACGAGCCGGACACGCTCGACTTCTCGTCCGGCATCATGGAAGACGTCACCGACGAGATCACGCAGTCCGAAGAGAAACCCGAAAAGGAAGGGGCCGCAGCCCCTGCCGAGCCGACCGACGCGGAGGAGCGTCGCGCCGAAGACGCACCGGAAGAGGGGGCAGCCGACGACCGCGACGCGGGCCGCGAAGCCGACGACTTCGAGAAAGAGTTCGCCGACCTGCAGGACTCGCTCGCCGGCGTCCTGGACGACGACGCCTTCTCGGATGCGGATCCCGCGGAAGAGGCAGTTGAGGGGCCGGACGATGACTTCTCCTTCTTCGACAACAAGCCGGCGTCGGAACCGCCTGCGGACGAACCGGCGGAGACGGCCGAGATGCAGCCCCCCGTCGGCGAGACGCCGCCCGCCTCTTCCGGCGATGCCCCGACCGACGAATCTTCCTCCTCGGAGGGGGACGCTCCGGTGTCGACCGCCGAATCGACTTCGGAAGCCGCCCCTCCCCCGGCAGGCACCGCCCGGGGCGACGCAGAGACGGAGCCCGCGGAGACGGAAGACGTCGATGACATCGACTTTGCCTCCGCCTTCGGGCCGGCCGATGCAGGCGACGACCGGAACGAATCGCGCGACGAGCCGGCAGAGGTTGAGCCGCCCTCTGCAGAAGTCGAGTCCCCCGCCGCAGAAGCGGAGGGGGAACCGGGTTCGGGGACAGACCCCGACCCGGTCGGCGATTCTGCCTCTCCGACCCCTCCCGACCCGCAGGACACCGGCATCCCTCGTTCGGGCGACGCAGACGCTCCGCCGACCGCTGCGACCGATGCTGCGGAGCCCCCGGTTGAGGAGCCGGATTCGCGGAGCGACGACGCCGGGTTCTCCCTCACGAAGGAGGACGACGGCGACGAGAAGGACGATCTGGAACAGGCGATGCAATCCCTCTTCCCAGCACCCCCGGACAAGGAAGAAGCACCCGGCAGTACCTCCGACCCCGAGGCCGCGGAGGCAGTCCCCTCCGATGAGACGTCCGACGCCCCGGCGGCAGACGCCGCAGCGGAGGAGCCGGCGGAGTCTGCCGACGAACCGGATACCCAGTTCGAGGCCATCAAGCGGGACGTCCAGCGCCAGAAGTCGGAGCAGAAGGCGCGCGAGGACGCATCGGATGGGCACGAGACGGAATCCGACGCCTCCGATCGCACCAAGAAAAATCCCACCAAGAAAAAGAAGTCGAGAAAGAGCGCGGATCCGGACGAAGAGGCGTCCACCGAGGAGATCGAAAAGATCTGGAGCATCCTCGAGGACATGGATTAATGCGCACCGTCTCTTCTGCGTCGGCCCCTGTGCCCGCTCTTCTGTACCGGCCCTTTTGTACCGGCCCTTTATACCGGCCCGCGCCCCACCGCCTCACCGCCTCCTGGTGGGGGCGGCCGCTTCCTACTCTGCACGTCGCTGCCCTCACTTCTCTGCCTCTGCACCTGTGGTTTCTGAGCTGTTCGACCCGGACGCCTGGACGTCGATCGAGGCGTTCGACTTTCGCGATATCACCTATCACCGGGCGGCCGAGCATGGGACCGTCCGCATCGCCTTCGACCGGCCGGAGGTCCTGAATGCCTTCCGGCCGCAGACGGTGGATGAGCTCTATCAAGCACTCGACCACGCCCGCCAGACGTCGGATGTAGGCTGCGTCCTGCTCACCGGGAACGGCCCGTCCGACAAGCACGGCAAGTGGGCGTTTTCCTCCGGCGGCGACCAGCGCATCCGCGGCACGGACGGATACGAGTATGCCGACGAGGACGAAGAGCGAGACCCGGCCCGGCTCGGCCGGCTGCACATTCTGGAGGTGCAGCGCCTGATCCGCTTTATGCCCAAGGTGGTGGTGGCCGTCGTTCCGGGATGGGCGGTGGGGGGCGGGCACAGCCTGCACGTCGTCTGCGACCTGACGCTCGCCAGCGCCGAACACGCCGTCTTCAAGCAGACGGACCCGGACGTGGCGAGCTTCGACGGCGGATTCGGATCCGCCCTTCTCGCCCGACAGGTCGGGCAGAAAAAAGCCCGCGAGATTTTCTTCCTCGGTAAGAACTACTCGGCCGACGAGGCGGAAGAGATGGGCATGGTGAACGACGTCGTGCCGCACGACGACCTGGAGCGCACCGCGCTTGCGTGGGCGGCGACAATCAACCAGAAAAGTCCCACGGCCATCCGCATGCTGAAGTACGCCTTCAACATGGTGGACGACGGGATGGTGGGGCAGCAGATCTTTGCCGGCGAGGCGACGCGGCTCGCCTACGGGACGGAAGAGGCGGAAGAGGGGCGAGACGCCTTTCTGGAAGACCGTCCGCCCGATTGGTCGGACGTGCCCTGGCACTACTGATCCGAGGGCGGATTCTCCATCGGCCGCCATCCGCAGAGGGACGGGGACGTCTGCTCGGACGCGGGCATGGCCCCGCGCCAGGAAGCCCCACGCCAGGAAGCCCCGCGGCAGGAAGCCCCGCGCCAGGAAGCCCCGCGCCAGAGAGCTACGACGCCCTGCTCTGTTGGGAGAGACGGGGCGGCGGGTTCACGCCCGGAAGATCGTCGCCGACATCGTCGCCGGAGAGAAGGGTTTCGATGCGTGCAAGCACCATTTCGATGGCGACGTGATTGTGCCCACCGCGGGGAATAATGACGTCGGCATTCCGCTTCGACGGCTCGACAAACTCAAGATGCATCGGGCGGACCGTTCGCTCGTACTGGTGAAGAACGCCCTCGATGCTCCGGTCGCGCTCCTGGATGTCGCGCCGAATCCGGCGCATGAGGCGGATGTCGTCCGCCGCATCGACGTAGATCTTGATGTCCATCACCTCTTCCAGAATCGGCTCCGCCAGGATGAGAATGCCCTCCAGGATGATGACGGAGCAGGGCTCGACGGTTTCCGTCTCGTCGGCCCGGGTGTGAGTGGTGAAATCATAGACCGGCTTTTCGATGGCCTGCCCCTGCACGAGGCGGTCGAGATGACGGCGCAGCAGGTCCGTTTCGAGCGCATCGGGATGGTCGAAGTTGAACGCGGAGCGCTCGTCCGGAGGAAGGTGGGACAGGTCTTCGTAGTAGGCGTCGTGGTCCAACACGGCAATCCGGTCGGAGTCGAGCGCTCCGACGATGCGGCGCAGGACGGTCGTTTTGCCGGACCCCGAGCCGCCCGCAATGCCGATGATCACTGGCGGTTCCATCGTGCCTTCGTCGGTGATGCGTGGCGGGAGTGCGTGTCGAGGACGCGCAGAGGATCGCGGACGCGCAGAGAGATGGCGGCGCCCCTCCCCCGGCGGTGCAGAGACGGGCCGGAGACGCGAGCGCAAATCCGACGAGGGAGACGGGAGCGTCCGGTCCGCTCCCGGCCGGCTTCCCCCACGTTCATCCGCCTTCGTGTGGTCCGCACGGGGCGGCCGGCGGACGGTACGCGGAGTCGCGGACGGTGCGCGGGGCCTCCGTCTCCCGTTCCGACCGCCTCGATTTGAGGTCTGTGCCGCCCGCGAACCATGCGACTCGCACTGCGGCCCATCCTGCGACCCGCAGCTACTCGCGAACCATGACGACGGTCCACGTTCGCGTCTCGTCGTCGTAGGTGGTGGACGCCTCGTCGAAGACGTACCCGTCCGGGTGCTCTTCCCACTCGGCCAGCTCGTCCAGGTCCTCGGCGGTTTCGCGGACGAGGTAGTTGACCAACTGGCCGCGTTGAACGTCGAGGTCTTGCCCCGTTACGTCTACTCGTTCTCCGTCTTCCACCCGCTGGAACGCGACCTCGACGCGCGCCTCGTAGGCGTGCTCGTCGGTCCAGGCGCCGCGGTGCACCTCCGGAAGCAGGTCCCAGACCCAGCGATCCTCCAGGTTGTTGTTGAGGATTTCGCTGATGGAGTCGTTCCAATATTCTGCCACCGGACCGATTCCCGGGATCTCCGCGTCCATGCCCAGCTGGTAGTTCGGGATGAGGTCGTCGGGTCGCAGGAGGCCGAAGAGGCCGGACAGAATGACGCCGTTCTCCAGGAGCCGGCGCTGGGCTCCCGTGGGCAGATTGGCAAAGTCCATGGCGGCGTACATCACGCCCGGACTGTAGCGATCCAGGGCCGACATCAGCGGTGCGTCGTAGATTTCGGAGTCGACCTGGATGGCCTCTTGAAGCTCCGGACCCTCCATCCCCAGGATCTCCCCGATGACCTCTTCCTCTTCCGCATCGATGACCTCTTGCAGCCGGTCGATGACGGTCCGCCGCTCCGGATTCAGTTCGTCGTAGTAGTTGAACGTACCGGACGTTCGGTAGTCGAACATATCCGGTGCAAACGGGTTGCCCCCCGGCTGTTTGCGTTCGGCGGGGGAAAGGAGAACCGTGAGGTTGGGCATGTAGGCGAGGCGGAATCAGTCGGGAGAGAAGAGCAGGTCGAAGAAGTCGATGCCGGCCAGACCGTCTCCGCACGTCGCGGGGGCGGCAGGCCGGCGAGGCGGAGCCGGTGCACGCCCCGACGCCGGTTCATTCGACAACCCGCGCGGAACGGACCGAGCAGGGCCCGGATCCTGTGGAAACGGAGCCGACACGAGCAGAGTCGGCACGAGCGGAGTCGGACGGCGGGGAGCGGCGCGTGCGGCTCCGGAACGGTGCGTCCAGCCCGAAGCAGGCGGAGAGGACGAGAGGACGAAGCGAGCGCGCTAGCGATCGTCCGTCGACGGCTCGGTCGAAGCGCCGGAGGTGGAGCTCTTCTGGCGGAGCTCGTCGAGCAGGGCGTCGATGTCGTCGCGGATGTGGTCGGCACGGGCCTGGGCGTCGGCCACGAGGGCGTCGCGCGTCTGGCGCGCCTCACTGTCGACGCTCGTTGCGGAGAAGCGGCGGATGAGCGCCCGGGCCTGGCCGAGCGTTCGCTCGAGCTGGTAGGCCAGGCGGCGCCGGGTGTCGGGGCCGCGGTTGGGGGCGAACACCATCCCGAGCGCAAATCCGACGGCTCCACCGGCGAGTGCGCTCCAGATACCGACGTGTGCGGGGCGGTTGCGCATGTCGTCGTTCATGAAAAGCAGGACTGGATTGGATACAAGGGACCCGTGGGCGCACCGGAGGGCTGTACCGGACGCCCGTCCCCGCGGTTTCCGGCATCTCTCCGCTGCGACGGGTACGCGGGTCAATTCACCGGGGATCAACGGGCTGGCGTATCGGCTGCGGGGATCGGTATGTGTGTACGGGTGAATGGTATCGACACGAGAGGTTTCATGCAAGACCACGGGTGAGAGCGGAAACCCACGGGTCGCCGATGCAGCCCCGCCTGTCCGCTCTGTTGTACAGACCTGTATGCTAGAGCCTACGACGGCATCCGGGAACCCCGTCTCCAGCCGCCACGCATCGGCGGTACGGCGGGCTTTGAGTCGGTCGGCCGGCTGTGGCACGTACGTTGTTTCCTCTAGAAGGTGCAGTCTTGGATGCCTCTTTTTACAAGACTGCTCTGTGGTGCATACAGCCATTGCGGGGCCTCCGCATGGTGCCGGGTGGGTACGTCCTTGGGTGAACGTACCTACCCGGTTTTCTTATGTCTACTCGGTTTTTTCTGCCCGTCGCCGGGGGCGAACCGGCCGCCCCCTCCAATCCCTCTCCTGCCGTCCCGGCCGCCCATTGCATCCCGGCATCCCATTCCGTCGCCTCGATCCGCCCCACCCGAAGCATTCAACAAGCATTCAACGGGACGAGCTGCGCGAGCAAAAAAATCGCGGGCAGGTCGGGGGCGACGTTATATCTCGCCGACCCATGTGTCTTGAAGACACAGGCCGGCGTCGACCGGAGGCGAGAGCCTTCAGCCGGTGCGGCCCGCCACCGGGCCGGACATTTTGAGGCATTCGCCCATACAAGCGATCTGTGGGGCGATGTCTGCCTCTGCCGGAGCCCATGGGCTCGTGGGCGCGCATGTGAGCGCGCACAGCATCGGGCAGGGGTGGCACCGGGCAGAGGGTGCCCCGTCGATCCTCAACCCGCCTCGGCACCGGCTTTCCTATCATTCTCCAACGAAGAGGGTATCGTTATGGCACGCGGAGTGAACAAAGTCATTTTGATCGGCAATCTCGGCCAAGATCCCGAGCTGCGATACACCGGCAGCGGGACGGCCGTCTGCAACATGCGCCTCGCCACCAACGAGTCCTATACGGACCGCGATGGCAACCAGGTCGACAAGACGGAGTGGCACAACGTCGTGGCCTGGGCTCGGCTGGCGGAGATCTGCGACGAGTATCTTTCGAAGGGCTCGCAGGTCTTCTTCGAAGGGAAGCTGCAGACCCGGTCGTGGGAAGACCGCGACGGCAACACGCGCTACACCACCGAGGTCAAAGCGCAGGAAGTGATGTTTCTGGACCGGGCCACCGACCGGGCACCGGCCGGCGGCGACGGCAGCTTCGACCAGACGCGCGAGGACAGCTTCGACCAGCGCCGGCAGGGGGGCGCGCCGAAGCGCGGTCAGAAACCGGACGGAGCGGGCAGTCCCTCCCGCGGTCAGCGCGCGTCCGAGTCCGCCTCGGCCGACGACGAAACATTCGAACCCGACGACGAACTTCCGTTCTAGGATACAGGAAATCGATTCTGGACAGGAAACGGACCGCGGACCTCTGATAACTTGTGTCTCGGCCATCGGGCCCGAAGCAGCCAGTCGACCTGCGGGACCGGCCTCTCGTGAGGCCGCATGTGGAGGCCGCATGTCGAGGCCGCATGTCGAGGTCCTGGGGCGGATCGGTCCGTCCCTGCAAACCGGCGGATAGCGGTGTCCCGGGGTGTCCCGGCGTGTCTCGGGGCATCCCGGATACCCGTAAGATCCTACAACGGAGTGCTACTCGTGAGGTGCTACCCGTGGGGTACTTACACACGCGCCAGCAGCACCGCCCGTCGAAGATCGGCCCAAGACGCTGTATCCGCCGCTTCCGTATAGTGCGGGTTTCTTGTCGTCAGCCAGGTTTCGACGACCGTCAGGTGGCTCTCCGTATCTGCCCGGGCAGCCACCTCGCGAAAGACGTCTTCGACGGTTTTCACCTCGGCCCGCCCCATGACGTCCCAGGCAAGGCGCGCAAGACGGCGGGTCGTTTCCGGAACGGCGAGGTCTTCCTCGACGCCCGCAGGCCCCCGTGCCCGACGCCGAAGTTCGTGGGTGACGATCTGTTCACGCACCTGCAGGGCGGCATGAAGAAGGGCGTCGCGAACGTGCCGGGCCTGCTCGTCGGCGGTCATCGGCTCGGCGACGGCAACGGCCCCCGGCCCCGGAAGGCGCTTGCGGACATCGTCTTTCTCCTCTCGGATGGTCGCCCGGAGCGCCCTCAGGTTGGCGATGTCCATGTCGGCCACCCGCCGGGTGGCCTGCTCACTCGCCTCCCGAAGCTGCTCCCGCCATTCGTCGCGAAGCTGCTGTAAGGAACTCATGGATACGGCTCGCATGCGCATTCGGCCTTCTGACGGATTCCTTTCCTCTCTCCCTTCCTGCTCATGCACATTCAGTCGATAACCTGGAAACGACCCGGCGCAGACACGGCGATCGATGTGACCGACGCGCTGGACGACGGCGTCGTGAGTCCCACGCCGCACCCGGGCGACGACGTCGATCACCCGAAGGGGTACTCTCTACACCTTACCTTGAAGCCGGACGCCACGGACTTTGCCGAAGACCTTCGGCACGCGCTCATGGACGTCGAGCCGGCCACCGTCACCGTTCGCTTGGAGACGGTCGACGAGCAGCTAACGCTGCCGGTAAGCGTCAGCAAGGTGCCCTATCCGGGAGAGCAGAACACGGCGGAGATGGGCGTAAAGCCCGCGGCCCACGACCGCCTGCACCCGTACTTCTAATCTCACCCTGTTTCCGCTCACCGCGTCTTTGCTCACCGCGCTGGAGGCTCGGCATGCCGGAGCGGTCGACGCCCAGTCTCGCCCTTCTGGCATCCCCTCTCGGGCATAACGACCGCCATCCGGACGGTAGGAGTGCGTTAGGGTTGGGCGGCGGCCGGGCGACGCTTCGGGAACCGACCGGGGTCGACGGCACAGCGGAATCCGATCTGCAAAGACGCATTGGTTGCCGCCTCGTAGTCGCGAAACCCGACGCCGATGCGGAAGGCATTCGACGACCAGGACCCGCCGCGGACGACGTGTCGCGGTTCATTGGCCTCCTGCCAGTACGGGTTGAGGTCGCTGTGCTGCGCGTAGGTCGACGTGTAGGTGTCTGCCACCCATTCCGCTACGTTGCCTGACATGTCGTGGAGCCCCCACGTGCTGGGCGGATAGGAGCCCACCGGTGCGGTAAAAGCATGCCCGTCCGCGTCCTGCCCGGCACGCCCGGGGTCGTAGTTGGCAAGATACCGTCCGGAGCGCGTCTGCGGATTGAAGCCGGCCCAGGGATAGATGCCCCCGATCTCGCCCGACCGGGCGGCGTACTCCCATTCCGCCTCGGTGGGCAGTCGCTTTCGCTCCCACTGGCAGTAGGCCCGTGCCTGATTCCAGGTGATGGCTACAACGGGATGATCGGCGTAGGTGTTGCTGTAGAAGTAGTTCTGCCACGTGATTCCCGCCTGTTGCGACTCCCAAACGGTGGAGTCGGGGCGACGCTGCCGGCGGGTCGACCGGTCCAGCGAGTCGAGGTAGGCACGGTACTCGGCGTTGGTCACCTCGAACCGGTCGAGGTAGAACGGAGACATCGAGACGCGAATGCGCCCGGCATTCTGCATGTCGAACGGATCTTCGTCGGTCAGCCCCATCAGAAACGTTCCCGCCGGAAGGCGAACCATGCGTCCGTCGTCCGTGACCCGCACGCTGCCGCTGATGGGAGACGCACCCGGATCGTCGAACGGCATCCGGCCGGCGCGCGGGATGACGAGAGGTTGCGTGCCCTTGAGGGAGTCTCGGTTGTACGACCGCGTGTAGGACTCGGGGCGCTGGTCGGGGGTGAGTTCGGTCGGGTCCTTGAAGGGAGATCCGACCTCCTGACCCGGCCGGCGCGCCTGCTTGCCCCAGCCGCCCTCCATCCGGCGCCCTTCCGCAGCCGCCGTGTCGCGGGACGCGGTCGGCTCACCTTCCGTCGCCGCCCCCGTCCCCCCGCAGGCAGAAACGAGTAGCGGAATCGCGAGAAGACACAGTCCTGCAAGCCACCGCCGCGTTCCGTTCGCCGCCGGGCCCCTGGGAGGGCAGCCGGTGGACGCGGGATCGCGCAGCCGGGAGAGGACGGAAAGATGGAACCAATCCATATCCGGACGTGAGTGGTGGAAATAGGCGCAAAAGCAAGGAAAGGGGCCTGTGCCAGAGGGACAAATGAGAGGCGGGCCGGGGCCTCTCGTCTCCGCCGAGCGCCGCTGGCTGCACCGGACCGGCCGGCTTCACTCCAGGCCCAGCAGTTGCCCCACGGTTGTCTGGCACTTGCTGGTTGGCGCTTGCTGGTTGGCGCTTGCCCGCACGTGCGCTGCCCGGCTGGGATCTCCCCCCCGATTCAACCCTCGGGCCCGGCTACCGGACGGTAGCTGCCGAACCGTTTGTCCACGTCCAGAGCGAGGGATCTCCGTTCCCTCCTGACGTCCTGAACGAGAAGATCCAGAGCGAGGAGATCCTGCAATGAGCACGGCGAATTCCCGTCCGGGATTGGAGTCCGGGAGGACGGCCGAGGGGATGGTTTGCACGCACAAGCGGTCGATGTCGAAACGGTCCGGTGCCTAGCCCCAGGTATCAACGTTCAGACAGTCCCTGAACCTGGAGGGGGATGCGTCGCGTTACGATACACCAAATACTCTGCCACACTTCGCTCGGCTGTTTTCCGCCGTTCCCACGTTCCCGTCTCCGTCATGCTTCAATCGGACCATCCCCTGCAACCGTTCTGGCGTCCATATCCCGACAGCGGGGTCAGCGACGCCGACGCCGGCTCATCCTCCGCTGCGGCGTCCCGTTCCGACCCGCCGGGCTCGCTTCGGCCGCCCGCCGGCGACGGGTCGCGGAAGAGCCCGGGGACTCTCGAACGGGCGGGGCGAGTCGTTCCCGCGCTCCTGCTTGCGGTCGCGCTGCTCGCGGTCGGATGCGGCGCGGACGCGCGAACCGACGCGTCCGCCGCCGGCCCACGCACCGCGGCTGCCGACACGGCCGACACCTCCGGTGTCTACACCCGGGTCTCGCCCAGCCGGAACGGAATCGGGAAGGTGTACATGGGCCGGGAGATCTCCAAGGTGATGGGCCATCGCGGTGCCGCCTGGCTGGAGCGAGCGGCCCGCGACGAGAAGGAACGCCCCGACCTCGTCGTGGACAGCATGAACCTCGCCCTGGGCGACGTGGTGGCCGACATCGGAGCCGGAACCGGATACTTTACCTTTCGGATTGCGCCGCGCGTTCCGGAGGGGCGGGTGTTTGCCGTCGACATCCAGCCGGAGATGCTGGACAAGATGCGCGCTCGCAAACAGCGGGAAGGACGGGACAACGTGACCCTCGTACGGGGCAGCATTACCGATCCGTCCCTTCCCAGCGACTCAGTGGACGCGGCACTCATGGTGGACGCCTACCACGAATTCTCTCATCCGCGGGAGATGATGCAGAACCTCGCCGACGCCCTCGTTCCCGGAGGACGCGTTTATCTCGTCGAATATCGGAAGGAGGACCCGAGCGTCCCGATCAAGCGTCTCCACAAGATGAGCGAGGCGCAGGCGAAAAAGGAAATGAAGGCGGTGGGGCTCGACTGGGTCGCCACACGAGACATGCTTCCCCGCCAGCACTTTCTTGTGTTCGAAAAGCCGGCCGATCATTCGTGACCCGGGAGGCGGGATCGATCGTCCGCGGTCGATTCTCGATCCGACCCGACGCACCGACCTCCCAGAGCACCAGCTTCCCAGAGCACCGGCCTCCCGAATCGCGTCGGGACACCGGTAGGATCAGCACCGACCGATATTACGGTTTCGTTTGTCCGTTTGCCGAGCCGTTTTGATCTTTTTCCCCCCTCGTCCGTTACGCGAGGGTGAAGAGCCTGGTGATTCCGTTGCCGGGCCGCACGTTCTGAAGTTCTCGAAGGTATTCCGCGTAACCCACCGCACCCATGAGCATCGCCTCGTATGTGTCCGAGGAACTCGGCGCGTCGGTTGATTTCCAAACATTTCGCGACGCATTTGCGGAGAAGCTCGACACCGTATTCAACAAACGCACCGACTACAATCGCCACAGCGCCAAGCGCGGTCTGCCCCCGTTCATGATGCGGGAGGTACAGTCCCTCACGCCGCTGTCGGTTTTCATCCCGGAGGAGTACGGGGGCCGCGGCGGTCACGTACATGAGTGCCAGTCGATTCTGGCAACGGCGTCGTACGAATCTCTGGCTCTGTCGCTGACGCTGGGGATCAACGGCGCGCTGTTTCTGCAGCCGCTCACGAAGTACGGCCACGACGCGATCAAGAGTTCGGTCTTCGAGCGCTTCATCGAAGAGAAGAACATGGGCGGGCTCATGATCACCGAGCCGGCCTACGGAACCGACGCCCTTCACATGGAGACGTCGTACACCGAGACGGACGACGGCTACCACGTCGAGGGCACGAAGCACTGGGCCGGTCTGACCGGCTGGGCGGACTTCTGGCTGATCACCGCGCGCCGGCAGGGCAAGAACGGCGACCTCGGCCGGGACATCGACTTCTTCGTCGCCGACATGAACCGCCCGGAGCAGATGGTGGAGGTCGAGGAGTTCTACGAGAACCTCGGCCTGTACATGATCCCCTACGGCCGGAACCGGGTCGACATCGACGTGCCGGAAGAACACCGGCTGCAGCCGGAGAGCACCGGCATCAAGATGATGCTCGACACCCTGCACCGCAGCCGGATCGAGTTTCCGGGCATG
>ERZ1034543.306-NODE-306-length-12717-cov-5.862186_pt1 | contig 12717 bp, 10 predicted proteins | sample MGYA00520654_ERZ1034543 | MGnify/ENA primary metagenome ERZ1034543 (study PRJEB33760, sample SAMEA4777712) | hypersaline lake metagenome | biome: hypersaline environment; feature: brines | place: Spain | collected 2012-08 | depth 0 m ... | reverse complement strand
AGCAGTTGGGGATGTGAGTGAGAGGTCGATGTGTGGGAAAATTAACGGCGTTAACCCCCGGAAATTTTCGGAACCGCTTCCAAAAAAACAGAAGGTGTAGAGGACGCGAAGGGGCAGGGCGCCGTCACACTGCCGTCAGTACAGCCCCGCGCGCCGTACGCGGACCCGGGAAGCCCTCCTCCGAGCGATAGAGCGCCTCAATCTCGTCGGCGTAGGCGTCGTGCACCCTCGGGCGCCGGATCTTCAAAGTCGGCGTCAAGAGGTCCGATTCGACGGTCAACTCGTCGGGAATCAGAGCAAAGCGCTTCACGGTGGACCAGTGGTCCATGCCTTCGTTTGCGCTCTGCACGATGGACTGGAAGGCACCTACAATGTCCGGCTCAGCGAGGAGATCGTCAATGTCCTGCTCTGTGTCGAGCCCAAATTCCTTTGCCTGCGCCCGCACCTGTTCAAGGCTCGGAAAGACGAGCGCCGCGCAGAACTTGTGGTCGCTGCCCACCACGACGGCATTGTCCACGAGCGGATCGCTGCCCATCCGGTTTTCGATGGGTTGCGGCATCACGTATTTGCCCGTCGAGAGCTTGAACAGATCTTTCTTCCGATCGGTGATCTTGAGGAAGCCCTCGTCATCGAATTCGCCGATGTCTCCAGTGTGGAACCACCCATCGTCGGTAAGCACCGCGTTGGTCTTGTCGGGCTGTTTGTAGTACCCCTGCATCACGTGGGGCCCGCGGGTGAGGATTTCGCCGTCGTCGGCAATTTTGACCTCCACGCCCGGCAGGGGCTCGCCTACGGTGCCGGGCTTGTTGCGCCAGGGGCGCGTGTACGTAATCACCGGACTCGTTTCGGTGAGGCCGTAGCCCTGAAGCGTGGTAATGCCGGCCGCCGCAAGGATGTTGGCGAGGTCGGGCTGCAGCGCAGCCCCGCCGATGACGATGTATTTCACGCGCCCTCCGAGCGCGGCGCGCCACTTGCGAAAGACCAGGCGATCGGCAATCGAATGTTTCATCGAGTACAGCGTGGACCCGGGCTCTTGCATGTCATAGTCCTGGGCCACGCTCAGGCCCCATTCCCCGATGGCCTTCTGCACGCCCTGCATCGCCATGATTTTCTTCTTGATGCCGGCGTATACTTTTTCCAGCACCCGCGGCACCGAGGCGAACACGGTGGGGCGCACCTTCGGAAAGGCCTCCACAAGATCATCCGGATGGACGAAGTACACGCTCACGCCTCGCATCATGTAGGCGTACTGCAGCATCCGGGCAAAAACGTGCGTGAGGGGCAGAAACGAGATGACCACCTCCCCATCCGGCCCCGTTTCAAAGTCGTCAAGCTCTCCCACCGAGGTAATGGCGTTGGACGAAATGTTCTCGTGGGAGAGCATCACGCCTTTGGGCCGCCCGGTGGTGCCGCTCGTGTAGATGATCGTCGCGAGGTCGTCCGCGTCGATTTGCGCCCGGAGCGCCTCAATGGCGGCGGCCTGGTCGTCGGCCGACGTGCGGCCCCGCTCCTGCACGGCCTCGAGCGTCAAGAGCTCCACGCGATCCGGCAGCGCGGGGCGTTCGGCCTCGCCCTCGCCGGGATCACAGAGGATCACCGTATCGATGCGGGGCAGGTCCGGAAGGATCTCGGCGGCTTGTGCCAGACGCTTCGGATTCGACACGACGAGCGCTTCCGCCTCGGCGTGCTCCATTACGTACTGCATCTGGTCCTCCGAGCTGGACAGATACAGGGGCACGTCAATGAGCCCTCCAATGAGGCACCCCATGTCCGCGACGCAGAAATGCACGTCGCTTTCCAGGAGCAGGGCCACCCTCGCCCCGCGCTCCAGGCCCAGGGCCCGAAGCCCCAGCGCCGTCTCCTCTGCCCGCTCTCGGAAGCGGTCGAGCGACAGGGGACGCCAGCCGGTTTCGGTGGGTTGGTTGAGGGCGCGGGGATTTTCGTACGCCTCTGCGGCGTCGTACAGCAGTCCAGGCAGGGTTCGGCCGCGCACGCAAGGGCCCGCGTCCGGAGGGGCCGTGTGGATGGAATCGGGCATGGGACACGGGAACGTCGGTGAAACAGAGCGGGGCGCCCGCCAACGGGCATGGAAGCTTTACGGCGCGGAGGGGGCGGGCGTACGCCGAAAGCCCTGGATGGCCTGGCGGATGGCCGTGTCGATGAAGGTGTCCGGCGCAATGCGGGCATCGACGCGGTCGGCCAGCAGCAACGAAACGGTGCCGTGCAAGGAGGCCCACACGGTGCTGGCGGCCACGCGGGGGTCCTCTACGGCAAAGGTGTTTTCTCGCGCCCCCGCCTCGAGGGCACGGGCGAAGAAGTCAAGGTTTTCGCGGGCCTGCCGGTACTTCTCCGCCGGATAGCGCTGCATGCGCTCCGGACGGAGTTGGAACATAATTTCGTAGTATTCGGGGTTCTCCAGCCCGAACTCAACAAAGCCACGACACAACGCGCGCAGGCGACGCACCGGAGCGCCAGAGTGATCGGCGGCAGCGGTTTGCAGCGTGTCGCGCAGGGCCATCATGCCCTCGTGGATGAGGGTGTGAAGCAGAGCGTCCTTGCCGTCGAAGTGGAGATAGATGCTGGTCGCGCTGTAGCCGATGGCGTCCGCGATTTTGCGCATCGACAGGGCCTGGTATCCCTCCTGCACCAACAGGTGGCGCGCCGTATCGAGGATGCGGCGGCGCAGATCCCCGTTCTCGGAAGCCTCGGGCGATGCGCTCATTGCAGACGTCGATTCGTGGGCGGAAGAAAAGCCACATGCGAGCCTGAGCCGGCCAGTCCCAGTCGGTCGTTCTCGGACCCGTCGTTCTGCACCTCTCCTCTGGCACGACCGGCGCAAGAGATATGTACCCGCAATGCCGGTCCGGCAACATTCATTCAGACTTCGCAGGAATCAATGTAGTACCTGAGTAGCAGTTATCCAACCGCTTCCCCCAGGCGGAAGCCCTTCCGTCTCTGTAGCAGAGACGTTTTCGCGCTGGGGGTCTCGGCACTGCGCCCTATTGCACTGCGCCCTATTGAAGACGACACGGCCCGGTGCGCCGCGCAACACGACACACCGGGCCCGGGGTCTGTACGGAAGCGGCAGCCGGGTCGCGTCGGGCGCAGCTCATTGGCCCCGGCAGCCGTCTCTACTGAAACTCGAACAGCAAGGAGAACCGGAGCGTGTTGGACAGCGGACTGCTATCGTCCGAGTCGTACAGGTACGAGACGTCGACCCCTACGATGTTGTACCGCAGGCCGGCCCCGAACGTCAGGAACTGACGGTCTCCATTGTTTGGGTCCTCGTAGTAGTACCCGGTGCGGAGCGCGAAGAGGTCGCTGTACCAGTACTCCAGCCCCGTCCCCACCGTAAACTGCTGCAGCAGGCTCAATGATCGGGCCTCCCCTTCCACCACCTGCCCGCGGGCCGAGCCCCATGAGTCAAAGAGCGCCTCGAATCCACTGTTTCCGACACGGACCGTGTCCCCGTCGCTTGTGATCTGCTCGTCCACGCTCACCAGCGACTTGTTGAAGTCCGTGGCAAGCGTCAGCGAGTTGTACTCGTCGAAGTCGATCGTGAGGGCCGGCCCGATCCGGAAGTTCGCAGGGATGGGGTCTTTGGCCCGGCTCTGCTCGTTGAAGTCGAGCGTGCCGCCGAGATTGGCAATGTTGAGTCCGGCGGAGAACGTGGCGTCGGCACCGCCCAGCGAGAAGGGGGCCGACCGGTACAGCGCGGAAAGGTCCGTGGAGAACGTGTATGCTTTGCCGTCGCCACCGCCTTCTCCGGCAGGGGACGCCAGTTTCGAGTAGATGAATCGCACCGAGGTACCCACCCCCACCCGCTCTGTGATTTTCCGACCGTAGGACGTCCCAACGGCCAGCTGGTACGAATTGATCACGTTCAGCACCACGTTGTCGCCGTTGCGAACCTCCGTTTCTCCGAGGTTCAGGAACCGGACGTTTCCGCCGAAGGTGCCCACCCCGTCGACGTGGTAGGTGCCCACGAGGTATTCGTAAAACAGGTTGGCGTCGAATTCCGGCAGCCAATTGGCGTGCGTAAGGCCTACCTGCGTGTTCTCTTGAAACGCGAGGCCCGACGGGTTCCAGAACATTGCGTTGGCGTTGTCCGCGAGGGCCACGCCCGCGTTCCCCATGCCGGCCGACCGGCTATCCGGTTCGATGCGGAGGAACAGGGCCGAGGACTGCGCCACCTGTCCCTGCGCGGGTGCCGCAAGCCCGAGGGCGCACAGCAGCGTTCCGAGAAGCACAAGAAGGGGACGCGAAAAGGATTGAGCAGCCATGAGAGCAAAAGATTTGTCGGCGTACAGTAACGTGAATGGACGCGGCGGCCCGTCGCACAAACAGGAGGTGCGTGTCCCTGTGGGATCGGCAGGCCCCCGAAGGTTCAGCCGTCCGACTGCACAGGAGCGTTGAGGAATGCCGGGCGCCGAGGGCCGCCGGAGCGTCGGCGGCCGTTCGTCATCTGTAGCGCTTTACAATCAACAGGCCTGCGGGACTGATGGGGGGAGTGGGCGTCGGTCCAGCGCCATTTGGCATGGCGGGGGGGTGGAATGGCGGAAGTTACACAACCGGTAGGTACGAATGTAACATACAGGGCAGCGTTCCCTCAAGGATCCTGCGGCCGAATGTACCTGTGGAGTTTCCGGGGGCCTCTAACACTGCCGCCGGGAGCCGTGGGCATCGTGGCCTTTCGCACCGGACCAGTGGGGCCGGCGGCGGTCAGTCCGCGGACTCACCGAGAGCATCTTTGAGGTGCGTTAGGCGCTGGAGCGACTCGGACATGCGCTGGCAGGCCTCTTGGATGTCGCGGGCCGACGATGCGAACTGGTCGTCGAGGTCCTCCTCCTGGCTGAGTTCGTGCAGAAACTGCGCGTTTCCGGAGATGATGGAGAGCGGGTTGTTGAGATCGTGGTAGACAGAGGACACCGCCTCGCGGATCTCTTCTTCCGTCTGGGGCTCTTCAAAGTCGGTCATCGTGGACAGCGTTGATCCTAAGAGAAGCAGAGCAGAGGCGGGCGGACTTCCTGGCTGGCGCCCCCCACGACGTTGTGCACCACAGCTCGCCTTGTGCGCTATAGCGCTTCGAGCGACCGACGGCGCGCGATTTCGGTGCCGCGGTCGGTGCGCTCGGGGGTACCAACCGCCACCTCCGGATCGTGCTCAAAGAACAAGTTCCATTCCGATTGCACGGCCTGCTCCAAAAAATCGGCCTTCTCCTCGATGGTCTGGAGGGGACGCACGTCATAGGCCATTGTCCAGGCGGAGGGGAGATGGTGGATGGTCGGGAGCAGATCGGCCACGTACACCAGGGTTGTGGTCTCGTCGTGCACCGTTACAACCTGCTGCGACTCGGTGTGTCCGTGAACCAGGGCCACATCGACGTAGGGAAACAACTGGCCGGCACCGTCCACGAGGTGGAGCTGGTCGCTTCGCTCAAGGGGCGCGAAGGTCTCGGACAGAAAGGACCCCTTCTCTTTGGGGTTGGGATCGGTGGCCCAGTCCCAGTGCTGTCGCTGTACGTGGTAAGTGGCGTTGGGAAACGTGGGCTCTGCCCCCGCGTCGGTTCGTTGCGTGCCGCCGCCGCAGTGGTCAAAGTGGAGGTGAGTCAGGACGACGTCGGTGACGTCCGCGGGAGCCACCCCACAGTCGTGGAGCGACTCGGCGAGGGTGGCATCGCTGTGGTCAACCGCGTACAGGGACTGGTACTTGGTGTCCTCGAACGTATCCCCAATGCCGGTGTCCACCAGGACCACACGCCCGTGCCCCTTCAGCAGCAGGCAGCGCATGCTGAGAGGGATTCGGTTTTGGGCGTCTGGTTCGATGCGTTTCGACCAGAGGGGCTTGGGCACGATGCCGAACATGGCCCCCCCGTCGAGCCCAAAGCGTCCCGTCTCGATGGCGTGAAGGGTGTAGGGCCCGATGTGCGGCATGGAACGAGGGGAGCGTGGTATGGAGCGGAGGGCCGAATTTGCAAGCAGTAAGTTCGCAAACAACATGTCCAATGTCCACGCCTGGCGGAGCCTGCGTTTATTTTCCGCGCTCCGCGCGTCGTCTGCGGCCCATCGTCCGCAAAGCGGCCGCTCCCACCGCCCTGCATTTTCGTTTTACGGCTCTCGTTTTGCAGCTTTTGTTTTTTGGCTTTTGTTTTGCGCCCCCTCCAGCACTTCGCTAGACCTCCTCGGGCGGAAAGTCCTTGAAGTGCCCGTTGGATCGGATGCGGCGCTGGACCCCCTCTCGTTCTTCGATGCGGGGAATGACGGATTCGAAGTGCCGGATGAGGTAGCGGATGCGTTCACTTTCGTTTGTATGCTCCAAGAGTTCCTGCTTTTGGGCCCCGTCCAGCGCGCCGTTCTGGGCCAGCACAAACGAGAGGCGCTCCACGTCCTCATACAAATCAGGGCGGACGGTGCGCCCGGCCAGTTCCAGAAGCTTCATGTGCTGGGTGATCACCCGCTCCTTCAGGTCGAGGTCCACGGCGGTGTCCTCGTCCTCCAGCAGCGTCACATCGGCCGTGTAGTACGACGCCTGGTCATCGTGCACCGCCTCGATGCGAAACCGCTCGTCGCCCTGCACCACAATGTCCGAGCGCCCATCGTCGTAGCGCTTCGCGACGCGCTCGATGCGGGCCGTGGTGCCCACCTCGGCCCACGCCTCGTCCTCCACCCGGAGGACCCCAAACGCTACGTCATGCTCCAAGCAGTACGCAGTCAGGTCCTTGTACCGCTCCTCAAAGATGTGGAGCGAGAGGGACTCGTTGGGGTAGAGCACCAGGCTCAGCGGAAAGAGCGGGAGCGAGTCGATGGTGTTCATGGCACTACAGAGGGCTCGGTGTCGCAAAAAATCGCATCCGGGCGCCGGGGCCTCATCCGTCGGGCCCGGGCACAGCGGGCAGCCCGTGGGACGGGGCCCGTCTCGCACGGGAACGGTGACAGACGCCGGGCCCTGCTCCCGGAAGGGAAAAAAGAGGCTCGAGTCCGAAGCCGCGAAACTGGCCAGCCTATACGAGACAGCGAAGAAAGGCGTCTGGGTCCAATACAGCGCTTGGACCCCACAGGCAGGACCACAGGCAGGAGTGCGCGCCGGGCCGCGCAGTGGCACGACGCTGCGGAACTGCAAGCCGCCCCAGGACCGCTTCGGAAGCGTCTGTTTTCGTGTTGCGGCTTAACGTACCCCTGTGCTCGGAGTTCGAGCCCTGTCCCCAAAGAATCATTTTCGTTTCATCTCGCGCGGTTCTCGCCCTCAGCATCGCGGTCTGAGCGGGAGGCATCCCTGTGCGAGGCGGTAGCCATGTCGTCGGACGCGGACAGCGGGTGGAGCCGCCCGAGTTCCAGCCGGAGCGCCCGGTCCGCGATGCGAGCGAGGGACGGATCGTGGGTCGCCAGGACGAAGGTCTGCTCCATGTCTCGGCTCAGCCGCTCAATCTCACGGTGCATCGGTTCGGCGGTGCGGGCGTCGAGGTTTCCGGTCGGCTCGTCCATGAGCACCAGCGCTGGTTCGTTCATGAGGGCGCGGGCAATGGCCACGCGTTGCTTCTCCCCCCCCGAGAGGGTACTGGGGCGATGGTCCGCCCGGTCGGCCAGGCCCAGAAGGTCGAGCAGGGTGCGGGCCCGCGGCGCGGCGTCGTCGAGAGACTGCTGCTGGATGAGCGCCGGCATGGCCACGTTTTCGAGGGCCGTAAACTCTGGGAGGAGGTGGTGGAACTGGAAGACGAACCCGATGGCGCGGTTGCGAAATGCGGCCAACGCGTCGTCGCTCTTGGCAAACAGGTCGGTGCCCTCAAACCGAACCGTGCCGGCCGTGGGGCGATCGAGCGCCCCGAGAATGTGGAGCAGCGTCGACTTGCCGGTTCCGCTCTCCCCCACCACCGCCACAATCTCCCCCGCCCGCACCGACAAGGCGAGATCATTCAGCACCGTCAGCGGCTCCTCTCCCCCAGTGTCGTACTGCTTGACGAGGTTCGCGGCCTCCAGAAGCGGATCGGGCACGTCGGGGAAGGGGCGGCGGTGAAGGGAAAAGACGCAGAGGTTCCGGAACGACGAACGTGCCTCCACGAACACGTCCCAAAGCGTAGACTCGCAAAGCGTGGACTCCTCGAAGCGACGACACAATCCTGGCGTGGGTCCGGACAGATGGGGCGTCGGTTCGTCCACCGCGGGACGCCCTTCGGCCGGAAACACATTCGGACGGTCGGTCGGAAGAAGCGGATCTCTGGAAGCAGAAGGCACCGCCACAACGCGCCGCTCAATCGCCTCGTTCGAGCCCGTACTTGTTTAGCTTGTTGTAGAGGTGCGAGCGTTGAATGCCAATCGTCTCGGCCGTCTGGCTTACGTTCCAGTCGTGTTCGTGGAGCTTATGCTGGATGAAGTGCTTCTCGAACTGATCGCGGGCGTCGCTGAAGTCATCGTAGGCCCGGATGAGTTCCTGGGTGGGCCCGTCCGACCCCACGCCGGGCTGCACAAACTGGTCAATATCGGCGGCCTCGATGGTATCGCCCTTCACCAGAATGAGCAGGCGCTCGATCACGTTGTGGAGCTCGCGCACGTTGCCCCGCCATTCGTATCCCTGCAGCCGCTGCAGGGCCTCTTCGGTAAAGTCTTTGGGCGGCAGGCCGTTGCGCTGCGCCACCCGCTTGGCGATGTGGCGCGTTAGCAGCGGCACGTCGCCTCGGCGCTCCCGCAGGGGCGGCACATCGATGAGGATCACCCCGATGCGGTGGTACAGGTCTTCGCGGAAGTGTCCCTCCTCAATTTCCTCCATCAGGTTCTTGTTCGTCGCCGCAATTACCCGCACGTCCACCGAGATGGTGTGCTCGCCGCCCACGCGCTCGATCTCGTTTTCTTCCAGCACCCGCAGCACTTTCGCCTGCGCCGAGAGGCTCATGTCGCCAATTTCGTCGAGGAACAGCGTCCCCTCGTGGGCCTGCTCAAACTTGCCGATCCGCTGCTGCGTGGCGCCGGTAAAGGCGCCCTTCTCGTGCCCAAAGAGCTCGCTCTCGATGAGCTCGCTCGGGATGGCGGCGCAGTTCACCTCGACCATCGGCTCTTCGGCCCGGCCGGAGGTGTGATGGATCCACTTGGCCACCAATTCCTTTCCGGTCCCATTCTCTCCGGACACGAGGACGCGCGCCTCTGTGGGCGCCACCCGTTCGATGGTTTCTTTGATGTCCTGAATGGCGTCGCTCTCGCCGATGATGGGCGGCAGGTCGCCCGTGTTTTGTTCGGTGATGGTCTGGCGCATGCGCCGGTTTTCCACCTCCAGCTGCCCGTGGTCCAGGGCGTTGCGCACCGTTACCAGGAGGCGATTCAGGTCGGGGGGCTTCTCGATGAAGTCGTAGGCCCCGAGCTTCGTCGACTCTACGGCCGTCTCGATGGTGCCGTGGCCGCTGATCATGAGGACGGGGACCTCGTAGCCCTCGTCCGCAATGGTTTCCAGCACCTCCATGCCGTCCAGCTTCGGCATCTTCACGTCGAGGATCACAAGGTCGTACACGTTTTCGCGGAGGGCCGCGAGGGCCTCCTCCCCGTCGACGGCCTCTTCAACCGCAAAGTCTTCGTACTCTAGAATCTCGCGGAGCGTCCGGCGAATGCTCGCCTCGTCGTCGACAACCAAGATCGTAGGCATCCCGAAAGGAAAGACTCGTCCGCAAAACGTACCGCCAAGGGGGCCGCCGTGGGGCCGGGGGAACGTGTGCTGGGGCCCAGCCGCAGCGCACAGCCTTGTCTCCGCCCTCGGGGCGGCTACGACGAGGTGGCGTCACGGCGCACCTCGGCCCGCGCCATGTACCGCTCCGCGTCATTGGCCTGGCCAGATTCCGGATACTCGTCCTGAATGCGCTGGTAGGCGCCCATGGCAGCCTCGTACCGCCCGGCTTCCTCGTAGGCCTGCCCGGCACTGAGCAGGTAGCGCGGGGCCGTCAGCTTGTTTTCGTACTGCGCGGCGGCCTGCTCGTACAGCTCTCCGGCCCGTTCAAAGTTGCCCTGGTTTTCTTGAATGGCGGCCTGTGCCGCGTAGGCGCTGGCCCCGATGAAGGTGTTTCCCTTCTCAAACTGCTGGAAGTAGGTAAGCGCACGATCGTACTCTCCTTGCTGGTACAGCGCGTTGGCCGCGTAGAACGTCGCCAGGTTGCCCGCGTCCGTGCCTCCGTAGTCGCGGGCGATTGCGAGGAGGCCCGCCTGTTCTCCGGTCCCATCGAGCGCCTGCTGGTAATTTCCGCGCTCGTACACCGGCAGGATCTGGCCAAGCTGCTGGTTGGCCGCCTCCTGTTGCTGCTGCTGGTAGTACATGTATCCGGGAACGGCCAACACAAGCAGGAGAAGTCCCACCCCAATACCCTGCGCCACACGACGATACTCGTCGTAAAACAGCAGCGCCCGGGCGTACAGGTCGACAAAAAAGTTCTGGCGAAGCTCTTGGCGACGGGACGTTTTCTCGGGCGTTTTGAGGGCAGTCATGTGCGGGGCAGGAAAGGCAAGGCGCAGATGAACGTGAATGCAATCGCTTCCGGAGGGGAGCGCGCGAAACGGATTTCCCCTGTGGAATGCGGTGAATGCCGTTTAACGCACCGCCGTTCGTTCGTTTCCTTCCGGGCCAGAACGACCGGCCCCGCCCCTGGTTTTGCATGTGATCTTTACTAAGGAGAGAGCGGGATATTTTATACCTTAGGAGCGTGCCATGTCCTGCGTTATTGCTCTTCTTGTACGCGGACCCACTGCACGCTACGCCACACGTTTTGGTGGCCCCCACGCGGCCCCAGCCACTGGTTGGGGGCCGTCGCGGGACCGCTCGTTTCGACTGTCCAACTCAGACCTCTCCCCTGACCTATGGCTATCAAGCTCGGAATTAACGGATTTGGGCGCATCGGGCGCCTGTGCTTTCGGGCGCTCCTTGAGCGCGATGCAGACCACGTCGACATTGTGGGCGTCAACGACCTGACCGACGCCGAGACCCTGGCCACGTTGTTTCAGTACGACACGGTGCACGGCCAGTATCCGGGCACGGTGGAGCTAGACGGCGATGCACTCGTGATCGACGGCGACCGCTTTCCGGTCTTTAGCGAACAAGACCCCACGCAACTGCCCTGGGGCGAGCACGACACGGACGTGGTCATCGAGTCGACAGGCGTCTTCCGAACGCGCAAGAAGGCGGCTCAGCACCTAGAGGCGGGGGCGGACAAGGTCGTGATCAGCGCGCCTGCGAAGAGCGAGGTCGACGCCACGGTGGTGCTCGGCGTGAACGACGACATTTTGACCGGCGACGAGGAGGTCGTTTCCAACGCCAGCTGCACCACGAACTGCCTGGCTCCGCTCGTGAAGGTGCTCGACGATGCCTTCGGCCTCGAAAGCGGCCTCATGACCACGGTGCACGCCTACACCTCGTCCCAGAACATTCTGGACGGCCCCCACAGCGACCTGCGGCGCGCCCGCACGGCGGCCGAGTCGATCATCCCGACGACGACCGGCGCAGCCAAGGCGGTGGGCGACGTCCTGCCCCACCTCGACGGCAAGCTGGACGGCATGGCTATGCGCGTGCCCACGCCCGATGGCTCGGTGACCGACCTGACGGCCACGGTCGAGCAGGAAATCTCTACCGAAGACGTCGACGCAGCGTTCCGCGAGGCGGCCGAGGGCGACCTGTCGGGCGTTCTGGCCTACAGCGACGACCCAATTGTCTCGCGCGACATCATCCACAACCCGCACTCCGCCATCTACGATGCACCCTGGTCGATGACGGCCGGGTCGATGGTGAAGGTCGTGGGCTGGTACGACAACGAATGGGGCTACGCCAACCGCACGGTCGATCTCGTGGAGCACCTCGTGGAGCTTTCCGCCTAGCGCGCCCCTCCGCCGCGATCCCCGGTCGGTCCGTGTGCCAACCGGGGCTGGCGGGTCGTTTGATCTGTTGCCCAAGCCCTCCGCCTTATGCAGAAGCTCACCCTCGACGACATCGATGTCCGCGGCAAGCGCGTCCTGATCCGCGTTGACTTCAACGTGCCGCTCGACGCCTCCGAGGACGGAGGTCCGCGTGTGGCAGACGACACCCGCATCCGGGCCGCCCTCCCCACCCTTCGGCACGTGCTCGATCACGGCGGCAAGGCCATTCTCATCAGCCACCTGGGCCGCCCCGGCGGCCAGCCCGACCCCGACCTGAGTCTCGCCTGCGTGGCCGACCACCTGGGGACGCTCATCGAAGAGCGCGTTCGGTTTTCGAGCAACACGGTGGGGGACACCGTGGGGGAGGTGATTAACGGCATGAGCGACGGCAGCGTCATTTTACTGGAAAACACCCGCTTCGACGCCGGTGAGAAGTCCAACGACGACGCCTTCGCGAACGCCCTGGCCGACCTGGCCGACGTGTACGTAAATGATGCGTTCGGCGCCGCGCACCGCGCCCACGCCTCCACGGCCGGCGTGGCCCCGTTCGTGGACACCGCCGTCATGGGGCGCCTGATGGAGAAGGAGATCAAGGCCCTCACCCGGGTGCGCGATCATCCGGAGCACCCGATGGTGGCCATTCTCGGGGGGTCGAAGGTGTCCGACAAGTTGGGGACAATCCGGGCCCTCTCCAAGACGGCCGATCATCTGCTCGTCGGGGGCGCCATGAGCTACACCTTCCTGCAGATGCTGGGGCACGAAGTGGGCGCCTCTCGCATCGAGGCCGATCGGCTGGAAACGGCGGAGTCGCTCTACGAAGAGGCGGAAGACACCCTCCTGCTCC
>ERZ1034543.305-NODE-305-length-12734-cov-28.969871_pt1 | contig 12734 bp, 17 predicted proteins | sample MGYA00520654_ERZ1034543 | MGnify/ENA primary metagenome ERZ1034543 (study PRJEB33760, sample SAMEA4777712) | hypersaline lake metagenome | biome: hypersaline environment; feature: brines | place: Spain | collected 2012-08 | depth 0 m ... | reverse complement strand
TGAACGACGTTCGGAGAGCACTGTTTATTCTCTACGAGAACGACCTAGCCACGTACCGACGCGTTCGCGACGAGGACTCGGGATGGCTCACGTACCTCTGGACGTTTCACTACGACAACATCCCGGAGAACCTCCAGGCGGAGATGTACCGGCTGCTCGAGGCACTCGAAGACCGTGCGGAGTACGAGCGGACCCACGAATTTTACCTCTGTGAGGTGTGTTCGCTCCGCTTCGAGTTTGGCGAGGCCATGGACTTCGGCTTCGAGTGTCCAGAGTGTGGGTCGCCGCTCGACGCGATGGAGAACGACCGACTCCGGGAGACCATGGAGTGGCGAGTCGAGGAACTGCGTGAGGAACTCAACGTGGACGTGACCGGCTGATGGTCGTGCTCGCAACCAAGTGCTACCTTGAGGGCGACGCCCGCGGGCGCGCGCTCGACGGGATGCACTCGCTCGTCGACAACGAGGTCGGTGACCTACGCGTCGAGTGGACGGTCGGCGTCCGGGACGACGGCTTCGTGCAGGTTGACCTCGGCGGAGCAGACGCGACCGTCGCCGAGAACGCCCTCGCCGAGACGTGGGGCGAGATCGTCGCCCACGACGAGGGATTGACTCGCGGGGAGACGCACGTCGGAACCCTCGAGTCGTGGGACGACGACGGGATCGTCTTGGACGCGGGCACGACGGTCCGCGTCCCTGCCGACGAGCTGGGACTCGGCGTGGGCGCCCCACCACAGGTCGTCGAGCGGTTCGGGCTCGTCCAGCACCTCCCGATGCAGTTCGTCTACGGCGGTGAGAGTGGTGCCACCGACGGCGACACCGCAACTGGTGCCGACTCCGGCGGCAACGGCCCAGACGCCACGCGGCTCGCCGACGCCGAGCGAGACCGACTCTACGATTGGCAGCGCGGTCCCGGCCGGGTGACCGTCAACTCCGCGACGCGTGGTGAGGTCAGAGCCACGGTCAACCGCGCGGGCCACGCCAACGACATCGTCACCGTCGAACGCCTCGGTCTCACAGAACAGAGCATCGTCTGTGCAGAGGGAACCGACCCGCCGGGACTACTCGCGTCGATCGGTTCGTACCTCCCGGCCGAAATGCGGTGTGTCGTCTGAGCCGTGACCCGACGACGCCTCGCGCTCGCGTTGGTCGCCGTCGCGTTGCTCACACTCACCGGTGGGTGTCTCGGCTACGTCACCGGCGGCGGCGAGGTGACGAACGAGACGCTCGACGCCGACCCGCCGATGTCGTACGACTTCGAGACGGACCGCGACGCCGCGTTCACGCTGTCGGCAGACGCGGAGTACACCGTCGTGTACAACGTCTCCGACCGATCGACGCTCAGACTCTACCGTGAGACGCCGTACGCCGGCGACCAGCCGCTCGAGTTCGAGGGGCTCCGGTACCGCTACGCCGACGGCGAGGTCATCACGGGCAGTGAGTTTCGGGCGCGTGGCGGGGAGGTCGAACAGACGCCCGACGAGGTGTACGTTCGGTTCACCGACGAGATGGACGACGGGCAACTCGCCATCGCCGGGCGCGGATCGCCGCGTCGATTCACCTCGTTGGCGTACGTCGAAGGCTCCTACGCGGTGACGCTCCCGCCTGAGTTCAGCACCGACGTGCCGGTCGTCGGGCACGTGGCGCCACGCGACTACGCGGTCGAGACGGTGAACGGCCGCGACCGCATCGTCTGGGAGTCGGTGACCGACTCGATCGTCGTACAGTCGTACCGCGAGACCGACCTGGTCATCTTCGCGGGCATCCTCGGCGTCGCGTCGATCGTCGCCGTCGTCGGGACCCTTCGATTCAAACGCCAGCTCGACGCGTTGCGCGAGAAACGACGCGAGATGGGGCTCGGCGTGTACGAAGACGACGACGATGACGGACTGCTTTGAGCCTGCGGAGGACGCGCACTCGCCCGCCCCGTCGGTGTCGGCGATCTTTTGAGCGACGGTCGCATACCGGCACGTATGAACGCCGCGATCGTCACCGTCGGAGACGAGCTCCTGGTCGGTGACACGGAGAACACGAACGCCACGTGGCTGTGTGCACGGCTCGCCGACCGCGGCGTGACCGTGCGCCGCGTGTCTGTGGTTCCCGACGACGTGGGCGAGATCGCCCAGGTCGTCAACGAGCACCACGCAGCCTACGACGCGGTGATCGTGACCGGCGGACTCGGGCCGACACACGACGACGTCACGATGGAGGCGGTGGCGGCCGCATTCGGCCGGACGGTCGAGGCGAACGAGGAGGCCGCGACGTGGCTGGCGTCACACGGCTACAGCGGCGAGGATCTCGACGAGGGGACGACGCATCTCCCGTCGGGGTGTCGTCCGCTCCCCAACGAGGCGGGGGTCGCCCCGGGAGCGGTCGTCGAGTCCGCGTACGTCCTCCCCGGTGTGCCCGCCGAGATGCGGGCCATGTTCGAGCGGATCGCAGACGAGTTCGAAGGGACGCGGACGCACACGGTCGTCGTCGAGGTGGCCGAACCGGAGAGCGCGCTGCTCGACCGATTCGAGACGCTTCGCAACCGGTTCGACGTGCGGGTTGGGTCGTACCCAGGCGAGCGTGTCAGGGTCAAACTCTCGGCCACGGAGGCGACCGAAGCAGAACGCGCCGCCGAGTGGCTCCGCGATCGTTCAGACGCCGTCGTGTGAGCGGTGTCGCCGTGGGTCTGGCCGCCCCGGATTCGCGTTCACCGCGCGAGGAGCCCGAGCCATCCTGCGGTGACGAGTAGTCCGGCGACGAGCACGGCGATAGCGGTCGCCTCGATCGGGAGCGGCTCCGGCTGCACGGCAGACAGGATCATACGTGATCGTTCGACGGGGATGGTTTAATTGTTTGCAGATGGGTCGCCACACGCGGTGGATCCGTCGCGGCCCCGTTAAGTGGCTGCCGCGCGACCCGTCTGTATGCACGTCGGTGTCGTCGTGAACCCGATCGCCGGGATGGGCGGTCGCGTTGGATTAAAAGGAACCGACGGGAAACTCAAGGCGGCACTCGAACGCGGGGCCGACCCTCGGGCGCCGGACCGCGCGCGTCGGGCACTGGACCGGCTGGCCGAGCTCGCTCCTGACGCGACCGTCTCGACGGTGGCCGCACCGATGGGCGAGCGACTCGTTCGTGCGGCCGGCTTCGAGCCCGAGCGCGTCGTCGACCCGTTCGACGACCCGATGCCGGCGGTAGACGTCGGGGACGTCCCGACGGAGACGACCGCCGAACACACCCGGGTCGCCGCCGAACGGCTCGCAGCTGCCGGTGTCGACCTCGTGTTGTTCGTCGGTGGCGACGGCACCGCGACGGACGTCGCGTCCGCACTCGAGGGAGACGACACGCCGATGCTCGGCGTCCCGGCCGGCGTGAAGGTGTACTCGTCGGTGTTCGGCGTCTCTCCAGAGGACGCCGCCGAGGTCGCCGTCAGGTTCTCACGGACGGAACGCCGCGAGGTGATGGACATCGACGAGGACGCGTACCGCGAGGGGGAGGTGGTGCCCACGCTTCGCGGTATCGCACACGTCCCCGTCGCCGAGAACCTCCAGGCGTCGAAACAGACCGCGAGCGGGACGGTCGAGTCGTTGGCCGAGGGCGTCGCCGCGGACATCCGGGCGCGCGACGGCGACGGGGTCACCTACGTCCTCGGTCCGGGATCGACGGTCGGGGCGATCAAATCGGCGCTCGGCTTCGAGCCCTCACCCATCGGCGTCGACGTCTGGCGGGATGGGGCGGTCGTCGCGAGAGACGCAGCGGAGTCGGCGATCGTGGACGAACTCGAGGGCGAGGCGGTCATCGTCGTCTCGCCGATCGGCGGCCAGGGCTTCGTCTTCGGTCGGGGGAACCCGCAGCTCTCTCCGGCGGTCATCCGCGAGGCCGAGGTGCAGATCGTCGCCTCCCGTGCGAAACTCGACACGGTCCGTACCCTCCGTGTCGACACCGACGACCCGGCACTAGACGAGTCGCTCGCGGGCTGGGTGCGCGTCCGCGTCGGGAAGTTCGAAACCCGGATGATGCGGATCGTGTGAGTGGCCGATCGCACCGCGGGGCGTCCGATAGACGACCACCGTCTCGTTCGAATCGAGCGCAGGGAGCCGCTACAGCTCTTCTTTGACGTCACCGCGTTGATATCGTTCACGGAGCTCGTATCCACTGACGTCGCCCGTCTCGGTGAGTTCGATCGCGTACCGGCCGATGATGTCCTGTGTGTTCGGTACGGCGTGGCGTTCGACCACCTCGACCAGCGTCCGCCACCCGCCGTCGTCTCTCATCGACACTTCGATGACGCCTTCGAAGTCGTGGTCGAGGAGCGCTTCGGCCGCGTCTCGTGCCTCCTGCTGTGCGGTCGCCAGCCCGATCGAGGTGGAGTCGGGAGCCGCCGACTCCTCGCGCTCGGATGGAGTCCGTTCGGCGGTAGCGTCAGGATCCCCCGTCGGGTGGTCTGTGTCGTCGTCGGTCGTCGAGGCGTCGTCTGGCTGAGATGGCATGGGGTATCTATCCCGACGCTTCCTCAAGAATGTCTAGTTCTGTCTCCGTAACTTCCTGTTCGACACGGTCGCGAAGATGCAGCACGTCTGCACGTGTCGAGATCTTTGAGGCAAGTACGTCGACACAGATGTCGACGAGCGCCTGTTCGGAGAGTACATCGGTCGTCCCGACACCCTCTGCTGTCATGATGGCTGCACGCGTTCCGACGGTTATGTCGAGCTGATCACGGAGCTGCCGCATGAGACGGACCAGCGCCCCGGCCTCCGCTTGAGAGACGGTTTCGACGCTGGCATCGACGATCTGTACCTCGGTCTCGTGGTCGTAGAAATCCATGTGGATCCCGACGAGCCGGTCGAGCAGGGCGTCCTGTGGCTCGTGAACGCCGGCGTACTCGATCGAGTTCGACGTCAGGATCGCCCGAAACTCGGGGTGAACGTCCACGTACCGAGACTCACCACGCTGGCCCGGCAGCTCGAGGACGCCCTCTTCGAGCACCGACAACAACACGTTGTTCGCCGCGGGCTTCGTTCGCGAGAACTCGTTGTACACGAGTGTCGCTCCCTCGCGGACGGCGATGGTGAGGGGATTGTCGACCCACCGATCGCGCACGATGTCTTTGCTCTTGACGACGTTGTGGATGTACTTGTCCCGCTCTGAGATGCGCTCTTGTTCGCCGTACTCGCCGATCAGGTCACTCGTCGACAGGTCGGCGTCGCCGTTGATCCAGACGACCGGTCGGTCCCGGTCGTGTGCTGTCTGCATCGCGAGGGACGTCTTCCCACATCCCGTTGGCCCAATCAGGTGGACGGGTCGATCGACGCCCAGCCACCGGTCGATCCGTCGTTTAACGCGTGAGACCGCGGGGGTTTCGACGAACGACTCGTCGTTCGGCACGAACTCCTCGGCGAGGTCGACGGTCGCCCGGGTCGTCTGCTGTGTCGTCGTGTGACCGCTTTGTGACCGCGTCGTCGACTGGTCTCGGTGCTGTTTGTCGTCGCGAGAAGAACGGATCTGTGACCCGCGGACCTTCCGTTCACGTGAGTCCGTCATTCGTCGTCATCGGGTCGCAGTGGCACGTCCTCGCCGTACTCGTCTCGGTAGTCTTGAATCGTCATGTCGTGGGTCTGAAGATGCGGCTCGGTGATCGCCTGATAGTACTCCCCACAGACGAGACACTGGACGAGCCCATCGGCGACCGGGTCAACGTCCTCATCGACGTCATCGTCGACGTCATCGTCGACCTCACCAATATCGGCCTCGACAGTGGTGTCGTCACTCGGCTCTGTGTCTTCGATAGGATCGCTCGTAACGCCGACCCCCTCAGTGGCGTCTTCTTCCGTTTCGGTGTCCGCGTCCGACGACTCGTCCGCCGGTTCGTCGACAGAAATGTCCACCGACACGGCATCGTCGGTCACCCCCTCGTCTGACGTGGCGGCCTCCGTCTCGTCTACGGTCTCGTCTGCCACCGCAGCCTGCGTGGTGTCAGCCGTCTCATCTGGCACGTCAGCTGCCGTCTCGGCTGCCAGCTCGTTTCCCGCTCCCACTTGGTCGTCACCGTAGAACGCTTGGGTGTAGGCCGCAAAGTCCGCCTCGGTCGCGTCGAACTCCGCACGGAAGGCCTCGATCACCTCTTGGAACGCAGTTACGTCGTCGAGGAGGGACTGCACCTTCTCTTCGTGGAACTCGCGCTCGTAGGCGTCGAACGCGTCAGCCGTCTGGGCGAATGCGTCGCGCTGGTCGGCGACCGACTCGTGCATCGCTTCCACGTCGGCGTCGAATGCAGCGCTGTACGCATCGAACGACGCCGTTGCGTCCGTGAACGCTTCCTGGAGGGCTACAATCGCGTTCTGGAGCGCCGAGATGTCCTGTATGTCGGCCACGTCCTCGGCGAAGGTCGCACTGTACGACTCGAACGTAGCTTGGGTCGCCGCCATCTCGTCGCGCAACGCTGCGATTGCGTCGAGAAGCTGTGTGATATCTTGTTTATCCTGAACGTCAGCCTCGAACGCATCCGCGTACGCCTCGAACTGGGTTGCTGCCTCCTCGAACGACGCGGCTTGGGCATCGACGTCGGCATGCACCGCCGCGATCTCGTCGTCGAACGCGTCGCTGTAGGCGGCGAAGCCGTCGTCGGTTGCGTTCATCGCCTCGACGAGTGAGTCACGCGCCGCGACGAACTCACTCACGTCCCGTTTGTCCTCGACGTCCGCGGCGAACGCCTCTGCGTACGCCTCGAACGCACGCTGTTTGTCGTCGAACTGTGCACGGGCCGCTCGAACCTCCTCACGTTTTTCTCGGACGCTCATGATTATGATGATAAAGTGGGTGTGTCGTGTGTCGCTACCGCACCGAGCGAAGCGATCGAGCCGGGCGGGCCGACTACGCTTCGGGCGCAGGTGCCGCCTCGGCACCCGCGGTCAGCTCGGCTTGCTCGATTTTGGCGATCTCTTCAGCGTAGTGGAGGAAGGTGTCGACGGACGCGACGACGACCCGTGCCTCTACGGTCAGGATCTCGATGCCAACGAGTGAGATGCGGGCAAAGGCGTCGACGACGACCCCCTTGTCAAGTACGCGGTCCAGCACTTCGGCCAAGCTTGAAGAATCTGGTTGTGCCATTGGTGGAACGCATCTCCACCTACCTAAGCTGATAGTAAATACGTTGAGCTGAGTTTACTGAGTACACTCGCCCCAAAATATATCAGGCGGTGTCAGGGTTATTCTAACTGCTGCCTACACGGAGAATAGTCATCGCACTGGGATACATCGAACGTAGCTGACGCAGGGCTGTCCGCTTCGACGTCTACGACACCATATGGCGCATCCTGACCCCTCACGGTTTCCTCGAGCAATCAGGCGCTTTCTCGCCGGAGACACGGGACACACGTTGTTAGTCCACGGTGAGCCAGGCACTGGTAAGACGTTGTTCGCGCTTCGGTGTCTCGACGTCCTCAGCACCGAAAACGAGGTGCTGTACGTCTCATCCCGGGTCAACAAGGCGACGATAGCCGAGATGTACCTCGACGATCGGCTGTCGATAGACGAGACGGCCATCGTCGACCTCTCGGAGGATCCGTTCGCGCTCCCGATCACCCCAGCCGTCCCCTTCGACAAGCTCACCCTCGACTCGCTGCTCGAGTGGATCGAATCCGTCCACGACGCGTCGGCCGGACTCACGATCGCGTTCGACAGCTGGGGGCTGATCCACCAGTACCTCGCCTCCCGACACGACGGTGCGCCCGACCTCTCGACCGTGACTAGGAAGCTGGCGGCGTTGGCACGGCAGACGGGTGTGACCGTGTTGCTCGTCTCTGAGGGCCAAAACCCTGCCCCGCTACGGTACATCGTCGACGGCGTCGTCGCACCACAGGTAACCGAAGACGACCGCGGGCGAGCGTGTCGCGACCTACAGATGCAGAAGCTTCGCGGGATCCACATCGAGAACAGACGACAGCCGTTCACCCTCGTGGGCGGGCGATTTCAAGCGCTCCCACAGGCTGAAGTGCAGTCGCTCTCGGCGTCACCCGACGCCGAGACGTGGCAGATGCGGCCCAACTCGAAGCGCTCGTTCTCGACCGGGCTCACGGACCTCGACCCGGTCTTACGCGGCGGCTACGACCGGGGGACGGTCGTCCATCTTGAGCTCGGGGTCGACCTCCCGCGGGACGCCTGGAGTGTGCTGACGCTCCCGACGATCCGTAACTTCCTCGCGAACCAGATGTGTGCGACGGTCGTGCCACCGCGGGAGGCTAGTCCCGGGCTGGTAAAGAACGACGTAACGGCCGTAGTCGCGGACGACCGCGTACAGACACACGGACAGATCATCCGAACCGCGACCGGTGACGGGCGAGTCGGCCGGTCGGACTCCATGGTGTCGACAGGAGACGAACCGCCACAACGGCGTGACCGGCCACCTCAGTCCGTGTCGACGATGTCGACGCCTCCTGACCGGTCGGATGCCGGCCCCGCCGGCTACGGCGATCAGACTGACGCCGATAGCCACGCGGCGGTTCGCTCGCCACAGAAGCTCGCGTACGACGAGTACGTCGGGTATGCCGAGCGACTTCGCGACCGGCACGAGGGGCCACAGCTCCACGTGATCGGCTTGGACAACGTCCAACAGGAGTTCAAACGCCAGCTCGGTGCGTTCGCGAACTACGCGGCCCTACACAACGACCTCGTCGTACTGATAACGAAACCAGGGGAGACGCTCCGTGACCAGACGGACCGGGTCGCCGACACCCATCTACAACTCGAACGAGCGGGAACAGGGCTGATTATGTACGGTGAGAACCCGCTCACGCCGCGACTCGGCATCGAAATCGATAGCACACCCGCAATTCCACAGCTTACTCTCCTCGAGATGGTATGATCAAACAACTCAAACGACTGCACGAACGTATGACGGTGGCGACGACCCTTTCGATCGGGCGTGGTGACGCGAGCCACGGCGACAGGGAGGCGTCTCAAACCCGTTCAGAGCAACCCGCCGAAGCAGTCCCGCCGTACACCGAGACGGAACTGAGCGACGACACCGTCGACCGTATCGAGGGGTGGGTAGAGAACGCCACGCTACAGGCGGTCGACGACCGGCACGTGCTCGCGAACCTCGACGAGATTCTCCTCATCTTCGTCGGCATCCGTGGACAGGCGACGGGTAAAGAGCTCAGTACTGACCTCCGGCGCGTATTTGGTACTGATTTGAGCTCTGGAACCGTGTACCCACGACTGACAGCGCTCGAGGAACAGGAGTTGCTGGCGGTGCGAGAGTTTCCACGACGGAAGGTGTACTCGCTTCGAGAGCCGGCTACCGTCTGTGACCGCATCAAGTCGGACGTCGAGCGAACGCTCACCTTCTCAATGACGCTGCAAACGCTGGCCGTAGAGTGCGTCGACGAACACTCAAACCACCCATACCGCGAATCCACTCATGAGTGACAACCTGTACACGTACGGCATCATCGACGACGAAGACATCACCCTCGACGCCGACGGCGTCGCTGGCGCAACGGACATCTACACGGTCAGCTACCGCTCGCTGGCAGCGGTGGTCTCGGACATCGATACCACCGACCCGGACCGGACTGACCCGGCCGTCGAAGCACACAACGACGTGCTCCAGCAGATCATCGAATACGACGGCGGACGGACCGTCGTCCCGATGAGCTTCGGCATGGCGTTCAAGAACGCACGGACGCTCAAGGGCGTCCTTCGAGGCGCTCGACCGGCGCTGCGAAGCGCGCTCAACGACATCGAGGGGACCGTCGAACTCGGCGTCAAAGTCCTCACCAGCGACGAGGACGCGCTCGCCGAGACGGCTGTACAGTCGGAGATTACAGATATGCTCAACTCGGTCAGCATCAACGAGACCGAAAACGACCTGTTCAGTGATCGACTCATCCTCAACAAGTCGTATCTCGTCGACCGCGAGGAGCGTAGTGCATTTGACGACGCAATCGACGACGTCAAGGAAGAATACGGCGAGCACGTCACCGTTCAGTACACGGGGCCGTGGCCACCGTACAACTTCGTCGACATCCACATCGGCGCAGAGCAACAACACGGAGGGCGCTAGCCGTGTTCATCGTTGACGATATCCTCGTAAAACCGTTCGTCTCGGTGCTCGACATCCTGCACACGATGGCGCTCAACGAGATGTACGACACCGCAGCGATTCGCGACGACCTCAAAGAAAATCAGCTGCTATACGAAGTCGGAGAGCGGTCGGAGGCGACGTACGAGGAACGAAAACAAGAGCTTGAGCTCCAACTCGAGATGGCAGAACAGATCCAATCACAGATGAGCGGGCGCATCGAGGTCAAGAGCTGATGTCCCCACCGGAGGACACCGACACCGCGCGTGAATCTGGCGACGACTCACGGGACTCGCGAAGGACCCTGCGCGATCACCTCCTGTCCTTTCTCGAGACGGTCGCCGACGCAGACGCACACGGCACACAGCGCCGGGAGGGTACGGTCGACCGAGGGCGATCCACGATTGCGTACGAATACGCGGTCACTGTGGGCCTCCCCTCGCCCGAAGAGCACGGAACAGAGGGAGACGCGACCAATCGTACAACAGGGGCAGATACTGACGTCGTCGACGTGTCAGCACACGGGAGCACTGAACGGCGGATCGAAACGCGACACCACGGGGATGGGGTGTATACCCTCGTCGCCGCGCTTCCGGACACAGCTGCCACGGCGGTCGAGGCCGTCGTCAATGAGACGGGTTCTGAACTCCAATTATTGATGGACGGAGCAGTAGTCGAACGCATCTCGGTCGACCCTCAAGACACGACGATAACCGACGCGGCCGTTACGAACGGGATACTCACCGTTCGGCTGCGGCAGACGGAGAACCCATGACAGATCACCGCACGAAGTACCAGCAGAAGGCGAAACGCGCACAGGCAAAAGCACAGGTCAACCGCGACGTGGCTCGAAAGAAGCTGCTCCGCCAACGAGAGAAGTTGGCACAGCGCCGACGGAACAACGTCGCGCAATCTACAGCACGCACCGAGTCACGGGCGTCGTCGGCGAACCCGTCGAACCACTCGACGGTCCCGCCGCAGAAGACGAACGCCCAAAACGCGGCTCGACACGCTCACTCGACCGTGCCACCCACACCGAAGTACTCGACCGTTCAGGCCCGAACACGGCTCTACGGCCAGCGGCTTCACCGTGCTACGACGGCGTCGTCGACCGCCAACGAGACCGCTGCCGCAGAAAGCGAGGATGCCGACGACGAGTCGGCAGCGCACACCGACTCGACCACGCCTTCGGAGTCGTCCGCCGATGAGTGACCCAAAGCCGACCCGCTCACAGGGCGACCTCGCAGAACTGCTCGAGACGCTTCTCGATAAAGGGATGGTCATCAACGCCGACATCGCCGTCACCGTCGGCGACACCGAGCTGCTCGGAATCAAGATCCGCGCAGCACTCGCCTCCTTCGAGACGGCCGCAGAGTACGGCTTAGAGTTCCCGTCGGGGACGGACATGGACCGCGTCCACGATCAGGCAGGTATCTCCACACGCCCCGGCGATCAGGCCACACGATCGCCGACTGAGCAGGATCAAGAGTCGACCGGAGAGGAGGTACCGATAGACGAGGAGACACAGACGGGAGAGACGACGTCCGAGCCGGCGACGACTACGACAGAGAACGACCAAGACGTGATGAATGCCATGGAGTCCCCAGACGAATGAGCACGACGCTCGAACTCGACGACGACGGTGAAGGGGTGCACAAGGGCCTCCTCACGCTCGTTCTCTCCCTCGTAGATATCATCGATGAGGCACTCGAGAAAGAGGCCGTTCGTCGGATGGAGTCAGGGGAACTCACTGACGAAGAGGTCGAGCGACTCGGGGCACAGCTCAAACAGCTCTCAGCAGAGATCGAGCGGCTGAAACGACAGGAAGGGGTCGACGAGAGCGTCGACGAGTTCCGGGGACAGCTCGACACCCTCGTGGCAGACGCGATAACCAACCTACACACAAGTACCGAACGTCATGAGTAGTGAACGCACAAACCCGTCGTCGCCGACCGTCACCGACGGTCGGTACCTCTACTGTATCGTCGATGCTAGTGACGCGAACGTGAGTCAGCTGTCCGTCACTGGAGTAGACGATGCCACCGTCTCGCTCACGACGTACGACGACATTGCCGTCGTGTCACACGCCACAGATCAGCTGTACGACACGGACGATATTGCCCAACTTCGCCGCTGGCTCGTCGCACACCAGGCAGTGATCGACGAGGTGGGAGCGACGTTCGGGACGCCGCTGCCGTTTCAGTTCGACGTCATCCTCCAGGGAGGTGATGAAGCCGTCGTCCAGTGGGTCGAAGCCAACGAACAGCGCATCCGCACGGCACTCGACGAGTTCCGTGGATCGTGGGAGTACCGAGTACACCTGAAGTGGGACCGCAGCGACGTCGAGTCGGTCGTGCGAGAAGCGGACGACCGACTCCAAGAGATCAGCCAGCAGCGTGCTGAGACGGGCGAGGGGACGCAGTTTCTCCTGGATACGCAGTACGAAGAACGGCTGACGGAGGTGTTAGAGACGAAGAAAGCCTCTCTACGAGACCGTCTCACCGATGCGATCGACGAGACGGCCCGTCGGGTCACCAGCCACACGGCGGTGCCGAGCCTCGAGGGACTCGATGGGCTCGACGACGACACCGAGTGGGTCGCCCGGATTGCCGTGTTGGCGGACAAGTCTGATGAGACGGAACTCGGGACACATCTCGACGACA
>ERZ1034543.304-NODE-304-length-12790-cov-2.905222_pt1 | contig 12790 bp, 13 predicted proteins | sample MGYA00520654_ERZ1034543 | MGnify/ENA primary metagenome ERZ1034543 (study PRJEB33760, sample SAMEA4777712) | hypersaline lake metagenome | biome: hypersaline environment; feature: brines | place: Spain | collected 2012-08 | depth 0 m ... | reverse complement strand
ATTCTGCGCCATGAACTGGACCGTGTACTGGCCCGTCTGGCTGAAGCTGTGCGTCGTCAGCAGGCCCGAGCCGGTCGAGCCGTCGCCGAAGTTCCACATGTACTCGAGGCCTTCCTGGTCGACGTCGTCGCTGTTGCTAAGGCTGGCCTCGAAGGTTCCGGATTCATTCGTTTCGAGCGTGTCCGGGCCGTTGACGGACTCAACCACCGGAGCCGTAGCGCCGCATCCGGTAAGAAGGAGACCGCCGAACAGCAAAAGGACGGGGAGCCAGAGAAAAGACGTTCGTTGTGCGTTCACGTGTCTGAGTGTCTTCATGATTGGTGGTTGCGCTGCGTCAGAGGAGCAAGAGCCGAAACTGGATGCGGCAGTACATGCGTCGTCGGAACCGCCATCGGCAGGCCGACACTGCCCCGGCGAGACGCAAATCCGTCTCAACCGGAACGGTGGGCGATCCATCGACGGGGATGGATGTGTATGTCGGATGCCGGTAAGTAACGCAACATCCACCGGACTCGCAACGAGCCGGAGGACCGGGGCTTTCGTCGGGCGCGGCCGGCGTGCAACCGGAGCGGGTTCCTCGTTTTCCGTTCGCCGACTGCAGGGGACGTCTCGCCACGTTGCAGGCAGTTCCCACCGCTGCTCGGACGGGGAGCGTCCGTGCGCCTGCTTGTTCGCAGCCGTCCGAACAAATACGAACAAATGAGAACGACCGGTGCAAAAGGGGTGAAGAACCGAACCGACCGTCGGACCCACGCTGCGTTCGCCGGCGTCGCCGGATCGGTCGGCGGGCCGACACTGCCGGGTCGCCGTTCGGTCACCGCTGCCGCTCATAAGCACCCGTCGGCGAACGATCGTGGGCGAGCCGTCTTCGGTCAGCGAGAACCTGCCCGGTCGGTCATCCGAGTGGCAGGTCCGACTCCGGGTGCGGGTCCGGCGTCAAGGTTTGGGAAGGTTTGGGGTTCATCCACCCGTTCGTCGCGCGGGAATAATGCTGGAACCGTGCACAAGGGTCAAGGGGAAAACCCAACAAAATTATGCGAAACGGTCCTCGAAATGAAACGAAATGGCCAATACGTGGCCGATCAAGGGCTTTCCGGCCCGGTTCCCGCCGGCAGCCGGTTCGCGACCGGCCGGGTTCCACCCGGTGCCCGATGCCGCCAGATCCGGTGCCGCCGGATCGGGGAGCGGCGCTGCTGGGGCATCAGCCGGGAACGGGCAGGCGCCGGCGCTGGGAATCGGCAGGGGGCCGGGCGCGCCTCGCCCCTCCTTCCGTCTGCTACTCGCGTCTGCTACTTCCGCATGCGGCCCCGCTCACGCAGGGGGACCCATGCCCGATCGGTTCTTGTGCCCGCATCACCGGCGCGGCCGGGCACGCACAGCCGAGCACCCATGACCGGGCACGCATGACCGGGCACGCATGACCGGGCACGCGCAACCGGATGCAATACGCACAACCGGATATGAGGCGTGCAGTTATGCGAGGTCGTTGACGTGCTTCTCCAACTTGCTCTTGTAGTTGGCGGCCTTGTTTTTGTGGATGATATTCTTCGACGCCAGGCGGTCCAGTTCTCCTTTGACGTCGTTCAAGAGCTCTTGGGCCTCCTCTTTGTCGTCCAGATTTCGTAGCTTCTTGATTTTCGAGTTCACCCGGCTTTTGTGAGACTTGTTGCGCTGGCGGCGTTTCTCATTTTGCCGCATGCGCTTCTTGGCAGACTGGTGCTGGGGCATAGGTAGGCGTAGGAACTGGTGTGGGTGGCGATGACAGCCGGTTCTGCCAAGGAGGCAGAGGTCCGGAGTTGTGCCTCAAAGCTCTGCGGGGATCGTTGTTTCCATGACTACCGGAAACTCACGGCCGTCCTGCCCCGGTCGTGCGGGCTGCCCTCGCGCCCACCGAACTTGCGACCGGCGCCGCAGTGTGTATGGCATCCAGTCTTCCCAGCGGGCTGCCCGGGGGCCATCCTGCGGAGCGAAGCCACGGGACGGGCGGCCGCAGACGGCACCGGCGGCGCGGCCTCGCTTTTCTCCGCCTCAGACGACCGAGCGATGCCTGACCCGGTCGCGCCGCAATCCGACGGCCGCCGTCGAGCCCGGCCGCCGCCTCCCGACGCCCGTCTCCTTCCCGTACCCGTCCCATTTGACATCTGTATCCCGCGCCGTGCGCCCGGAAGCGGTGGGCGTGCGCGTCGCCGTCCCACGCCGGGACACGTTCGCCCCGGCTGCGCCGTCCTGTCTCTCCCTGTTCCTCCCTGCCATGTGGTCGTTTCTCCGCGCTCTTTTCCGAAACCCCAGTGCTCCGCACACCGTCGTGGTGATGGAGGAGGGCGACGTTGATCACAGCCAGCACGTGGTGCAGCCCTCCCGGCTGGCCAGCGCCTGGGCGCTGTCGCTGTTCCTCTCGGTCCTTCTCACCGGCGCCGTTCTTGCGCTCTCCCCCGTTCGCCAGCTCATTCCAGGCTACGGGACGGAGGCGCTCCAGACCCGTGCACGCATGAGCTACCTGCGCGTGCAGGCTCTGCAGGACTCGCTGGACGTGCAGCGCCGCTACATCGACCGCCTGCAGCAGCTCATGACCGGCCGCGTCGGCTCAACGGCCGGGCAGGCGCTCTCCTCCTCCGCATCCGCGGCACCCACCGAGCGCCGAGAGGACCGGGGCGCAGAGGTGCCCACGCCTCGCTCCGCCGAAACCGGCGACTGGAAGGACCATACCCAGCCGGCGCTGTCCGTGTCAGATTTTCCGGCTTCGGAAACCGCCGGATCAGGACGCGGCGGCCCGCGCTCCGGCCGGGCGGAGGCGGGCGCCCTGCCTCCGCTGCCCCTCCCGGCCGCCCCTCCCGTCGAGTCGGGATTCCCGACACGCGGCTTCGACGCTCGAACGGGTCACTACGCGATCGACATCGCCGTCTCCAAAGGCGAGTTCGTCCACACCGTGGGCGACGGGTACGTGGTGCTCTCCGACTGGACGCAGGATGGCGGGTACACCATCGCCGTGCAGCACGCCGACGGCTACCTCTCCGTCTACAAACACAATCAGCGACTGCTCAAGCACGTGGGCGACCGCGTGCAGGCGCGAGAATCGATCGCCGTCACCGGCAACACCGGCGAAATCACCACCGGGCCGCACCTGCACTTCGAACTCTGGCGGAACGGTCTCGCCCAAGATCCTCTTCCGTACATCGCGGGATGGTAGAAATGAGCCGGCGGTCGTCGGTACGGGTTCCGATTGACCGGTTTCGTTTGTACGTTGATCGGAGCCGCCGGTACCGTCCCCCGAACGGTACCGATCCCGGCCCGCCGCCCGCATCGTCCAGCGTCTTCAAACGGAGCCGGGACGGCCGTCCGGGCCGGACGCACCGCCCCGGTCCCGCTGCTCGGCCCCCGCCCCGGGGTAGCACGCCCGCGACGCTTTTCTCTCCCACCACGGCCCCCTCCGCAGCATGGGTTTCTTCGGACGCGACAACACATCGAACAACCGGTCTTCCTCCATGCCCTCTTCCCAGAATTCCATTCAGGACCAGATCAACCTCGTCGGCGAAGGCACCGTCTTCGAGGGCACCCTTCGTGCCGAGAGCGACGTCCGAGCCAGCGGCAAAATCGTCGGTAAGCTGGACGTGAACGGAAAGGCGATCGTCGCGGAAAGCGGCGTCGTTGACGGGGAGATCGCCGCCACGAATGCCGACATCGCCGGGCAGGTGGACGGCGAAATTCACGTCGCGGAGCGCCTCGTCTTGAAGAGCACCGCCGAGGTGAACGGCAACATCGAAACGGATCGCCTGGTCGTCGAAGAAGGGGCCGTCTTTACCGGCGAGTGCCGGATGGGAGACACCCTCTCACCCGACGACGAATCAGGGGCCGACCGGCAGGCACCGGATGCTGCCAACACGGCCGGAGAAGCAGCCAGGACATCGGACGCCGGGACATCGGCAGCGCCGGGAGGATCCGGCTCCGGGACGAAAGCGTCTGCGTCTGCAACATCCGGCTCCTCTTCGCCCTCCGCCTCTTCCAAAGCCGGATCGAGCAAAGATGCGGATGTGGACGACTTGTAAGCGTGGAGACACAATGAATGGGGGGATCGGGGGGTAAATAGGAAAGAATCGGGGGAAAGGGAGGACGGAGAGAGCGTGCGGATGCCGATGCCACGTGCCTCGTTCCGCCCCTCTCCGTGACCCTGTTCGATAACGCTGCCCGATAGCGCTGCCCGGGGACGCTGCCCGGGGACGCACGCGCCGCAACCGGCTCGCCCGCCATCCGCAGACCGTGAGGGAACCGCCATGTCTCTGGGAGGAAAACATGCCTTGGAAGGGATGCGCGAGGCCGGCCCGTACATCGGGCTCGGCTTCCAGCTATTCGCGGCCATCTTGCTGTTCACAGGCGGCGGCTACTGGCTGGACACGCAGTTCGGAACGCTTCCCGGGCTCACCCTCGTCGGCGTGCTCGTCTCCTTCGGCGTCATCCTCTTTTTGATCCTCCGCATTGCCGGCAGCGGGTCGGCGGCCTCTGGAGCCGGTGCGGCCTCCTCCGACGACCCAGCGGAAGCGGAGGCGGGCCGGAGTCGACCCGCGCCGTCCTCCTCCGGGCGCTCCGACCCCTCCTCGGGCAGCGGGCCCGACTTTCACGCCGGGCACACGCGGAGGGTATCGCGAGAAGATTGACGCTGCTGTCAGCCGTCAGACGGCGATACGGCCTCGATTGACACATAATTCACGGCGAGATGGCAGCAGGGCGGCCTGGGATCTCTATTTTCAGCTTGTTCCGAAAACAGGCCCGTTCGGTTCTCTCTGGGCGTGCCCGCCGGACGGCCCGGGCCCGCAGACGCTCGCTTCCCCTGCTCGCCCCCATGCATGCTCGCCCCCATGACCGACGCACTGTCATGACCGACGCACTGTGGATTGGGATCGCCTGGGGAGCGGGGCTGGCCCTCCTGTACGGAGCAGCGAGCCTCTTCACGCATCGCCTCGCGCTGCGAACCGCCTCGAACCAGCAGTTTCTTCAGATCACGATCGGCGGCCTGCTTCTCCGGATGACGGCTGCCCTCGCTCTCGTCGCGGTGACGGTGGGCGCAACGAACATTCACACGAAAGCATTCATGGGCTCTTTCTTTGGGGTCTTCGTCCTAACGCTTACCTTAGAGGTGGTTCTGTTGCATCGGCACGCCGGTGGATGAATCGAGGGCGCGTCCTCGGCCCGTCCCGAACGCCGCGCCGGACTCCTCCCTTTACACCTGACGACATCGGCCGAGGAAGACTCCGCTCCCTAGGCTGGCAGCTTCACCGGGCTGGCGCCTGGTTTCCCCGCCGCTTGTTTCTCTTGGCAGCCGGTCCTACATCCGTTTTTCGTCCAGCCGTGTTCCTCGGGCGGCTCTCCGGGCGGCGTCTTGGACGCGGCCACCGAGCGCTGACCTCATGCAGAGCGACCACCGGGTTTTTGCACCTACGAACGAATCGCCGTCATGCGCACGCACGTTTCCGCCCTCTTCGCGGTCGTCCTGGCCTTTTTCCTTCTCCCCCTCCCTACACAGGCAGCGGAAGGAGACGAGACGCTCGACATCGTCGGCCACGCCGCCGACGGCTACTACCTGGCGTTCGAGCCGTTTGCGAAAGTTGAACTCCCCCGCATTCTCCTCGAGGAGAACGCGCAGGGCAACCTCACCGTCGGTGTGTACGGCACAACGGCCGGCGCCCTTCGCTCGGGGAATTACAACTTGATCGTGGAGGAGGACGGCACCCCGAAGACCCTCACCACCCCCTCCGAGATCGACGGAGCGATCGAGTCCGGCAAGCACCTCTACGGCAGCCTGGCTCCCAAGCAAGGCAGCATCGTTCTCGATTTCTCCTTAACCCGTCACCTCGTCTACGGGCTGCTGGCCATGCTGGTAACGGCCCTGATCTTCATTCGTCTCGCGCAGCGGTACAAGCGAGGAATCGGGCGGGAGGAAGCCCCGCGGGGCGTCTTCCAGAATCTGTTCGAGGCGATGATCGTCTTCGTTCGCGACGAGGTCGCCAAGCCGACGATCGGGGCGAAGTACGAGCGCTTCCTGCCGTACTTGCTGACCGCCTTCTTCTTTATCCTGTTCGCCAACCTGTTCGGCCTCGTGCCGTACGGGGCTGCGGCCACGTCCAACCTCGCCATCACCGGGATGCTGGCGCTCTTCACCTTCGTGATCGGCCAGGTCTACGGGTCGAAAGAGCACTTCAAGCACCTCCTGCTCGGCCCGGAAGGCGTGCCCTGGTGGGTTCGCCCCATCCTGGTTCCCGTGGAGATTCTCGGACTCTTTACGCGCCATCTTGCGCTTGCCATCCGTCTCTTTGCGAATATGCTAGCCGGCGCGCTGGTGATCTTCAGCCTGCTCGGCCTGATCTTCATCGTCAACGTCGTGTTCGGAGCAAGCGTCGCCTACGGGGCGTCGATCCCGAGCGTTGCGCTGACGGTCTTCATCCTGCTTGTGAAGCTGCTCGTCGCCTTCATCCAGGCCTACGTCTTCACAATGCTCTCGGCGCTCTTCATCGGCATGGCCGTCGAGGAGCACCACGAAGACGAGCCCGCCCCCGAGGATCTGGACGACGGACGGGGCGAGCTCACGCCCGAGTTTGGAGGCGACGGAACCGCCCTCGAGCAGCGGACGCGCCCGCAGACGCCGGAGCCGGTGGCCTCCTAAGGGCCTCCGAAGAGAACCGCTTCGCACCGCGCCCCTTGCTTCCCTGCAGCCGGCGGACGGATGCCCGGCAGCAGCCCGCTCCCTCACGCACACCCCCATGCAAGCCGCGCACTACCCTGGCGGCTCGTTCGCAGAGCGCTTGTTCTGCCGCTGCCCGGCGCACCGGGCCCACGACCACTCTTTCACCGACTGAAGGACACACGACCAGAGGACTCAACCATGGAATCAATTGCTCTCGCATATCTCGCGGCAGGTATCGGCGCCGGTCTCGTTACCATCGGCGCTGGATACGGTATCGGTCGCCTCGCTGGCCCGGCCATGGAAGGCTCGGCCCGGCAGCCGGAAGCGGCTGGAGACATCCGGACATCGATGATTATTGCCGCCGCCCTCATCGAGGGGGTCGCCCTCTTCGGCCTGGCAATCTGCATTCTGCTTGCCACGGTGTAAGGCGAACTGCACAACGCCGTACGCACAACGCCGTACGCACAACGCTGCGTGTGCAGCGCTGCACGTGTGAGACTGCACGTGTGAGACCGCACGCCTAGCGCTGCACGCATCGTGCGGCCCGTGCTGCGGACTGCTGACCGGCGAGGGGCCTCTTCGGGCTTCGGGACGCAACGTCCCGCAGCCGGAGGTCCCGGCCGCCCGTCCGCCGAAGCGGTGCCTCCGATACGGGCTTTTCGGCCGGCTGGGGGACCGTTCGACGCCCCCGCCTGTACAAACGGGTGCGGACCAGGGTGGTCTCGCAGTTGACGGGCCGACAGGCTCCTGCCCGGTACATTCCTGCCCGGCACCGTCTCTGCCCGGTCCATGAACGCCGGCTGTCATCGCAGCGGTTCCCCCTGTTGTCATCACGGCCCGCCGGCGTTGCCTCCCGTCCGGCAGGTCCGGTGGGTCCGGCAGGACGCAACGGAAGGACGGAGAAGCAGAAAGGAGGGCGAACACGGGGAGGAACCGTTCGGACCTTCTCGGCGACAGAACCGCTGTGGCGTCGCCGTGACGCTGCCGTGAGAAAGACCTCGCCGGTTTTTCCCGTCCCGGTTCCCTCTCATTGGCCTGGCCCCTGTTGGCTCGGGCCCTGTCGGCTTGGGGGGCCGCCACTGCACGGCACCGCGCAGGCCGCCCAACCGATCGACTTGCCGCCCCTGGCTCGACTTTTCATCCCGGCTTTTTCACCCCGGTCTTTTCCGGAAACCTCCGAGACACCATGTACGCGCCGACCCTTGCTGCTGGCCTGCTGGAGCCCGCCTCCGGCCTCATTGTTTGGAAAATCCTCGCGTTCGGCATCCTGCTGTATATCCTCTACAAGTACGCCTGGGGGCCGATCACCGAGTCGCTGAAAGAGCGCGAGAAGCAGATCGACAGTTCGATCCGCCGCGCCGAGAAGGCCCTCGCCGAGGCGAAGGAGATCCAGAAGCAAAACCAGGCCGATCGTCGGGAGGCGGAGCGCAAAGCTCAAGAGATCCTGCGCGACGCCCGGGAGTCGGCCGAAGCCCTGCGCGAGGAGGAACTCGAGAAGACCCGGAAGAAGATCCGCCAGATGCAGGAGCAGGCCCAGGCGGAGATCGAGCGGGAAAAGCAGGGTGCGCTGCAGGAGCTGCGCGACGAGGTGGCCGATCTCGCCATCGATGCCGCCGAAAAAATCCTCCGCGAAGACATCGATTCGAAGCGCCAGCGCGAACTGGTGGACGACTTCATCGGCGAGCTGCCGGCCAATCGGAACTGAGCCGGCCTCTTCTCCGCCCGGATCCACTCCGGTGCGGACGGCGGAAGGGGCTGCCCCGGCGGCGAGCGCCCTCTGCCCTGCGTCTCTGTTGAACGCCTATCCCGTCTTCCCCTATGAGCCACAGCACGGTTGCCCGGCGATACGCTACCGCCCTCTACCAGGAGGCCGACCGTCTTGATGCCGTGGAGACCGTCGACGACGACGTGTCTCTGCTGCGAGACAGCCTTCAGGACAATCGGGAACTGTCCCGGTTCTTCGAAAGTCCGGTCATCCCGAACGACAAGAAAAAGGCGGTCATCCAGTCTCTTCTGAAAGACCGCGTAGGGTCGCTCACCCTCGACTTCCTCCACCTCCTCGTCCGCAAGGATCGGGAGACGATGGTCGCGTCAATCCTCGACCGCTACCGGAAGCTACGGGACGAGCAGCAGGGCATCATCGACGTGCATGCCCGCGTCGCCCAGCCGCTCTCCGACGACGACCGGGCCTCGCTTTCGGACACGCTGGAGGAAAAAACAGGCCGCACCGTGCGCCTGCACGTCACCGAAGACCCGGACCTGATCGGCGGAATTGTGATCCGCATCGGCGACCGGGTGTTCGACGGAAGCGTTCAGAACAAGCTCGCCACCCTGCGCGAACGCATGCACGACGCCCGCCTCGACGCCGCCCCCTCGCCCAACGGGCAACCCGCATAAGGCACCGGCGGCGCAACCGGCCGGCCCGGGCCCCGTGCGCTGCCCCGCCCGCCCCGACCGAAACGAGAACTGCAAAGAGACGATGCGCGCCCGTCCGAGCGACCCGGACGTCCCCGGGCCGGCGCGTCGCCCTCGACGACTTGAACCCTTTCCTTTTGACCCCCACGCACCCATGTCCAACGGCACGTCGATTCGACCGGATGAAGTAACGGATGTCCTGAGGCGCGAACTCGGCGGCTTCGAGGCGGAATCGGAGGAGTACGAAACCGGGACCGTCTTGCAGGCCGGCGACGGCATCGCCACCATCTACGGCCTCTCCAACGTCCAGGCCGGGGAACTCGTCGAGTTTCCTGACAGCGGCGTGGAGGGAATGGTGCTGAACCTGGAAGAGGACAGCGTCGGCGTCGTCCTCTTCGGTGAGGTGGACGCGGTCAGCGAGGGCGACGAAGCCCGCCGCACCGGCCGCATCGCCTCGATCGACGTGAACGAGAACATGCTCGGACGCGTGATCGACCCGCTCGGCAACCCGCTCGACGGGCAGGGCCCCATCGAGGGCGACACCGTCCGGCTCCCGCTGGAGCGCAAGGCGCCCGGCGTGATCTACCGCCAGCCGGTGACCGAACCGCTGCAGACCGGCATCAAGGCGATCGACTCGATGATTCCGATCGGTCGCGGTCAGCGCGAACTCGTCATTGGCGACCGCCAGACGGGGAAGACCGCCGTCCTGATCGACACGATCATCAACCAGAAGAAGACCCAGGACACCGACAAGCCGGTCTACTGCGTCTACGTCGCCGTCGGACAGAAGGACTCGACGGTTGCCCAGGTCAAGAACGACCTGGAGCGCAACGGCGCCATGGACTACACTGTGATCGTCAACGCCTCGGCATCCATGCCGACCCCGCTGCAGTACGTGGCGCCGTTTGCCGGCTGCTGCATCGGAGAGTTCTTCCGCGACACCGGCCGCCACGCGCTCGTCGGCTACGACGACCTGTCGAAGCAGGCCGTCGCCTACCGCGAGCTGTCGCTGCTGCTGCGCCGCCCGCCCGGACGCGAAGCCTACCCGGGCGACGTCTTCTACCTCCACAGCCGTCTGCTCGAGCGTGCGGCCAAGATCATCGACGAGAAGGAGGTTGCCCAGAACATGAACAACCTTCCGGCCTCGCTCGAGGACCGGGTCGAGGGCGGCGGTTCGCTGACTGCCCTGCCGGTGATCGAGACGCAGGCCGGCGACGTGTCGGCGTACATCCCGACGAACGTCATCTCGATCACGGACGGCCAGATTTACCTGGAAACCGACCTGTTCAACTCCGGCATCCGGCCGGCCATCGACGTCGGCACCTCGGTGTCGCGCGTCGGGGGGTCCGCCCAGGTCGGCGCGATGAAGGACGTGGCCGGTACCCTGCGCATCGACCTGTCGCAGTACCGCGAGCTGGAGGCCTTTGCGAAGTTCGGCTCCGACCTCGACGCCTCGACGCAGCGGCAGCTGAATCGCGGCGAGCGGCTCGTCGAAATTCTCAAGCAGGACCAGTTCTCTCCGGTGAACGTCGAGGAACAGGTGGCCATCATCTACGCGGCCATCAACGGCTTCCTCGACGCGATCCCCACCGACGACATTCTCGACTTCGAAGAGGAGTACCTCGAGCGCCTGCGCCTGCAGCACGGCGACGTTCTCGAGGCGATCCGCGAGACGGGGGAGCTTCCCGACGGCGCCGAAGACACCTTCGAAACGGTCGCGGGCGAACTCTCCGACGTGTACGGCGAGGACGAAGACGACCTCGCCGGCGGGGGCGCCACCGCCTAACCGCGCACCCCTGTGGATTTCGGGGCGGGGGATGAACGGGCGGATGCGAGGCAACCGCCCATCCGTGCCCGGTCCCCCGCTTCCCCTTCCCCTCTCCCTTCCTTCACACGCAACGAAGCGCCATGCCGAACCTTCGCGACATTCGGAGCCGAATCGACTCGGTCGAGAATACGAAGCAGGTGACGCGCGCGATGAAGCTGGTCGCGGCGGCCAAGCTTCGGAAGGCCCAGGAGCGCATCTTCAACACGCGGCCCTATGCCTACAAGATCGCGGAGATCACCAACCACCTGAAAGAAGAACTTGACCCGACCGCTCACCCCTTCTTCCAGGAGCCGGAAGAAACCACGGGCGTCCTGATGATCGTCCTCTCGGGCGACCGCGGCCTGTGCGGGGCGTTCAACAGCAACGTCTTCAAGAAGGCCGAGTCGGTGATCGAGAGCGACTACGCAGCGATCCAGGAGCAGGGCGACCTGTACCTGCTGTGCGTCGGCAGCAAGGGGCACGAGCATTTCGATAAGCGCGGCTACACGCTCGTCGGCGACTACCGCGGCGTCTTCGACGACCTCACCTTCACCATCGCTCGCGACGTCGTCAGCGACGCCATCGAGGGCTTTGACCAGGGAATCTGGAGCGAGGTTACGCTCGTGTACAACGAATTCAAGAACACGATTTCTCAGAATCAGATTGCGGAGCCGCTGCTGCCCATCCCGGAGGAGCGGATCACCACGCCGGTGATGGAGGAAGAGATGACACCGATGGAACTGCCCCAGAACGGGCAGGAAATCGACCACATCTTCGAGCCCAACGCCGCGCGGTTGCTCGACGAACTCATTCCCCGCTACCTGTACTACCAGGTCTGGCGGGCCCTGCTGGAGTCGAACGCGGCCGAGCAGGGAGCGCGGATGGTGGCGATGGACAACGCCACTTCCAACGCCGAAGAGCTGATCGAGGACCTGACGCTGAAGTACAACCGCGCCCGCCAGAGCGCGATCACGATGGAGATTCTCGACATCACCAGTGGAGCCGAGGCGCTGGAGAACCAGTAGCTGCCGGCATGCAGCCGGGCGATCGGGACCGCCGTGCGCGCCCACCCGGCCGCTCCTTGCAACATGTTCGGGAGAGGCAGCATAAGAGAGTACTGGCTTAACGGAGAGGTGGCCGAGCGGTCGAAGGCGCTCCCCTGCTAAGGGAGTAAACCGGGAGACCGGTTTCGAGGGTTCGAATCCCTCCCTCTCCGCCCCGAAGCTGGTTCCGGGATTCGCCGGAGCCAGCTTTTGCCGTTTGGGAAAGCCGTTTGCCGGGAGCGCAGGCTGCGGCCGAGCATCCGGTCGCTTTGCTGCCTTCTGGCCAGACGCTCCTTCGGCCCCCTTGGTGGGCACGGTTCGACCGCGGAGGCTCCGCGTCTTTCCGTGTCTTCCCGTGTCTTCTCGCGCCTTCAGGGGCCGGCTGCAAACGGACCCGTATTTCCTCGCGACGACGCCTTGCGCTCATGCCCTCCAGACTCGCCGATCGGCCCACCGTCGCCATCGCGGGGGCCACTGGTTTCGTCGGGACGGCCGTCCGAAGCGCCCTGGCAGGCGATTACAACCTCATCGGGCTGACGCGCTCTCCGGTGCGCGCCCGGGCCTACTCCTCCTCACGTCCGGGGGTCGAGTGGCGCCACTGCGACCTCTTCGACCCCTATGAAGTCCAGCAGGGCCTCGAGGGCGCCGACTACGCGATCTACCTCGTGCATTCGATGCTCCCCTCCTCGCGGCTCACGCAGGCGCAGGTGGTGGACCTCGACCTGCTTCTGGCCGACAACTTTGCCCGGGCCGCCGAGGCGCAGGGCGTGCGACAGATTCTGTACGTGGGCGGCCTGCTGCCGGAGGAGATCGACGACCCGGATCAGCTTCCCCGCCGCCTGCGCAGCCGCC
>ERZ1034543.301-NODE-301-length-12878-cov-15.410122_pt1 | contig 12878 bp, 3 predicted proteins | sample MGYA00520654_ERZ1034543 | MGnify/ENA primary metagenome ERZ1034543 (study PRJEB33760, sample SAMEA4777712) | hypersaline lake metagenome | biome: hypersaline environment; feature: brines | place: Spain | collected 2012-08 | depth 0 m ... | reverse complement strand
GGCCGTCGGCGAGCGCTTCTCCGCCACCGAGCGGCTCACCATCGTGCGCTAACGAACCGTGCGCTAACGACCCGTGCGCTAACGAGCTCACCATCGTGCGCTGACGACCCGTGCGCCAACTGCGTGTGCACGAGCGGCCTGTGCGCTGATCCCCTTCCCAACACACGCTCAGCGAACCGTCACGCGCATTCCGTCCGTCAGCGTCTCTCCAGGGTGCGTAATGACGCGCGTGCCGGCGGTCACACCCTCCGTGATCTGAACCCGCAACCCGCTCCGCCGACCAACCGTGACGGGGTGCCGGCCTGCACGACGCCCGCGCTCTCCCGGTGCACTCGCACAATGCGGCCCGCAACCGGTGCCCGCACCGAGATGCGCGACGGGAGCTCCGCGAGCGGTTCCGGCGCGAAATAGAGCGCCCCTCCCTCCGAAACGGCGTCTTCGGAAGCCTCCTCGGCCTCATTCGAGGACCGAGTCCGTGGTGCCGTCCGGGCCCATCTCTCCGCCCCAAACTTCTCGGTGTCCGACCTGGCCGAGGAAGTGGCCCTGAGCCGCTTGCACCTCACGGAGAAAGTAAAACAGGAATACGGAGTGACGCCCACGGTGCTGATCCGGTCGATGCGCCTGCGCCAGGGGGCCAAATTGCTGGAGGAAAAGCGAGGCACAGTCACCGAAGTGGCGTACGCCGTGGGCTTTAACAGTCTTTCGTATTTCAGCCAGTGCTTCAAGAAGAAATACGAGAGGTGTCGCCCTCGCCTTATCAGAAGAGGCACGACTGATACCAAATGCGACGATTCACTACACATGTTCTCGTCATTCCGAGGGAGCCTGCGACCGAGGAATCTCTTCGATGTTGGCGGAGACGATTGCAGTGGAGCCTCCCTTTTTTACTCCGCTTCCGCTTTCATCGGAGAGACTCACCCCAAGAGCATTCGGTCACTGCGTTCCCAGCACTTCGCTCGCTCCGCTCCTCTGAGTGACTTCGTTTCTACAGGGGGTCCCTTCCTGCCGCTTCGATACCAGAAGATGTACAATGGTCTCTCGCAAATGGTATGAGACCGGCGTACCCGGGTTTTTGCAGGGGATCCTACGAGATTGAAAAGATTCCCGTCCTGACTACAAGCGTTTGGGGAGCCTGGAGGACGACCTTTACTTCCGTTATCCTCCACGGACTCTCCACAGATCGTCCACGTGTCGTTCTCTGGCCCAAGCGTTGCCCGCAGTTCGGTCGCGGTCCTGGTCGCCAGTGTGCTGCTCGTGCTAACCACCGCACCGACCCGGGCGCAGTCGGGGCCGCCGAGTCCCTCGAACCGTCCGTCGATGCAGCGCGGGCAGACGATGCCTGGAGGCTCGTCATCGCCCTCTGGACCTCGGGTTCCGTCGTGGGCCGAGTCGCGCGTCCCCGCACCGTCGTTTCACAGTCGGGCGCCGCGCGGGCCACGGACAAACAGCAGTGCACCGGGCATGCCGGGCGACGACCCGAGCAACATGCCGGTCGATGGCGGCCTTGGCTGGTTGGCGGCTGCGGGGGCCGCGTACGCCGCACGGCGTCTTCATCAGCGTTCGGGCGGCGACGATGCGGACGCCTGACGCGTGGTCCCAATCGATCATCTCCTCCTCTGAACCTGAGTCCCCGATTCTCGCATGCCATTTCGCAGTACGAACGTTCTCCGTGCTTTTGGATTCGCGCTCGTCGCCCTGTCCATCGGCGCACATCCCGCCGCGGCCCAGTTCACCCCGACGGTCGACGGGACCATTCCGAACGGAAGCAACAACCAGGATGAGTACGTCACGGCGGCTCCGCGTGCAGATAACGTCGGCGACGGCACCGCCCCGGAGGCCGAGCGCATCCTGTTCTACGCGGACGACGCCAACCAGACGCTGTACGTGGGCGTGCGGGGCGCCCTCCCCACCGACAGCGACGACGGCATCGCCCTCTGGCTCAACTTCCAGGAACTCGACGGCGCAGCCGCAGGGACCGATCTCAGCGTTCCGGGAGCCTCCCACTACATGAACAACAGTTTCAAGGCCGACTTCGAGGTGGACTACACGATCTCGATGACGTCGGACAGGACCCTCTCGGACGTGCGGGCGGGGGTGTTGAAGCACGTGGGCACCACGGCGTCACAGGGCCTTGGGACCACAGACCAGTCCGGCAGCCCCATCACGGTTGACTTCTTCTCCTCGGGTAGCGACGTCACGTGGGCCTTCGACAACAGCGGGACGGGCAACGACCAGGGCTTCGAGATCGCCATCCCCTACAGTGCACTGGGCGTCTCCCGCGCCGGCGCAATGGAGGCGTTTGCCGGGGTCGTCACGTCAGATGGCGATTTCTCGTCCGAGACAGTGCCCGGCGATCTCGGTGGCGTCGACGCCGGCACGAATCCCGACTTCGGAGCGCTCTCCGGCGGGCCGTTCCACCGGACGAAGACGTTCACCGCTCGGTTCACGACGGGTATCATCACGGGCGACCAAAGTGACGGCAGCTTCACGACGAACAATACGTGGGAGGCCACCGAGACGGATGGAGAAACCATCCCATTTCAAGGCTCGAAGGTCATCGCTGGGTCTGAGGCTGGAGGACGTAACTCGTACGTCGTCTTCGACACGGACGTTACCCTGCACACCTTCACGGTCGACACCGCAACCGACGGGGACGGAAGCAACGTTTCCGAGATTGGGTCTGGCAACACCCTCACCATCACTGATGCCCTGACGCTGAAAAGTGAGACGTTTGCCGATGGCGGCGGAACGCTGGAGATGGAAGATGGGACGACTGTGGAGCGCTCGGGGGGGACAATTGGGTTTTCCCCGACGTTTCTCGGCAGCGCCTCGGCGGTCTACACGGCAGGGCTCACGACAGGAGACGAACTTCCGACTTCGGTCTCCTCGTTACGGATCGATGCGAGCGGCAATACCGTCACCCTCGCGGAAAACGTGACGGTGAACACGGCGCTGGAGCTGGACGCCGGAACGCTCGGGCGGTCGGGCAGCGAGGCGGTCACGCTGGCGGACGGGAGCACGCTCCGCGTGGGGACGGGGACCATGGATTTCACGCCCACCGTGGCGGGGGGAACCGCGGCGACAACGACCTACACCACGGGCGGCGTCACGACCGGCCCGGAGCTTCCTGCAGGGGCGGCGGGCGACGTTACGCTTCGTGTGGATGCCGGGGGCATTGTCACTCTCCAGGCCAACACGACGCCCACCTTCAACGGAGATTTGACGATCCAAAACGGCACGCTTGACGACAACGGCAATACGGTTACAATCAACGGCGACGCGACCGTAGCGGGCGGGGCTGCTCACACCAGCACCGGCGGGGGACAGCTCTCCTTCAGCGGGGGGAGCAGCACGCACGCCCTGGCGGGAAGCGGGACCTACGGCACCGTAGAGCTGAATGAAAGCGACGACTTCAACAATGCCCCGGAGGCGACAATCTCCGGGGGGGCTACAATCACAGACCTGACGGCCACGACCGGGGTGCTGGAGGTACAAGCCGGCGGCGCGACCGTCACGAGCGCCACGATCGACAGCGAGGCCCAGCTCAAGGGGCCGCTCGACATCGGCAACGGCGCAACCGTCAACGGAACCCTAGTCCTTCAATCGGGCGGCAGCGTGACGGGCACCGGCCCCGCCTACGCCGACGGCGCGCTACTTCGCTACGCCGCCGGCACCGCCATCGACCGCGGGGCCGAATGGAGCAGCACCGGCGGCGCCGGATACCCCGAGGACGTCGAACTCACCAATAGCACCACGCTCGACCTCAGTGCGGGGGGCGCCGGCACGGCCCGGTCGATCGCCGGGGCCCTCACCATCGGGGGCAGCTCCACGCTCAACATGGACAACATGTCCGCCGCCCTCACCGTACCCGGTGCCCTCACCGTTGACGGCACCCTGGCCCTCGGCAGTGCTACCGGTGGCAACGCCGAGGCGCAGGGCAGTGCGGTGCAGATCGGCGGCACCGTCACCACGAACAGCGGACGCCTCGTCCTCAACGGTTCGTCGGCGCAGACCTTGTCGGGCGACGGGACGGCCGTCTCGCTCGGGGCTGTGCAAATCGACAACGCCAACGGCGTATCGCTGGAAGACGACCTGACCGTCGGCAGTGAGCTTCGTCTCACGAGCGGCACGCTGTCGCAGACCAACAGCGAAACGCTAACCCTGAGCGGCGGGAGCACGGTGCGCCGGAGCGATGGCGCGCTCGGCTTCACGCCCTCGTTCGGCACGCCGGTGAACGTGACGTACACGGCGGGCCTGACGACGGGCAATGAGCTGTCCCCGTCCAAGGCCGGGACCGTCACAGTCGACGCGACGGGCGCGACCGTCATGATGGCGACCGGTGTCGACCCCACCCTGAACGGTGCCCTGACCGTCACCAGCGGCACGCTCGACCTCAACGGCAATGATGTCACGATTGAGGAGGACCTTACCAATAACGGGACACTGACAATCGGCACCGCCACGGTCATCTTCAATGGGAGCACCACACAAACCGTAAGCGGCACTGTCGGCTTCCACGACGTCGCCGTGAACGGCGGCCCGGTCGACTTCGGCGGGAGCAGTGCGACGATCGGCAACCGGCTGACGCTCAACACGGGGGGCGGCTTGACGGGCACCGGTCCCGCCTACGCCGACGGCACCCTTCTTCGCTACGCCGCCGGCACCGCCATCGACCGCGGGCCCGAATGGAGCAGCACCAGCGGCGCCGGATACCCCGAGGACGTCGAACTCACCAACAGCACCACGCTCGACCTCAGTGCGGGCGGCGTCGCCACGGCGCGCTCAATCGACGGGGCGCTCACCATCGGGGGCAGCTCTACGCTCGACATGGACGACATGTCCGCCGCCCTGACCGTGCCGGGCGCCCTCACCGTCGACGGCACCCTGGCCCTCGGCAGCGCCACCGGGGGGAACGCCAAAGCGCAGGGCAGCACCGTGCAGGTCGGCGGCACCGTTACCACGAATAGCGGACGCCTCGTCCTCAACGGCTCCTCGGCCCAGACCCTCTCGGGCGACGGGACGGCCGTCTCGCTCGGGGCTGTGCAAATCGAAAACGCCAACGGCGTATCGCTGGAAGACGACCTGACCGTTGGCAGTGAGCTTCGGCTCACGAGCGGCACGCTGTCGCAGACCAACAGCGAAACGCTAACCCTGAGCGGCGGGAGCACGGTGCGGCGGAGCGACGGGGCGCTCGGCTTCACGCCCTCGTTCGGCACGCCGGTGAACGTGACGTACACCGCGGGCCTGACGACGGGCGCTGAACTATCCTCGTCCAATGCCGGGACGCTGACGGTCGACGCAACGGACGCGACCGTCACGCTGGCGGCGTCCACCGATCCGGCCCTTCAGGGCGACCTGACGATCCAAAACGGGACCTTCAACGACAACGGCCACACGCTCACCGTAAACGGAAACGCCACAGTCAATGACACCCACGTCAGTACCAGCGGCGGGCAACTCACATTCGCCGGGGGAAGCAGCACACACACCCTGGCCGGGAGCGGGACCTACGGCACCGTAGAGCTGAATGAAAGCGGCGACTTCAGCAATGCGCCGGAGGCAACGATCTCCGAGGGTGCTTCCTTCGCGAGCCTCACCGCCACGGACGGCGCCCTGGAGGTGCAGTCCAGCGGGGCCACCGTCAGCGGGGCCGTGACGGTCGACAGCGAGCTGCAGGTCTCCGGCGCGCTCGACATCGGCGGCGATCTGACGGTGAACGGGACGATTGCGGCCAGTGGACAGACCATTACCCTGAACGGCAGCAGCACGCAGACCCTCGGCGGCACGATCTCTCCGTTCAGCCTCGGCAGTCTCACTCTTAACAACAGCAACGGGGCTACGCTGGAGACGGACCTGAGCATTGCCGGCACGCTCGACCTCACGAGCGGCACGCTTTCCCGGTCGGGCAGCGAAACTCTGACCCTCAGCGGCGGCAGCACGGTGCGCCGGAGCAACGGCGCGATCGATTTTACCCCGTCCTTCGGAGGGACGGTGGACGTGACCTACACCGCAGCCCTCACGACGGGACCGGAACTGCCGTCGACCAGCACAGGAGTCCTCACCGTGGATGCCTCCTCCGCCACGGTCACGGTCGCGGGCGGCACAAATCCGACCGTTAGCGACGCCCTGACCGTCACCAACGGCACGCTCGACCTCAACGGCAGTGACGTGACGCTGACCGGCTCCCTCACCGAAAGCGGCACGCTCGTCGATAACGCCTCGACGGGCGGCACCGTCACGTTCGACGCCGGCGGGACGCAAAGCGTGACGGGAACCCCCACCTTCGCCAACGTGACGCTTAACACCACCGCCGACTTCGGCTCGTCCCCGACCGTGGAGGGAACGCTGACGCTCAACCCCGGGGGAAGCGTCGCGACCAGCGCTCCAAACTACAGCGGTAGCGCCACGCTTCGCTACGAGACGGGAACCACGACCAATCGCGGCCTGGAGTGGAGCAGCACGAGCGGGGCCGGCTACCCCACCGATGTCACCCTCGCCAACGGCACCACGCTCGACCTCAGCGCGGGAGATGCCACCGCGGCCCGGTCGATTGCTGGAGCCCTCACCATCGGCGGAAGCTCCACGCTCGACATGGACGACCTGTCCGCCGCCCTCACCATCGGGAATGGGGCGACCGTCAACGGCACCCTCACGCTCGGCAGCGCTTCGGGCGGCGACCTCAGCGTGTCGGGGGGGGACCTGACGGTCAACGGCACGCTCACCGCCAACGGGCGCACCGTCACCCTCAGCGGCAGCAGCACCGCACAGACGCTCGGCGGCACAGTCTCGTCCCTCAGTCTCGGCGGTCTCACCGTCGACAACGCGAACGGCGTCACGCTCACCACCGGCGTGGACCTGTCGAAGACGCTCACCCTCACGAGCGGCACGCTCACCAGTAATGGAAACCTCACCCTCGAGTCCACCGCGGGCCGGACCGCCGCCGTCGCCGGAGCGGGAAGCGGCACCGTCATCGGCGACGTGACGATGGAGCGGCACGTGGGCTTCCCGGATGACGGCACCAACAACAGCCACTGGCGCTTCCTGTCCTCGCCCCTCTCGGTGATGCTCGACGACGCGGGCACCGCCGGCAATAGCGACAACCTGCTCTCGAACGTCTGGACGCAGTCGACCGGCAGCGGAAGCAACGCGCAGGTGAGTGCCGGCAACGCCACGATCTTTACCTACGCCGAAAACACGAACGTCAACAACAACCTCAATGAGGGCTGGTCGGAGGTCGCCACCCTCAACGACAGTCCCGTTTCGCCCGGCGACGGCTATCTGACGTACCTCTTCGAAAACAACAACCCCGTTGGCCCCGACGGCTTTCCCGTGACGCTGTCGGTCACCGGATCGCTCCCATCCAACGAGACGGACGGGACCAACGCAGCGCCCTCCCTTACCTTTACCGACGACGGTGATTCCGACGCCCAGAACGGCTGGAACCTGGTGGCCAACCCGTTTGCCGCTCCCCTCGACTGGGAAAGCGTCGTCGACAACGGGCTGGAGCAGCTTGACAAGACCATCTACGTGTGGGACCCCGAGAGCGGCCAGTACGCCACCTACACGGCCGACGGCGGGGGGACGGGCGGGTCCGGCTCGCAGAACCGGTACATCGCCCCCTTCCAATCCTTCTTCGTAAAAGCCGGGCCGCCTCCGGTCGAGCCCCCGGACCCGCCGACCAAGAGTGGAGCCCTGCAGCCCGGGATGACCCTCACGTCCGCCGACAAAAGTGCAGGGGCCACGCCGTCGCTCAAGAGCACGCCGCCCGACTCGTCGGCGCCTCGCATCACGCTTCAACTCCGCGCTGCGTCGGATAGCACAGGCGAGACCACCGTCGTCCGGTACACCAATGACGCCTATACCGGCAAGGACCGTCTCGACGCGTATCAGCTCAAACCGTTTCGCGCCGAGTACGCCCTTCTGGCCTCCGGCATGCAGGGACGCGACGCCCTGTTCGACCTCCAGAGCCGCCCCGTCCCCACCGTGCGCGACACGCTCGACCTGGCGCTGGACGTGACCGCAAGCGGCACCTATACCCTCGACGCGGCTGCCCTGGAGGGCCTGCCCGGCGGGTGGAAGGTGATCCTCGAACATGAGGAGACGGGCGCCCGGCACGATCTGGGGGCCGGCGAGGCGGTCACGTTCGACTATACCGCTCCGGAATCGAAGGCATCAGATCCCTCGCAAGCGGGACCGGCCGCGGTGGCGCCGACGGTCGCCACGACCAGCGACAGCACCGACGCGCTGCCCAGCTACCGACTGTACGTGGGCCCGCAGGCCGCCCTGCCTGTGGAACTCGCCTCGTTCGACGCGACCGCCGACGCCCGAACGGTGTCTCTCACGTGGCGAACGGCCAGCGAAACGAACAATGCCGGGTTCACGGTGGAGCGCCGAGCCGGGGACACCGGGTCGTGGGTGGAGGTGGGCACGCGCGAGGGGGCCGGCACCACCACGCAGCCCCAGACCTACCGCTTCCGCGACGCAAGCGTGCCCTTCGCCGCCGAGTCGATGACCTACCGCCTCCGCCAGGCCGACCTCGACGGGACCACCACCCTCAGCGACACCCTCGCCGTGTCGCTCGCCGCCCCCGAGACGACCACGCTGCGGCCGCCGTTTCCGAATCCCGTGCGGCAACAGGCTACGATCCGCTACACGCTGCCGCGCGCCCAGGATGTGACGATCGCGCTCTACGACGTGCTGGGCCGACGGGTGCGCACGCTGACTCAGGACCAACAGACCGCCGGGCGCCATGAGCAGACCGTCGACCTCTCGGGCCTCTCCAGCGGTGCCTACTTCGTCCGGATGCGCACCGGCGACGCCACGCACACCCGGCGCCTCACCGTGGTACAGTGACCGCGCCTCCCCGTCTCTACCATTGGTTTTCAAGCACGTACCGATCCAGAGATGACTGCTCGCACAAGTCACCGTTCGACCGCCCCATTCCCGAACAAATCGGGCGGATATCATGGGAAGGAGAGGTGCTGAACAGGGCACATGCCCTGCCTGCGACTACAGTCCTGAGCCTCGTCGAATCCAAACGCCTTCTGTCATGCAACACGCCCCATCCTGCCTGCTCGCCCTCGCCGTCCTGCTCGTTGCTCCGCTTGTCGCTGCGCCCGCCGCGTGGGCGCAGGGCACCGCCCCGCCCGACCCTGACAACGACGGAGTCTTCGAAGTCTCCACGACGAATCACCTAATCTATTTGTCGCAGAACTCCAATGCTGACTTTACAGCGGACTACGAGCAGACCGCCGACATTTCCTTTCCCGCGGACGAGACCACGTTCGATTGGAATGGCGACGGTACCGTTGACGGCAACGATGCCTCAGGGTTTAGCCCGATTGGTCCAACGTCCCCTGTTTTTGATCCTTTTAAAGGTAACTACGATGGAGGAGGTCACACCATTAGTAACCTGTATATGGACCGGGCTCATAGAGATACCGGTTTTTTTGGTGAAGTAGATGATAGTGAGTCTATAATAAAAAATTTGGGACTAATAGATGTTGATATTTCCAGTACCGAGCTCTATGTAGGGGGTATCGCAGGGCATAATTACGGAGTAATAAAAAACTCATACGTGACAGGAAATGTGTCTGGAGGATCGGGGTCTGTTGGGGGTCTGGTAGGGTGGCATCAAGGGCTTATAAAAAATAGCTATAGCCATGCGAGCGTAAGTCAGGGCAATATTGTCGGTGGACTTGTGGGGTATAGAAATAATAATGATGTAAACGACAATGGTAGTATTGAAAATAGCTATAGTACAGGTGAAGTGGCGGGGCAAGATGACTTGGGGGGATTAATAGGTTTTTCTGCTGATGATGATGGTGGCTTTGTCACCAACTCCTTCTGGGACACCGAGACCTCCGGCCAGAACACCAGCGATGGGGGCACGGGCAAGACCACCGCGGAGATGAAAACCGAGTCGACCTTCACCGGTGCTGGGTGGGACTTTGCCAGGGAGACCGCAAACGGCACCGATGACCACTGGGGCATTGACGCCAACACCAACAATGGATATCCGTACCTTACCGTGTTGAACAGCCGTCCATTCATCACTACCTGGAGAACTGATTCCTTCGGGGTTGTAACCATAGGGACTACTCCAGGAACTGGCGTCAACTATGATTTTACCATCGACTGGGGGGATGGGACGATCCAACACATTACGGCCTCTGACCCCACTCCACAGCACTTTTATGGCGATGACGGGACTTACACCGTAAAAATTGAGGGTACGTTTCCTGCACTACGCGCTCCTGACGGTGGCGGTGCTTCACAGTTGCAGTCGGTCGAACAGTGGGGCACCATTGTCTGGCGGAGTTTTAGATCGGCCTTTCGAGATGCGACCAACGTGACCTTTAACGCAACGGACACGCCGAATTTATCCAGGGTGACGGATATGTCGAGGGCGTTCGAGGGGGCCACGAACCTCAACGGCGACATCGGCGGGTGGGACGTTTCGAACGTGACAAGGATGGATGAGATGTTCCGCGACGCAACTCAGTTCAACCAAGACATCGGCGGGTGGGACGTGTCGAGCGTGACAACGATGAGTCAAATGTTCCGTGGCGCAACTCAGTTCAACCAAGACATCGGCGGCTGGGATGTCTCGAACGTGGCACTCATGGATCGGATGTTCGCCAACGCGACTCAGTTCAATCAAGACATCAGCGGGTGGGACGTGTCGAGCGTGTCGACCATGAGGCTTATGTTCTTCAACGCCGGGAACTTTAACCAGGACATCGGCGGGTGGGACGTGTCGAACGTGACGAACATGCAGGGGATGTTCTCAGGGGCCACCGCCTTCAACCAGGATCTGGGCAGCTGGGATGTCTCCGCGGTGGGGGCGCTTGAGAGCCTTGGCGGCGGCTTCTTGGAGAACACGGCCCTGTCCCGCGCCAACTACGACGCGCTCCTGAAGGGATGGAGCCAAGAGACGGTTCTCAGTACGGGACTCACGCTGGATGTGGGCACCACCAAATACAGCCCGTCGACCCTTAATGCCCGTACAAACCTTCAAAACAGAGGGTGGACCATCAACGACGGCGGCCGGGCCGCGGCCCTGACGATCACCGGGGCGGAGGGCACGGGCAACGATGCGGGCTGGCGCATGATGAGCTTCCCGCAGGCCGTTACGCTCGGAGACATCGAGGACAACTTCAATTTCAACTTCCAGGATGTCACCAGTGGGGCGGTGGTCTACACCTGGGACGGAGGCACTCAGACCTGGACCTCGGTCGATGCCGACAGTGAAACCATTGCCGCGGGCGAAGGGGTCTACGTCTACTTCTTCGACGACAGCGACGACCCCATCACGTCCAGCGGCTTCTCCTTCAGCGTGCCGGGCACCGACAGCCCGGGGTCCGACTTCGACCGAACTGGACTGTCGACCGGGCGGTTCGTGGTGCTTGGCAACCCGTACCTGCGGCCCTACGACCTGAGCAGCCTGGACCTGAACACCACCGATTTTCAGCAGACCGTGCAGGTGTGGGACCCCGATCAGGATGCGTTCGTGCCTCGCGACCGCTCGATGGGCGAGACGGTGGCGGGCATGCAGGGCTTCGTCGCCGAGCGGTCCACGCCGGGCGAGGGCGCCACGTCGCTTACCTTTAGCGCCGGGGGGACCCAGGCCGGCGGCCTCGGCAACTTCATTGGGAAAAGTGCCGTCGACACGATCCAAACGGCGCCGGTGGAGCTGGCGCTGTCGGTTACGGGGGCGGACGGCGACACGCTGAGTACCGACCGGATGACCGTCCGCTTCGATGAGCGGGCGGCCCCCGGCTGGGATGCCTACGAAGCCACGAAGCTGACGCCACCGGCTCCCAACGGGTACGCTACGCTTACCAGCCCCATTGAGCGGGCGGGCACTCTTGCGCGCCGCCGCCTGGCCGCCGAGCCGTTCCCGAGCGGGGACGCGGCAGCGACCGTGCCGCTCTCGGCCCGCAGCGTAGGCGCCACCGGCACGGCCACCGTTCGTCTTCTCGACGCTCCGGATGCCGCCGGTGCGCTGGCGCTCACCGACACGGACGCCGACACGACGGTCGACCTGCGCGCCGAGAGCTACAGCTTCACCCTCGCGGCGGGCGACGGGCAGATCGACACGCCGGACGAGGCCCGTTTCCAACTCCAGGCCGGTGGCGACGCGCTCCCCGTGGAACTGACTGATTTTCAAGCCGCCCACGACGAACAGACCGCGCTCCTCACGTGGCAGACCGCATCGGAGCAGCAGAACGCTGGCTTTGCGGTGCAACATCGCGGCCCCGACGGGACCCAGGGGGACACGGAAGCATGGACGCGAATCGGGTTCGTCGAGGGACATGGTACGACGACCACGTCGCAGTCCTACCGCTTCCGCACCGACCGGCTGGCGGCGGGGACGCACCGCTTCCGCTTGAAGCAGGTGGACACGGACGGGAGCACCTCCTTCAGCGAGGCGGTGTCGGTGCAGATCGGCCCCGCGGGTGCCTACCACCTGACGGCCCCGACGCCGAACCCCACCGCTACGACCGCCTGGGTCCGCCTCACGGTCGACCGCACGCAGCCGGTGCGCGTCGCCGTGTACGACGTGTTGGGGCGAGAGGTGCGCGTCGTGTTCGACGGCCCGATGAGCGCCCAGCAGCCGACGACGCTGCGCGTGGGGGAGGGGCTGCCCGCCGGGCAGTACTTCGTGCGGGCCGTCGGCGAGCGCTTCTCCGCCACCGAGCGGCTCACCATCGTGCGCTAACGAACCGTGCGCTAACGACCCGTGCGCTAACGAGCTCACCATCGTGCGCTGACGACCCGTGCGCCAACTGCGTGTGCGCTGATTTCCTTCCGCACGCGTTCCTCGCAATCTCTTTTTCTTCTTCCGATGAACACGCCCATGTCCTCCTCAACCT
>ERZ1034543.299-NODE-299-length-12925-cov-17.556643_pt1 | contig 12925 bp, 8 predicted proteins | sample MGYA00520654_ERZ1034543 | MGnify/ENA primary metagenome ERZ1034543 (study PRJEB33760, sample SAMEA4777712) | hypersaline lake metagenome | biome: hypersaline environment; feature: brines | place: Spain | collected 2012-08 | depth 0 m ... | reverse complement strand
GAGGTACCGACATCGCAGAGAGCGTGAGCTCATTGGTGTCTGCGACCGGTGTCATTCCGTCTACTGGCAACGGTCGACGAGCCCACTTGACAAGGTGATAGCCAGTGTCAGGATACCGCGCAGATGCGTGGACAGCTGCCGTTGAATCGTGTGTTGAAGAAGACTCCTGGGGGACTGAGTCGTCTTTTGAATGCTGCTCGTCGTTGGGGTCTTCCGTCATTAATGACCCCCCGTGCCGCGTGCGATCGATAGTGTTCTCATCTGATTCGTTTTCGACGCCACTTGTACTGTCGTCCTGCGTATCGATAATTGATTCTTGAATGACATAGTTCTTTCTTGAAACCCATTACATAATTCCAATCAAATCAAAACTCTACTGCTGGCTCTGGCAGGTGTGGGCTCCGGAGTGATTTAACCGGCACAGACACCGTGTCATCGCCCACGTCAATCGTGACTGGCTCTGTCGAATCGGCCAGATCGGTTCGATCTAGCATCTCCCTGTCCGTAAGTTCAAGCCGGCCATGGACGCCATGGAGTGCGTATCGCACATTACTCTCCGCTGTAACGTCAATCCGCACCCAGTCGCCGTCTTCAAATGATGCATCCATCCCGCCGATGTCGCGTTCCCAATCTATCTCATGTCCACAATCTGGGCAGTAGGTCGTTTCAAACGAGGACTCTTGGATGAACCCCGATGCGAGGATTGATGCCGGAAGGGCAAACAATCCGACGCCAAGCAGCGCCACGAGACCCCCAATTGCACGCCCTAACGGCGTCACTGGGGCCACATCACCATATCCGACGGTTGTTAACGTCACAATTGCCCACCACATCGTCTCTGGGATTGAGCCGAACACATCTGGCTGTGCTGCTGTTTCAGCGAAAAACATCAGTGAGGATGCGATAATCAACAGCAGAATGTTCGCTGTGAACGCAACGATGAGCTGGTCACGTTTGCTGCGAAACGCGAAGCCGAACGCACGCATTGTCTCACTGTATCGCACGAGCTTCAGCAGTCGAAGCAGCCGTATCAGCCGTAATGCTCGGAGAAATCGCAGGTCCACCCCAAATCCGAGCAGTGCGAGATAGAACGGAAGGATGGCAACGAGATCAACAATCAACAATGGCTTCGTCATAAACCGAAGTCGGCTACTGATCGGGTGCCATCGATTATCACCTGCTTCAACGATGCTCCACACGCGACCAACGTACTCTAACGTAAAGATCGCAACCGAGAGCCGCTCAAATACGGTGAAAAACGTCTCATACGACGTTGCTATTGCGTCAACTGTACTGAGCATCACCGCAACGACGTTTGCCGTGATAAGCCCCATTATGAGCCAGTTAATCACGAGTCCAAGCCCGTCATCTTCATCGGGGCTCAAGAGTGCGTACACCGTGTTTCGCACCGACCTTAGGTCACTTTGACCCACCATGACACCCAGTTAGTATGTTCAACTATTCCAGGTGTCTTATACGTTCGTACGACGCGCAGATCAGCCCAGACTATTTCTCTGTGTCATTTCAATTCTCTCACTCCACTCGTAGCGCTCAGGGTTGATCAGTTGTCTTGAGCAGCCGTACAGAGTGGCCGCCAAAATGTTTCATCTGGAAGCCGGTCGCACACCATCTGAATCGTTGGTTGAAGTTTCTGCCGTGAGGGCGTGCTATCTATCTGGAAGCCGGCATGGGCGTACGTATTTCTAAACTGCGAAAGGCGCTCCCAAACCGACAGTGCTAGAGGGGGTGAGTTGGCACGCGACCGATACTGCGTCGCTGTTTTCGTGAGTGCCTCTCGACTACCGTGTCTGACATTCTTATTGAGCCAAGCCACCTCACCGCCATGTTGTTCGTATATGTAACGCGATAAGAACAGTTCACGTGCGCACTCTATCGCGATCCACTCACGCCGCGTATTAAGATACAGCTTAACAAGCCGACGCTGTCGGTGCAGTTCTTCGATCGTAAGCTGAAGCTCCGCTTTCTTGCGCACATCAGGCTGACGGACAGCAAATCGCTCTAACCGCTCTCTAAGTGGAGCGATGAACGCCCCTTCTGGGCCAATAAAGTCAGACTCATCAAGTGATGATAAGAATTCACACGCGTCTCTGGCGGCGATTCCTGTCTCAAGTGGTAAGCCGGCATCCAGCGAAAATGCGACGCTGCTGAGTGCTTTATCTAACTTGAGCAACGTGGCATCACGCTCTCCTGCTCGGTAGATCTCGTCTTTTTTCGTGGCGACAATCTCCTGAATTGGTCCGAGTGTTCCCTCATTATTGATACTTCGAAGCGCGTGTTGCCACTCCATCAGCGTCGCAAGATACGTGAGGTCCACGACGGGGGCCACTCCGCCGTGGCCTGCGTCTCTCGCATAGTAGATTGCATCTAGAGACACGGTTTCAATCGCATCAAGATGTGTTGCAGTAGTGTAAAACGCGAACTGTAATGACCTGAATGCATGACTCATATCAAGTACTAGTGAGTCAACCGATGATTGTATCAGGTACCGCTCCACGCGGTCTAGAATCTGGTCAACTTCGGACTGCCCCTCCGCTAGCGGAATCTCAATACACGTAACATTAATATCGTGTTCAGTACACGCAGCTTGAATCTCATCAAGATAGTTCGTCTCTGTGCGTACTGCGGACGTGTGTGCGATATAGACTGACCGTATATCAAGTAGGTGAATCAATGCGATGGGCGAGATATGTGCCTCAGCCCGTGTACCGTCAGTGAATTCAAATGTGGTTGACTCGTAGTCACTCGTCCCAACGGTCGTCAAAAGCCCTTGATCACCGCTCATACTGCTGTATTTGTTACCTATATTTTAGTTCTATCCCCCTTTGATAGTTGAATATCCACACCAACACTAATTAGATGGACAGACCACAGCTATCTATCCGCAGCGCGGGCCGTGTGAAATAATCAATCGTTCCAATACTCTGGTGCTAATTTAGCTGACTATAAGGAAGGTGTCATAGAACAGTTCACATACCCGCTGTATAGCGATCTGTATCAAGAGTAGCTCGAACTTCCGACGCTATTCTTCGAAGTTACCAGACATACACTCTCTCACGGCATTGATGAGAATCGTTCTATGACACTCTTGAGTATAGGCGCTAAGTCCCCGTCCTCAAGGAGCGAACGAAGTGAGCGAGTAGGCCGGTGATAAAGCGCTGTCATCGGTTTAGTCTCACTGCACGGCATGGTCTTACTACCCTGCGGTCGATGTCGGTAGTACGATGCTCACCACGCTTCCGGCAATGTTCAAGCGTGGTTCGAAAATCTGTGATTTTCGTCATCACGAAAGATGATGTCTTTCGAACGACGACAAGAAGCGCGCACCCTCGGCTGTGGCTGAGTGTCCATACGGTAGGGGTGGGACGCTCCGAACTACCTGTAAAGGGAAGTCGCCTGCGGAGCCTAGAGCCGCTGTGCCCACGTTGGATGCAAGCTCCGACGCAGAAGCAGGAAGCCCTGTCCTCAACAAGCGAGGGGCGGGTAGCCCCAAGCGCGGTGGCAACACAGGCTATCTTTTACTTTCACCCTGGTAACTTTAGACTTATACAGGACGGCCAACATATTTTGATCGTGCCCCGAACCCGCCTCCTGCATATCAGCGATACACATCTTGGAAACCGACAGTATGGGTCAGATACTCGCCGCGATGACTTTGCGAACGCGTTTGAACAAGCCATCGCAGTTGCGGTTAATCGAGATGTTGATGCCGTCGTTCACACTGGTGATCTCTTTGATGATCCTGTGCCCTCACTTGAGACAATTGTGCGCACCGCGGACGCTTTAGGCCCGCTTGAGGACCATGAGATCCCATTTTATGGGATTGTAGGCAATCATGAGCGCAAAAACGATGAGCAGTGGCTTGACTTGCTCCGACGAACAAGTGCTGCGAGTCGGCTCACAAAACAGCCAACCCTCGTCGGGAATGTAGCTCTTTACGGGATTGACGCCGTACGGCCGAGTATCTGGGACAGCGTTGAGTTCACACTTGAGGACCCGCCTAAGGAGGCGTCATGGACGCTACTGTGTATGCATGAGCTTCTCTCACCGATGGTGTCTGGGATGGGGCGAGTGTACCCGGTTTCAGATGTTCTTGAGCGCGTTGGTATCAATATCGATGGGCTTGCGCTTGGCGACCTTCATCAGCCGGACAGCGCAACCATTGATGGCACTGACGCGTGGTACGCGAGTGCTACTGAGCGCGGTGGTACAGATCAAGACGAGACAGGCGTTGTACAGCTTATTGATATCGATAATGCAGGGATCACGCGACGGCAACTTGAACTGGACACGCGGCCTTTTGCTGTCTTCTCGATCGACTTTGGTGAGGGTGACGGCTCAGCCTATGCCCGCGATGTCATCCAGCGACACGACGTTGCTGACGCCGTCGCGAAGATCACGCTCACTGGCGATAGAAGTGCTGTGACCGCAAACGAGGTCACTCAGATGGCGCGAGATGCTGGGGCAGCCGTTGTCAGTGTTGACGATAATCGTGGGCGAGTTGAACTTGATCTTGACTCTGTTGAGTCGATCTCGCTCCAAGGCCTCGATCGAGCAATTGAGAATCGCCTTGCTGATGAGGAGTTTACCGACGTCGCGCTGGAACTTGACCGACGGGTGCGTGAGGGTACCGCGGAGGATACAAACGTCAATCGGGTCGCTGATGAACTGGATGCGCCGCTTCGTGATGCACAGCAGGAGGCGTTCAGTGAGACGGAGGACACGGAAGCAGTCGATGTTGCGACGACGGAGGGCAACCAATGAAAATCACCAGCCTTCAGCTAGAGAATATCCGCAGTTACGCCGATGAACACGTTGAGTTCCCCGAGGGCACCATGCTTGTTCACGGGGAGAATGGGGCCGGCAAGTCAACGCTGTTACTGTCTATCTTTGGCGGATTATTTCTCTCGAAGATCCGTACTGTTGGCCCCAACGAGTTTGTTTTAGACGATCTCGTTCGGCGCGGCGAACGTACCGGACGTATTGAGCTTACCTTTGAGGTTGAGGCGACCTCGTACACGGTCACGTGGGAGCTTGATACTGCGGGCTCAAATTCAGCCACGCTGGCTTCGCCTGCTCTTGAGGGGCCCATTTCGGGGATCCGTGATGTACGATCGAAGGTGATTGAGATCGTTGGCATGGATGAGGATAGTTTCTCAAGCTCCGTTTACGTCCAGCAAGGTGAGGTTGACCGACTCTTTAATGATGAGGCCCGGGCGGAGCTCATTGACGACTTGCTCGGTCTTGACCGGATTGACCGATATCGAGTCCGCATGAAAGGTGCTCGCCGTGCGGCGTCACGACTTGCCAGCGAAAACGAGCAAGCAGCAGAAAATCATCGGGAGACAATTGAAGACGAATACGAGCATGACGCGGAGGGGTATGCGGCTGAGATACGTGCTGTCGAAGCGAAAATCAGTCAAACACAAGCTGACCTGACCGATGTTGAGACGTATCTTGATGAGTTGGTGACTGCAAAAGCTGATCTTGAAGCTACGATCGAGGCGTATGACGAGCTCACGGCGGAGCTAGAGCAACTCACTTCTCAGCGCGAAGAGTTGCTTGACGAGCGAGCCGATGCGCACCAGCGTATTGAGACCACGGAGACAGACATTGAGACAGCCGAAGCCGAAATCACTGAACTTGAGACGACAATAGCGGAAACAGCAGCGACACTTGATGAACTCGATCCGCCAGCAACAGCCGACCCGATTGAGTACCATCTCAGTTCACATGCTGAGACGAAAGACACGCTCGCTGCAGCACAGGATGTTGTCGAGACGACGAAGATTGCTGAAACGGAGGCGGCTGGAACCCTTAGCCAGGCTGAGAATGAATATGATCGACTGCTTGAGGCGCGTGATGACGCGGTATCGAACAAAGAAGCGTTGACTGACCAGCTACACGAAGTTGAGGCCGCCGTTGAGGAGGCTACAGCCGCTGTTACTGCTACGTCCGACGAGCTGTCGCAAGCCCGGGATGAGCGAGATGAGCTTACCCACGCGTTCTTACCAGCGGCCCGTCACCCCGATACGGTTACTGCTGAGACGCAGGCGGTTGTTGACTCATATATCGAGGAGCTTGAATCCAAGAAGAGTTCTCTCTCACAGACCCGTGCGAGACAGTCGGCCACACGCGAAGCAGCAATCGCGGATGTTGAGGAGGCAACTGAGGAGATCGACACTGCTGAGGAAACACGTGAAGAACTCACCGACCAACTTGCCGAGGTTGAAGCGGAACTCGAATCGACTCGTGAGTCGCTCGCTGACGCCCGCTCGGAGCTGAGTAGTGACGTTGAGTCTCTTTCAACCAAACTTGCGACGTTTGAGCTATCGGCCTCTATTGATGAGCTTCAGCCACTTATCGAAGACCGCATTCCTGCTGCAAAGAGCGAGCTACAATCTGCTCTTGACGAGGCGGCGACAGACGTGACTACACTACAAACGCGGCAAGCCACACTCGTAGATGACCGCACCGAGATGGAGGCGCTTGATGGCGTGTCGACATGCCCAAAATGTGGACAAGATGTTGCTGCCGAACATATTACGAGTGAAATCGAGACGATAGAAGACCAGCTAGATACCATCAGCAACGAGATCGATGAGGCAGAGGCCACCCAGCAGCAGCTTGTTGAGCGTCGGGACGAGTTAGATGACCTGCGACGTCGTGCGATTGATCTCCGCTCATTTCGCGAAGAGACAGTTGCGGCCAAAGCAGAGCAGGTTGAGTCGTTGGCCGACCAGCATAGTGAACTTGAGACCGACCGCGCTGATGTGACGGCGACGCTTGAAGACGCCAAGGCGGAACTGGCTGATGCGGAATCGACGGTGGCCGCACTTGACGCCGAGATCGACACACTTGATTCAGAGATTACCGACTTGGAAGCACAGCTTGAGCAAGGAACGACCGTGCTCCAAGCGTTTGAGCGCGTTGAATCAGTAGACGACCAGCTGGAGACGCAACAGGCTGAGTTGGAAGCGCTAGAGGCTGATCACGATGAGCTTCTTGATGAGATTAGCGACAGAGAAGCTGAAATTGAGGAGGTCACCGCGACGATCGAAGCGCAGCGCCGCGATGTTGCGGACGCGGAGGCTGACGTCGACACTGCCGAGCAGGCAGTAACAACGGCTGAGACCCAGCGGGAACTCGTGTCCGATGTCGTCGAGGCGTACAACGAGATTGACGCCCGGCGAACTGATATTGAGGGGTACAAACAGGAGATTACCCACGCACAGGCGACTGTTGAACGGCTTAACGGCCAGATCGCTGACGCCGAGGCGGATATCACTGACGTTGAGGCAGAACTCGGTGAGATGGACGTGGAGACGTCACGTGAAAAGCTTGAGACCGTCGCTGAACGAATTGCTCAACGTGAAGCGACAGTTGCGGATCTTGAACAGACGCTTACCTCACAGCGAGAACAGCGCACGATCCTTGAAAATGAGTTAGCAGGGCTCAAGCGGTTCCAGTCGAAGCTTGCGCAAGCAGAGAACAAGCGGGAGTGGGCAGCAGAACGGGAACAGGAGTGTAACCGACTGATTGAGGTATATCAAAGTACGAAATCGGCCCTCCGCGAGCAGTATCTTGCATACATCAACGAGTATACGAACGACATCTTCAGTGACATTTACAAAAACAGTAGCTATCAGCAGGTGCGTATTCTTGAGGAAGGTGACGATGGCACGCCGTATGCGATACAGCTGTTGCGTGATGATGGGACTGTTGAACATCCAAGCAACGCTAGTGGCGGCGAGCGGGCGATTGTGAACCTCGCGCTTCGTGCTGGCATTTACAAACTCATCGCCGAGATGCGAGAAGGAAATAGTGGGCGACTGCCACCGTTTATTCTTGACGAACCGACAACATTCCTGGATAGCGGTCACGTTGGGCGTCTTGAACAGATGCTTGCGAGCATTACTGAGTGGGATGTCCCGCAGGTGCTTGTCGTCTCACACGATGAACGGCTCATTCAAGGGGCAGAACACGAGATGGTGGTCTCGATTAATGAGCGAACAAATGCCAGTCAAGTTGAACTCAGACGTGGCGGTCAGACGGTAGGTGACGATTAGTATGGACGAGCGTGCGTTCACCGTCGTTCGCCAACTTGCCACCCACGTTGACGCGAGTGTCCCCCGCGAGCGTGCTGATCAGACAGCCTATGCGCGCGAGTTGTTTGACCTTCTCAGCCATGAGGGAGGAACTGTGGACCCGCTTGGCGATCCAGCGTTTTTCAAGACGCCACTCGCTGAGCTGGGGACTTGGGCGGACGACCCATGGGGGGACCCAACGTATGGTATTGATGCCAGCACGACTCGACCGCTTGAGTACAACAATGGACTTGTCGTCGATACAGCACACGCAAAACTGGGAATAAGCGGCTCTGATGCCGACCGTAGTCCAGAGCGTCAAGGCACAGTCGTCACAGGGGTGTATATCGAAGACAGCAGCGTCACCTTACAGCAGGAGTCAATTGAGCGCGGTGGTGTTACTGGTGAGCTCATCCGCATCCCAGAGATGCGTCAACGAACGAATGTGACCTCAACGCTCACCTCAACTGTCCAGCGGCTGGCTGAAGGCAAACACGCCCGACGCTGCTTAGGTGACATTACCGGCCCAGTGTTCTTCGATGGCTCAGTGTATCCCCTTAGCGTCATCTACCTGACGCTGCTTGAGCGAGCCGGACAGGGGGCACCCATTGGCAACTGGGACCTCCCAAAGACGGTGATCACCAATTACGCCGCCGTGGTTGATGCCTGCTATGAGCGTGGCCTCCCTGTCTTTGGGATTGTCAAAACCTCTTCCATGGGCAGCCTTACTGAGTCGCTACGTGAGAAAATTGCTCACAACGACCTTCGTGGACCCCGAGGGACGTATCACGACGTACCATGGCTTCGCGATCACCAATTCATTGGTGAGGTCCTTCGTGACACAAGTCTTGAGCATCTGACGTACACATCGTGGTTTGTCCAACAACAGGTGACCCTACGTGATGAGGAATTTGCCCTGCTTGAAGCCGTCGCCGACGAGCTCTCACACGGGGAGCCGCACGATTATCGTCGAGCGTTTGCCTACGTTCGCACACCAAAGACGGGGAATGTGTTTCGGATTGAGACTCCGCTGCTCTTCCTGACAGACGCGGATCAGCGAGAACAGCTCTTGTTGAAAGCGCTCAAAGAGATTGCACGACAGGGTGATGTGCCACGGAGTGTCGCTCGCGCAGACCGGATTGCCCGCATTAGTCCGACCAACCGCGATACTATTCGTGATACACTCCACACGATCGAACCGGCGTTTGACTACAACCGCGACGGCCGCTGGAGCCACCTAGAAGATTCCCGCACCTATGAGTAACAACATTGACGACATCCTCGAGAACGACCCGGTCCCAGACGATAACAGCGAGCACACAGAATCTAGCGGTGAGACGGACCCGCAAACAACAGTTCCTGAACGCTCGGTCCCGAGTTCCACCTCAACTTCGGCAGCTGATGAACTTGGACATATCCTCGCGAGCGAGGAGATCCACGTCAGCCGCCGAGACAATCATATCACTGCGTTCATCAGAACTGAAGCCCGCGAAAAGATTCGTCTTGGTGACTACGTACAGATACCATACCCTGATGCAGGAACTGAGCTCTTTGCAGTAACAGATGGGCTTCGATATGAACCGTACACCGATCTTGATGACAAATCCGATGCCCACAATCAGATCAGCAGCCACGCTGAGTTAGATGAGTCAGAGTATGTTCAGCTGGCAGAACTTGAGCCACTAGCGATTCTAAAACACGTTGGGACAGATGACATCGAGAGCGGTATTGTCAACCGCATCCCAAAACCCAACGCCTCAACAACGCTGGCTCGTGATGAGGATTGCCTCCGGACAGGACTCAATATTCCTCATACAGGCATCTTCACTGGCTGGCTCTCGGTCGGTGGCGAAGCCATGACCGTTGCTGGCGATAACTTCCCATACTATCTCTACAACCCAGGAATTGATCCTGACTCCGGTGAGATAGAAGACGGGGAACCTGCAGTGTTTCGTCACACCCTCGTTGCTGGTTCAACGGGGAAAGGCAAGACCCATTTCACGAAGAATATCCTGCGACAGTTCGTCTCAAATAAGCGATACCCGGTCCGTCACCACGATACTGGGGAGCGACAGCAACGGCGGCTGAATCTCGTCATCTTTGACCCTGAAAACGAGTACTGGGAAATGCGTGAGGACAACCGCGTAGTCGCTAATGACGATGCTATTCAGCGGACGCTACGCAAACATGGGATCACCCACGGCGGTGTGGATGATCTCGAGGTGTTTATCCCACAGATACAGGGCACGAATGCCCCCTCAACCATGCAGAGCCGGGAGTTGACGATCCCGTTTGAACTTGTGCGTGGCCGGCCTGAAATGCTGATGCCGTATCAGCCGACGCCGGTTACACGTGGGGCGATTGAAGACTGTATCAGCGCGTATTTTTCATGCTTTGAGGGAGGCGGCTACGCTGCTCGTGGTGTCCCGCGACCAACGTATACAGACTTCCTTAGCTTCCTTACTGAGCAGGGCGATGAACACAGTCGGCTTCGCAAAGAGAATGATATTGGTGGCGGCACATGGAGTGCTGTTAATCGCCGTGTTGACCGTGGGACCTTTCGGGCCGTGTTCGATCACGGGACCGATCGTTTACCGGATATCTCCTCAGATGTGTTCCGTGAAGGGCAGGTCACTGTTATTCCAACAAGCCATCTTAACGGCGGCAAAGATAGCCTCACCGTTCTCTCTATCCTCTCGTATATTATCGAAAACAAAATTCATGACTACCAAGTCGACTCTGCTGTCCGGGATACGCCATTGCTCGTCGCCGTTGACGAAGCACACAATTACTTTGGTAACCCGGAGACACTACGTGAAGAGTATATCCTTGATCAAGCGCGCTCGGCGGCCAAACAGGGTCGAAAATACAAGCTTGGCCTATTTCTTATCACACAAAATCCAGATGATATTGATGATAATGTTATCAAACAAATTAATACGAACATCTTCCTCGGGCTTAAACAAGATGTTGTTGATGATGTTGCGTCGATCCCAGGAGAGTTCAAAGCTGCGCTGCCCAACTTCCAGAAGGGGCAAGCCGTGATTAAAGCTCCAGATGTTGAAGCTGTTGAGGTGGTTGGACTGCCGTACTGTCTCACAAAGCACAGTAATTAGCTGAATGCAGGCGGTAAGCCCCCTTCCTCAAGGAGCAACGCAGGCCGAAGGCCGAGTAGCGTTGACAAGACGCGAAGCGTCTCGTTCGCACATCAGAAATCTTTGATTTCTGAGGACGCAGTAGGGAGGGGATACACCGCGGTCATCGTTTTCATACACGTGATTGTTGCTGGCCCACAGGCCCACGCAATCCGAACACATATTAAGTATTGTATGTATAGTATGCATACGGTGAAACGGAAGACAATCACCATCCGAGAAGACCAAGAAGAATGGATTCAAGAGAACCACCTGAATCTCTCTTCGTTCGTCCAGGGACAACTGGATGAACTTATCGAAGAACGCGACTCATAGCCCATGAACTACAACTACAGGTATCGTCTCAAGCCGATCGAAAGCCAGCGTGAGACACTGGACTACCACCGCGATACCTGTAGACAACTCTACAACCACGCCCTGTACCGATTCAATCAGATTCCCGAAGACGAGGGCACCGTCAAACAGCGTGTCCGGAAAATCCGGGACGAGCTTCCCGATCTCAAAGACTGGTGGGACGCACTCACCGACATTTACTCGAAGGTGCTCCAGCCCACAGTCATGCGGATTGCCAAGAATATCAACGCACTCGGGAAGCTCAAAGAACAGGGCTACACGGTTGGTGAACTCCGGTGGAAGTCATCACGCGAGTTCCGCAGTTTCACCTACAACCAGTCTGGCTTCGAACTCGACAAGAAGGGTGGTCAGACCGTGTTGTCGCTGTCGAAACTCGCAGACATTCCCATTGAACTCCACCGACCGCTACCTGACGATGCCACAGTCAAAGAAGTCACGCTCAAAAAAGAGAAAACCGGCGAGTGGTTTGCTATCTTCGGCATTGAGATGGACACAGAACCACCAGCCAAGCCACCGCTAGCGGAGATTGACACTGACGAGATGGTCGGCATCGACGTGGGTATTCTGAAATATGCCCACGATACAGACGGCACAGCAGTCGAATCACTCGACATCGCGGACGAACGCGACAGGCTCGAACGGGAGCAACGGAACCTCTCTCGGAAAGAACACAGGTCGAATAACTGGGAGAAGCAACGTCTGCGTGTCGCCGCGTGCCACCTACAAATCAAGCGCAAGCGGCGTGATTTCCTGCACAAACTCTCGAACTACTACGCTCGGGAGTATGAACTGGTGGCCGTCGAAGACCTTGACGTGAAGGGGATGCTGGAATCGCCACGCAACAGCCGTAACACGGCATCGGCAGCGTGGAATACCTTCACCGATATGCTCGAAACGAAGTGTGAGCGGGAAGGGACGCACTTCGTGGAGGTTGATCCAGATGGCACCACCAAGGAATGTGCGTCATGTGGGGTCGAAACCGAGAAACCGCTGTGGGTGCGTGAACACTCCTGTCCTGCCTGTGGCTTCGAAGCGGACAGAGACGCAAACGCGGCGTGGAACGTTCTTTCTCGCGGACTCACCAAACTAGGAGTGGGTCACTCCGAAGGTACGTCCCCAGAAATCGGAGATTTCTGGTGTGCGAACGAATCGCAGGGCGATTCGTCAACGCCTGTGGAGACTGCGCTCCCTACGGGAACTGCGGTTGTTCCTGCAAAGCGCGTCGTTGAATCAGGAAGCCCCTGCCTCAAGGAGCCGCCGAAGGCGGCGAGTAGGCAGGGGTAGTTCACCATCATGTTCCTATGGACGCTA
>ERZ1034543.294-NODE-294-length-13062-cov-44.277389_pt1 | contig 13062 bp, 11 predicted proteins | sample MGYA00520654_ERZ1034543 | MGnify/ENA primary metagenome ERZ1034543 (study PRJEB33760, sample SAMEA4777712) | hypersaline lake metagenome | biome: hypersaline environment; feature: brines | place: Spain | collected 2012-08 | depth 0 m ... | reverse complement strand
CACTCGAACCGGTACTCGACGCCGTCCGGGCCGTCTTCGACGGTGACCCCGACCGCGTCGAGGGCGTCGCGGAGTTCGTCCGCACGGTCGTAGTTTCCGGCCTCTCGCTCGGCCTCGCGGACGTCGAGGACGAGCTCGACCAGCTCACCGGCCAGGTCGACCTCGCCGTCGGTGGACGACTCGAACTGGAGGCCGAGCACGTCACCGCCGAGCTCGTCGAAGGCGGTCACGGCCGCGTGGAGCCCGCGGTAATCGTAGTTGTCGTCGCCACGCGAGGTCCCCACCGACCGCGCGTCGAGATGTCGATTCACCGCGTCCGTGAGCGAGAGCAGCGCTGCGGTCGCCTCCCGAAGGTTGAGGTCGTCGTCCATCGCCGTCTCGAACGCGTCGCGGGTGGCTTCGACCGCCTCGCGCAGCGACTCGTCGGTCGCCTTCGCGCTGGCGTTCACGGAGTCGAGCGCCGCGACGGCGCGGTCGTACGTCCGCGAAAGGCGCTCCCAGCGCTCTTGGGCCTCCGCGATCGTCTCCTCGGTGAGCGTCTGCTCGGAGCGGTAGGCGGCCCCGGCGTAGAACGTCCGGAGCACGTTGACGCCGAGTTCCTCGAGCGCGTTGGGCACCGTCCAGACGTTGCCGATAGACGACGACATCTTCTCGCCGTCCGTCTGGAGGAGCCCGACGTGGAGCCAGTGACGGGCGAACGGCTCGCCGGTGGCCGCCTCCGACTGGGCGATCTCGTTTTCGTGGTGGGGGAAGACGAGGTCGCGGCCGCCCATGTGCACGTCGAGGGTGTCACCGAGGTGCGTCGTCGACATCGCCGAACACTCGACGTGCCACCCCGGACGCCCCTCGCCCCACGGCGACGCCCACGTCTCGCCCTCGGGGACGGCGTCGCCGTGGTCGTGGTTCGCGTGCTCACGGACGGCCGTCTCGCTCACCCCGTCGGCTTTCCACAGCGCGAAGTCGGCGGGGTTGCGCTTTTCGGCGCGCTCGTCGGGCTCGCCCTGTGCTTCCAGCTCGTCGACGTCCTGATTCGAGAGCGCCCCGTACGCCTCGAAGGTCGTGACGTCGAAGTAGACGGAGCCGTTCGACTCGTAGGCGTACCCTCGGTCGATGAGCGTCTCGATGAGCGCGCGGATCTCCGGGACGTGTTCGGTGACACGGGGATACACCTCCGCGCGCAACAGGTTCAGCCCGCGCATCGCCGCGAACGTCGACTCGGTGAACGTCGTCGCCACGTCGCGTTCGGTGGCCCACTCGTCGCGCTCGCCGACCCGCGCGGTGATCTTCTCGTTGACGTCGGTGACGTTCTCGACGTGGCGGACGGCGTAGCCGCGGTACGACAGCCACCGGTGGAGCACGTCTGCGTGGAACCAGAGCCGGGCGTGTCCGAGGTGGGGATCGTCGGACACCGTGAGCCCACAGACGTACAGGGTGACGTCGTCGTCCGCGGTAAACTCGACGCGCTCGCCTGCGAGGGTGTCGGTGACGACGAGACTCATTGTCGGGGTGTACCGACGCGGCGGATTTGAAATCGTCGGATCGGCGCGGCCAGAGGCGGCGTCGCGACCACGACACGACGCCTGCGGCAGCCGAAGCGTCCCGCTTAGGGCAGCCGAAGCGTTCCCGCGTAGTGGTGGGTCCCGTCGGTGGTCTCGACGTGTTCGTACACCGGCGGCGGCTCGATCCCCCACGCCCGGAGCCGGTCGTCGACGCCGTCGACGTACGTCGCGAGAAAGGAGCCGCGCTCGCGGAGCGACGCCGGCGCGCGGGTGTGTTCGGTCTCGAACCGACAGCTGGCGTGCCGGCCGTCTCCGTCCGGGACGATCCGGAGGCGGAGGTCGGAGCGGAGGCGTTCGCGAACCGGCGGCGGGTCGCCGTAGAGGTGCCCCTCGCCGAACGCATCGATCGCGGCGAGCGCCTCGTCCGGAACGTGGTTCACGGCCGACGATTCGACTCCAGCTACCTCATTCATTCGGCGGCACCGAGCCCAGACGGCCCGCGACGCCGGCCGAAGACGACTGACGGTCGGGCGCGCTACGTCGTCGCGTCCGTCGGGACGCGCTCGAGTGTCGCCTCGACAGTTCGCAGTGCGGTCGCGCCGTCTCGCCGAGACACCACGACGAGGAGGGTGTCTCCGGCGACGCCCGCGGCCGCGACGGAGACGTCGACAGCGATGAGCGCGTCGAGTATCGCTGCGAGCGTTCGGGCACCCACGTCGCCGGTGACGAGGAGTGCGGTGTCGTCGCCCGCGTCCGCGATCGCGGCGGTACCGACTCGGAGCAACACGTCGGCGTCTTCTGGCGTGGCCGGGAGCCCGTCGACGACGCCGACGCCACTTCGCATCGAGACGCTCGCTTCGTGCGTGGCGGCCGCGTACGCGGGGAGGTCGTCCCGGAAGCGCCGGAGCGCGGCCGCGACCGCCTCCTCGTCGCCGTCGAGTCCGGCCGTCGAGGTGAGCCACGCTGCGGCGGCGGCGTAGTTCACCACGCCTGCACGGAGCGCGTCGAGGAGAAACGGCCGGGCACGAACCGCCTCGCGGGTGTCCGCTGCGAGCGACATGCCCCCCGGTGCGGCTGGGACGCTAATGGTCGTTTCGCTCCGCGCGTCGCGGTGGAAGGCGAGACGTTCGCAGGGTGTGACTCCTGTCGAAGTCGATAAAAGCGCCGCCGCCCGAACAACGGTATGCAGTCGCTCGTCATCGTCGCGCACGGCTCACACCTGAACCCCGACTCGAGCGCGCCGACGTACGCACACGCCGACACGATCCGCGCGGCCGGCGCGTTCGACGAGGTGCGCACCGGCTTCTGGAAAGAAGAGCCACACTTTCGCGAGGTGCTCCGCACCGTCGAAGGCGACGACGTGTACGTCGTCCCGTTGTTCGTCTCGGAGGGATACTTCACCGAGCAGGTGATCCCCCGCGAGCTGCGGCTCGACGACTGGGACGTCACGGCGTGGGACTCCGACGGCCTCTCGGCGGACCAAGCCACGCTCGTCGCCGAGGACATCGGACGGGAGGTCCACTACTGCGGTCCGGTGGGAACCCACGAGGCGATGACCGACGTGATCGTTCGCCGGGCCGAGTCGGTCACCGGCGACCCCGACGTCGGCGAGGGGGTCGGTCTCGCGGTCGTCGGACACGGCACCGAACGCAACGAGAACTCCGCGAAGGCGATCGAGTACCACGCCGACCGGATCCGCGACCGCGACCGGTTCGACGAGGTCCGCGCGCTCTACATGGACGAAGACCCCGAAGTCGACGACCTCCCCGACTTCTTCGAGAGCGACGACGTCGTGCTCGTCCCGCTGTTCATCGCCGACGGCTACCACACCCAAGAAGACATCCCCGAGGACGTCGGGCTCTGTGCGGACTACACCGACGGGTACGACGTGCCGACGGTCGTCGACGACACCCGCGTCTGGTACGCGGGGGCGGTCGGAACCGAGCCGCTCATGGCCGACGTGGTGCTCGAACGCGCCGCCGACGCGGGCGCCGACCTCGGGAGTGCCCTCGAGGACGTGCGCCAGACCACCCGCGTCGCCACGGGGGACTGAGTCGTGGACGACACCGCCACACCGTCGTCGACGTCGGTCCCGGCGATCGACCTCCCGAGCGAGGCGTTCGACGCGGTGCTCGACGAGCTCGCGACGCGTGACCCGGGCGAGCCGCTCCGGTTCGAAGGGTTCACCGTCGAGACCGAGACGAGCAACGGCGACGCGACGACGTATCGGCTCGACCCGGCCGGCGACGAGCCGCAGACCGGTCTATCGGAGGCCGCACTCCACGAGGCGCTCGACGCCCGCGCGCCGGCGGTGACGGACTGGTACGCGTTCGAGCGCGCCGTCGGCGAGTTCGGCCCGAGACGGGCGTTCCTCCGCTGGATCGAAGACGCCGACGGCGAGACGGTCGCGACCCGTTACGCCGCGCTCGCCGAGGGGATCACCCGCGCGTGGGGCGAGCTACGGATCACGGCGACGGTCACCGACCGGGGCGCGCGGCGATACGACGTGCGCCACGTCGACGACGCCGGAACCCCGGTCGGAGACCTCGACCGGTACGACGACCCGCTCGACGCCCGCGACCTGGTGACGACCGACGCGGCGGGGCGGTACCGCCCGCTCAAGACTGCACCGACGCTCGCGGCCGGGTGGGTCTTCGCCGACCTCGGGCCGCACGACGCGTACGAGACGGTGGAGACGATCTACCCAGCGACCGTGGCCAACTGGCACCGCGAGCGGGAGGGCGACCTCGACGTGAGCCACTGGCGTGAGACGATGGCGCGGCAGTCGGGCATCTACGGCGTGGTGAAGACGTGGGACCGCGGCGAGGGGTACGAGCACGTCAACTGGGTCGCCGAGTCGTGTTGTGCCGACTCACAGTGTCTCAAACGGCGCGAGTGGGAGTACGACGAAGAGACCGACCTCGACGTCGACGGCGGCGACGGCGTCTTTCCGTGTCGGGAGCCCTGCTCGCTCGTCGTCTCGGCGGCGCGCAAGTGGACCCGCCTCGAGAGCGAACAGCCGCGCTCGTACACCTTCGAGCTCACACCGAGCGAGAAAGAACAGCTCGAGACCATAGTCGACGCGGTCGCAGACGGCCGAGCAGACGAGATCCGCGAGGCCGACGTGAAAGACGGGGCGAACCGGTTCCGGGCGCGGTTCCTGCGGGCGAAGCGATTCGACGACAATGGGACCCTCTGTGGGGTGGCAACCGACCCGGACGACGCCGAGTGAGTCCCCGTCGATCGCGACGCCGGCGGTCGATTCGGTCCGCGCGAAAGCTTTAGACCGAAGAGCGGCGTACCCCTCTCCGATGAGTCGCGGTCCCGAGGTCATCGTCACGGAGAAGGACAACGCCGCCCGGCGGATCGCCGAGATCCTGAGCGACGGCAGCGCGTCCACCGAGCAGGTCGTCGGCGTCACCGTCTACCGCTGGGGCGGAAACCGGTGTATCGGGCTCTCGGGACACGTCGTCGGCGTCGACTTCCCGTCGGAGTACAGCGACTGGCGCGACGTTGAGCCGGTCGAACTGATCGACGCGCCGGTCGAAAAGACGCCGACACAGGAGGGGATCGTCGCCGCGCTTCGGACGCTCGCGCGAAACGCCTCGCGGGTCACCATCGCCACCGACTACGACCGCGAGGGCGAGCTGATAGGCAAGGAGGCGTACGAACTCGTCCGCGAGGTCAACGAGGACGCCCCGATAGACCGGGTGCGGTTCTCGTCTATCACCGAGCGGGAGGTGACGGACGCGTTCGCCGACCCAGACGGCCTCGACTTCGACCTCGCCGCCGCCGGCGAGGCCAGACAGGTGATCGACCTAACGTGGGGGGCCGCCCTCACGCGGTTTCTCTCGCTTTCGGCCCGCCAGCTCGGGACCGACTTCATCTCCGTGGGGCGGGTCCAGGGACCGACCCTCAAACTGATCGTCGACCGCGAGCGCGAAATCCGCGCGTTCGACCCCGAGTCGTACTGGGAGCTGTCTGGAGCTCTCTCGAAGACGGACGGTGACCCGTTCGAGGCACAGTACTTCTTGAAGACCGACAGGGGGACCGAGGCGACCCGAGTCTGGGACGAGGCCGTCGCGGACACGCTCACCGAGGCGTTCGCCGCCACGGACGAGGCCGTCGTCGACGACGTCAGCCGACGAACGCAGACGGACGAGCCGCCGACGCCGTTCAACACCACCGCGTACATCCGTGCGGCCGGCTCGCTCGGCTACGGTGCCCAGCGCGCGATGTCGATAGCCGAGGACCTGTACACTGCCGGCTACGTCACCTACCCGCGAACCGACAACACGGTGTACCCGGACGACCTCGACCCGCGCGAGCTGCTCGAGTCGCTCGCCGCGTCCTCGCGGTTCGGTGACGACGCCACGTCGCTGCTCGACGCCGAGCCGATCGATCCGACCGCGGGCGACGAGGAGACGACGGACCACCCGCCGATACACCCGACCGGCGACCTGCCGGGCGCGAGCGCCCTCTCTGAGGACGAGTGGACGGTGTACGAGCTGATCGTCAGGCGGTTTTTCGCGACGTGTGCGCCGGCAGCCGAGTGGGAGCGGCTGCGCGTCGTCGCGCTCGCAGACGGCGAGGCGACGGCGATAGCCGAGACGGCGGACCCGGTCGACGCGCTGCGGACCCCCGAGGAGGCCGACGGGACGCCCTCGCTCGCTGCCGACGGCGGACTTCGGCTGAAGGCGAACGGCAAGCGGCTGCTCGCGCCGGGCTACCACGCGGTGTACCCGTACCGCTCTAGTGACGAGCGGATCGTCCCGGACGTGACGGAAGGTGAGACGCTGACGCTGACGGAGCAACACACGGCCGCCAAAGAGACCCAGCCCCCGCGCCGGTACGGCCAGTCGCGACTGATAGAGGAGATGGAGGCCCGCGGTGTGGGAACGAAAGCGACCCGCCACCGGACCCTCGAGAAGCTGTACGACCGCGGCTACGTCGAGAGCGACCCGCCGCGACCGACCCGGCTGGCGGAGGCCGTCGTCGAGGCCGCAGAGGACTTCGCCGCACACGTGGTCTCCGAGGAGATGACCGCACAGCTCGAACGGGACATGCAGGCGATAGCCGCCGGCGAGAAGGCGTACGACGAGGTGACCGCCGCCTCTCGGGAGCTGCTCGAGACCGTCTTCGACGACCTCACCGACTCCCGCGAGGCGATCGGTGATCAGCTTCGGCGCTCGCTCAAAGCCGACAAGACGCTCGGACCGTGTCCCGAGTGCGGCGCCGACCTGCTCGTTCGGCAGTCGCGGGGCGGCTCGTACTTCGTCGGCTGTGACGGCTACCCGGCGTGTGAGTACACGCTGCCGCTCCCCTCGACGGGGAAACCGCTGATCCTCGAAGAGACGTGTTCGACACACGACCTCCACCGCGTGAAGATGCTCGCCGGCCGGAAGACGTTCGTGCACGGCTGTCCACGGTGTAAGGCCGACGAGGCCGACGAGACCGACGACCGGGTGATCGGCGCGTGTCCCGAGTGTGGCGAGGAGGCCGGCGGAGAGCTCGCGATCAAACGGCTCCGATCGGGCTCGCGGCTCGTCGGATGCACCCGCTACCCGGCGTGTGAGTACTCGTTGCCGTTACCGCGTCGCGGCGAGGTCGAGGTGACAGACGAGCGCTGTGCGGAACACGACCTGCCACACCTGCGGATTCGAAGCGGCGACGAGCCCTGGGAGCTCGGGTGTCCGATCTGTAACTACCGCGAGTTTCAGGCCCGTGAGGCGGGCTCGACGCTCCAGACGATCGACGGCATCGGCGAGAAGACCGCCGAGAAGCTCGAGGCGGCCGGCATCGACGGCGTCGAAGAGCTGAAGTCGGCAGACCCGGACGAGCTCGCCGGCGACGTCGACGGCGTCGGTGCCGACACCGTCCGCGACTGGCAGGCGAACGCGGACTGAGCCGGCTCACCGTGAGAGCTGAACCTCGTCGCCGACGGCGACGTCGGCGGCCCCGCCGGCCGGAAGCTCGACTACCGTGTCCGCCTCTCCACGACCAATACCGACGAACGGCGCGAGCCGCTGTACTGCCGTCACCCGGTCGTCGACGAGCCACAAGGCGTCGATGGCGAACGGGACGAACAGCATGTGGAGCGTCCGGACGTCGGTCGCGTCGAACGGAAACACGAGCGCGTAGTCGGCCGGCATCGAGCGTCGAAACATCAGCCCGCGGGCCTGGGCGAGTCGCGACTGCGCGACCGAGACCTCGGTAGCGAGCGTACACGGCGTGGCGTCGTCGGGCGACCGGTGACGGAGCTGCACGACCCGAGCGAACGTTGGCGGGTGGTAAATACCCGACGGCGTGACGCCCCCGAGCGCTCACGTCGACTCGACGAGAAGCGGGTCGTCGTCGGGGATCGCGAGGTCGAACAGCGGGTCGTTTCTGTACACCGCCGCCCGCTCGCGGCGGCTGAGGACGACCCCATCGTGTGGCGCCGTCACCGTCGTCTGGACCGTGCCATGGGCGTCGACGATGTCGGCGACGGGGTCACCGGCCGTGAGGTGGGATCCCTCGGTGACGCGATAGCGCACGATTCCCGCGACGGGCGCGTGCGGGCCGACGAATCGCTTGTGGTCGGTCTCAAGCGCAAGCTCGAACCGCGCGGCTGGCGTCACCGGCTCGGCAACCATTCCGAGGGCGGCAAACACGTTCCACAGCCCGTCGACGGCCGCCGCGGCAACGTCGCGCTCGACGACGAGCCGCCCGCCGAGTTCGGGCGTGAACGCCGGGATGCCGTCCGCGACTGCCGCCCCGGCAAGCGCGTAGTCGAGTTCGCGCGCGGCGGTCGTCGCCGCGTCGAACTGGGTGACAACGGGCAGTCCGAACGCGTCTGTCAGCGCCGCGATGTCGTCGCGAAGCGCGATCGCCGCCGAGGTGTCTCGGTCCGTCCCGTACGGGACCCGCGGCCGGATCGTGTACGGGTGCGTCGCGACCCAGGAGGTGTGCAGCGCGACGAGCGCGTCGGCCGTCTCGCGGATGTCCTCGTAGATGCGCTCGCAGATCTGGTGTTGGACGCGTGGGGGATCCCCGGACGGCGACGGCTCGCGACCGAAGTGCCGGTTGGGGTCGTCGTCGTGGTACGAGGCGGTCCGACGGTTTCGCCGAAACCCGTCGGGGTTCATCACCGGAAGACACACCACCCGCCCCGCGAGCGCGTCGACGTCGATCCGATCGACGACGTCGTGAGCGACGATCGTCCCCGTCGGTTCGTCGCCGTGGATGCCGGCCGTGACCCACACCGTCGGGCCGGTCGCCGCGCCGTTCACCACGATCACCGGGAGACGGACGTCACCGCCGACCGGCAGCTCGGCGACGTGACGTGACCCGGTCGCCCGCTCACCCGGCTCGGCGACGGCCGTGCCGACGGCCAGTGCGTCGTCGGCCGTCATCGCGTCACCATCTGGTCGTCGGGTCGTCTTCGAGATCGGTATCGAGGGTACACGGTGGGCGTGAGATAGCGACCCGACGACATCAACCCAAGGGGTCGAACGGGCCCAGTCGCCCTCGGGACGCTGCCCCAGCGAGTGGCCGCTTCACGACAGCTCGTCCGCCCACGGCCAGGGACGCTCGTCGCCCCACGGCCACGTCCCGGTCGCTCGCATCCCGACGTCGTACCCGCCCTCGATCGCCTCGTCTCTGACCGACTCTGGGTCGCGGCCGGCGACCGCGCGGTCGGCCTCGGCGAGCTTCGCCACGCCCGCTGCACACAACACGGTCAGCTCGCGGAGGTCGCGCACGTCGAGTTTGTCGAACGTGTCGCCGTGGGTGTGTCCCCACCCGCGACCGCTCCCGTCGGCGGTCGAGCGGCCTTGGCCGGCAGCGACGCCGCGCTGGACGAACGGCCAGTGGTCACTGTGCGGGCGGAGCCCATCTTCGACCCGGATCGGCACGTCGAACGCGTCGCTCACCTCCTCGAACGCCTCACCCATGCCGTCGGCGCCGTGCGGGTACACCTCCAAGTTCCGCGAGTACCCCGCTCCGTCGACGTTGAGCACGCACTTCACCGACTCGAGGTCGTGGGTGTGTGACCAGTAGTACGACCCGTACAGCCCGGTCTCTTCGGCGCCGAAGACGACGAGTCGCACTCGTGTCTCCAGGTCGGCGTCGATCGACGCGAGCACGCGGGCGACGCCGACGACGAGCGCGGCCCCGAACCCGTTGTCGTTCGCGCCCGTGCCGACGTCGTGTGCGTCGAGGTGAGCGGTGTACAACACCTCCTCGTCGGTGTCGGGACCGAGCACCGCCTCGACGGTCGTCGACGTCGCCGGCTCGTTGCGGGCCGACACCGAGAGCGTCGCGTCGATGCCGCCGTCGTCGCTCGCCTCGCAGTGGCGGGTGAGTCGTGCACCGAGCTCTTTGCTCAGCCCCACCGCCGGGATCGCTCCCGGGCCGTTCGTCCGTCCGACGTCGCCGGTCGGTGGGAGTGCTCCCTCGATGTGGTTGTAAAACAGGAATCCCGCCGCCCCCGACTCGGCGGCGTAGTCGTACTTCTCGCTGCGGTGGACCCAGCGGCCGTAGTCGTCGGGCGTGAGACTCGACGCCATCGCGATACACCCAGACAGGTCGAGGCCCTCGAAGTCCTCCGGGAGGCCGTACCCCACGTCGACGAGCTCGCCGGTCACCTCACCGGAGGGCGTCCCTGGGAGCGCGACGAGTTCGTGGCTCCCGTCGAACGTCGTCTGGCGTCCGGCGTGCTCGACGGCCAGCGCCGCCGACTCACGCCACCAGCCGGGGATCGGAAACGAGGTCTCCGTGACCGACGCACAGCCCGCCGTCTCGAGCGCGTCGGCGATCAGCGCCGCGGCCGCCCGCTCGCCCTCGTGACCGGGCATCCGGTCGCCGAGGTCAGAGAGCTCGGCGAGGAGCTCCCAGGCGGTCGAGTCGGTGTACGCCGCGCCCACGGTGGCAGCCGGTAGCGTCGTCATATCGCACCCCACACGCGCGGAGTATATCACTCTGCGGGAGGGGCGCGCGTTCGCCGGAATCGGCGGCCGACGGGGCGGCTCCGGACGCGACCCAGAAGATTATACGCGTCCGCCCGAAGAAGCGGTATGGAGCCGCTCGTCGCCGTCATCCTGATCGGTCTCCCGCTCGCGTGGCTCGTCGCGTTCGCGGCGTACGCCTACCTCGACGCACCGACCCACGGCATGAACCCACGAAAGTGGGCGGTTATCGCGTTCGTCGTGCCGCTGTTCGGCTTCTTCGCGTACCTCTTCGAGCGGTCAGACCGACACGCCGACCCGGCCGACGACGAGTTCACCCGCGGTGCGGTCTTCGAGGTGCACGACTCGAGACGTGGGGAACCTGCGCTCGGACCGAGTGCGAACAGCAGACGTGCCGACGACCGGGCCGACGGTGATGAGACGGCCGACCGAGCGGCCACGAACGAGGAGTCGGCCGACGACGAGTGGAACGACCCGCCCGGCGTCGACCTGTGAGCCGCCGGCGAGACCTCACAACAGGTCGGCGAGCGCAGCCCGACGCCGGGCGAGGTCGAACGGGGCCGCCTCGGCGTCGAGCCGCTCGAGGAAGCCGAAGACGTCGACGCCGCCGCGTTCGGCGTGTTCGACGAGCGTCTCGACCGCGGCTCGGTTGTGTGCGAGCGACTCAAGGAGCCCACAACAGAGCGCGAGCGCGGCCCCGGGCTCACCCGCGGGAAACGCACGGTCGACCGACCTGAAGTCGGCCGTCTCGACGTCGACGGCTGCCGCGTCGGCGGCCGCTGCTGAACTCGTTCGGAGACAGTGCGTGCAGATCGCCGTCTCCTCGGCCGGCGCGTGCACGCGAAGCGGGGGAGGGACGACGAACGCGACGACGGACGAGCCACAGTGTGGACACGCCATTGTGAACGGTGGGCGTGAGCCCCAGTCAGTCGGCCCGCTCTGTGGACTCCGCCGCGGCCTCGTCGTCGGCTGCGTCCGCATCCTCGTCGGCTGCGTCCGCCTCAGCCTCGGCCGCCTCGTCGTCGGCCTCTTCGGCCTCTTTCTTATCCTTGATCTTTTTGAGCCGGAAGATCTCCTCGCGCTCTTGTTCTTCGAGCTTCTGTTCGATGTACTCCTGATTTTCGTACAGCTGTGGCAACAACGTGAACTCGAGGGCGTTCACGCGGCGCTTCGTGGTCTCGATCTCCGTGAGCATCTTTTTCATCGCCGTCTCCACCTCGGCGGCGAGGATGATCGACTCTAACAGTTCCTCGTAGGCGTCGGCCGCCTCGTCGATCCGCGCCGAGGAGCCGAGCAGGCCGTAGCCACGCTCGTCGAGATTCTTTTTGACTTTCGAGGACTCGATCTGCGGGACGACGACGCCCATGATGTTCTTCGAGCGCGTCGTGATCTCGGGGTGTTCTTTCAGCGCCGCGGCCGCGCCACGGACGGCGACGTCGCCCTCCATGGCCCGCGCCATGTCGATCGTGTGCTGGGCGGTCTCGTAGTCGTCTGCCACCTCCGAGCGGACGTCTTGGGCCTGGTCGAGGATGTCCATGAACTCCATGATGAGCCCGTCACGCTTCTGTTCGAGCGTGTCGTGGCCGCGCTCTGAGAGCTCGATCCGGTCTTCTATCGCCATCAGGTTCTTCCGGGTCGGCTTGACGTCCGTTGCCATCGCTTACCGATCTCTTCCAGGCGGGCGTGGTTAATTCTTTCCAGACGAACCAGTCGCTCGCTGGGTCGAGACGACGGTTCAAAAGGGCTGCCGGCTCAGTCGTCGGCCTCGACGGCGACGCGCTCCGACTCGTCTTCACGGTAGTACGTCTCGATGAACTCCTCGTCGATCCGGTTGAGCTCCTCTTTGGGCAGCGTCGAGAGGAGGTCCCACCCGAGCGCGAGCGTGTCTTCGAGCTCGCGGTTCGTCTCGAAGCCCTGGTCGACGAACGTCGTCTCGAAGGCGTCCGCGAAGTCGAGGTACTTGTTGTCGCGCGCTGAGAGCGCCTCGCGGCCGACGATGTTCACGAGATCACGCAGGTTCTCACCCTCCGCGTACGCCGCGTACATCTGGTTGGCGACGTCGCTGTGGTCGGCCCGAGTGAGCCCCTCGCCGATCCCGTCGTCCATCAGCCGTGAGAGGCTCGGCAGCACGTTGATCGGCGGCTCGAGCCCCTGGCTGTTCAGGTCGGGGTCGACGTAGATCTGTCCTTCCGTGATGTACCCGGTCAGGTCCGGGATCGGGTGGGTGTCGTCGTCGCCGGGCATCGTGAGGATCGGGATCTGCGTCACCGAGCCCTCACGGCCCTGGATCCGACCGGCACGCTCGTACAGCTGTGCCAGGTCGGTGTACATGTACCCGGGGTACCCACGCCGGCCGGGCACCTCCTCGCGGGCCGCGCCGATCTCACGCAGCGCCTCACAGTAGTTCGTCATGTCGGTGAGGATGACGAGGACGTGGTAGTCCTTCTCGAACGCGAGGTACTCGGCGGTCGTAAGCACCATCCGCGGGGTGACCGTCCGCTCGACGGCAGGGTCGTCCGCGAGGTTCATGAAGACGACAGAGCGCTCTAAGGCGCCCGTGCGCTCGAAGTCCTCCATGAACTCGTTCGCCTCCTCCTGGGTGATCCCCATCGCAC
>ERZ1034543.292-NODE-292-length-13118-cov-5.723570_pt1 | contig 13118 bp, 9 predicted proteins | sample MGYA00520654_ERZ1034543 | MGnify/ENA primary metagenome ERZ1034543 (study PRJEB33760, sample SAMEA4777712) | hypersaline lake metagenome | biome: hypersaline environment; feature: brines | place: Spain | collected 2012-08 | depth 0 m ... | reverse complement strand
GGGAAAAAGGGCCCGTGACCCTCAACGGTGGGGCCACCGTGGGGCTGAACGACCGGGCTGGGGCGGTGAGCGCGGCCCCAGCGGGGCACCTGGGCGGCGAGGTGCGTCTTGGGCCGGTGCCGCTGCGGGCCGGGGTGCGGATTGGGGGGCCACAGGCGGTCACGCTGGCGGGGGGCATTGGGCTTGAGGCGGGCGGCTACCGGCTCGACCTCGGAATGAGTCTTACCCCGAGCACCTCCACCTTAGGGCAGGGCGGACGTTACGCAGTGGGGGTCTCACTCGCCACGATACGGTTCTGAGTCGTCAGTCTGGAAGAGGCGCCGGAGGGGGCACCCCGCAGTGCAGCGCAAACGAACATTTGCACCTTAGTGCCCTGTACAATAACGTTAAAACAAAGTCCTCACCTCTTAAAACTTTCGGGCGCTGCAACGGGGGCTTCGTCTCTGCCTCCCCGCGCCCCCGTCCAGTTTGCTCGTGCCCATGGCCCCCCGTGCCGCGACTCTCCCCACATCGCTTCACGAAAGAGAAAGGCACCGGGCCATGCTGGGCCGGGCCGCCGGGCTCCTATTGATTGCCCTGTTGCTCGTGGCCGGGAGAGAGGCGCGCGCCCAGGCCGCCCCAAGCGCGTCGCGAAGCGGCGTTGCGCTGTCCGTAGAGGCGTCGACCATGGGACCCAGCATCGGGGTGCACGTTCAGGCTACCGAGACCGTGCGGGTCCGTCTTCGCGGGGCCTACCTGCCCTACACCGTCGACGAGAATCTTGAGGGCGAGGACGTAGATCCCGAGAACGTAGACCCGCGGCTGCGAGGAGAGGCCCAGGTGGGCGGGCCTGAGGTGCGCCTAGACTGGCATCCCTTCGACTCCGGGTTTCACCTTTCGGGAGGACTGTTGTACAATCTCGCCGAGGCCGACGCGGTTATTGCCCCGACCTCCAGCTTCGAGTTCACCGATACAAAAACATTCGGCCCGGAGCGCATTGGGGAGCTCAGCGCTGAGGTGTCGTACTCGACCCTAAGCCCCTACGCTGGACTTGGGTTCGGAGACGCAATTGGGGGGCGGTGGGGAGTGGTGGTGGAGCTTGGGGCGTATTACGTGGGAGCGCCAACGTTCGATTTTGAGGGAGAGAAGCTGATCGAGCCGACCGAGCGCAACCAGGAAACGTTCGAAGAGGGGTTTGAGAGCTTCCGCCTATACCCCCACTTCGCCCTCGGCCTGTCCTACCAGTTCTAGTCCGTCGCCCGCTTCACGGGCTTCCGGCGAGCCCCGAGGCGCGACCTGGGGCGCTGCCCGTCGGTGCCGTTGCACACCGGCCCTGTCTCCCATCCGACCCTGTCCGACTCCCCCCTCACGTCCACCGATCTGCTTCCCGCTTTCGCCTGTCCCATGGCCGTCCGTATTGCCCGCCGCCTCGCCGCTCTCCTTCTGGTGCTTGTTGTTGCCGCAGGGTGCGACTTCGGGGCCGCCGAAGACGCCGTCGACGATTTTGCCGTACTCGTCGGGTTCCCGTCCCTGACTACCATCGTGAACCTGCAGGTGATCGACGCCTCCAGTGGAGGCCCGGTTGCGCAAGAGGTGCACGTTGCTTTTGAGGGGGACGACGCGGCTGCGGTGGTCGACGTCTACAGCGACCCCCTCTCGGACCTTCAGGTACAGGAGGGATTTGCCAGCTTCGCCATCGACTCCACCCGGCGGCCGTCCCCCGAGCGCCCGGCGCGGATCACCCTACGCGCAACGGCCGAGGGGTATATCGCCGCCTCCACGGCCGTGCGCCTCACGCGGGAGGGAACGGCCACGCGGGTTCTCCGGCTCACGCCCACGAACGCCGAGAAAGCGCCGCCCGGAGCGGCGGGGCGCCGCACGTCGGTAGGGATCAGGGCCGACGGGACAACGGGTCGCACGGTCGACGTATCGGCGGGGCCCACCGTGGAAGGGCCCGAGGGAGCGCAGGGACGCCTGGTTCTGCCGGAAGGAACCGCGCTCCGAACCGCAGACGGAACGCCGCTGCAAGGGCAGGCAACGCTGGACCTCTCGGTGCTCGACAACTCGCCGGAGGCACAAGCCCTCCTGCCGGTGGCGGCCCGCACGATCGAAGGGGGCGGTCGCCGCCAGATTCGAGGCGCTGTTCGCTTCCGTGTGGCGGACGCGGGCGGCCGTGTGGCGGGGCAGTTTGGTGTGGCGGGGGGCGACACGACGACGGTTACGGCGCGTCTCCCTACGCTGGACGGTCAGGTCGGCACCCCCACGGTTACGTTGGTTGATCCCGAGTCCGGAACGGCGCGGACCGTTGCGCTCTCCGGGGGCTCCACGCCGCAGGCTCGGGGCCCGCAGCCCAAGCAGCAGGGCACCGTCACCTTCCGGCTCGTCGACAAGGAGGTTCTCGTGATGGCCGCGGACGGGGCGACGGCGACCCTTGATCGTGCATCGTTCAGCGAGGGCTTTTTTGCTGCGGTGGGGCTCGATCCGCAGGAGACCTGCACGCCACAGGGCACGCTCGTTCTTGACCCGAACGGGCAGGACGGCCCGGTTGGTCTGCGGGCGTCGGGGAGCGGGTTCGCGGTGGACGCGAGCGTGGACATCCCGGACCCGCAGTCGTCGTTTTCCATCTCGGTGTCGTCTCTGCTTGGGGGGGAGATTCCGGACGTGGGGCCGGTATCGCTCACGCTCCGAACCCCCGACGACCAGAAAACGAGTACGACCGTCGACCTATGCAGTGGCACGGAAACGGTGATGCTTCCGGCCCCGGCGCCCGACCGCATCGACGCCACCGTGCGGGTGGTTCCCAATTGCCCGCCCGGCGAGCGCCTGCCCATCAGCCCACCGTTCGATGGGTACAGCGTGGCGTACCGCCTCGGGGGGAGTACGGGGCCGTACCGGACGGTGCCCAACGAGAACATTGCCTTCGATACGTCCGAGGACAACCTGCAGACGGTCACGGCCGCCCTCGTCCCAGTTTCCAACGTCGTCCCGGCCGCCAACTACGACTTTGTGGCGACATTCGGCGAGGTGTCCTCTCGCCAGGAGGTGACGATGCCGGCCCAGGACGGAGGAGAGGCGACGGTCACCGACCCTGAGCTTCAGGAGGAATGCCAGTAGGGGCGGCCCGGTTTGGAGAGGGCGTTCCCTACGCTGCCTCTCGCTGCGGCGCCAGCAGGTAAAGAACGGCCATGCGGAGGGCCACGCCGTTGGTCACCTGGCTCAGGATTATGGCCCGCTCGTGGTCCACCACAGCATCGGAGAGTTCGATGCCGCGGTTCACGGGGCCTGGGTGCATGATAAGCAGGTTGGGGTGGCGGCGCAGGTGGTTGAGAGTAATGCCGAACTGGCGGTGATACTCGCGCGTGCTGGGGAAGAGGCCCTCGTCCTGCCGCTCCATCTGGATGCGGAGGGCCATCGCGATGTCGCAGCCGTCGAGCGCCGCGTCGAGCCGGGTGGTGGTGCGCACGTCCAGGGCGGCTTCCATCTCCACCGGCAGCATGGTGGCGGGGCCGCACAGCGTAACCTCCGCCCCCAGCGTGGTAAGCGCCTGCACGTTGGAGCGGGCCACGCGGCTGTGCGCAATGTCGCCGATGATGGAGACGCGCAGGTCCTCGAACGAATCGACGTGGGCCCGCATCGTGAGCACGTCGAGCAGGGCCTGCGTGGGGTGGGCGTGGGCGCCGTCCCCGGCGTTGATGATCACGCTGTCGGTGCAACGGGCCAGGAAGTGCGGGGCGCCGGGCGAGGAGTGCCGCAGAACGACCAGGTCCACCTTCATGGCCTCTACGTTGCGGGCCGTGTCTTTGAGGGTTTCGCCCTTGGTGACCGACGAGCCGGATTTTGACAGGCTGATGGTTTCGGCGGAGAGGCGGCTGGCGGCAAGATTGAACGAGAGCTTCGTCCGCGTGGAGGGCTCGAAGAAAAGGCTGGCGACCGACGTTCCCTGCAGGGTGGGCACCTGCCGAATGGGGCGGTCTAGCACGTCCCGAAACTCCTGCGCTGTGTCGAGGAGGTGGAGAAGTTCGGCGGCCTCGTAGGTGGAAAGGTCTAGCAGGTGCCGGTGGCGAAGCGGCGTAGCGGGCTCTGAAGAGGCGGAGGAGCGGGGGGCGGCCATGGGCGTGGAGAATCGAGGACGGCAATTGCGGCAGGAAAGAGAGCGGCTCAGCGAGTATCGGGGGCGTCGTGGGGGGACGACTGCACGAGCCACACGCCGTCCTCATCGTCCACCTCGCGGACCCGCACCCGCACCTCTTCGTCGGGCAGGGTGGGCACCGTGCGGCCCACAATGTCGGGGGCAATGGGCACCTCGCGGTGCTGCCGGTCGATAATGGTGAGGAACTGGACAGAGGCGGGACGCCCCAGGTCCATGAGGGCGTCGAGGGCCGCCCGGCCTGTACGCCCCGTAAATACCACGTCGTCCACCAGCACGAGGTGGCGGTTGGTGACGTCGAACGGGATCCGGGTGGTTTGTATGCGGGGCTGCTCCAGTTGCAGGCGCACATCGTCGCGGTACATCGTAACGTCGAGGAGGCCGAGAGGAAGCTCCACGCCGGCCTGCTCCTGAATGCGGGCCTGCAGCCGACGGGCCAGGTGGACGCCGCGCGTCTGCATTCCCACGAACGCAAACGCCTCGGCGGGCGCCTGGGCCTCCTCCGGATCGATGGACTCCAGAATCTGCTGGGCCATGCGGTCCAGCGTGCGCCCGAGGTCGCGGGCGGTCATAAGCTGTGCCTGAATGCGGTTGGTGGACGACATACGTCGGGGCGGGAAGGGGCTGTGCGCAGCAGAAAAAGGGCCCGGGCCAGGTCCAATCCGGAGAGCGGGCAAGGGCGTTGTGTGGGAAGTTCCGGGGCACGCGTTCGGACGTGCCCGTCGCGGGCCGTGGCGTCCAGGAGCGGGGCGACGGCCCGGCAGCGTGCAGTGGCCGGCCGTCACGCAGGGGCTCGTTCTCGGGCAATAGCCCACCACAGCCCTCGGGCCATGGCCGAATTGTCGGCAAGTTGGTGCTCGCCCCTGCATTCCGAGCATGCGTTGTGCCAAAAGGCCACCCGTGTCTGTTCTTCAATCGCTAGAAATAGACACCTTCGCTGCGCCACGCATGCCTTTCGCTGCGCCACGCATGCCTTGGGGCGCACTTGACAGACAGCCGGGCTCGTGCGGCCAGGCTGTGATTCGTCGACTGGATGGACGCCAGGGCACGCCTGGAGCGACGGCAGTACTGCCTTTTGGAAGAGGCAGCCTCCTTCCAGAAGGCTGCCTGTGTCCTGCATTATGGCACACGCTGCTCTAGGCACTGTCTCCAAGGAACTGAACACGAAGGAAACTTTCTAACGAGTCCGGTACTGTCCCTCGAATCCCCGCTTCTCCATGGCCGAATCCAACGCCGCCCGTCGCTACCTCGATCCGGTCGTTATCTCACAGCTGGACACCATGGAGCTGCGGGCCCGTCTCATCGTAGAGGGCTTCATCACAGGTTTGCACCGCAGCCCATACCACGGCTTCTCGGTCGAGTTTGCGGAGCATCGGCCCTACAACCCGGGCGATGAGCTCCGCCACGTCGACTGGAAGGTGTACGCCAAGACGGACCGATACTACATTAAGCAGTACGAAGAGGAAACCAACCTCCGCAATTACGTCGTCCTCGATACCTCCGCGTCGATGCGGTATCAGGGAGAGGGGCCACTTTCGAAGCTAGACTACGGCGCCTATCTCGCTGCGGGCCTGCACAATCTCATGCTGAAGCAGCGCGATGCGACGGGCCTCATTGGGTTTGACGAGTCGGTGCACACCTTTCGCCCCCCGAAGGCCACGCCGGGGTACCTGCGGCAGCTCCTGGTGGCCCTCGACCGGATGCACCGGCGGGAGGCGGAGGGGGAGCGCACCAGCGCCGCGGCCGCACTCGAAGAGGTGGCCCAGCGCGTAAAGCGCCGTTCCCTGGTGGTGGTAATTACGGACCTGTTCGAGAACATTGCGGCCCACGACGACCTCCTGCGGGCCCTGCGCCACCTCCGCCACCGGGGGCACGAGGTGGTGGTGTTCCACGTGCTGGAGGGCAGCACCGAGCGCCAGTTCCACTTTCCGGACCGGCCCATGCTGTTCCGAGACGTGGAGACGGGGGACGAGGTGCGCCTGCAGCCCGCCCAGGTGCGCGACCACTACACGGAGGCCGTGGAGCACTTCACGGAAACGTTTCGGCGCAGCTGCCTGGAGCACGACATCGATTTTGCGGAGCTCGACACCCACGAGCCCTACGATACGGCCCTGATGGCCTACCTCAACAAGCGGTCCCGGCTGGCGTAGCCGAGACGAGGCTCACAAGCGCAGCGTCGGGCCGTCCCGATGGACGCTGCCGCGGATCCCGGCGGGGTCCCGTCAGGCCTGCTGCGCCACCGGCGCGGGGGACGACGAGCAGGCGGCCCCCAGGTGCTCGAACAGAGCGGCCTGGGCCTCCGCATCCGCGAGGGCGACCACCACAGGGCCCTCGTCCGTGCGAAGAAGCAGCACCTCCTGTGGAATCCGACTCACGAAGATCCGGGTGGCGGCGTAACGGCGATGATGGCGGTGGTGCCGGCGGGCCGACACGACACTGATCGCTTCCACCGAAGCATACGGCACCGTGTGCCTGCGGCCCCCCTGCGTGAGGGCAACGGCCTCTGGCCCGCACTCCACGCGCACCGCCGGCCGAAAGCCCACCAGGCCCACGCCGGCCAGGACGACCCCCGACAGAACCTGCCCCCCCCAGAACAGAACCTGCCACGACGGGTGGGCGGCCAGCATCGGCTGCAGCAGCGCCCACCCCAGGTAGTGGGCCATGAGCACCCCCAGCGTGAGGCCTGCGAGCACCACGACAAACAGCGCCTCCCCCCGCAGTCGGTCGCCAACCCACGCCCGCACGGCTCGGCCGAGCAACGAGTAGCTGGGGTGGTACGTGCGGGGGGAGCGAAAGGTGCGCGTCACGGTGGCGGCAAAGCTGCGGTGGGGGAGCGAGGCGCAACGGGCGCGATCGGGGGACGAGCGGCCCTGGCGAGCCCAGGGTCGCTCGACGCGAGAGGGGCGTGTTGGGGGATTCACGAAAGTCCCTTACGGCTCGCTGGGGGGGAGGTTGCCTTGGCCCCCGGGCGTGGTTCAGGTCACGTACTCGCTGAGGTCGAGCGTAAGTTCCTCACGGTATGCCCGGTAGCCCGTTACCAGAATGGTGGTGAGCGGCACGGCAATCAGCAGCCCGAAAATGCCGAGCAGGGTGCCAAACACCAGCAGGGAAAACAAGACAAGCAGCGGATGCAGGCCCACCTGGTAGCTCAGAATGTTGGGGGTCAGTACGCTCTGCTCGAGCACACTTTCACCGAGCAGGACGGCGATCACGATGAGGGCTTTGGCCCAGCTCCCGAGCACGAGGGCCACCAGCGCGCCTACGACCATGGTGATGAGGGCCCCGATTTGCGGGATCAGGTTGAGCAACCCCGCGAGCAGCCCAATGAGCAGCCAGAATGGGATGTTGAACAGAAACAGGAGCACCGATACGTTCACCGCCGCGATGGTGCTAATGAGCAACTGTCCGCGGAAGTACCGCCCCACGATGCTGCCGGCCTCCACGAGGTAGTCCCGCCGCCCGCCGGCCGTCGGAAACAGGTCCACCAGGGCGGTCTGAATCGTGGGGTAGTCTTTTAGTGTATAAAACAAAATGACGGGCACGAGGGCAAGAAGCGTCACAATGCCCAGGAACGACCCCAGGGACGAGGCCAGGTTTTCGAGAGCCCCGGGAAGCTCGCTCGCCTGATTTTTGACCAGCGCCTGCATCTGCTCGATGACCTGCTGCTTGTTCAAGATGCCGGCACTTTCCAGCGTATCCAGCACCGTTGAGGCCTCCAGCCAAGTGCGCAGGTGCTGCACCGTTCCCAGGACCCGTTCGGAGAGGGCCTGGGCCTGGTTGGCGATGTTGGGCGCCAAGATCAGAACAAATAGAATGAAAGCCCCCACCACCAGGCCCGTGATGACGAGCGAGGGAAGCCAGCGCGGCACCCGGTAGCGGCGCTCTAGGCGCTTGACGAGCGGATTGAGCAGATACGCCAGCAGGTACACCGCCCCGAACGGGACGAGGACGCGGCTTACCTTGTCCAGGGTCCAGAGCAGCAACAGCAGGCCGCCGGAGAGCAGAAGGGCCCGTACGGCCTTGTGGCGGCGCAGAGGCCACAGCAGCACCACCCCGGCCAGCCCCACCAGTGGAGGTGTCAGAAAAACCTCCTCCCGCGGAGGCGTGTTCATCCCGTACAGCATCACGAGAAAGAGCACCACACCCCCCCCTACGAGGACCATCTCAAAGGCTGTGCTCCGTACCCATCGGGCCCCGGAAGCGGAGCGCTCCGTGGCCACGGGCGACGGCGTTGGCGGGGGGGGATCCGAGTCCGGTGACTCGGGCGGCGGAGACGACTCGGGAGAAGACATGGCACGCAGGAGGGAGACAAGATGCGTGCTTCCTGCAAACCGCTGCCGGCCTAATGGGTTCAGGAACCGGGCGGTTGTAAGGGCGCAGCACACCTGCGTGGGGGCATCTTGCAGGGGCCGCGCCGCGGGAGATGGACGTTTTTCTCCGGCAACGACACCGGTCTCCCTCGCTCTTCAAGTCCGCATCTCCTTCGCCACGTTTTGTTCTCCACCCCCGTGCCCGAACTTCTTCTTGCCCAGGCCGCGCCCGGCTTTACGGTCGACATGCTCGTCGTTCTCGGCCTCATCACTGTTGTTCTGCTCCTGTTTATCACAGAGGTCATCCCGATCGACATCACGGCCCTCGGCGTGATTGTGGCGGTGGTGGTACTGGAGCCGTGGACGGGCGTGGGGGCCGTGGATGGAGTGTCGGGCTTTGCGAGCCCGGCCACCATTACCGTGCTCGCCATGTTTGTGCTGAGCGAAGGGGTGCGGCGTACCGGCGTGCTGCGGCGGGTGGGCAACGCCATCGTGGAGTGGGCGCAGGGCAGCTTCTACCGGCAGTACGGGGCGCTCGTGGGGCTTTCGGGCACCACGGCGGGCGTGATCAACAACACCCCGGTGGTGGCCATGATGATTCCCATGGCCGTAAACATGGCCCGCAAGACGAAGATCTCCCCGTCGAAGCTGCTGATGCCCATTTCGTTCGCGTCGATGCTCGGCGGGATGCTGACCCTCATTGGGACATCGACCTCCATCCTCGCGAGTGACGTGAGCGCGCGCCTCCTCGGGCGTCCGTTCTCTATGTTTGAGTTTACGGCCCTCGGGGCCATTGTACTCGGCACAGGAATCGTGTACCTGCTGGCGGTGGGGCACCGGCTGCTCCCCGAGCGCATTAAGCCCGAGGAGGACCTGACCGACGAGTTCGAAATGAGCGGCTACCTTACGGAGGTGGTGGTGGCCGAAGACTCCCCCTTCGTGGGCACGACGGTGCGACAGGCGCTGGCTGAGCTCGATCTTGATCTCGACATCGTCCAGATGCGTCGCAACGGCGAGGCGTTTGCCGCCCCGCTTGGGCCCAAGCAGTTCCGGACGGGCGACGTGCTGCTACTGCGCACGAGCCGCGACGCGCTGGTGGAACTGATGCAGACCCAGCGGCTTGAGCCGGTGGTGCACGCCAAGATCACACAGGAAGACGTGGAAATTGAACGAGAAAAGGAGGTTCTTATCGAGGTGGTCCTGCTGTCCGACAATCCCCTCCTCGGAGAAACGCTTCGGTCGGTCGGGTTCGCGCAGCGCTACGACGCACTGGTGCTCGCCATCCGGCGGTCGGGGCAGCTGCTCTACGACGAGATTGACGCGATGCCGCTGCGTGGGGGCGACACCTTGCTCGTTCAGGCGTCGGCACAGGCCCTTGAGCAGTTCGAGCGAACCCGCACTTTCGTGGTGGTGCAGGACGACGACGAGCCTGCATTCCGGCGGAGCAAGCTGCCAGTGGCGCTTAGCATCATCGGGCTTGTGGTAGGGCTGGCGGCGCTGGAGGTGGTGCCCATCTTGGTATCGGCCCTGGGGGGCGTGGTGGCCATGGTGGCCACCGGCTGCGTGCAGCCCAACGAGGTCTACGAAGCCGTGGACTGGAGCGTGATTGTGCTCCTGGCCGGGCTCATTCCGCTGGGCATGGCGATGGAGCGGTCGGGCACGGCGGCCTACTTGGCCCAGGGGGTCACCCAGTGGTCGGAAGGGCTGCCAGCCGTCGCGCTGCTGCTTGTCTTCTACGTTTTCACGAGCATTGTCACGCAGGTCATCAGCAACAATGCCAGCGTGGTGCTCATGATTCCGATGGCGGTGGAGGCCGCGCAGCTTACCGGGAACGATCCCTTTTCCTTCGTGCTGGCCGTTACGTTTGCCGCGAGCGGGGCCCTGCTCACGCCCATTGGCTACCAGACCAACCTAATGGTCTACGGCCCCGGAGGCTACCGGTTTACCGACTTCCTACGGGCGGGGGCCCCGCTGCAGGTGCTCCTCGCCATTGCCACGTGCGGCGGCATCTGGATGATCTGGGGCGTCTGATTCCGTTTCGAAGTGAAGCCGTCGCCCCGTTCGAGAACGGCGTCCTGTTGCAGACCGAGCCCCGAACCGTCCAGGGTTCAACGCTGAACGTTCGCACGTTGAAGGGTGAGCAGCCCTTGTCTTTCGGGCATCATCCAGTGCAGGCTGACCTCATCCGCCCGGAAACGAAATCAGAACAGGTCCTCGTCGCCGGAGAAGGCTTCAAGCTCGGCCACGACGTGCTGCAGGTAGCTGGCGCCCATGGCCCCGTCGATGATTCGGTGGTCGTAGCTGAGGGAGAGGTACATCATGTGGCGCACCGCGATGGCGTCGCCCAGGTCGCCGTCTTCCACCACAACGGGCCGCTTCTGAATGGCGCCGGTGGCGAGGATGCCCACCTGGGGCTGATTGATGATGGGCGTGCCCATGAGCGAGCCGAGGGAGCCGATGTTGGTGACGGTGAACGTGCCGCCCTGCAGCTCGTCGGGCTGCAGCTCCTTGTTGCGGGCGCGCTCGGCCATGTTGGCCGCCTTGCGGGCGAGGCCGGTCACGTTGTAGTCGCCCGCATTGCGGATGACGGGGGCAAGCAGGCCCTTCGTGCCAATGGCTACGGCGACGCCCACGTGGTAGTCTTTCTTGAGGACAATTTTGTCGCCCTCCACGCTGGCGTTGAGAATGGGGTGTTCCCGAAGGGCTTCCACGGCGGCCTTCACGAAGAAGGGGGTGTAGGTAAGCTTCACGCCTTCGCGCTCCATGAACGCCGCCTTCTGGCGCTCGCGAAGGCGCACTAGGCCCGTCACGTCGGCCTCGGCGAAGGAGGTGACGTGGGCGGAGGTGGCCTTCGACCGCACCATGTGTTCGGCGGTCATCTTCCGCATCCGGTCCATGGGCTGAACCTCGATGCGGTCGCCGTACTGCTGTTTTAGTTCGTCCGCGCTCGGGCCCTCGCCTACGGAGTAATCCGGGCGGGCTGGTTGGCCTTCGGACGGGGCGCTGGGGCGCGGCGGGCGCTCGGGGGCCGTCGCCGGTGCCGCTGTCTCGGCAGGGGCTTCGTCCCGCTCTTCGAGGTACGCCATGACGTCTTCCTTCGTGACGCGGCCGCCCCGTCCGGAGCCGTCCAGGGCCTCCAGTTCGCGCATGTGCAGGCCCTCTTCCTTGGCAATGGAGCGGACCAGGGGCGAGTAAAAGCGGCCGTCGGAGCCCCGGCGCTTGATGGTTTCTTCGGGGGCGACGTCTGGCTCGTCGGCGGGCATGGCTCCGTCGCCGGACGGGGGCGTGCGGGAGAGGCCTGGCTCGTCGGCACTTGCCGGTTCTGCGGCGTCGGGCCCGCCGGCGTCCGCCTCCGGGGCTTCGGGGGCGGACGGGGCCCCTGCCTCTGCTTCGGCCGCCAACACAGCGATCACAGTGCCCACCTCCACGGTTTCGCCCTCGTCCACGCGCTTGTCGGTAAGAATTCCCTCTGCCGGGGACGGCACTTCCGTGTCGACCTTGTCGGTGCCAATCTCCAGGAGCGTTTCGTCGACCATCACCCGGTCGCCGAGGTCCTTGTACCAGGCGATCACGGTGCCCTCGGTAATGCTCTCACCCATCTTGGGCATCACGACCTCCACCTCTTCGCCACCCGTGTCCGGCTCGGGGGCAGCGGATTCGTTCGGCTCGGCCGTCCCCGTGTCCGCGTCGTCGGCATCCGAGGCCGATGGTTCCGGGGAGGCGTCGGCGGTCGCTTCCGTCTCCGCGTCTGCGGCGGGTGGTTCGTCGGACGTCGTCGCCCCGGCCGCCTCGGGCTCCGTTTCCACACGGGCAATGATGGTCCCGACTTCCACCGTGTCGCCCTCGTCAACCAGCATTTCTGTCAGCACGCCGCCTTCCGGGGACGGCACCTCCGTGTCGACCTTGTCGGTGCCGATTTCGAGGAGGATTTCGTCCTGCTCCACCCGGTCGCCCGGCTGTTTGTGCCAGGCAATGACGGTGCCTTCGGTAATGCTTTCACCCATTTTGGGCATTTCAACGTCAACGTGCGCCATGGGATTGGTCGTGTGCCGTACGGAGAGAGTGTATCGATCCGGCCGGGGCACCGGGCCCCTGCCAGCTGGGAGGTAGAGAACATTAATGTAGGAAAGCCCGCCTACGAATGAAAAGCATGCCCCAGGCTCGAAGGGCGGGTCCGCTCGCTTTTCCCGTGCAGACGGGGGGCTGTGGGCGCGGCTCCCGCGCTCCCGGAAAGAAGCAACGGCAAAAAACGGGAAAAGGCGCGTTCACGGTTGCGTTCTTCGGCGCCAGCAAGGATTCTAAGAACTCTCACCCCAAAAAGGTGTTGCGCGGTCCCGCGTCGGTACGCGGATTGGAATCCGTTCTCTTTTGGGAACTGTCTCCTTTTGGGAAGGGCCCTAAACGGCCGTGCTGTGGCACCCCGTACCTGCCGTGTATCCCACAAGAGCGCTGTACGCTCCGCGCCCTGCCTCGTTCGAAGAACAGCTAATAGCCCCCCTCTCTTGTCGTGCTAAAGCAGTCCATCGTCGCCAACGCGCCGCTCGTGGCGGGCATCGCCTCGTTGCTGGCGCTTGCGTTCGCCTTCTACCTTGTCCGCTACATCCTGCGCCAGGATGCCGGCAACGATCGCGTGCAGGAGCTCTCCCGCGACATCCAGGCCGGGGCGAAAACCTTTATGTCCC
>ERZ1034543.289-NODE-289-length-13124-cov-5.535389_pt1 | contig 13124 bp, 11 predicted proteins | sample MGYA00520654_ERZ1034543 | MGnify/ENA primary metagenome ERZ1034543 (study PRJEB33760, sample SAMEA4777712) | hypersaline lake metagenome | biome: hypersaline environment; feature: brines | place: Spain | collected 2012-08 | depth 0 m ... | reverse complement strand
TGTTCGTCGACGCGCTGCCCAAGACGCGCAACGCCAAGGTGATGCGCCGTGTCATCCGGGCGGCCTACCTCGGCGACGACCTCGGCGACACCTCCAGCCTGGAAGACCCACGCACGGTGGACGCCATCCGGGCGGCGCGGTAGGCCGATGCGGGGCTTATGGCGGGGCCTGCGGCGGGGTGCCCGGCTTACCCCATCCAGAAGGCGTTTTCGTAGTGGTTCACTTCCGGCTCCGCGCCGGTAAGCAGCACCGTCACTACGTCGAACCGGGCCGGGGCGCCCTCGAACTGGCGCTCGTGCAGATAGGCCTGAGCCACCTTGGCGAGCGCGGCCTGCTTTTCCTCCGTGATGGACGCCTCAGGCGGGCCAAACTGCGTGCCACTCCGAGTTTTGACCTCCACAAACACCAGTTCCCCACCCGCCTCCGGGTCGTAGCACACGAGGTCCACCTCGTTGCGCTCGAAGTGGTAGTTGCGCTCCAGCACGCGGTAGCCGGCGGCCTCCAGGTGGGTGGCCGCCACGTTTTCTCCGCGGTCGCCAATGTCGTTGGTGGTCGTCATCGGGCTCAAAGGGGACGTCGAAGGCGTTAGCGAGGGGACTCGGAGGAGGACGGCCCGGAAGAGGGCGGCCCCGACGAGGACGGCTCAGGCCCGCCAAGTCGCAGGGCCACCTCGAGCAGCCGCTCGATCTGGTCGATGTTTTTGTTGCGGACGAGGGGAAGCAGGGCTTCGGAGACGCCCTCTAGCAGTTCCATAAGGTGAGCGAGGCGGGCAAACCGTTGGTGCAGCGCCCGTTCGGCGGGCGGGCGCGCCTCGATCGACTCGTCCTCGTCGACCAGGACGGCGGCACAGTCCTCTACCTGCGAGCGGACCGGGTGCACCTCGCGGCGCTGCCGCTCCTCCACAATCCGGGCGGTGATCTGCCAGACATCCTTCTCCGCCTCGTAGTAATCCTTGCGCGAATCACTCCGCGTCGTTTTGAAGACTAGGTTCCAATCGACCAGGGAGCGAAGATTCATGTTCGCACTCCCGCGGCTTACGTCCAGCCGGTCCATGATCTGGTCGGTGTTGAGGGGGGCGTCCGAGCAGTAAAGCAGCGCGTGAATTTTGGCCATCGTGCGGTTGATGCCCCAGGTGGACGCCATCTCGCCCCAGAGCGCCACGAACCGGTTGATGGCTTTTCCGGCTCGCGGACTCGGCGCGGCATCCGCGGCTGGCGCGTTGGGAGCCGAGGCGGACGAGGACGAGGGGTCGGGAGACGTCATGGATGCTGCCGCGGCAGGGCCGCGGTTGGAGAGGACGGAGTTGCCGGGAGACACGCCTACTCCTAAATCCCTCCAAATTGTTTCTCTGCGGCGTGGCCTGACTATACATCACGGGCGCCAGTTTGTACACTTCAAGTTCTAGAAGTATTCTGTTGGGCCTGCCGCCTGTGCGGCGCCCCGATTTTCCGCACGATCTTTCTCGCCACGCCTCCTCCCTCGCATGCCCGTCCCCTCCCAGCCCTCTGCTCCCGTCATCACCATCACGACCGACTTTGGCACCGAGGACGGATACGTGCCGGCCATGAAGGGGACCGTGCTCGACATTTGTCCGGGGGCGCGTTTTGTGGACGTGACCCACGAGATCAGCCCACAGGACGTGATGGAGGCGGCGTTTGTCCTGCGCACGGCCTGCCCCTACTTCCCCGACGACGTGGTGCACCTGGTGGTGGTGGACCCGGGCGTGGGGACGGACCGGCGGGCCGTGGCGCTTCGGGCCAACGATCAGTGGTTTGTGGGCCCGGACAATGGGGTGTTCCCTCTTGTGCTGAACCAGGCCTCCCCCGATGCCGCGGTCGAGCTGGACGCCCCTGCGTTCTGGCGGAGCGACGTGCCCAGCACCACGTTCCACGGCCGCGACATCTTTGCCCCCGCGGCGGCCCACCTCGCCGCCGGACGATCGGTGGACGAGATTGGGACGCCGATCGACACGCTCAAACCGCTCCGCTGGGCCGGCCCCTCCACAGGGGCCGACACGGTGCAGGGCTGGGTAGTGCACGTAGACCACTTTGGCAACTGCATCACGAACATCCGCCGCTCTACCCTGGCCGATGCCGCCGGGCTGGATGATGCGCACCCGCCGCTCGATGCCTTTCCGCCGTTCAAGCTGTACGCGGGCAACACGGTCCTGCGAGAACTCCAGCCCACCTACGGGGCCGTGCCGGAGGAAGACCCGCTGCTGCTGCTTGGCAGCACCAACCACCTCGAAATCGCCGCCAACGGGGGGAACGCGGCCGAGCTCCTGGACATACGTAAGGGCGATTCTGTAAAGCTTGTTTTCGAGGAACCGTCGGAATAGCCGCCCGGCAGCGCGGTCCCTGCACGTATGTCTTCTTCCTCCTCCGCCGACGACGCGTCTCTTCTGAGCGCCCTCACGACGCTGTACCCCGCTGCCTGCCTGCTCGCAGGCCCGGACGCGGCCCCCGACCTGCTCCTGCGCGTGTATCAGCGCGCAGCCGAGCGTCCGCCGACCGAGCGTCCCGACAATGAAGAACAATGGCTGCTTCGCCTTCTCCGGGAAGCCTGCGCGACCAACGATGAGGCGGGCCCTCAGACGCCCGATGCCGGCGAACGCACCAACGAGACGTCCCCTTCGTCCGACGACACCGATCCGCTGCGACGGGACGTGGCGGAGACGATTCTGCAAGACGCCCTCCCCGTCGCCGTGGCCGCCTGCCCACTGGAGGCGCGCTCCTCTCTCGCCACCGCGGCCCTGGAGCCCGACGAAAACGCCCCCTCCGATCTGTCCCTCTCTGATCTGTCCCTGCCAGACGCGGACGCCCCCACTGCGCTCCGGCGTGCCCTCAACGACGTCCTCCCCCAGGCCCAGTACGCCCTGGTGGACGATGCTTTTTCCGACGCGGACCTCCGGGCGGCGACGCGGTCCTGGCTCACCGCACACTTTTCGCCCATGCCGCGGTCCCTCCGGCCGCGGGTGCAATCCACCCTCGCGGCGGCCCGGTCTCGTTCTCCGGCCACTTCGCCCTCGTCTTCGGGCTCGGCACAGGCCCCCGAGGACGCCGCCTCCGACGCCTCCCCATCGTGGCGGCCACGCACGCTGGTACTCACGCTGCTCGGGGCCCTCTTGCTCGCAGGCGGTGCGGGCGCGGCCTACGTGCTGCAGCCCGGAGCGTCCTCGTCGCCTCCGCCCGAGCGCCCGGACCTGATCTCGTTTTCTGCGGCACAGGCCCCGGGCCTCTCCGTCGCCAAGCCCACCTCCAGTGCCGGGGCAGCGGAGACGCACATCGCATCGACCTGGAACCGGCGCGTCCGCGTGCCCACCATCGCAGGGGCGGCCCTCCAGGGCGTGGGGCGCGTGGCGGCGGAGAACGGAGGCCCTGGCGTGCCGGTGCTGCTGTACAGCGACTCGACGACTGGCGCGCGCATCGCGGCGTTTGTTTACACCTACGCCCTCGTGGACGACCTGCAGGCGGCGGCGCCCCTCAACACGCAGGTGCGCAGCCAACTGGCCGAGCGCAACCGGCCTGTGGCCCAGACCCGCGACTCTGCCAGCGGACTTCTGTGGCGCAACCGGGACGACATCTTCGTGGCTGTGTCGCCGTCTCTCTCGGCCGACTCGCTCCGCCCTCGGCTTCGCCCTTAGCCCCCGGCGGCAGCCCCAGGGCAAGGCACACGCCTACGTCGTAGCGGCCGGCACCTGAACGCGAAAGGTCGACCCTTCGCCGACCGTCGAGGCAACAAGCTCCAGGCTGCCCCCGTGGTAGGTTTCGACCACGCGGCGGGCCAGGCTCAGGCCCAACCCCCATCCGCGCTGCTTGGTGCTGTATCCGGGACGAAAGATGTTCTTCCACTGCTGCCGCTCAATCCCGCGGCCGGTGTCCTGCACTTCAATGTAAATTTTGCCTGCCTCTTCCCACCCCGAGACCGTGATGGTGCCTTCGGCCTCCTCAATGGCGTCGAGGGCATTTTTAAGGAGGTTCTCCAACACCCACGCGAACAGCTCCTCGTTCGCCTCCGCCCAGAGGGCCTCCGGGAGACGCACCGTAAGATCGATCGACTGTCCCTGCCGGGGGATGCGGCGACGCACATACGCGGCGGTCTGCTCCACGATGGGCACCAGGTCGCAGCGCTCCAGCTTCGGCTGCGAGCCAATGTCCGAGAACCGGTCGGCCACGCGCTGGAGGCGCTCTACATCGTTTTCGATCTCGTCGAGCGCCTGCGCCTTCGTGTCGGTGTCCAGATCGGGCGAGCGCAGCATCTCGATCCATCCCAGCAGGCTGGAGAGCGGGGTGCCGAGTTGGTGGGCCGCCTCGCGGGCCATGCCCATCCATAGGCTGCTCTGCTCGCTGCGGCGAATGTACGAGAACCCAAAATACCCCACCATCACGAACAGCCCCACGAACACCAGCTGCACCCACGGGAAGACCCGGAGCTCGGTGATAAGGGCCGACTCGTCGTAGAACACGTACTGCCGGAGCTCCGCCGGGCCCGTGGCCTCGGGGCCCCCACCGGACAGGGCAATGCGGATGGGAATGGGCTCGAAGGCCGCTTTCATGTCCTTCAGCTTGCCGCGCAGCCGCGCCATGGCCTCGGCCGAGTCGTCCGCAGGCATTGCCCCTACGGTGTCGGGCACGCCCACGTTTTGCCAGGAGAGGGGACGGCGCCGCGTCGAGTCGGTGATGATGGCCGGCACCCCAAACTGGTTGGGCTCCAGGATTTCGTTGAGGATGAAGTTGAACTCGCGGGTGGGCGGCATGGTCTGCGCCCAGTCCACAGCTTCGCGCAGCTCTGCCATCTGGCGCTCGGAGAGCGTGTCGGCGGCCCGGGTGCGGTTGAGGGACTGCAACAGGGCATCGAGCCGACGAAACTCCGCCCGGTGCGGATTTGCGGACTGACGGGTCTGCACCACCTGTTCCAGCGCCTCCGCCCAAAGCTGAATCACGGCCTGCTCGCGCTGCTGCAGCCGGTCGACCAGCCGCTGGGTGTACCACAGAGACGCTACGGCAATGCCCACCGCGAAGACGATGAGCCCGAGCTTAAGTCGAATCGACCACCGGTAGGCGTCCATGGGACCGCGGCGATTGCTGCTCGTAAAGACGCCTGTTCCTGAACGGCTTCCAAACGGCGACGTCCCCTCCCCCTCTGTTCCGTTCCCTACGCCGCGGCCATGGGCTGCACGTCCGTGATGATTTGGTCGCGCCGCGGCCCGTTGGACACGAGCCCAATCTCAACGCCGAGATAGTCCGCAATGAACGCGAGATACTCGCGGGCCTCGACCGGGAGGTCTTCGATGTGCCGCACGCCGGTGATGTCCGCGTCCCATCCCGGCAGGGTTTCGTAGACCGGCTCCACGCGCTCCAGCGACTGCGGCTCACTCGGGAAGCGACGGGTGGTTTTGCCATCGTAGCGGTACTGCGTGCACACCTTGAGCGTGTCCATCCCCGAGAGGATGTCGAGCTTGGTGATGGCCAGTTCACTGAAGCCGTTGATCATGCTGGTGTAGCGGAGCGCCACGAGATCGAGCCATCCGCAGCGGCGCGGGCGGCCCGTGGTGGCGCCAAACTCGGCCCCCTTTTGCCGCAGCTGCTCGCCGGCCTCATTCTCGAGCTCCGTCGGGAAGGGCCCGTTGCCCACCCGCGTGCAGTAGGCCTTCGCGATGCCGAGGACCCGATCAATCTCCGTGGGCGACACGCCGAGTCCGGTGCAGCAGCCGCCCGCCGTGGGATGGCTGGAGGTCACGTACGGGTAGCTGCCAAAGTCCACGTCGAGCAGCGAGCCTTGCGCCCCTTCCGCCAGCACGCGCCCCCCATCGTCGAGGGCGCCGGCCAGGTACTTGGAGGTGTCGGTGACGTAGTCGTCGATTTTCTGGTCGAACGCCACGTACTCCTCCACGATGCGGTCCACGTCGAGGGCTTCCGCGTCGTAGATGTCTCGGAGAATGGCGTTTTTTTCTTCGATGGAGCGGCGGAGCTTGCGGCGCAGCGCATCCTCGTCGAGCAGGTCCACCACGCGAATGCCGGTGCGGGCAAACTTGTCGGTGTAGGCCGGCCCAATGCCGCGGCCCGTCGTGCCGATTTCGTCGTCGTCCGAGGCCGAGGCCCGCTCTTCTTCCTGTGCCGCCTCGATGGCCTTGTGGTACGGCATAATGAGGTGGGCGTTGTGGGAGATCTTCAGCCGCCCCTCCACATCGATGCCCAGCGACTCGATTTTTTCGATCTCGTCGAGCACGGCCTTGGGATCGAGCACCACCCCGTTCCCAATCACGCAGGTCACCCCTTCGTGGAAGATGCCGCTCGGCACGAGGTGGAGCACAAACTCATCGGTCCCCCCGTCTTCGTTTTCCCACACGATGGTGTGACCCGCATTGGCCCCGCCCTGGTAGCGGGCCACCACATCCACCTCGGGGCTTAGGAGATCCACGATTTTCCCCTTCCCCTCGTCCCCCCACTGGCTCCCAATCACAATCGATACCGGCATAGATACGTCTTAGCGATTCAGAGAAAAAAACGCGGATGTGGGCGCCCGGGTCGCCGCCACGCGCCCGGCAGGGTCGCATTGTGGGGCGGCCGGCGTCGCGCCGCTGCACTACGCAGTGCTCGTTTCGAGGCGGCGGTTTAGCTCCACGACGGTCGGCGACGCAACAAAGATCGACGAGTAGGTCCCGATAATGACGCCCACGATGAGCGCGAACGAGAACCCGCGAAGCACCTCTCCACCGAAGAGAAACAGGATGGACACCACGATGAACGTGGTTACCGAGGTGACGACAGTGCGGCTCAGGGTCGCGTTGATGGAGCGATTCACGATTTCGTCGAACGGCTCCGTCTTGAACAGATTCACGTACTCGCGCACGCGATCAAACACCACCACCGTGTCGTTGAGCGAGTAGCCCACGATGGTCAGAAAGGCCGCGATGATCGACTGGTCGATCTGGAGCGAAAAGGGGACAATGCCGGCCAGAATGGAGAAGAGGCCCAGTGTGATCGTGACGTCGTGCACCAGGGCGGCCACCGCCCCGAGGCTATACCGCCACTCGAACCGGACCATGATGTAGAGAAAAATAACCAACAGGGCCCCTAGGACCGCGTAAATGGCGCCGCGCTTGAGGTCTTCGGCGAAGCGAGGCCCCACCACATTCGTCTTTTCGATGCGCACGTCCTGCCCCGGAAACGCCGACTGCAGGGCCCCGAGGACTCGGTTTTCGACCGTCGTGATGTCGTCCGAGGACGAGACGCGGATCAAGTGCCCTGTTTCCCCAAACCGCTTCACTTCCGGCTCGTCCGCCAGCGGGCCTACGAGGGACGAGCGCACCTCCGCGGTGGCAATGTCGGTGGTGTTGCCCACGACGAACTCCATGCCGCCTCGGAAGTCGATCCCCAGGGCCAGGCCCTTCCACAGCAGCGAGATGATACTGAGGGTGAGCAGCGTCCCCGAAATGGCGTATCCGATTCGCCGATTGGGGATGAGGCTGTAGTCGGCGTCTTCAAAAAGGCGCATGATGATCCGTCCGTGGTTGAATGTCCCGTTGCGAAGGTGCCGTTGCGAAGGTGCCGTTGCGAAGGTGCCGTTGCGAAGGTGCCGGGGTGGGCGTGTTGTGGGCCGGCGACAGCTATCCGTAGCTCACCTGCATCCGCCGCTCTTCCACCATGTAGTCGAAGATGATGCGGGTTACGATGATTGCCGTGAAGAGGGACGACAGAATCCCAGCCATCAGCGTCACGGCAAAGCCTTTAATGGGCCCAACCCCGAAGGAGTAGAGAATGACTCCCACGAAGAACGTCGTGATGTTGGCGTCGAGAATGGCACTCAGGGACTCTTCGTAGCCGGCGTTTACGGCGGCCCGCAGCGTTTTGCCGGTGGCCTGCTCTTCCCGCACCCGGTCGAAGATGAGCACATTGGCGTCCACCGCCATACCGATGGTGAGCACAATTCCGGCGATGCCCGGCAGGGTAAGCGTGGCCCCAAACCCGGCCAGGATGCCAAGAATCAGGATCACGTTCAGGAGCAGGGCCACGTTGGCCACGACGCCGGCCGTGCGGTAGTACATAATCATGAACAGCACCACCAGCAGAAAGCCCGACACGACGGAGATAAAGCCGGCTCGCGTGGATTCTTCCCCGAGGCTCGGACCCACCGTGCGCTCCGAAATAATGTTCAGGTCCGTTTGAAGCCGCCCGGACTGCAGGACCGTCACGATGTCCGACGCCTCCGTCCGCGAGTCGAGCCCGGTAATTTCGGTGCGCCCGCCCGAGATGCGCGTCTGGATAGTCGCATTCGAGTAGACCCGTCCGTCGAGGACAATGGAGACCTGATTGCCCACGTTGGCGGCGGTGACGCGATCCCAAACCCGCGCCCCATCGGAGTTCATGGTGATCGACACCTTCGGCTCGTTCGTCTGGCGGTCGAACTGCACCGAGGCCTGCGTGACCACATTTCCGGCGAGCTCGGCCTCCTCCTGAACGGCCAGTAGGTGGAACGCCTCACGCCCATCCTGCGTGGTCAGCCGCGGATTGGCCGTCCACATAAGCTCAATGCCGGGCGGAAGCATTCGATTCACCTCCGGCCGGGAAAGCAGGTCGTTGACCTGCGCTGTGTCCGCGGCGAAGACGCGCCCGAAGATGGGCTGGTCTTGCGCGGGCATCGGCTGCATCACGGCCAGGAGGTCGTTCTGAGGGCCGGCCTGGTCCGCGCCCGGCTCCGAGAGAGACGTGCCCTCCTGCGGCGCCTCCTGCCCCGAGCCGGCGATCTCTGTTCCCGTAGACGTCTCGGTTGTGTCGCCGGGCGCCGGGGCCGCAGCCGTGTCGGCCGCGTTCGCCTCCGCAATCCGGGCGGAGTCCTCGGCGGTCGGCTCGTAGTACTCGATGATGCGCTGGACCGACTCGCTGAGCTGCTGGGGGTTGGCCATGAGGTGGAAGCTGAGCTGCGAGGCGCTTTCCAGCAGGTCGCGCACGCGCTCACGGTTGCTCACTCCGGGCAGCTCCACCACAATGCGCTCGTCGCCCTGGCGCTGGATGGACGGCTCGGTCACCCCGTACTGGTTTACCCGGTTGCGCACCACCTGGATGCCGTTCTGCACGGCGCTATCGGCCTGCTTGCCCAGATACTCCGCCACGTCCCCGTTGGAGGAGCGGCGCGTAATGCCTTCGGTTTCGTTGCGGAAGTAGCGCGAGAGGCGGCCGTCGGGGTTCTCGGCCTCAAACTCCTCCACGAACGCGTCCACGACCGAGATGTCCTCGTTTTCGGCCCGGCGGTCGGCGGCGCGGAGGGCTTGGCGAAAGGCCTCGTCCTTGTTGACGGCAAGCTGGTCGAGCAGGTTGGCCACCTCTACCTCCAGGGTCACGTGCATGCCGCCCTGCAGGTCGAGGCCCAGATTGAGGGAGTTCTGGTCCACCTGCTGGAGCCACTGGCGATTCTCCTCCTGGTACTCGGCCCGCTCGGCCGGCGCCATGTTGTTCATCTTGTAGCTCACGTACAGGTTCTGAACCGACGGAAAGAGGTAGAACCCGCACAGGCCGACGAAGAAAATCGTGAGTCCGATCTTAAAACCGTTCCCCTGCATGGAATGTGCTCGCTCAGTTGGCAAAGTGAAACCGTGTGTAGAAACGCTGTGGGCCCGCCGCTGCGCGGGGCGCTGTGCCACGAGGGTGGTACGACATCGCGGCGAGGGACTTCGCGCACGGACGTGTCGGGTCCGACGGGGCGGCCGGGCACGAGAAGGACAAAACTAGGGCCCAAGCGGACGAGACGCAACGAGCACACGGGCGAGCCACCGGGCCTGGAGGGGCGGCGTGGCCGCTTGCTCCCCGGGCGGATCCTCAAGCACGCGGGAGGAGGGACGAATGTACTGCGCACCCGCGCGCTGCTTCTGCCGTGCCTGCCGCCCCCGCGCCACAGCCCAGTGCGAGACCTGCTGCACAAGAGCCAGGAGGCTCCGCAATGGGAGCGCAGCCAGCTCTCGGCAAGACCGGACCAGCGAGGAAAGACTCATGACGGAGGTTCGTCGTCCATCGGCGCGTCGACGATCATCGAAAATAACACTGTCGGTGAAATTGTTTCTTCCTTGTTTTCTGGCCCCGGCCCACGGTGCCAAATTGTTGGGGGATTCACCCGGGGCGTTCGGGACGGGCCGCTCTCCTCCGCGCCGACTCGCGTTGCACCGGGCCCACGCTGTGCGCCAGGCCTGCATCATTCGCGCCTCGATCCCGTTCCCTCCTTGGGTCTGCCTTGTTTTATCCGCCGCACCTGTATGCCTCCCACCGCACCGCCCCCCTCTGGCCGTGGCTCCGTTGCAGCCCCCGACGGGCTCCGGCTCTACACCCAACGCTGGACGCCGGTCCAGGATGCAACGGCGACCGTACTTCTCGTTCACGGCTACGCCGAACACTGCGGCCGCTACGACCATGTGGCCGAGGCGTTTGTAAAACGAGGGGCCGCCGTGTACGCCTACGACCAGCGCGGGCACGGGCGGTCGGAGGGACGCCGTGCATACGTGGATCGGTTCGAGCAGTACCTGACCGATCTCCGAAGCGTCCGGGCGCACGTGGCCGCCCGGACGCCAAGACGCCCCCTGTTCCTCTTCGGGCACAGCATGGGCGGCCTCGCCGGGCTGCTACACGCCCTGGAGCACCCCGACGGCCTCCGTGGGCTTCTGTTGAGTGCCCCCGCCCTTGAGGTGAACCCCGACCTCGGAACTTGGCTGCGGCCGGTGGCACAGGTCGTAGGGCGCTTTTTTCCCACCGCGCCCACCGTTCGTGGGCCCGACGGCGCCATCTCGCGCGACCCTACGGTGGTGGAGGCCGCCGACGCGGACCCCCTCAATTATCACGGGCGCACCCTTGCGCGCACCGGTGCCGAGCTCCTGCGAGCCGGCCGGGCCGCACGAGAACGGCTGCACGAGCTCGACACGCCCTTCCTCGTGATCCACGGCACGGCCGACCCGCTGGCGACCCCGGCCTGGAGCAAACGGCTCTACGAACGAGCCGCCGCGCCCGACAAGACGCTCCGCCTCTACGACGGCCTCTACCACGAAACGTTCAACGAGCCCGAACGGGCCCCCGTGCTTCGCGACCTCGGCGCGTGGCTGGGGGCACGCCTGCCGTAATCCCTCAGGCAGCCGCCCCCTGCGTCCCTCCCTCCTGCCCGTCGCTCGCGCACTCGTCGCCCTCGCGCACCTCCCTCTGCCGTGCGCGCTGGTACGCCCTTGGCGTGTTGCCCGCGTGCTGCCTGAACGTCTTGATGAAGTGGCTCACGCTGCGGAACCCAATCTCGTAGCTCACCTCGGTGACCGACCGGTCCGGGTCGCGAAGCAACTGCTCGGCCCGGCGCATGCGGGCGAGCGTAACGTACTCGTGGGGCGTCTGTCCGAAGTTAGCACGGAAGGCCCGGTAAAACGTAGACTCGCTCATGCAGGCCGCCTCGGCCAGTTCGGCGACTGGAATGTGGCGGTCGAGATGCCGGTGCACGTGCGCCACCGCCGCGGCAAGCCCGCCGGCTGCCGCACGGGACGTCGCCGGGGCTCGGAGGAGCGGCCGTGCCCGCGTCCGAAGAAGGCGCACGACCAGGGCCGTCGCGTGCAGATCCACCAGCACGTCGCGGTGAGGCGGCGCCTCGTCCAAAAGCGTGGCGATCGTCTCAAGCTCTCCCTGAATGGCCGGCGGGGTGCCGAAGTGCACAGTCCGCTCGGCCGCGCTTTCTGACTCAGCGTCGGGCGGCAGCGACGGCGCAGAATCGAGGCGTGCCGCCACACGACGCACCGTGCGAGGAGGAAGGGCAACCGTGAGACACGTCGTGGGGGCACCCGAGCAGGCCTCGGGCAGGTCGACATGAACGCCCCGGCCTCGCGGCAGCACCAGCGAATCGCCCGACGCCACGGCAAAGGCGTCTCCGGTCGGGGGATGGGCCACCACACGACCCGCAAGCACGCCGCAGTACAAGAGATGCGGCGCGGGCAGGCTCAGGCCCTTCAGCGACCGGTATGCCGCGTAGAACGCGCACTGGAGGTCGGTCCCGCCCGCACACACCCGACGCTCCGCGAGCATTTGCGGCGGCCCTTCAGAACGAGACGCTGTACGATCGGGCATATCACACCGGGCAGCAGAACGCGAGCCCTCGAATCCGCACTGGGGAGCCGAGCGCAGGCACAGAGCTGTTTTGGATGGATTCCGGCACCGGTTGACAGGACACCGGGAGACGGGCACGGAAGCGCTTTCTTTTTTCACTTCCCTGCCATCGCCAAAGTTTCCACACATACGCCCCTCCACCCATGATCTACGACCGCCCATCGCTGCAGTCGACCTACGGCAACTACATCGGGGGCAAGTTCGTCGGCCCCGTGAACGAGGAGTACTTCAAGAATCCTTCCCCCATCGACGGCGAGAATTACTGCCGGGTGGCCCGCTCCTCTGAGCGGGACGTAGAGCGCGCCCTGGACGCCGCCCACGAAGCAAAAGACGAGTGGGGCCGAATGCCCCCCGCCGAGCGGGCCCAGATTCTCAACAAGATTGCGGACGTTACGGAAGAGAACCTGGAGTTTTTGGCCCGCGTCGACACGGTCGACAACGGGAAGCCGATCCGCGAAACGCTAACCGCCGATCTTCCGCTTGTCGTGGACCACTTCCGCTACTTTGCCGGGGTGATTCGTGCGGAGGAGGGGTCGGCCTCGGAACTGGACGCAGATACGGTGGCCCTGCACGTGCCGGAGCCCCTGGGGGTGGTCGGCCAGATCATCCCGTGGAATTTTCCGCTCCTGATGGCGGCCTGGAAGATTGCCCCGGCCCTGGCGGCGGGCAACTGCACGGTGGTGAAGCCGGCCGAGCAGACCCCGGTCTCCATCATGGAGTGGCTGCGCCTGATCGACGAGGCCGACGTGCTACCGGCCGGCGTGCTGAACGTGGTGCAGGGCTACGGGCCGGAAGTGGGCAAGCCCCTCGCGCAGTCGGACCGCATTGCGAAAGTCGCCTTTACGGGCGAAACCACGACCGGGCGCCTCGTGATGCAGTACGCCTCCGAAAACCTCACCCGCGTCACGATGGAATTGGGCGGAAAGAGTCCGAACGTGTTCTTTGAGAGCGTGCAAAACGACGACGGGTCGTTCTGGGACAAGGCGCTGGAGGGCGCGGCCATGT
>ERZ1034543.288-NODE-288-length-13137-cov-2.873414_pt1 | contig 13137 bp, 13 predicted proteins | sample MGYA00520654_ERZ1034543 | MGnify/ENA primary metagenome ERZ1034543 (study PRJEB33760, sample SAMEA4777712) | hypersaline lake metagenome | biome: hypersaline environment; feature: brines | place: Spain | collected 2012-08 | depth 0 m ... | reverse complement strand
AAACAACCTGTCGATGGGCCGAGCCATTGGCGGTGTCTGGCGTTTGAGGGACGACCGATGGAATCTTGATTAGACGTACGTCCGCCCCGATGACGGCCCGTGAGTTTTTACGCCGCTACTCGAACGAGAGCTACTCCGAAGACACCCGAATCGTCAATGGCCGTTTCTACCCGTCGACGCCGCTGGGCGTTGATCCGGGGGAAACCGTCGGGGTTGTGCTCATGAACCTGGGCGGCCCCGACTCGCCGGAGACGGTGGAGCCGTTCCTGTACAACCTGTTCATGGACCCGGCCATCATCGACATCCCGGTGGGCGGGGTTCTGCGGCACTGGCTGTGCAAGCTGATTGCCAGCCAGCGCGCCAAGTCGGTCGCCGAAGACTACCAGGAGATCACGGACGACGGTGGATCCCCGATCAACCCGCTGACGCGCGATCAGGCGGAGAAGCTGGAGGAGAACCTCAATGAGCGCTTCGGCGGGCACGCGGCCGGCGACGGCGCGCCGGGCGTCGACTTCAAGACCTACATCGCGATGCGGTACTGGAAACCGTTCAGCGAGGAGGCGGCCGCGCAGATGCAGGCGGACGGCGTCGACAAGGTGGTTCTGTTGCCGCTCTACCCGCAGTACTCGAAGACCACGACGGGGGCGTCGTTCTCCTACTGGAAGGAACTGGAGCACGCCGGCGAAATCCCGGCCTGGCCGACGACCTTCGTGTTCGAGTACGCCGCCTACCCGAAATACGTGCAGGCGCTGTCGGAGCGGATCGACGAGGGCCTGCAGCGCTTTCCGGAAGAGGTGCGCGACGACGTCCACTTCCTCTTTAGCGCGCATGGAACGCCGACGAAGGAGATGAAACAGCGGCGCGACCCGTACTGCTGCCTCGTCCACTCGACGGTGAAGCAGGTCATGGAGCACCGCGGGTTCGACCACAACTTCGACGTGGCGTTCCAGAGCAAGGTCGGCCCGGCGGAGTGGCTGACGCCCGCCACCGACGAGACGGTCGAAGAACTGGCCGAGAAAGACAAGGCCGTCTTCGTCATTCCGGTTGCCTTTGTAACCGACCACATCGAAACCAGCTACGAGCTGGCCATCGAGATCCCGGAGGAGCTGGAGGAGGAGGGGATCGAGCCGCCCGAGCACTACGAGGTGATGCCGGCCCTGAACAGCCATCCGAAGTTCATCGAAACGCTGGCCGACGTTGCCGCCGCCCAGCTTCAGCTTCCCGGGCAGGACACCGGCGCGCCCTGGAGTTCGCGGCCGTCCTACCAGACGAAGGACCGCCAGATTCGCTGCCACCAGTGCGAGCGCATTGCGGAGGCGACGTGCTGGACGTGCCCGAATGCACGGGGCGACGGAGCGCGCACCGACGATCTGCCTGAACCCGCCGAGGCGGATGCGCCGGCAGGGGATGCGCCGGCCGGAGACGGGGCGGCCCGGACGCCGGCGAGCGACGCGTAGGCAACCTCCCGCGACGGGCCGGTGCCGTGCGGTTGCTAGCCTGCTAACCCAACCTGCTAGCACAGCCTGCCAACACAGCCTGCCACATAGCCTGCTACACACAGGCGGCAGGCCGCCGCATGCACCGCCGACACGGCGCGGCGCACGGTTGGCCGGCCCGAACTGGACGACCCGAACCAGCCCGTTCAAACCGGGGCCGGCCCCGTCCGAACGCCCCGATCCGGTCTCTACGATCCCCGGCACGTACAACCTCCAGCACGTACAATCTCCAGCACTCAGAATCCCCGGTCTTCACAATCCGGCAGTCCCGATCCGGCAGGTCAACCATCCCCGGTGAGCACCGACGAGTCGTCCTCTTTCAACCGGCTGTACGCCGCCGCCCTGCTGGCGGCGGTCGTCGGGCTCTTCTTTCTCGCTGTGCGCGACGGGTGGATGGTCGTCTCTTCGGTGTCGCTCAGCGCCGGGGCCGCCCTGCTCGGGTGGGAGCGTGAGGATCCCGGCCGGCCCGGCCTCCGACCGATCGGCTACGCCCTGCTCGGGGTGGCCCTCGCTACCCTCATCATCGACACCCTCCACGACTACGTCCTTTGAGGCGCTCCCGGCGATGGCGTGGACGGCTGCATGGACGGCTTTCCCTTCCAGGCAGGCCCCGCTGTACGTCTGAGTCCCGGAATCCCACCCGAGGGCAGGCGCGCCCTCGTCCTCCGGTGCGGGGCAGGCCGGGTGTGGGACGAGGCATCAGAGGCATCACCGCTGCTCCGGCAAGACCTCCGCGACAGCCCGCCGAACCTCCGCCCCCGACGGCAGTCGCGCGAAGAGTGCGTCGCCGGACGCCGCATCGTCCGGCGGCGACACCACCGCCGTCAGCGACACCGCACAGTGATCGGCCGGAGGATGGCTTGCCGGCCCGCAGTGCACGCTCCGTCCGGTCGGCGTCATCCAGTCCGTCGTGTAGAGGACGTGGTCAATCTTCCGGGACGGCGCGTCCGCCGGATAGGTCCCCGGCACGCGTTCGCCGGGTGGAGGATCGGCCGGAAATCCGGGAGCCAATCCGTCGACCTGCACCCGATCCATCGTGGTGTCGTCTCGGAACCGGGCGCGCGCCTCCGAAGGAAGGGACGCCAGCGTCCCGGAAAAGACGCTGTTGAAATCGCCGAGCAGGACGAGAGGGGCGCCCGTCTTCAGGTACGCCTCGGTGAGGGCGCGAACCTGCCGGGCTTGCTGCTGCCGCGTTTCGCCGTCGAACGCCTCCAGGTGCACGTTGACAACGACGAGCGGCCGACCGCCCACCTCCAGCACGGCGACCTGCGCCAGACGGTCGAGGTAAAAGGCATCCGAGAAGAACGACCGCGGCGGGCGGACGAGGGCAATCCGGTGGTGCGCAGCAACGGAAAACCGAGACAGAACGGCCTGTCCGGAGTGGATTCGCCCGAAGTGAACGGCCGGGGGCCAGTTGGGAAACGGGACGTAGCGCTCGTCCCAGTTCGTGGCCTGGGCCGCCGTGGGGTAGCCGAGACGCACGGCCAGGGTATCGAGCTGGTGGACGTTGTCGGACCGGGAGGCCCCGTAGTCAATCTCCTGGAACCCGATCACGTCGGGATCGATGGTCCGAAGCAGAGACGCGGCCCGGTCCATGTTTTCTCGGAAGAGGGAGGCGGGAGGATTAACGGGGCGGTTGTTCGTCATCCCGGACAGGTAGCCGATGTTGTACGTCGTCACCGTCAGCGTCTCTGCGGAGGCAGCCGGGCGGACCGAATAGGTTTTCACCTGCTGCTCTGCCTCCGCCGGGATGCGCCCGCTGCTCGCCCACAGAAAAAAGAGGACAAACGCCGCGACGAGCGTGAAGAGGAGGGCACCGAGAAGTACGAAAATCCGTCGCATCAGCTGGAGGATGGAGAAGGGAACGGGTCGATCGTGGAACGGAGGGGCCGAACGTTCGGCCCGGAAGTAAGGTAGGAGGTCTGGGATCCGGTTGCCAATCCGTTGCGCCCGCCGTCCACCCTGCACGTTTGACCCACATCGACCCGATGACTCCGTCTCTCCCGTGGTGCACGCGGCGCCCCGAGCGGTTTCTGCGAAGGGCTGCCCTCCTCGTCGTCCTGAGCCTCGGCCTGGCCGGTCCTGCGATCACCGCTGCCCAGCCGCACGGGGCCGGATCGGCTTCGGCGGATGCCCGGATTCAAGCGCTGGAGCCGTTTACTGGGCACTGGAAGGGAGCGTTCGTCGTGTACGCCGCCGACGGCACCCAGATCGACTCGCTGGTCACCGAGCACCGATACCGGTGGGAGGGAGACGTTCAGATCGGCCGTCACATCGACCGCTACCCGGCCACCGGGCGCGTTGACACCTCCTACGCCCGCAACTACGTCGACGACGGGCAGCTGATCTGCGAGGTTGTAAAGGAGGACGGGACGCAGACGGTCCACATCGGCCGCGTGCAGAAGGGGGCAATCGTTTGGCACCGGCAGACGGAAGAAGGCATTGTTGAGTCGTATCGAGAGCGCGTGGTCGAAACGCCTGCTGGTCGAGAGTACCGAATCGATGGGTTTGGCGCGTATCCGGACGGGCAGGGCGGCCTCACCCACGTTCTCTTCACCGGCCGCTACCGGGAGGTTCGATGAACCGGAGGGGAGGCGTACAGGTCAGGAGTCGCAGGTTACGGGTCACAGGGCAGGCGTCACGTTCATCTCTCGGGGGCATCTCTCGGGGGCAGGTCCCCGGCGATTCGCTTCCACTGTCCTCTCACCACGACATTTCGAAGGGGCGCTCGTAGTCGCGGGGGGTAGGCAGGACCGCGACGCGGACCCGCCGGTTCCGTTCTCGCCCGGATGGCGTTTCGTTGCTGGCAACGGGGTCGGTGGCGCCGTACCCGACGGCGACGAACTGGGCGGGGTCGAGGTCGGTCAAGGCCTGGAGCCGGCGCAGGACGGCGGCGGCCCGAGCGCAGGACAGCTCCCGGTTGGAGGCGAACCGCTCCCGCAGGGAGGTCCCGAGCGGTGCGGTGTCGGCGTGGCACTCGATGCGGAACGTCCGATCGGGATAGACGCGGCGCAGCTGCTCGGCGACGGATGTCAGGCGATCAACGCCGGCTTCGGAGAGAGCGGCGGTTGCGGGTTCGAAGAGAGCGTCGGCGCGAAGCACGGTTACCGTCGTGCCTCCGTCGCGCAGGGTGGCGAGCTCGTACGACATGCGGGTGAGTTGATCGCGGAGGGCGCGCATCTCCCGGTGGTAGGCTCCGGAGTCGAGATCCCGGTAGAACTGCACCGAGTCCCGGAGGGCGGCGTTTCGGTCCTCCAGGGTGGCGATGCGAGCGCGCAGAGAGTCGGCCGGGGAGGCGAACGACCCCCCGGTGCGGGGGGGCTGCCCGGAGATGCAGCCGGAAACGAGGAGGGCGACCGACAGGCAGACGGCGAGGCGCATGGAAGGGCGAGGAGGCACGGCGAAGACAGAGCAGTCGGCGATCCGAGGTGGGGTCCGCGGGGAGGCCGGCGGAACCCTGTAGAAATCCAGCGAGCCTCCAAGATAGGCGATGCGTCTGAAAAAATCCGACGGCGGGGGCGCCGGAGGCCGGTCCGTTGAGGAACCGGGAACCGCGTGGGGGATGGTTGGGGGCGGTCCACGAGAGGCAGATCGCACAGGGCGATCACGAGAGCCGGTTCACGCGGGGTGGTCCACGGAGGCAGCGGTTAGGAGGGAGGGGTCGTTTCCGGGCGGGGGGTGTCGGTGCGCTGCGACCACCAGATCAAGCCGCCCACCCCGGCCAGGCCCACCAGGATCAGGAGTACGACCGATCCCACCGGCTCGCCGGGGGCGGGGAGGCGGAGAACGCGCTCTGCTGCCCCCCAGGGCCACAGGGCGCGCAGCGCCCCGGCGATGAGGCCGATGAGGGCGGCCATCGTCGCGTCGTGGCGGTGCGCCAGCAACCAGTCCAGCAGCTTGGCAAACGCCCCCAGGCCCGCCGCCGCCCCGAGGCAGAACGTCAAGACGTAGGGCAGGTCGAGCGTGGTGAGCGCGGTGAGGGTGGGTTCATAGACCCCGAGGGCTTTCAAGAGGAAGGCGCCGCTAATTCCGGGGAGAATCATCGCGCAGATGGAGACGGAGGCGGAGGCGAACACCCGCAGCAGGCCGGGCGCGGTGCGGTCAAACACCGGGAGGCCGACGAGGGCGAAGGCGGCAGCGGCGAAGACGACGACGAGGACGCCGTGCACGGGCGTGAAAGTGTCGATGCGCCGAGCGGGAACAATCAAAGAGGCCGCTACAAGCCCCAGGAAGAGACCGTTCATGTGCTGAGGATAGGCCGACAGAAGCGGCGGTATGACCTCCGCTCCCACACGAACGGCCAGAAGAATCCCGGCTGCAAGAGGAAGAAGAAGGCCCCAGGGCACTTCTCGGGCGTACTCCCAGGCTTCGTCGAACTGAAATCGCGCCAGAGCAAGCCCGAGGGAAACCGCCGTGCTGATTGCCGCCACGAGGCGTTCGTAGACGCCGACGATGAGGGCCATCGTCCCGCCGCTTACGCCCGGAATAATATCGGCCCCGCCCATCAGCAGTCCGTACATCGCGTAGCGAAGAAGGGATCGGGGCGACTTCATGGAGGGAGGCAAACGTTGAGAAGGGAAAGAGAGGAGGAGAAGACGGGACCGGCGCGGGGCGGGGGTGCCCTCCTGCCTGCGGCTCTCTCTGCGTCCCTGTCTGCGGTGCCGGATGAAAGCCGACGACCGCTGGGGTCCGACGACCGCAGGTGCTCCGGCGGAAGGGGCCCGGCGGGTTGCGGCGGGGCGTGCCCAGACGTCAAAAAGAAAAAGGGATCGATGCACGAGCACCGACCCCTCCAGAGGACGTAGCGGGACCCGACTACGCGCTGCGGTCCAGTCCCAGGATCTGCCGGACCTTGTCGTTGCGGTAGAGGCCCGGGTAGGCGGTGCGAAATTCGTCCTTCTTGTTGGGGTCGAGCTGAAAGGCCGTTTTCAGCGACCGGAGGCTTTCGTCGGCGCGGCCGAGGGCGAGCAGGGCCTTGGCCTGACGGAAGTAGGTGCCGGCACTGTTCGGCGCGATGTTGATCGCTTCCCGGTAGGCATCGAGGGCATCCTCGGGCCGATTCATGTCCACCAGCACCTCGGCGTAGCCGACCCAGGCCTGCTCGTTGTTTTCGTCGAGGCGAACGGCTTCCTGGTAGGCATGACGGGCGTCGTCGAGGCGGCCGGCTTTGTAGGCGCAGTCCGCCTTTCCCTTCCAGAATTTCGGGACGGAGGAATCGAGTGTGAGGGCGTGGTTGAAGCACTCCAGCGCGCGCTCCGGACGGTCCTGCGCGTGGAGGCAACACCCGAGGCCGTACCAGGCCTCCGGGTACGAGGGCTCCTCGTCCAGCGCGTTCTCGTAATGCGCTTCCGCCTCGTCGAACGCCTCCAGTTCCTCGTACGCGAGCGCGATGTTGAAGTAGGTGGCTGCGTCCGGCCCCTCCAGCTCCAGGACCTGTTCGTAGCTCTCGATCGCTTCGTGGAGATCGCCTGCGTTGGCAAGAGCGTTGCCCCGATTGTAGTAGGCCGACGCAAAGTCGTCCTGAATGGCAATCGCCATTTCGTAGCTCGACACGGCGTCGTCGAACTGATGCATGCGGTTCAAGACGATGCCGCGGTTGTACCAGGCGTCCTGCGAGTAGGGATCGACGTCGATGTGGTGGTCGTATGCGTCGACGCTTTGGGCGTCGTTCCCCAGGCGGTCGTGGCAGTAGCCGAGTTCGTACCAGACTTCCGGATGCTCCGGCCGGAGGTCGGCACAGCGCTCAAACGCCTGCACGGCCTCTTCCAGGCGATCGGCGCGCTCCAGCGTGATTCGTTCATCGGATTCACCGACAGGGCTTCGTCGTAGGCCTCCAGCGCATCATCGACGCGCCCAAGACTGTCGAGGGTGATTCCGAGGTTGATCAGGGTTTCGGTGTCTACCGGGTTGAGGTCGAGCGCCTTCTCGTACGCCTCCAGCGCATCGCGATGACGCCCCAGGTTGTTCAGGAGGATCCCGCGCCGCATCCAGGCATCCGACATGTACGGATGCAGGTCGATGAGGTGGTCAATCACCTCCAGGGCCCGGTCCAGATCTCCGTTCTCAAAGTAGTAGGTGGCAATGTCCTCAAGATCGCTGGAGTCGAAGTACGAGGACGGATCGTCTTCGTACGTGGCGACGAGTTCTCTGAGATGCTCCTCGTAAGCCGAGTCCTCAAAGTCGTCGAAGCCGAAGTCGAACATGCTCATGTCGCGCCGGTCGGTGATGGTTGTGTGCGCTGGTTCCTGCACGACTGGTGCGCGAGGCGCAGCGGGGCAGGTACGCGGTAGCGAGCCCGTGCGATCTCAGGCCGTCCGGTGGGGCGACCACCGGACACGTGCTGACCCGGAGCCTGTCGATCGCTATAACTAAAGTCGCTCCCGAATGACTTGCAAGAATAGCGCCGGAACCGGCCGGTTCTTTTTCTAGAAAGGTACGGGACGCTTTCGGCGCATCCGGGGGAGATCTCTGGCGTGACGCTCCTCTCCCTCGGCGAACCCGTGCGTCTCCACCGCCGGGGCGGGCCTGTTCGCCGGCGCCAAACGCAGGATCGCAGACCGCCTGCTGCCGCCTCTCCCAGTGATCGCTGCCCGGCTGATGGCGCCGCGTGACGATGACACCCCTGACAGCGCCCGCTGGTCGGGGTCTCGTCGGACGCCGGCGGCGATCCAGGAAGGTTCTCCCGAACCCGCCGCTAAAACGATTGTAGGACGCCCGGACCGGGGGAAGGTTCGTTCAGTACGGGAGCAGTGCGAGGGTCGTACGGAGGCTCACCGGCATCGTCACATTCAAACCCAGGAAACGCCCGATTGTCTTTGATATTTCCGACATTTTTGAGGCTCCCCGGGCGACGCCCCCTTGCCGACAGCCGCCGGCACGTGGGTGTGCGGCTCGGCACCGCGTCGGACATTTCATCGCGATCATTCGCGGACGAACGAGAATCCGCCGGCGTTCTTCTCGACCTACGTTGTCATCTCCCCGTGTGCCCCCCAAGCTGCGTCCACGACCTGGCTCCCCCTCCCCCAACCCGGTCTGACCGGCCCGACCGACCTCCAGCCGACGGGCACGGATCCCCTCCGCGGCGTACGCTGCAACCAGGCACTTAATCGCAAGCCAACCGCTCCGCGGATTTCCATCGTTTCGACTCTCTGCACGAACCCATCGTTTTTGTGCTTCTTCTTTCCTTCGAGGGCATTGACGGCAGTGGCAAAAGTACCCAGGCTCGCCTTTTGGAACGATACCTCCGCGACCGGGGCCGCGATCCGCTTCTCGTCCGCGAGCCCGGCGGGACCGAGCTGTCGGAGCGGGTCCGAACGCTTCTGCTTCAGGAGGATCTGGCCATCGACCCGCTTGCCGAGATGCTTCTGTTCTCGGCTGCCCGTGCACAACTCGTTGCCGACCGCGTCCGGCCCGCTCTGCAGGCCGGCCGCATCGTTCTGTGCGACCGCTTCTACGATTCGACCACCGCCTACCAGGGAGGCGGCCGCCAGCTGGCGGATCCGGACTGGCTGAATGGCCTGCACCGACGGGTGACGCAAGGCATCGTACCGGATCGGACCTACTTGATCGAGCTGCCCCCGAGTGAAGCCCAGACGCGACGGACAACCGGCCGTACGGACCCCTCCTCCGCGCACCGCGCCGGTGCGACTTCTTCCGGTGCGACTTCTTCCGGTGCAGACCCGTCCGGTGCAGACCCCTCCGGCTCCTCTTCCGGAGATGCTTCTGGGGCGGGGCCATCGCCGGCAGACGACCGTATGGAAACGGAAGACCATCGCTTTTACCGCCGCGTTGCCGACGCGTACGCTCGTCTGGCAGATGCCGAACCGGAGCGCTTCCTCCGTCTGGATGGGCGCAACACCGTCGATCATCTCCACAAAACGATCCGGGCCGACGTCCGGTCGCTGCTCAAGGAGAAGACAGACCGGTAGAAAGCAGACCGGGAGAAGGCAGACCGGTAGAAGGCAGACCGGTAGAAGGCAGACTGGTAGAAGGCAGATCGGGGGGCAGGGTGGAACCCCGGTTTGGACGAGCGGTTGAGCACAGGCAACCGTCTGGGCATCCGCGCAGCGACGACCGGAGGACGACGGCCGAGCGGACGACGGGGCACCTCCCCTCCGTCTGCACGATCCATCCGTCGATTCCCGCCGCGACACTGCTTCGCCGAGTCCTGGACGATCCGCCTCTGTCGAATCACACGCCGGTCGGCCCGCATGTCGACGCTTCCCCAGCAAAAAATCGACGAAGTCCGCTCGATCTTCCAGGCGTTTCTGAAGAAGCGAAACAAGCGCCAGACCCCGGAGCGCTTCGCGGTCTTGGAAGAGATCTACAAGACCGACGACCACCTCGATGCCGACGAACTCTACATCCGGCTGAAGCAGGATGGCACGCGCGTCAGCCGAGCCACCGTCTATAACACGCTCGAGCTGCTCATGGAATGCGAACTGGTTGTGCGCCACCAGTTCGGAAAGAACCAGGCCAAGTACGAGCGCGCTTACAGCTACTGGCAGCACGACCACCTCATCTGCATGGATTGCAACGAGCTGTTCGAGTTCTGCGATCCCCGCCTGCAGAGCATCCAGGAGATGGTGGCCGAAATCTACGAGTTCGATATCAAGCATCACTCGCTGAACATGTACGGCCACTGCGTGCGCGACAATTGCCCCAACCGGCCGGATGACGCTGAAGCGGAAGAGGCGCAGGAGCCGGCTGCCTAATCGGACGACCCGATCCCGAAGCGCTTCGAAATGAATGGAAGAGATCGCCCGCCTGGGTGCGGCCGCCGCCGGTACGGGTTCGGGTCCGCGGAACGTCGGACCACCGGAATCTTGGCCGCCGGAATGGGAGACGAGGAGGCCCGAACGGCCCCGGGTTGGGGTTGGCCACGGAGGCGAGAGTTGAAGGCAATACGATCGACCACGGGGTTGACGATCTGGGCGGCGGCCTGCACCTTGAGGATGATCTCGTGAGACGAGCGCGGGCAGAGAGGCGCGTTCGCTCTGCGTCGTTTTATCGGCCTGCGTTTTATCGGCCTGCGTCCTCTTCTCCGCGGTCCTTCCTTTCGACTTCTCCACCCCCATCTCATCCCCACCATGGGCCGCACCCTGATCATGTCGCCGGAGCGCGTCCGGCGCACGCTTCGGAGACTCGCGTACGAGATCTTGGAGCACAACCGTGGGGCGGAGACGCTGGAAGTGTTCGGTATTTTGGAAAGCGGTGCTCCACTCGCCCGCACGGTTGCAGAAGAAATCAATGGCATTGAAGGGAGCACGCTCTCGGCGGAGGAACTGGACGTGACCCCGTTCCGCGACGATCGTCCCGACCTGGAAACGCCGGCGAACGCCCCGGCAGATCCGGATGTCACCGACCGCGACGTCATCCTGGTCGACGACGTTCTCTTCACCGGCCGCACGGCCCGCGCTGCTCTCGACGCCGTTCTCCAGTACGGGCGTCCCCGATCGATCCAGCTCGTCGTACTCATCGACCGCGGCCATCGAGAGTACCCGATTCAGCCTGATTCCACCGGGCGCCTCCTGCAAACGAAGCATCAAGAGCAAGTGGTCGTCGCCACCGATGAAGACTTCGCTGTGTACGTCGAGGAGGGGGAGGCATCCGGCGGAGCGACGAGACTCCCGTAAAGAACCGGTCCGTCAGAACCCGATCCGCTCCGCGGACGACCGGGCCGTGTCTGGCGCCGTCGCCGACGTATCCGGCCCGACCGGTGGCCGGCGCAGAGAATCCGGCAGCTCCGACCGCCGGTCGCGGGCAGTGCTCGAATCGGTCGTCGTATACAGGCGCACCTCCTTGCCAGCCTGAAGGCGCGATCCCGGCGTTGCGCTCTGCTCGCGGACGAAAGAGCGGGCGACGCCGGACGTATCAGGAGAAGCGGAGGAAGCGGAGGAAGCCTCTTGCGAGCGCGGTCCGGCCTCGGGTCGAATCACGACCGCCCGCAGCTTTTGCCGAAGCAGGGTCTGCCGGGCCCGCTGCACCGTGAGGCCGACGACGGCCGGGACGCGAACCTGCGCCTCGCCCAGGCCGGTGCTGTACCAGAGATCGACGGAGCTTCCTTGATCGAGAGAATCGCCGGGCTCGGGGCGCTGCCGCGTCACCGTTTGCGGGTAGGGGGACGGAATGGAGTCCGCCTGTACGGATCCGACCTCCAGCCCGATTGCTGCGATCCGGTTTCGCGCTTCTCGAAGCGATGTCCCCGTTACGTCGGGGATGCGGACGGACGGGACGTTTCCGGAGTTGATCGTCAGATAGATCCGGCGTCCGGGTTTAACACCGGCTTGTGGGGGCGGACTCTGATCGACGACCTGCCGGCGCGGTACGTTAGGATTGAAGCGGCCGGCCTGGGTCTGCACGCGAAGGTCCTTGTCGGCGAGCCGGTCGCGTGCCTCTTCGACGGGCGTTCCCTCCACGTCGGGCACGGTAACGGACACGCCATGTCGCGTGTAGGACGGCATCAGAAACGAATCAACGGTCACGTACACGACGGCCCCGACAACAAGAAGGAGGGACAGCCCGCCCCAGAAGTACCGGTTGCGTGCGAGGCGGTCGAGCCAGTCCAGGAAAACCGAAATCCACGCGGGACGGTGCATAGGCGGGAGGAAAAAGGCGGGGGAAGAGCAACAGGGGCGAGAAGCAGGTTGTCATGGGCATCGTCCGTCTCAACATTTCGCCGGACGGTGCGGTTTCCCTCTGGCGGATGCTGCAGGGCGTATCGGCCGGGGCGTTTCCGCGTCCGTGGGATCGCGAGCCGGTGCGTTGCTGGGAGCGTCCACACGCCTTTCAACGTACGTCCTGCCCACCATCCATCACGCTTGTATCACGCGCAGGGTGCGTTCTGGACCCAGTAGGTGATGCGGATCGCGGTCTCCGTCTCTTCTTAACATTGGGTGTTGGAACGGTCTCGCATGCTTCCGGTCACATTGGTTGGCTTTGAGACGAGGGTCCGGCTCAGACAGCCTGTTGCTACCTCGCACAGGCGCCCAAGAGTCCACGACCTCTTAACACACACGTTCGGAACGGTCTGATGCCGTTCATGTCTAACGAAGCCCTTGTCGGAGAAGAAAGCCCGGAAGCGGGGTTCTTCCCGACGAGACGTGCGGGGAACCGCATTTTGTTCTTCAAACATACAGAGGCGCTGAAAGATAGCGGCGACGTGCTTCAGGCTTTTACGAGCCTTCACAAAGCAGCACGGAACCGTTCCTCAGGTGCTTTGTCCAATAGTTTTGCGATGCAGACATCCAGAGGCATCGACCTCTTGAATCTGCACCGCACTGGACTTCAAAGACGCTTCGCACAGTCGCGTGAAACCACACGGCGAAGCGAGGGTCTAACCAAGTCCGCAAGCGAGACACTACAGATCATCCCTTCCGATAAGTCGAAGGGTTTGTGAAGAAGAAAAGCCTCGCTTGACAAAGTACGTGATACAGCGTACTGTATGAGTCCGCGCTTAACGGAAAAGCGGGTCAAGCCCGCAGACGGCGCGAAAACTGATGTTCTTTGTCGGAAATGGAAGCATAGCGAGTCCTTGGTCGATTCCTTGCGTCCTTGTGACGTCGGAATCGAGAATTATCAAACTTTCTACTACGGAGAGTTTGATCCTAGCTCAGGACGAACGCTGGCGGCAGGCTTAACA
>ERZ1034543.284-NODE-284-length-13209-cov-4.805839_pt1 | contig 13209 bp, 13 predicted proteins | sample MGYA00520654_ERZ1034543 | MGnify/ENA primary metagenome ERZ1034543 (study PRJEB33760, sample SAMEA4777712) | hypersaline lake metagenome | biome: hypersaline environment; feature: brines | place: Spain | collected 2012-08 | depth 0 m ... | reverse complement strand
TGCGAATGTCGTCGCCCACCTGGTAGGGCCGCACCTCGGCAAACTCGATGCCGCGCCCCTTGAAGGCCGACTGGTACTCGCCCTGAAAAACGCCATCCACCGCTCCGCGTGCCCGAATCTCCAGACGGCGGATTTTTTCGATGAGGTCGTCGGGAATCATAGGCTGGAACGTTCGGACGGAACACAATTCGGGCACAACCCAGACGGTCCGGCACCAGGCGAGCAACGCATTGCAGCGTGGTGCGCGGATTTGTTGTAGCGCCCGGCCGCCCGGATCGTTCGTCTCTGATTGCCCCCTACCCCTGCAGCGGCCACACGTACTGAATAATGCTGATGGCCACGATGCTCACGACAAGTTGCAGCGGCACGCCCACCTTGGTGAAGTCGGTGAAACGGTATTTGCCAGGGCCGTACACCATCAGGTTGGTCTGGTAATTGAGCGGGGTTGAAAACGACAGCGACGCGGCCACGGTGGCCGTCAGCACGAGGGGACGCGGGTCGAGCCCCTGGGTGGCGGCCAGCGCCAACACGACAGGAAACATGAGCGCTGCGGCGGCCTGGTTGATGATGAGTTCCGTCAAGAGCACCGTCCCGAAAAACACCCCCAGGAGCAGATCCCACCCTCCGGCCACGTCGGCCAGCCCGGCGATGCCTTGGCCCAGCACGGCGGCCGCCCCACTCACGTCCAGCGCACTCGCAATGCCGATGGCCGACCCCACGGCCACGAGGACCGACCAATTTACGGACCGCCGCGCCTCGTCCGGGCTTACGCATCCGGTAACGATCATGAGCATCCCTCCCACGGGCGATGCGATGGGGAGGGGCAAAAGCCCAGCCGCCGCCACGGCCACCATGCTGGCGAGCACCCCGCCGGCCACTCACTGCTTCCGGGCCTCGCGTCGCCGCGGCCCTCGGAGCGGACTCATCACGAGAAGCTCGTTGTACTCGCGGTGGGCCTGATCAAACTCCGGGCTTGCCTCCAGGACGAGCGTGTCTCCCGCCCGCAGCCGCGCCTCCCCCACGCGCTTCTCCACGTTCTCCCCCCGCCGCTGTACGGCCACCACCGACGCGTTGTAGCGCGCCCGAAACTCCGCCTCCTTCAACCGCGTCTCCACCAGCGGCGACCCCCGCGGGATCACCGCGCGGTACATTTCCCAGGTCGGCTCTTCCACCGGCGGGTCCGCCGTGGTCACCGTTTCAACCCCCTTCAGGTGCGCCAGCCCCACGATGTGGTCTAGGTCTCCGGCGAACGTCAGCCGATCGCCCGGCGCCAACTCTTCGCCCGGCTCCACAGGAACAACCACCGACGCCCGACGCTGGATGCGCACCAGGTACAGCTCCTCCACTTCATCGAGGCCCGCATCCCTCACCGTCTGCCCCACCAGGTCGGAAGCATCGTTCACCTGCACGTCCGTCACGAACTCGTGCACGTCGTCCTCCGGCGACTCGGCCGAGACGCGGGCGGGAAGAAGGCGGGGCGCAAGCAGGGTGAGATACGCAATTCCGGCCCCGAGCACGGGAACGCCCACCACCGCCAGTTCAAGAAAGCCGATCCCCGGAAGTCCGTGCTGCCGCAGGAGCCCATCCATCACAAGGTTGGTCGACGTGCCGATGAGCGTAGAAATGCCCCCGATGATCGACGCGTAGGATAGCGGAATGAGCAGCTTGGAGGGGGAAATGCCGTGGTCCCGCGCCCACTGGCCAAGCGTGGGGATGCCGATGGCCACGATGGCCGTATTCGACATGAACGCCGATCCCACGGCCGAAAGCGTGGTGGTGCGCGCCAACCCCGACCGGAGGGAGGCCCCCTTCCCAAACATCGCCTGCGTCACCCGGTCGATCAGGCCCGTGGCCCGGATGCCCGCCGCCACCAGAAACAGCCCCGCGATGGTGGCAATGTCGGGGTTCGAAAACCCGGCCAGAACGTCTCTGGGCGAGAGCACCCCCGCCGTGGCAAACACCAGAAGCGCGCCCAACAGCAGAAAGTCGGGGCTGAACACCTCTCGCGCGATCAGCCCGACCGTCACGAGCAGCACCACAATCGTAAAGACGGCGTCGGCCCCCATGGCGGCAGGGCGGGCACAGAGAAGCAGGCCCGCAACGTGATGGGTTCTTGGAGGTGCGGAGTTCGGGACACCGCGGGGGTTGTCAGCATACAGCCCGCGCTCTCAATATACAGCCCGCGCTCCACATACGGCCCGCACCGCGACGTGTCGCAAGACGCGCGGGCCGGCGGGAACGGGCGGACGGCAGGATCTGCCGAGGACAGTCGGAAATTTGTGCCCGCCGCCCGAGGCCGGCGGTCCGGTTGGGGGGCGGTCTCTCCGCATGGGGGATTGGTAGGCTCTTTGATGCCCTATTCGCGTGCACGTTCCTGCTCCTTTCCCGCCCCGCCATGCTTGCCCGCTTCGAAAACGCCGCGGCCGCCATGAACGCCCTGCGGCGCAACCAAGAGCGCGTGGCCAACAACCTGGCCAACGCCAACACGACCGGCTACAAGCGCGACCGCTTCTTTACGGAAGCCCTCAACGAGCGGCTCGACGCGCAGGGCGCCCCCCGAAGCGATCGCCGCGTGCGGCAGACCAGCGACCTCTCCCCCGGCGCGCTGGAGGACACGGGCAACCCTCTCGATGTGGCACTGGGCGGCGAGGGATTTTTTGTGACGCGCGCCCCAGACGCCAACGCCCCGCACTACACCCGCGCCGGACACTTCGTGGTCGGGAACGAGGGCACTCTGCGCACGCCCGGCGGCAAGGCGGTGCTCGGCGAGGGCGGCCCCATACAAGTTCCTCTCAACGCGGATGGGGACCTTCGCATCGCCAAAGACGGCACAATCACGGCGGGTGGCGATCCGGTCGGCACGCTTCGCGTGGTGACGTTCGACGCCCCCGAGGAGATGGACCGCGTCCAGGGGGCGGCGTTTGCGGCCGGCGGGGCCGCCCCCGAGCCCGCAGACGCCCCAACGGTGCTCCAGGGAAAGCTGGAAACCAGCAACGTGAGCCCGATCACAGAAATGACCGACATGATCGAAACCTCTCGCCACTACCAGGCCCAACAGAAGTCGCTTCGCACCACCAACGAGGTTCTCAGCCGCGCCACCCAGACGCTTGGCCGGCTATAGCCCCGGCCGCACATTCTCTTTCTCGCACAATGCCTTGTTTCCATGCCCCCTCGCTCGCTTCAAACCGCTGCCCTGGGCATGACGGCCCAGCAGACGAAGGTCAACAACATTGCCAACAACCTGGCCAACGCCAACACGACCGGGTTCAAGCGCTCGCGCGTGGTCTTCAAGGACCTGCTCTACCAAAACGTACAGGCCGACGGGGAAGGCGACGCCACCGGGGCCGAGCCCGCCGAGCTGCAGATGGGCCACGGGGCTACGGCCGTGGCCACGGTGCGCAACTTCTCGCAGGGCGGCTTTACGGAAACTGGCAACGCGCTGAACATGGCCATTAACGGCGACGGGTTCTTTCAGGTGCGCCGGCCCGACGGCACCATGGCCTACACGCGCGACGGCACATTTACGCTGAGCAGCGAGGGCAACCTCGTGACGCAGACGGGCCTGCAGGTGCAGCCCAACATCAACGTGCCCCCCGACGCCGTAGAGATCGACGTCAACAAAGAAGGGGTGGTGTCTGCCCGCCTCCAGGGCGAGTCCGAGATGATTGAGCTGGGGCAACTGGAACTGGCCCGGTTCTCCAACACCGCGGGCCTGCGTGCGGTCGGGGGCAACCTGTACGAGCAGACGGAAGCGAGCGGTGAGCCGTTTTTGGGCGCTCCGGGCCGCAACGGCATGGGCACGGTCCGCCAGGGCTTTCTAGAGAAGGGGAACGTGCAGGTGGTCAAGGAGATGACCAGCCTGATTCAGGCCCAGCGGACCTACGAGCTCAACTCGAAGATGGTAAAGGCCAGCGACAACATGATGCAGACCGCCAACAACGTGAAACGGTAACCTGCTCTTCGTCGCCCTGTCCGCCCCCCCTCATGCGACGATCTCTCCTGTACGTGCTTACGGGCCTGCTGGTGCTCGGCCTCCCCTGCTGGGGATGGGCCCTCCCCTCCAAGGCGCAATCCTCCGGGGCAGAGGCCCCCAAGCCGGCTGTGCGTAAAGCGGCCTTGAGGGCCCTATCGGCCCAGTATCCGGAAAGCGCCGACTACTTGAAGGTGCGGGTGCGGCGCGTGCGGGGCACCCTCGATCCCGAGGCGGGCCTGCAGCTGGTCTTTCCGGGCGGCGAGGGCAGGCCCACGGGCCTGACGCAGGTGGATCTGCGCACCCGTGGGGCCGAGGGCGACTGGGCGACGGCCGGGTGGGCCCTGCTGCACGTGGCCCGACTCGACTCTGTCGCCACCCTCCGGGCGCGGGCACTGCGGGGGGCTCCCATCGCGCCGTCCGACCTGGAAACGGCCTGGCTCGAAACGTCGTCTCTGCACGGGGAACCGCTTCGGGCCGATACGGCGCACACCCGGGCGGCCCGCGGCGCCCTCGTGGCTACACGCCACCTGCAATCGGGCCGCGTGCTGCGGGCCCGGGACGTGCGCCGCCCCTATGCCGCCGACACCGGCTCGGCCCTCCGCGTGCGCTACCAGAAAGGGCGTCTTGTCTTTCGGCTGTCGTGTACCGCCCGCGAGCCCGGGGTCGTCGACGACGTGATTCGCGTGCACTGTTCCGGCCTTAACACCATGTACCGCGCCCGCATCACCAGCAAACGTACGGCCCAGTGGGTCGAAACCCTTTGAGCACGGTTTTTGCACTTTCAGACCCTCCACACGTGTTTTCCCCGTTCAGATTCTTCGCGTTCAGATTCTTCGCGTCTAAAGCCGGCCCCGCGTTCCCACCTCCTACCCTCTTGCCCCCTGTCCTCACAATGCTCCGCCCCCCAACGGCCCCTCCTTCTCGCCTCCTCCCCCTCCTCCTCGTTCTGGCGATCCTTCTCGGGCACTCGGCCCCGGCCTCGGCACAAGAGTCGCTCTACAGCGACCCGGTGGCCCACGAGCCGGGCGATGTGCTCACCGTGATCCTCGACGAACGCACCTCCGCCGAACGGGAGAGCAGCTATCAGGGCAGTTCGAACGCGTCGGTGGGGGGCAGCGGGGCAGCCGATGGCCCCGGCCTCAGCAGCCAATTCGGGGCGGACGCAGAGATTCGCAGCCAGACCGACAACACTAACGAGACGGCCCAGAGCGGCACCCTCACCGGCACCATGACCGTTCGGGTCGTGGAGGTCAACCAGGCCGGCAACCTGCTCGTGGAGGGCCGTCGCAACATGACGGTGAACGGGGCCACGCACGTGATGGAGGTGTCCGGCCTCGTGCGGGCCGACGACATCCAGTACGACAACACGGTGCTCTCGCACCAGATTGCAAACGCCAGGATCACCTACAACCAGTCGGGAATGCGCCACAACGGGTTTTTCTCGAAGGGCTTTCTGTTAAAGGCGGGTTCGGCCGTACTGGTGGGCCTCAGCATTTTTTTAGGCCTTCAGTAGCCGCCCGCTGCCCCTTCTTTTCACCGATTCCCTCGTCTTCATGAGCGTAGCCGTACGCGTGATTTCTCGCACCGTCGTGCGCGCGCCCATCGCGCTGATGGTTGTGTTGGGACTGGCCCCTGTGCCCCCGGCCGCAGGCCAGGCGGACACGACGCAGGCCAGCGGCGGCCCGGCCGCCGTGGCCGGGCAGGGACGCACAGGCGCGTCCACCGCCACGACCAAACTGAAAAGCATGGTGTCGCTGAAGGGCGCCTCCCCCGTCCAGCTTACCGGGTACGGCCTGGTGGTGGGGCTGGACCGCACCGGAGATCGGGTGCGGGGACGGCGCGGCGCGGCCTACACGGTACAGAGCATCGCCAACATGCTGCGCAAGTTTGGGGTGAATGTGCGCCCGGAGATGCTGGAATCGCGCAACGCGGCGGCGGTGCTCGTGACGGCGACGATGGATCCCTTTAGCGGTCCCGGCAACCAGCTCGACGTGACCGTTTCGGCCCTGGGCGATGCTCGGTCGCTGTCCGGCGGCATTCTCCTTCGAACCCCCCTAAAGGGCCCCTCGGGCGATGTAAACTACGCCGTAGCACAGGGCCCCCTTACCACCGGCGCCGCGCAGGCCTCCAGCCGCGGCACAGAGGTGCAGGTGAACCACCCCAACACCGGCCGGGTGCCCAACGGAGCCATCGTGCGCGCGGCTCCTCCCGTCGACCTGAGCCAGGAACAGTTGGGGCTCGTGCTCAGCCGTCCCGACTTCACCAACGCCGAGAAGGTTGTGGAGGCCATCAACGAGGTCTTTCCCGGGGCTGCGCAGGCCCAACACGCGGGCCTGGTGAACGTGAATATGCCCGACCAGCTCAACAGCGCCTCCCAGCTCATGGCGGCCCTCGAGGGCATTACGGTGGACGTAGAGGCGCCGGCCCGCGTCGTGATCAACGAGCGCACCGGCACCATCGTGGCCGGGGGCGACGTGCGCATCAACGAAGTGATGGTCACCTACGGCGGCCTGACGGTTTCGACGCGTGAGCGCCGCTTCGTGTCGCAGCCCAATCCGCTCGGGCAGGGCGAGACCCGCTCGTTCGCGCAGGGATCGGCCCAGGTGCAACAGCAGGGCGCTCAGTCGGTCGTGCTGCCCCCCAACACCAACGTGAGCGACCTGGCCTCGGCCCTCAACGAACTCGGCGTGACGGCCCGGGACGTGATCTCCATCTTCCAGTCCATCGACCGCGCCGGCGCCCTTCAGGCCAAACTGGTTATCCTGTAGCCTTCCGACTGTAGCCTTCCGACTGTTAGCCTTCCGACTGTATACTTCCGAACTCTTCTCGACGTCCTTGCCTGCCCCTATGCCTGCCGCGTCCGCCCCCGCCGTTTCGCCCTCCCGGCCGACGTCCGCGTCGGCCCCACTGGGACCCGCCCGGGGCCCCGGCGACTCAGACCCGCCGGAGACGCCCCGGGAAGCCGCGGAGCAGTTCGAGCACGCCCTGGTCCGCCAGTTCGTGCAGGTGATGACGAAGGACTTGTTCTCGCAGTCGCACGCCGGGCAGGGTGGAGGAAACTGGATGGAGAGCCAGCGCGGCCGCCAGCGCGACCTCATGACGGACATGATTGCCGATCGCCTGGCCGACGCCGAGACGCTGGACGTGGCCGAGACGCTCATCCGGAAGTGGGGCGGGGGCTCCGCGGACGCGGCGGCCTCTTCCTCGGCGGCGCCGTCCGTCCCTGCGGCCCCCGACGCGTCTGGCACGTACCCTGCCCCCTCGTCTTCTTCTCACGAGCCCTCCCGCATCGACCATGCCGCCTGACCGCATTGCCCCCGCCGCCGACGCCCTCCTCGACACCCTGGAGGCCCAGGCCAACGTGCTTTCCGACCTCGACGACCTGTACGAGCGCCAGCTCCACGCCCTGAAGACCAGCGACCCGGACGCGCTTGGCGCGCTGGCCATGCAGACCCAGGACCGCGCCGCGGCCCTCGAGGACCTTCACCGGAAGAGCGAGCGCCAGGCCCGTCTCCTTGGCCGTGTGATCGGCGACATGCCCGACGACCCGGCGCTGGACGCGGTGATTCAGGCCCTCGGCAGGGCGAGCCCCGACGCAGGCGAGCGCCTGGCCGCGGCGCGCACGGCGGTCGGCGAGCAGGTGCAGGCCGTCCACGAACGGCGCGAGACGCTGCGGCTCGCCCTCGAATACGCCGCGGACCTTAACCACGACCTGCTGGCGGCCATGCAGAACGCGGCGGGGCCGGACGACGGACACACCTACACGGCCGCCGGCCAGCCTGCGTCTGCCCAGTCGCCGGACAATCGCTCTTTTGTCAACACCCTCGGATAGTCCCGTGAGCCTCAACTCTCTCTTTGAAATTAGCCAGCGCTCGTTCCGCGCCCTGAACGCGAAAATGAACGCGACGGGACAGAACATCGCCAACGCCAACACGGAAGGGTACAGCCGGCGGCGCACCACTCTCGCGGCCCAGAACACCGTATCGCCGGGCCTCTACACGCCTCCGTCCACCCCCAATGCCCCCGGCAGCGGTCCCCGCGTTACCGCCTACGAACGGATGCGCGACCGCATGCTCGACGAAGCTGCGGCCGAGGCCCAAACCGGCCAGGGCGGGGCGCGCGAGGAAGCCCGCCTGCTCTCGGTGCTGGAAGGTGCCCTGGCCCCCGACACAGACAGCGGCCTCTCTGCCTCCCTCGAAGACTTCTTCGGGGGCCTGAACGACCTCGCCAACGCCCCTACCGACCAGGGCGTGCGGAGCACCGTGCTGTCGAAGGCCGACGGCCTCACCGATGCGTTCAACCGCCTCGACCAGCGCCTGGGCAGCCTGCGCACCGACACCGAGTCGGCCCTCGCCTCCAGCGTCGATAAGGCCAACGGGCTCCTCGACGATGTGGCCGCCCTCAACAAGAAAATCAGCGAGGCGCGGGCCGGCGGAACGCCCGACCTCGCGGCCAAAGACCAGCGCGACCGCCTCGTCTCGAAGCTGTCCTCGCTCATGCCGGTGGAGGTGCAGCCCGACGCGGAGGCCGGCTACACCCTCTCGGTGGACGGCATGCAGGTGGTGCAGGGCACCGAGACCACCCGCCTTCAACAGCCCGACTCCACCACCGTCGAGTTTGGGAAGTCCGGGGTGGCCTTCGCCCCTGGAGACACGAATGGAGGCGAACTCGGGGCGCAGTTGCGCACGCTCAACGAGACCCTGCCCGAGGTGCAGGCCCGGCTGGACGGGCTGGCCGAAGACGTTGTGACGGAGGTAAATGCCCTCCACGAAACCGGGTTCGACCAGAACGGGAATACGGGAACTCCATTTTTCGATCCCACAAAAACGACGGCCGGCTCCATGGAACGGGCCGTTGACGCCCCAGAAGCCATCGCGGCCTACGGCGCGGCCGACGCTCCCGGAAACACCGCGCCGGCCCAACAGATGGCGGCCCTTTCGGAAAGCCTGACCCCCAAGGCCATCGACCTGTCCGCCAGTGTGGGCTCGAAGGTGCAGCAGGCCGCGGCCCGGGAGGAGGCGCAGGCCGCCACGGCGGCCCACCTGCAGAGCATGGCCGAGGGCGTGTCCGGCGTGTCGCTCGACGAAGAAATGAGCACGCTCATCGAACAGCAGCAGCAGTTTGCCGCCTCGGCCCGGGTGCTGAGCACCGCCCAGGAAATTACGAGCACGCTGCTGTCGATGTAGCCCCCGGCAGCGGTCCGTCGCACCAGCCCGTTTCTCGCCGCCCCCCGAATTGTTCGGTCGTTCCCATGTCTTCCGTCAGCATTGCCCGCCAGCGAGGCCTCTACGCCGGACTCCCCGACCAGGACCTGCCCCCCATCCGTCGCGATCTCAGCCGCCTGCGGGAGCAACTCAGCACCGGCAAGCGCATCAACCGTCCTTCCGACGGCCCCGACGCCTTCGCCGTAGCGCAGGAGATGAAGACGCTTGGCAATCAGCTACAGCGACGCATGGAGACCATCGAGGCCACCCGCCCCTTCGTGGACCGTACCCAGCAGGAGCTCGACGGAATGATCGACCTCTTCGCACAGGCCAAAGAGAAGGGCGTGCGTGCGGCCACCGACTCGCTGTCCGACGACGACCGCTCGGCCATCGCCCGGGAGCTACGCTCCATCAAAGACGAGGTGGTGGACCGCCTCAACGCGCGCCAGAACGATGAGCACCTGTTCGCCGGCACCCGCACCGGCACGTCGCCCTTCAACGCAGACGGCACCGTAAACGGCACGTACGACGATATCAATGGCGCGCGCACCCGCCCCGTTGCCCGCAATCAGTCTCTCAAGACCAACATTACCGGCGCGGAACTGCACCGGTACGACACCACGCCGAACGCCACGAAGACGATCACCGGGGCCCTCGACGGCCTCATCAGCGCAGTCGACCCTGCCGACGCCACCACCAACGACGTTCGGGACTCTCTCGGTGAGGTAGAGGCGGCGCTCGATCACGTGATCGCCAAGGGGGCCGAGGCGGGCACGATTGGGAATCGCCTCTCCACGGCCCGCGACCAGCTGGACGCCGCCCAGCTTACTGCCCGCGAGCGCCAGTCCGAGGCCGAAGACGCCGACCTTGCCAAAGTCGCCTCAACGCTCCAGCAGAAGCAGACGCAGCTTCAGGCAGCGCTCAAGGCGGTCGCTTCGACCAAGCAGCAAGCCTCTCTCGTCAACCTGCTCTAATCGTCGCGCGCCCCCTCTCTTTTCTCCTCGGCGCCCCGCCGTCGTTTTCCGTACTGGCGTCTGCCTCTCCAACGAGCAATGCGCTCTCGCAATGAGCAATGCGCTCTCGTCGGGGGAGAGCGGCAGCCTCCGCAGCCTCGATCTGCGCCTGCCCCCGCTCCCTCAGACCCTGCCCCAAGTGCTGGAACTGCTCCACAGGCCGGGCTTTGTCCCCGCCGAAGAACTGGCCGAAGTGGTGCAGGGCGATCCGGCCGCCGTGGCCCGCCTGCTCAAGCACATCAACTCAGCGTACTACGGACTGCGCCGCTCCATCACAAGCGTCGAGCGCGCCATTCGCATGATGGGCCCAACCACGGCGGCCGGCACGGTAATTGGCCTGCGCATGCTGGAGATGGAGGACCTGCTGCACGGCCCCGCCGGGCCCTGCCTCGCCCGCCTGCTGCGGCACAGCGAAAGCACGGCGTTTCTCACGCAGTACCTGCTTGGCCGGGCCGCCCCGGAGGCCAACGCCCCCGACCCAACGGCCAACGCCCCGGGCGGAAAGGGATTCGCGGAAGGGCTGCTGCACGACTTTGGGAAACTGGTGCTGCTCTACAACTATCCGGAGAAGGCCGCGGCGCTCTACGACGAGCAGGTGCTCGACGAGTATCTGGCCGGCACCGAGGCGCGCGCTCGAACAACTCGTCTTCGGGTGCGACCACACCGAAGCAGGGCGCTACGCCGCCGCCAAGATGCACTTTCCGCCCGTGCTCACCGATGTCATTCGCCACCACCACGCGCCCGGCCGAGCGGAGAGCGACACCGCCGCCCCCACCCTTCTCCGGGCTGTACGCGCCGCCAATCGCGCCACCAAAGCCATGGGGCCTGCCTTCGCAGGCCTCCACCCCTCGCCGCCCGACCTCAACTGGGCCGCCTGCGCAGAGGCGCCCGTCTGGTCCTCCTGGCAGGCGGATCCGGAGGCCAACGCCCCCCCGATGGATCTGATGAACGATCTGCGGGCAAAACGCAGTGAGATCGTCCACTTCACGAAGTTTTTCCTGGAGATCCCGGAGGTATTGGACCCAATTCCTCCTCCGTCCTGAGCCCTCAACCGCTCCCATCACGGGACAGTCCTCCGTCCCCTCCTGCCCCATTTCCCCGTTATGCATTTTCCCGCTATGCCCGACGCCGCCGCCCCTCAGCCGGACCGCCCGCCTCTTTCCTTCCGGGAACCGGAGACGCGTCTGATGGATCGGTGTCCCGTCCCCCCTCCGGCCCGAACAGCATCTGCCTGGGCGCCGGTAGACCTGGTGCCGCTGGTAAAAGAAATGCTTCCCCGCGTCCGGTCGTCGTGCCCCCGCGCACTCACCATTCGCACGCGCTTCGGCGACGCTTGTCCGGTTTGGGGACGCCGGCCGGCCCTCCGACGGATGGGGGCGCTTCTCGTCGCCCGCGCCGTGACCCGAATGGCCGGAACATGGACCGAACGCCCCACTGTGCTAGACGTGTCTGCTCGGCCTCTCACCGCCGATGCCGATCTGGCCGAGGCGTGCCCCGGGCTCGAGGCAGGGCGGTACGCCCACCTCGCCGTCAGCAGTAGCGGCGGCAGGCCTCGTGCATGTGCCCCCCGCGAGCCGGAAGGCAGCCCGCCTGTACCGACCAACGCCGACGCGCCCCCCACGGGCGACGCGGACAGCACCGCCTCCAGCCTGCAAAGGGCCCGGCGCATCGTGGAGGGACACCGCGGAACCATTGCGGTGCGCACGGCACCGGACCGGGGCACCACCGTCCACGTGTACCTTCCCCTCGCGGCCGAGCCGTCCCCGCCGCCCCCCTCCGTTCCCGCGCCCGAGGCCGCCTCCCCACGCGCCCTCGTGGTGGACGATGACAAGACGGTGCGCGCCCTCGAAGGCGCCCGGCTCGGCCGTCTGGGCTGTGCCGTTACCCGCGCGGCCACCGCCGAGCAGGCCCTCGCGGCCGTCCGAAGGGCCGGCGCGTCCGTGGACCTGGCCCTCGTCGATTACCACCTTCCCACCCTGAACGGCCTGGAACTGGCCCACGCCCTGCGCGGCCGCGGCTGCCGGGCAACAATCGCCCTGATGACCGGCTTTTCCGCCCAGGTGTCTGAGGCCACGGTCCGCGTCGTAGGCATCGATCACCTGCTCCGCAAGCCCGTGGAGCGCCGTACGTTGGCGGAGGTGTTAACGAGTTTGCACAGGTCCGAGGGCTGCGGCGCCTCAGCGTAAATTCGTGGGACGACCCTGGCTGCCCCGCTGGTTCAGAGACCGACTGTCTCGCCTTCGTTGCCCTGGGGGCCTTCACCGTATCAGGAGGCGGCCGCATGGCCCACGTGCCCGTCGTCGCCCGATCGTCACAGTCGGATTTAAAAGTCTCTCCGTTCCACCGATAACGGGGAGTGAGCCGACACGACACGATGCGGCCCGGTGCGGCCGATGCGGCACTCACGCTCACGGATTCTGACCCAGACACCAACCGACAGCCATGTCCAACGCTTTTCGGATCAATACCAACATTCAGTCCCAGCAGGCCTTCCAGAACCTGCAGGAGACGAACGATCAGCTCTCTCAGCTTCGCCAGCGCCTCACGACAGGCAAGCGCATTAACGAGGCCTCGGATGACGCGGCGGGCTTCGAGATTGCCAACAAGCTACAAGCCAAGACCGGAGCCCAGGGACAGGCGCTCCGCAACATCGGCGATGCGAAGAGTGCCCTGGGCACCGCCGAGGGCGCGCTCGACTCGCAGCTTAGCATCCTGCAAACGGCGAAAGAGAAGGCCACGCAGGCCGCGAATGGAAGCCTTTCTCAGGACGAGCGAAACGCCATTGCCGGAGAGCTCAACGAGCTCGCCTCCGAGGTCAACGACATTCAGGAAAACGCGACGTTCAATGGGAAGCAGCTTCTGAATGGCGGCTCGGCGACGAAAGACGGGAGCAATGCGAGGTCGTTCAAATTTCAGACCGGAACCGGCTCCGACGATCAGGGAACCGGGCAGTTCGAGGTGAAGCTGGCGAACTCGGGCACCACGGAGCTGGGCCTGGGAGGAACCCTGGATCTCAGCA
>ERZ1034543.282-NODE-282-length-13217-cov-2.890214_pt1 | contig 13217 bp, 7 predicted proteins | sample MGYA00520654_ERZ1034543 | MGnify/ENA primary metagenome ERZ1034543 (study PRJEB33760, sample SAMEA4777712) | hypersaline lake metagenome | biome: hypersaline environment; feature: brines | place: Spain | collected 2012-08 | depth 0 m ... | reverse complement strand
CGATCGATGACGTCCTTCTTGAGCTTGAAGTCCGGCACCCCGTACCGGAGGAGCCCACCCGGCCGGTCGTCGCGCTCGAAGACGACGACGCGGTGGCCGGCGCGGTTGAGCTCTTGGGCACAGGCGAGGCCGGCCGGACCGCTGCCCACAACCGCCACGCGGCGCCCGGTCCGCGTATCCGGCGGCTGCGGCTGCACCCACCCTTCTCGAAACGCCCGCTCGATAATGGCCTGCTCGATCTGCTCGATGGTCACCGGGTCGGTAACGAGGGCGGCCACACAGGCAGACTCGCACGGGGCCGGGCAGATGCGGCCGGTGAACTCCGGGAAGTTGTTGGTCGCGGCGAGCTGTTCGTAGGCCTGCTTCCAGTTGCCCTCCGTCACCAGCCGGTTCCAGTCCGGGATGCGGTTGCCCAGGGGACATCCGTGCTGGCAGAACGGCACCCCGCAGTCCATGCACCGCTCTGCCTGCGTGCGGGCACGCTCATCGACGACGGGAAGGTAGACGGGCTCGTCGTCGTGGACGCGTTCTTCGATGGGGCGCTTGTCCGGCTCTTGGCGCGGGACGTGAAGAAAGGCTTTCGGATCGGGCATGACGCGGTGAGGTCGTTGATACGTGGGCGCAGATCGCGTTGCGCATCGACACCGGGCGTGTCGATACGGGGAGGGTCGACCCGGAGGGGCCGGCATGCGAAGGGGGGAGGCGGCGCGTGCAGGACAGGCTTCAGACCGTCGCCGCTGCCTCTTCGTCCTCCCTCTTCTCTTTCTGCACCGCCTCATTCTTTATCGCCTCCTTGTAGGCGGTGGCAATGACTTTCACCGTCTCCTCCAGGACCTGCGGCCAGCGCTGAAGAAAGCGGGCCGCGACCGGACTGGCGGTGGCGGCGTGGTGCTGTTCGACGAGGGATCGCAGGCGGCGGGCGTCGTCCGTGCCGCGAGAAACGGACTCCAGTTCGACCATGTCGCGGTTGCACAACCGGCGACGGAACGACCCGTCGCGGTTCCACACGTAGGCGACGCCTCCGCTCATGCCGGCAGCGAAGTTCGTCCCGATCGGACCGAGAACGACCACGCAGCCGCCGGTCATGTATTCGCAGCCGTGATCGCCGATGCCTTCGACCACGGCTTCGGCGCCGCTGTTGCGGACGGCGAACCGCTCCCCGGCCCGTCCTCGCAAAAACAGCTGCCCCGACGTCGCTCCGTACAGCGCGACGTTGCCGGCAACGACAGCGTCTTCGGCGCGGTAGGCAGCCTCGTCGGGCGGTTGCAGCGTGATGCGTGCGCCGGAGAGCCCCTTTCCGAGGTAGTCGTTGGCCTGCCCGTAGACGTCGAACGTCAGCCCCGGGGCGGCGAAGGCGGCAAAGCTCTGGCCGGCCGTGCCCCGACACCGAAGCCGAATGGTATCGTCCGGAAGACCGTCGCGGCCGTGACGGCGAATGACGGCCCGGCTGAGGCGGGTTCCTACCGTCCGATCTTGATTGGTGATCGGCACGTCGAGCCGGACCGGGGTTTGGTCGCGAAGCGCCGGTGCGGCATCCTCGATGAGGGCGTGGTCGAGGACGTCGTCCACCGCGTGGTCCTGTTCGGTGCGAGCGGCTTCGGCGCGGAGGGCGGGCGGAACGGTGGGGCGGCGGAGCAGCGACGCGAGCTCCAGGCCGCGCTCGGACGCCGGCGCCGGCTGCAGCCGATCGACGCGACCGACCATCTCTTCGACCGAGCGCATCCCCAGGCGGGCCAGAAGGCGGCGCACTTCCTGAGCGACCAGGTAGAAGAAGTTAATGACGTGGTCGGGCCGGCCGTCGAACTTGTCGCGCAGTTCGGGATCTTGCGTCGCAATGCCCACCGGGCACGTGTTGAGGTGGCACTTGCGCATCATGATGCATCCGAGCGAGATCAGCGGGGCGGTCGAAAACCCAAACTCCTGCGCGCCCAGGAGCGCCGCCACGGCGACGTCGCGCCCGGTTCGCAACCCGCCGTCGGCCTCGAGCGTCACCCGGTTGCGCAGTCCCTGGCGGACGAGCATCTGGTGCGCCTCCGCGATGCCGCACTCCCACGGGAGTCCGGCGTGCATGATCGATCCCTGGGGAGACGCCCCCGTGCCGCCGCTGTGGCCGCTGATGAGGATGTGGTCGGCCTTTGCCTTGGCCACCCCGGCGGCAATCGTGCCGACCCCGGCCGCGCTGACGAGCTTGACGCTGATGCGAGCATCGGGATTGGCATTTTTCAGGTCGAAGATGAGCTGGGCCAGATCCTCGATCGAGTAAATGTCGTGATGCGGCGGTGGAGAGATGAGCGGCACGCCGGGTGTGGAATGCCGCACTTCAGCAATCCAGGGGTACACCTTCTCGCCCGGGAGTTGCCCCCCCTCTCCGGGCTTGGCGCCCTGCGCCATCTTGATCTGAATCTCGTCCGCTGCATCCAGGTAGGGCAGCGTCACCCCAAACCGTCCGGAAGCGATCTGCTTGATTCGGCTTCGCGCCGGATGGTCGTCGGCGTACCGGTCCGGATGCTCTCCGCCCTCCCCGGTGTTGCTCTTTCCGCCGAGCTCGTTCATGGCGCGGGCAAGCGTCTGGTGGGTCTCGCTGCTGATGGAGCCGTAGGACATGGCCCCGGTTTTGAAGCGGGTCACGATGTCGGTCCACGGCTCGACCTCCTCGAGCGGAAGGGCCTGGCCGTTGGCGTCCAGGAGCCGCAGGAGCCCGCGCAGGGTGCCGCTGTCCCGGTTGTAGGCATTGATCTCCTGGGCGTACTCCCGGTACTTCTGCTCGCGCGGCTCGTCGGATCGCGTCGCGTGCTGCAGCGACGCGATGCTGGACGGCGTGAGGGCATGCTGCTCCCCGTCTTCTCGCCACTGATAGCGTCCGCCCACGTCGAGGTCAGCGTCGAGCCCGGCGTCGGGGGCCGCGCCGTCCCTGCGCCGGACCGCGTCGACGGCGCGCCGGTGCTGCGACCGGACGCGCTCTTCCAGCACATCGAGTCCGACCCCTCCGAGGCGGGACACGGTGCCGCAAAAATGGGTGTCGACGACTGCGTCGGCGAGACCGACGATCTCGAAGATCTGGGCGCCGCTGTAGCCTTGGAGGGTGGAGATGCCCATTTTGGACATCACTTTGAGCACCCCGTTGCAGAGGGCAGACACGTAGCGGGCTTTCGCCTCCGCCGGCGTCGCGGCCAGGTGCTTCGTCTCGGCCAGTCGGCGGATGGTTGCGAGGCCCCCGTAGGGACACACCGCGTCGGCTCCGTACCCGAGGAGCGCGGCGAGGTGGTGAACCTCTCGCGGCTCGCCGCTGTCGGCCACGAGGCTGGCTCGGGTTCGCCGCCCGTCCCGGACGAGAGCATGGTGAACCGCTCCCACGGCAAGGAGCATCGGGATGGGAAGTCGCCGGTCCGCCTCGGGGCCGAGGGTCCGGCGGTCGGACAGGAGGAGGAGCGACGCCGCGTCGTCGATGGCCTCGTGGGCCGCGGTGCAGAGGCGCCGGAGGCCGTCCGAGAGGGAGTCGTCGGCGTCGAACGTGGCGTCGAGGACCGCCGGGGTGAGGGAATCGGCCGCTCCCTGCTGGAGCTGCACGCACTCCGAGACGTCCAGGACGGGATGGTCGAGGTGAAGGCGCGATGCATGCTCCGGAGTCTCCGTAAGCAGCGGTCCTTCGGCCCCCAGGTAAACGTCCAGCCCGGTTACCTGCTCTTCGCGAATGGCGTCGAGCGGGGGATTCGTAACCTGAGCGAAGAGCTGGCGGAAGTGATCGTAGAGCAGCCGGTTGCGGTCTGACAGCACGGCCAGAGGCGTGTCGTCTCCCATCGAGCCGATGGCTTCTTTGCCTTTTCCTCCCATGGGAGCGAGAAGAAGGCGAAGGTCTTCCTGTGTGTACCCGAACGTGTGGTGCAGCCGGTGCAGGCAGGACGCGTCGGCCGCTTCTCCCGTCGCCCCGGATCCCGCCCCGAACTCCGCTCCGGAAAGCGCCGGCCCGGCCGGTATCTTCTCCGCTTCGCTCTGGCCGTTGCCGCCTGCCGCCGCGGGGCCCGCCGGCGCGGCAAGCACGCTGCGCTCTTCGAGGTGGGCGTCGAGCCACTCTGCGTACGGACGGCGGCGACTGAGTCGGTGCTTGATCGCGGCATTGGTTTCGAGCCGGCCGGTGTCCAGGCCGACGCGAATCATGTGTCCCGGCCCCAGCCGCCCCCGGGCGTCGACCTGCGAGGCGGGAACGTCGAGGGCTCCGGCCTCGGAGGCGAGGACGAAGCGCCCATCCGCCAGGACCGTGTAGCGCGCCGGCCGCAGCCCGCTTCGATCGAGCAGCGCCCCGACCTGCGTCCCGTCGCCGAAGGCGATGGCGGCCGGGCCGTCCCACGGTTCCATGAGGCAGGCATGATAGCGGTAGAACGCGCGCTGCGAGCGCGGCAGCGAATCGTCGTGCTCCCAGGCCTGGGGGACGAGCATCGCCAGGGCGTGGTCGAGGGAGCGTCCGCCGTGCACGAGCAGTTCCACGGCGCTGTCCACGGCGCGCGAGTCGCTGCCCTGGGTGTCAACGACGGGGCGCAGCCGGTCGAGGTCGTCCTGAAAGACGCCGTCGCCCAGCAGCGACTCCCGTGCGCGCATCCGGTTGACGTTGCCGCGCAGGGTGTTGATTTCGCCGTTGTGGCAGATGCGACGGAAGGGCTGCGCCAACTCCCACCGGGGCAGCGTGTTGGTGCTGAACCGGGCGTGGGCGAGGGCGTAGCGGCTGCAGAAGTCGCGCGCAGACAGGTCCGGGTAGTACGACCGCAGCTGGCCGGCCGTGAGCATCCCTTTGTAGACGATCGTCTGGGCGGAGAAGCTGGCGACGTGGACTTCCGCGTCGGGAAGGCGGGCGGCGATGCGCTGCTCGATCCCGCGCCGTGCAAGATACAGAGCTCGGTCCAGGGCGGCGGTCGACGCGCCGGCCAGCCGGCGGGGGCGGCGAACCAGACATTGCCAGACGGCCGGCTCCGTTTCAGCGGCGGAGGTTCCGAGGGCGTGTGCGCGCGTCGGCACCTGCCGCCAGCCGAGAACCGGCAGCCCGTCGGAGCAGAGCACGGCCTCGATTTCTTCTATGCAGGCGGATCGGCGCGCCTCGTCCGCCGGCAGAAAGAGCATCGCAACCCCGTAGTCGCCGCGCGCCGGAAGGTCGATGCCGCGGCGCTGCATTCGGGCGCGAAGGAAGGCATCCGGGAGCGGGAGCAGGAGGCCGGCTCCGTCGCCGGTTTCCCCGTCGCACCCGCAGGCCCCGCGGTGCTCGAGGTTTTCGAGGAGATGAAGACCGTGATCGACAATGTCGTGGGAAGGCCCGGCGCTGCGGTGAGCGACAAATCCGATACCACAGGCGTCGCGCTCATCGAACGGTGCGTTCAGCGGTGAGGTCATAAGAGGGACGGACGCCGCGCGAGATGACGATGCGTGTATGAAGAACCGACCCGGGGGAGGAGGCAGGGGCCTGCCAGCGCAAGCCGCCGGGTTAGTCGCAGGGGACGCACGCCTACGACGCTTCTCACCGAAAGTTTATACAGAAATTGCTCTCTCTTCGACTGGTAGCGCTTCCATTTCGGTCAGCGCTGCCTGCTCGTGCAACACATCATGATTATTACATTTACCCATCCGGTAGCGGCGAGCGGCCTGAATCAGAGCGGGGTCGAGGCAGCCGAGCCGACGGTCACCCGGCCTCGTCGGCAGCGTAGGTGAGCCACGTGCTCAGGGCTTCGTCTTCATCGAGGACGGCGTCGGGCACCCGGAAGTACGACGCCTGAGCAATGCCGCCGCTGGAACTGTAGGGCGTGGCGCCTTGGGCCTCAAAGGCGTCGCGATGGGCCTCGCCGGCGCGCAGGTAGACGTCCTCGCCGTCCAGCAAACCGAACTGTTCGTCGTTCGCGTACAGACCGATGGTCCCGAGCATCATCCGGGCCTCAACGTCGGGCAGAAACCGGGCGATCCGGTCGACGAGGGCGCGCTGTGATTCGGACAGGGTCGACATGGTGGGGGAAGAATAGAACGGGGAAGGAATGACCGGGGAAAGCAGCCGGACCCACGAGAGCATCGCCAGCCGGCCGGACTCTCCGGACAAAGCTCTTCATGCACATTCTAGTTTCGGGGAGTCCATCGGCCGTACCATCAAGAAGCGCACCAGTACCGAAGAAGCGCTTCTTCTCGACGATCATGATCGTCGATTTCTGGGCGATGGTGTTCAACCCGTCGGCTGTGCACCGCCTCTATCCATGTGTGGATCGGCGCGTGTATTCCGGCGGGGTTCTTCGTGATGAGCGTCTCCGCCTACTCCGTCATCAAGAAGCGGCACTGCCGCCCAGAAGATGTTCGACGCCGGGCTCGTCGTGCCGCTCGTCGCCTCGCTGGCCGCGCCGATCTCCGGCCACCGTCAGGCGCACGAGGTCTCGGAGCAGCAGCCTGCCAAGCTCGCTGCCTTTGAAGGCCAGTACGAAGCCGGTTCCGGTGACCTCTACCTGTTCGGCATCCCGAACGACGAGACCGAATCCGTCGACGACAGCCTCTCGGTTCCTGGCGGTCTGAGCTTCTTGCTGTATGGAGACTTCAGCAAGCCGGTCACCGGACTCGACCCGTTCGAGGAGAAGAACCAGCCGCCCGTTCAGATCCCGTTTCAGGCGTACCCTCTGATGGTGTCGGGGTCTTCTTTATCGGGATCACCGTGCTGGCCGCCGTTCTGCGCTGGCGAGGGATCCTGTTCAAGCAGACGTGGCCGATGTGGATCTTCGTCTTTGCCGTCGTCGGCCCCTACGTCGCCAACCAGGCCGGCTGGGTGGCCGTCGAGCGTCGATCCGGCCTACAGCGTCGACATGTCCAACGCCGCCTCCTCGCCCCGTCCCATCATCGATTCCGCAGCCCCCCGCCGAGGAACGGCCCGCCCGTGACCAGAGGCAGGACGACCAAGACCGAACGCCACCTCCTCGTTTCCTCGCCTCCCCGTCTCCCCGTTCCCCCACCTCCCCGACTCGCCAGCCCCGATCACTTTTTTCATCCACGATTCGGCGGATGCCGGGCGAGAAATGGGGGGGTCGACGGGCAGGGCGTGATCTTTTCGACGGGCCGCGCATTTTGTACTTCTATGCTACTCACTCTTTGAGAACGCTGCCCCGCCCCACGCCTGATGGAAACGACGCTGGAAGAGACCACCCCGGTCGAGTACGAACTGCGGATCCATGCCACCGCAGAGGATATCGAACCGGAGCTAAAAAAGGCTCTGAAAGAGCAGAGCAAGAACATGGACGTGCAGGGCTTCCGCAAGGGCAAGGTCCCGCTCGGCCTCGTCAAGAAGATGCACGGCGAGGCGATCGGCTACAAGGTGGCCGAAGAGTACGTCCAGGACATCTTCGATTCGGAGATCGAAGAGCGGGGCATCGAGCCGCTGGGGCGCCCGACGCTGACGGAGCTCGACTACGAAATGGACGGCGACCTGACCGCCGCGATTCGCTTCGGCGTGCGCCCCGAGATTGACCTGGCCGACTTCTCGGAGGCGAGCGTTCCGCGACTCGTCCACGAGGTCGGCGACGAAGACGTCGAGGACGAGGTCGAACAGCTGCGCACCCGCGAGGCCGACCTAATCCCGGTTGAGGACGAAGCGGCCGGCGACACCGACTACGTCAACATCGACCTGCAGCGCATCGATCCGCAGACGGACACGCCGATTATCGGCGACAAAGACGAAGACCTGACGTTCTTCCTCGACGACGATCGGTTGAAGGAAGAGCTCCGCGAGGCCATCGTCGGCCAGGAGCCGGGTACGACTTTTCGCGTCTGGTTGCCGCAGGATCCGTCGCCGCAGCAGGGCGAGGCGTCGGGCGATTCGGAGGACCGTCTCTACGAGGTGACGCTCAACGACGTGAAGCGGCGGGATCTGCCGCCGGTCGACAGCGAGTTCGTCCGCCGCGTTACGGAAGGAGACTTCGACGACCCGGAGGCCTTCCGTCAGGAAATTCGCGATCGGCTGGAGGAGGCGTGGTCGGAGCGCTCGCGCGAGATGGTGCAGGCAGAAATCGTCGATACGGTTCTGGACCTTCACACCGTTCCCGTTCCGAAGTCGATCATCGAGATGAACCTCGACCAGTTCGTCCAGCAGGTCGAGCAGCAAAACGACGGCGACCTGCCGGACGACTTCGACGAGGAGGCCTTCCGCCAGCGCAACCGCGGCGATGCGGAGAAGCAGGGCCGCTGGATGCTCATCCGCGACGAAATCATCGAACAGTACGACCTGGAGGCGTCCGACGAGGACGTGCAGGCCTTCTTCGCCGAGCAGGCGGAGGGCGACGACCAGGTGAGCACCGAGCAGATCGAGCAGTTCTACCGGCAGATGCCGCAGATGATGGAGCAGGTGAAGCAGAAGGTCCTCAGCGACAAGGTGTACGACCTGCTGCTCGACGAGATGGAGGTGGAAGAGAAGAGCCGCGAGGAGTTCGAAGAAGAAATGCAGCAGCGCCAGCAGACCCGTCAGGCGGTTGCCGGCGGACAGCCTCCCGTTGCCGGAGGGCCGGCGGCCGGCGGCCACCCTCACTGACGGTGCCCGGAGCATGGGCCCGTGCCGTCAGCGGCGCGTCGTCGGGCGCCTCCGGCTCCAGCCGGCCCGCCCGCGCGACGTGCGGATCCTGAGGATCGTGAAAGGTTCTCTCCCGGGCCCTCCGGCAGAGGAACCCATTCCGACCCCTTAGGTTGGCTCCATCACGGGCCGTGTATTCGGATGCCGCACTGTCTCCGCGTCTTCCGCGAGCTGTCGCTGGAAGCACGCGCAGGAATGGCCTGCCGCCCCTCTTTCTTCCCGTACTGTAGGCGTGCGGAGACGGTGCGCCCCACGAGTTGAAGTCATCTAACGACCCAGAGAGCCCGTCATGGCCTCCACCGAAGACTTTATTCAGTTCAGCAGAAGTCTCACCTCGCTGCCGCGCGACATCTACCAGGGCGGCATGGGCGACCAGCCCATGTCCGGCCTCGTGCCGATGGTCGTCGAGCAGACCACCCGGGGCGAGCGCGCGTACGACATCTTCAGCCGCCTGCTGAAGGAGCGCATCGTCTTTATCGGAACGCCGATCAACGACCAGATCGCGAACCTGACGGTCGCGCAGCTCCTCTACCTTGAAAGCGAGGACTCGCAGCGCGACATCAACCTCTACATCAATTCGCCGGGCGGCGTCATCTACAGCGGCCTGGGCGTGTACGACACGATCCAGTACGTCGACGCGCCGGTGGCGACGATCTGCGTCGGTCTCGCCGCTTCGATGGGCTCGGTGCTGCTGGCCGCCGGAGAGGACGGCCGCCGCGCTGCGCTTCCGAACTCGCGCATCATGATCCACCAGCCCCTCGGCGGCGCGGAGGGACAGGCCTCGGACATTGAGATCCAGGCCAAGGAAATCATGTGGCTGAAGCAGCGCCTCTACGAGATCCTGGCCATGCACACCGGCAAGGACATCGACCAGATCGAGGACGACGCCGACCGAAACTACTGGATGAGCGCGCAGGAGGCCTCCGACTACGGCCTCGTCGACAACGTGCTCAATCCGAAGAACCTCGAAGGCCTGAAGGGCATCCGTGGAAACGGCGCGCCCGACCTCGGCGACGATGATGACGACGAGTAGCGGCTGCCCCCTTTCGCGCACGCAAACGCTCCGCGGAGACAAGCGTCCCGCACAGACAGCCCGGTGCAAATAGCCCGGTGCAGACAAACCGGTGTAGACAAACCGGTGTAGACGTAGAAAAGCGGCGGCTTCGGGTAACTCCGAGGCCGCCGCTTTCTGTACGTCTGACCGCTGGATGGTCGAACCGGGCGTGTCTTTACCGTTGGATCTGCAATCTTCGATCCGAGGGACCCGTTTCCCGTCTCTCGACCGGCCCTCACCCAACAAACGCCGCAAACCAAACGCTGAACGAGACTGCCTCCCAGAAACCACAACAAAAAAAGGGGCACTGGCCTGGGGGGAGGGAGGAGGAAGGCCAGCGCCCCGAGGGGGCTCGGTGGCACACCGTGTCTCGGTGCGCCGATGGTACCGCGTACGGGATTCGAACCCGTGTTACCGGCGTGAGAGGCCGGCGTCCTAGACCCCTAGACGAACGCGGCAGATGGGATTGTCTACCAAAGCATCACGTAATAACTCTCTTCTCCGTCGAGGTTTCCCGTTCATCGAAATTACACCCCGCGGGTCGGCTCGGGGCGCGGCCGCCCCGCTGCCCCCAGGCGGTGGTCTTCCCGCACGCCTCTCCTAGAAACACCTCCCAACCAGTGGCGTGCACCTTGTGTCTTCATCGCAGGGGTGTGGCCGTCCGTTGTCTCGTGCCGTCTCCATCCTCGTCTTCTTGCCCTGCGGACCGCGCCGCCTGCCCGTTGCTCGTTCGCGATCTCTCTTCAACATGACCCGGTACATGCGTTCTTCTTCGGCTCGTTCTCTTTCGTTCGCCCTTCTCTCCACGCTGGTCTTTGCCGGTCTCCTGGCGTGGTCCGGCTGCAGCCAGGGCCAGTCCAACAACGGCACCTCCAGCTCCGACGGTCCACCGTACCAGGTGGGCGATGCCCTCTCGGACTCGACCATCGCGCTCGTGATTGAGTCGGACTACGGCGTCGACACCGTGCAGGTGCGGTCCTTCGAGCAGCAGCTCAATTACATGCGTCAGCAGACGCCGCCGAGCCAGCGCTCGAGCCAGCAGACGCAGGACATGCACGAACAGGTGGTGCGGCGCTTCGTCGGCCGGCACGTGCTGGAGGGGAAGGCACGGTCCGCGGACATCACGGTCGATTCGAGCCAGATCCAGGCGCAGTTTGCCCAGATCCGGAGTCGCTACCAGGACTCAACGCAGTTCCGGGAGGAGCTCGCCAAGAACAACGTAACAGTCGACTCCCTTCGGCAGCTCATCGCTTCCCGCCTGCGCCAGCAGCAGTTGCAGCAGCAGATGGCCAACACGGCCGAAAGCCCGAGCGCCTCGGAAATCGAAGACTACGCCTACGAGAACCGGAGCATCAGCGCCCAGCATATTCTTCTGCGTCTGGGCGACGACGCACCGGAAGCTGCGGCCGACTCCGTCCGGCAGGTCGCCCAGGTCCTCGTCGACAGTGCGGAAGCGGGGGACGTCCCGTTTTCCGAGCTTGCGCGCCGGCACAGCGAGGGCCCGACGGCTTCGGAAGGCGGCAGCCTGGGGTCGTTCACGCGCGATCGAATGGTGGAGCCGTTCGCAGAGGCAGCGTACTCCTTGTCCGACTCGGGCGACGTGTACCCCGAGCCGGTCCGCACCGAGTACGGCTTTCACGTGATTCGTCTGACCGACTCCGGGACCGCCATGGACACGTCGCGGGCCCGGCAGCAGATGATGCAGGAACGCAAGCAGGAGGCCTTTGACGCGGAGCTGGAGACGCTCATGGAGGAAGCTACCGTCCGCGCCAATCCGAGCCTCGTGAGCGCCGGTCTCTACGACGAGAGCGGCCGCAATGGCGCGGGCTGACCTCTCACCGCAGAACGTACGACGCACAGCAACGGGCGCCTCGCCGGACTTCGGCCGGGGCGCCTGTTGCTTTGGGGTAATGGGGTACTGGGTATGGGGTACTGGGTATGGGGGGCTCTTGATGGGCGGCTGCGGACGAACCGGTCGCGGGGGTCGAGACCGGCGGGTGGGCAGCGGTATCAGGGGGCGAGGCGTTCGAGCGTCCACCCTCCGTCGTCGCGCTCGTCGTCCCGGCGATAGCGGAGCCGGTCGTGCAGGCGGTTCGGACGTCCCTGCCAGAACTCGATCCTCCGGGGGCGGACGACGTAGCCACCCCAGTGCTGAGGTCGGGGGATTTCTTCGCCGTCGTCGTAGGTCTCCCGCAGTTCGTCGAGGTTGTCCTCGAGCACCGTGCGGTCGTCGATGACGTGACTCTGCGGAGACGCCCACGCGCCGAGTTGGCTTCCGCGAGGGCGGCTGTGGAAGTAGTCGGTCGATTCCTCCGACGGCAGGCGCTCCGCCGTGCCTTCGATGCGGACGGACCGCTCCAGCGGTTCCCACCAGAAGACAAGCGCAGCCTGAGGGTTCTGGGCCAGCTCCGATCCCTTCTGGCTGTCGTAATTCGTGTAGAAGACGAATCCCCGCTCGTCGAGGCCCTTCAGAAGGACGACTCGGGCCGAGGGCTGTCCGTCTGCGCCGGCCGTGGCCAGCGTCATGGCATTGGGCTCCTCGACCTCCGCCTCCAGGGCCTGATCAAACCACCGGCGAAACTGCTCGATTGGGTCTTCGGCCGCCGTGTCGGCCGAAAGTTCGTGCTTGGTGTACTCCTGCCTGAGATCGGCAATGTCCGACATACGCGACGACGGGGTTGATTGCGGAGAGGACGGGTCGGTGTAGGAGGATCACTACGCCGCGTGCAACCGGCTCGTTTCTTCGCCGGGCAGACTGTTTCGGTCCCTTCACGCCGCTCCGGGTCGGCCCGAACGAACGCGTGCCAGCCGTGCACCGCATGGGCGTCAGCGCCAGATCTCCATGCGCAGCCCGCGGGCGTTCGTCGGCACCTGCGCGTCGGTGCGCGCCGGCGGAAGCCGCTCGGCCTCTCCCGCCGCGATTCGCCGGGCCGTCCAGCAAACGGCATGAGCATCCAGGACATCGTCACGCGTAGCCGAAGCCGCCAAAGCCGCTCGGCCTGGCGCCGCCTCTTCGGCTTCCGGAAAGCCCTCGGCCGCCAACAGGCCGGCGCGTCGCGTCAAGCCGGCATCGGTATGTTTGCTCTCGGCCAGAGACGCGCCGCCGTTCATGGCTGCGAACGCGACTTCGGGGTGGACCTCTCGCACCCACGACTGCCGCTCGGGCGTCATCGTCTCGGCCACGGCGCGCAGTTTCGCGAAGAGGTGAAAGGTCTGGATCGAGAGGCCCGGGGCATTCGGGCCGCTGTCCCGGTTCAAGCGCTGGGCTTCCTCGTAGGTGTCGGCAGCGAGGGCCGGGTAGGCGGGCGGCGAGAAGACGCTGCTGCTGCGCGGATGGCCGAGCAGGCGCCGCGCCTCCCGATCGCACGTGCGCCCTCCAGGCTCCGCCCGGTCCGGCAGACCGATGACAACGTCGATGCCGATGACGACCGGTCTTTCCGGCAGGTCAAACAGCGCCTGCACATCCGCGACCGTCCGCACCCGGACGGCCCCGCTCTCCCCATTCTGCAACACGACCACCCAGCCGTCTCGAAACCCGTCGGCACCGGCAACCCAGGAGGCGTTGGTCATTGGTATTCGGTATTGGGTACTCGG
>ERZ1034543.281-NODE-281-length-13222-cov-2.743905_pt1 | contig 13222 bp, 10 predicted proteins | sample MGYA00520654_ERZ1034543 | MGnify/ENA primary metagenome ERZ1034543 (study PRJEB33760, sample SAMEA4777712) | hypersaline lake metagenome | biome: hypersaline environment; feature: brines | place: Spain | collected 2012-08 | depth 0 m ... | reverse complement strand
GAGAGCGAGATCTGCGAGGTCTGCGTCGAGAACGCGGGCGGCGGCGGGCGACTCGGCGTCCGGGTGAGCGTCGAGGGTCGCGAGATGTCGACAGCTGAGTCGTACCTCCGCCCCGGTGAGTCGACGACGCTCCCGGCCGGGGGGTTCGGCGCCGCCGACGCCGACGAGTTGACCTATCAGGTTGCGGTGTCGGCGCCCGACCTCCCGCTCCCGCCCGCCGTTGACGAGCGGACCGTCGTAATCGACTAACCGCCCGCATAGCAGACGCCGAGGCTCCCATCGCCGTACACGACCCCGCAGCCAGCCTCGGTCTCGACAGGTGGTATGAGGCGAGCGCCTCGAAGCGTGACCCAGAGGCGGTTCATGACGCTGTGACCGTGGGCGTCTCCGTGAGCCCGCTCGCGGTCTGTGCTGCCGTGGCGATAGACGCTGTCTCGTGACCTACCCTTCGACCAGTTCGCGTAGACGCGCTGCCAGCGCGTCGGGGGCCGTACTCCGCTCGTGGGCCGCCGAGCGGTCCTCCGTGTCCGTTCAGTAGCCTTTTGCGGACGCGACCCCAACGACGCTGTCGGCCACCGCTACGCAGTCATACGGGTCGACACCGACCCTGTCCGCTGTGGTCGCGTACGGCGCCGGGTCGCTGTTCCACCTCGTGGCTCGTCTGCGCCGCGCCGCACTCAGTGTGAATATACTCCACCGGTGCTGATCGCTTTTCCGTCCACGCACACGCGCTCAAGCGCGAGGAGGGGTCCAGCGCCCCCGTAGACTCGGTTCGCATCCTCGCCAGCGACTGCACCGTGCGTTTCGAAGATGGAGCAGACGAACGCCTCCAGCGTGGCCACGTCGTCTGTATCCTGAAGCCAGACCGTACGACACTCGTCCACGACCGCACTGGTTACCAGCCGGTGGCGTGGCTCACCCGCCCCCGACGCCCTGACTGTGACCGACGACGACGGTGGCTTCGTCGTCACCGCTCGGACCGGCGAGCGACGGCTCCACGTCGAGGCCCATACCGTTGCAGACCGGGCGATCCTGCCTGTTGCGGACACGGGCGTTCCCGTTGGGACCGCGCCACCAGACCACCCCGAGGCTAGCGGGCCGCTAATCCGCGCCGACGGCGCGGTCCGGGCGCTCGACTCCGGGACACACTACCTACTCGTCGCGGGCGCAACGGTACTCGACCGCGCCTGTGACGACTGCAGGCTCCCGCTGACGCGTGCGGAGCGCGGCACCGTGTTCGACGTGTGTGTCGACCGGTCGTGCGAGTCGCTCGACGACGCGGTTCGCGAGCGGTTCGACCGCGTGTGGACCTGTCCGGACTGCGGCGCAGACCTGCGGGTCATCCGTCGACACAGACGGCTGCTCGCGGGCTGTGACGACTGTTTGGAGTGTGAGACGGCGTTCTCCATCCCGGCGGGGACGGTCGTCGAGAACTGCGCGTGTGGCCTGCCCCTCTTCGAGACGCCGACGGGAGAGCGGTGTCTGGACGGGCGTGTGAGGCCCGCGGGCGAACGGAGTGAGCGAGCAGTGACGCCGTGAGCCGTAGCGCCGAGCGCCCGACTCGACCGCAGGGCCTATGTCTTGCCCGTGCCCCGCGCCGGTATGGACGGGCGACTCCGCGACGGCCCCGAGGGTCTCGAAGTGGTGGTCGGCGGCGATGCCCGCCAGCGCTTCTACGACTCCGGCGGCTACGGCCGCCCACTCGACGGGAACGAGGTCGCCCTTGCGCCCGTCGAGGCCGCCCACCTCCTCTTTCGGGGCGACCTCGACGCGGTCCGGGACGGTGACGACCGCCTTGACCTCCGGGCGCTGCTCGGCCTGACGGGCGGGCTCAGCGCGTTCGTCGTCCACCGTGACCTGAGAGACCGCGGGTTCTACTGTTCGCCCGCACGGGCCGGCTGGACCCCCGGTGACGCCCACGAGGGCTGTGATGTTGTGGTTTACCCCCGCGGCGAGGGGCCGGGCGACGGTATGGTGGCCTACCGCCTGCGGGTCGTTGGCGAACGCGACGCGCTGTCAGTCGCCGACCTCGTCGCCGACCCGACCGCCCTGGCCGTCGTTGACGAGGAGGGCGAGCCCACCTACTTCAACTGCGAGCTGGAGGGGCCGGGCGGCGAGACGGACCGGACAGCGCTTGAGTTCCCGACGGGCGCGACAGCCGACCTGCTCGCCGACCGCGCAGTTGCATGGGACCCGCCTGCGGCGCTCTACGAGCGGGCCTTTTTCGGCCAGCGGCTGGCCGGTCGGAACGCCGACGGCGGGCCGCTCCAACTGTCGCTCGTTGAGGCTGCTCACCTCGCGAGCGGGGCGGTCGACGAGCGCGGTCACGCGGTCGAAGGCGAGCGGTTCGGCCGTCGTCTGCGGGTCTACAGGGCGATGCGCGCGGCCGGGGCGGTGCCAAAGAGCGGGTTCAAATTCGGCGCGGACTTTCGAGCCTACGACTCGTTCCGGTCGGTCGACGAGATGGGCCATTCGGAGCGGCTGGTGCGTGTGGTGTCGCGGTCGGCCCGCCTCCAGCCTCGCGAACTCTCGCTCGACGTGCGACTCGCTGGCGGAGTGCGGAAGCGAATGGTTTTTGCGGTGACCGACCCGGATTCGGTCGAGTGGCTCGCGGCGCGGCGACTGACGCCGTGAGCCGTCCACAGCCATGACCGAGGACACGCCCACGGACGACGATGCGGTCGCCACCGGTGCGGACGAGACCACCCTCGACCCGTGGGGCTCTTCGACCGTCGACGACTACCGGTCGCTGTTTGCCGAGTTCGGGATCGAGTCGTTCGACGAGGTGTTGCCCGAGGTGCCCGACCCCCACTACCTGATGCGCCGCGGGGTCATCTTCGGCCACCGTGACTACCGCCGGGTAGCGCAGGCGATGCGCGATGGCGATCCCTTCGCCGTCCTCTCTGGGTTTATGCCAACCGGCGACCCGCACATCGGGCACAAACTGGTGTTCGACGAGATCATCTGGCATCAGGAACAGGGCGGGGACGCCTACGCCCTCATCGCCGATCTGGAGGCGCACTCGGCGCGCGGGCTGTCGTGGGCGGAGATCGACGAGCACGCCCGAGACTACCTGCTCTCACTGCTTGCGCTAGGGTTCGACCCCGAGGAGGGCGACCTCTACCGTCAGTCGACCAATCGCGAGCTCCAGGACCTCGCGTTTGAGCTCGGCTCGAACGCCCGGTTCGCGGAGTTCGAGTCGATCTACGGCTTTGACGGCGAGACCAGCGTCTCGCACATGCAGTCGGTGGTGACACAGATCGCTGATATCCTCTATCCACAGCTCGCCGAACCCAAGCCGACTGTCGTTCCCGTCGGCCCGGACCAGGACCCGCACATGCGTCTCGCACGTGATGTGGCGGCCCGGACACGCTTTTTCAAGACCAGCGAGGCGTACGCCTCCGTCGAGTTCGACGGCGACGAGCGACCGCTCGTGGCCGACGCCTACGCCAACCGCGACGAGTACGCCGACGACCCCGAGACGCCGCGGTGCGTCGAGGCCGCCGCGTGGCTCAAGTCGGCCTACGGGCAGACCGGGGCCCGTGACCGCGCGGTCACGAAACTGGAGAACGCTGGTAAAGAGCCCCTGCGCCCCCGCACGCGCTTTTTCGCACGACAGGCGACCGACGAGGCGTTCGCGGCGCTGGTCGAGGCCGTCGAGGGCGACAAGCGGGTATATGACGGCCACGTCGACGCGTTCGACCTCTCGCTCGACGAGGCCGACGACCTGGCACAGCGCGTGGAGATGGAGACAGGCGGGTTCGGCTTTGTCGCCCCCTCCTCTCTTTACCACCGGTTTATGACCGGGCTGACGGGCGGGAAAATGTCCTCCTCGGTGCCGGCGAGTCACATCTCGCTCCTTGACGACCCCGAGGACGGCTACGACAAAGTGAAATCGGCCGCGACGGGCGGGCGCGACACCGCCGCGGAGCAGCGCGAACTGGGCGGAAAAGCCGACGAATGCCCGGTCTACGAGCTGTACGCCTATCTGCTCGCGGGGGACGACGACGAGTTCGCGACCGAGGTGTATGACGAGTGTGTCGGCGGCGAACGGCTCTGTGGCGACTGCAAGAAGCAAGCCGCGACGCTGATGCGCGAGTTCCTCAAAGATCATCAGGAGAAACGCGCGGAGGTCAAGGACCTCCTCGCGGACCTAGATATGGACGTCGAGACGGAGCGAACGGGTGACGGGTTGGTGCCGGCCGAGGAGTGATCAGCCCACGACGCGGCGCTCGAAGACCCCTGCTGCCGCGACGACCAGCGCGAGCGTGAGGACGGTGACCCCGCCCATCTCCGGTCACGCACTGTCTTCTCGACGGGTATCTCGCCCGGGTCGAACTACCCCGAAAGTGATACTGTCCCAACCCACTCGTAGCCGGTGTCGACGGTCACTGAGTCGACGACGACCGTCGGGGTCGCGCTCATGGTGTCTGTGGACGCCGTCGCCAGCACCTACCCCACGCGAGTCTCGGTGCGGTACGAGACGTCGACGGACGCGTCCGGAATGCCCCGCCGTCGCCTGTCAGGGTGGGGGTGGTTGAGGAGGAGCCGGCCGAACCACTGCTGGTTGCGGTTGTCGTCGTCGCTCTTGCGGCTGTTTCTACAAGAGATCAAGACGAGTGTCTCGGGGCTTGCCTCCGGAGGCAATTTACCGGAACGCCTAACCCGGAGACGGGCGGGTCTGGGAATATCGAATGAGGCTCCCCGAATCACAGGTCGCGGTACTCGACGTGCTGTCTGCGGCCGACGAGCGGACGGTTGCGACGGTCGTCGAGGAGACGGGGCTAAAGCCCGAGACGGTCACCGGCGCGGCGTTCGACCTCCGAGACGAGGAGTTGGTCGCTGTCAGCGAGGCCGAGCGGGTCGACCATCATCTCACCGCGGAGGGCGAGCAGTACCTGACTGAGGGTCTGCCCGAGGTCCGACTCTACCGTGCGGCGGCCGGCGACGAGGCGGTCCCCATCGGCGACGCGACCGACGTCGCCGGGCTTTCCGGTCAGGCGGTACAGATCGCGCTGTCGAACTTCGCGCGTAAGGGCTACGGTGTCGTCGACGCGGGCGCCGTCGACCCCGACCCGGACGCCGACCCGGGCGCCGACCCCGAGGCGGCGGCGCTCGCGGCCGTCGCAGACGGCGAGACTGAGGGCGTGGCGGCGAAGACACTCGACCGTCTCGCCGAGCGCGGACTGCTCGCCCGTGACGAGTCGACCGTCCGCTCGCTCGTCCTGACCGACGACGGTGTCACCGCGGTGACGGAGGGTGTTGAGGCGGCAGAGACAGCCGACCGCCTCACGCCCGAGATGCTCACCACGGGCGAGTGGCGCGACGTGGAGTTCGCCGCATACGATGTGGAGGCGGACGCACCGGCCGTCGAAGGCGGCCGGGTCCACATCCTCCGCCAGACCGCAGAGCGGGTGAAGGAGGTACTCGTCGGCATGGGGTTCGATGAGATGCAGGGGCCACACGCCGACGCGGAGTTCTGGATCAACGACTGCCTGTTCATGCCCCAGGACCACCCGGCGCGAACCCACTGGGACCAGTTCGCACTCGACGTTCCCCCGATGGACGGCCTGCCCGCGGACCTCGTCGACCGAGTCGCGGCTGCCCACCGCGAGGGCATCGGCCCGGACGGCAACGGCTACCACTCGCCGTGGACCGAGGACGTGGCCCGCGAGGTTGACCTGCGCGGACACACCACCTCGCTGTCGATGCGTCACCTCTCCGGACACGCAGTCGGGGAGTTAGCGCCGCCCCAGCGATTTTTCTCCGTCGAGAAGGTCTACCGCAACGACACGCTCGACCCGACGCACCTGCTAGAGTTCTTCCAGATAGAGGGGTGGGTGATGGCCGACTCGCTGTCGGTCCGGGATCTGATGGGCACGTTCGAGGAGTTCTACCGGCAGTTCGGGATCACGGATATCGAGTTTAAACCACACTACAATCCGTACACAGAGCCGAGCTTCGAACTGTTCGGCCAGCATCCCGAGACCGGCGATCTCATCGAGATCGGCAACTCCGGGCTCTTCCGTGACGAGGTACTCCGGCCCCTCGGCGTGGAGTGTGACGTGATGGCGTGGGGGCTGGCGCTCGAACGCCTCCTGATGCTCACCTACGGCTTTGACGACATCCGGGACGTCCACGGGACGCTCTGTGATCTCGACCTGCTGCGGGAGACGGAGGTACTCTACTGATGCCGGTCGTTGAGGTCGACCCGGACGAACTCCGGCGGCTGACCGGCCACGGTGAGAAGAGCGACGAGGAGCTGAAGACGGATCTCTTCGCGCTGGGCCTGGAGTACGAGGGCGAGACCGAGGACGGCGAGATGCAGTTGGAGTTCGGGCCGGACCGACTTGACCGTCTGTCCGTCGAGGGCGTCGCGCGCTCGCTACGCTACCAGTACGGTGACGACCGCGGGGTGTACGTCCCGAAGACGAACGATCCTGACTGGACGATCGAGGTCGCAGAGACAGTGCCGCCGGAACGGCCCTACGTCACCGGCGCGGTGGTGCGGGGCGTGAATCTGGACGAGGCGGCGCTCGACTCGTTGATCCAGCTCCAGGAGAAGCTCCACGCGACGATGGGTCGAGGGCGTGCGAAGGCTGCCATCGGCATCCACGACCTGACGATGCTGAAGGGCCGGGCGCTGGCCGACGACGCGCCTGCCGGTCCCGGACACAGGATCACCTACCGGGGGGTCGCCCCCGATGGCGACCGGTTCGTCCCACTCGATTCGGACGCGGAGCTGACGCCCGCCGGGGTGCTCGACGATCACCCGACGGGCGAGACGTACGCCGACCTCCTCCGGGGACTGGAGCGCTACCCTGCCATCTACGACGAGATTGGCCTGTTCTCGTTCCCGCCGGTGATCAACGGCCGACGGACGGAGGTCTCGACGGCGTCGCGCGACCTCTTGATCGAACTCACGGGGACGGACCAGTGGACGATAGATCGGATGTGTACGGTCATCTGCTACGCGCTCGATGCCCGTGGCGCGACGATTGAGGAGGTCGACGTCGCGTACATGGACGGGGCGGAGCCGCCCGCGGAGGGCGCACAGCTCCGACGGCCGGATCTCGACGTGGAGGCGAAACACGTCACTCACGACCGGGTCGAGACGATCCTCGGGGTCTCGCTGGATGAGGCCGAGGTCGTCGACCTGTTCGAGCGCTCGGGACTCGGCGTAACGGTCGACGACGGGCTCTACAGGGCCGAAATCCCGCCCTACCGAGTCGACGTACTCCACCAGCTCGACCTGATCGACGACGTGGGCCGGGCGTACGGGTTCAACGACCTCACACCGAGATATCCGGACGTGGCGACAGTGGGCGAGCGTCACGAAGGCTCGCGACTGGAGTCGGTGGTTCGAACACAGCTCGTCGGGCTGGGGTTTGAGGACCTCCTGAACTTCCACATGACGAACGCGCCGAACTGTCTTGACCGAATGCGCGTCGCAGCGGGGAGCGACGTTCTCGGCGGGGGCCCGCCCGTAGCGATTCGCGAGCCCTACAGCGAGGACTACACCATCCTGCGGACGTGGGCGCTCCCCTCGCTCGTGACGGTCCTCTCGAACAACACCCACCGGTCGTACCCACAGGATCTCGCAGAGATTGGCCTGACTGCGCGGCGGGACGACGAGACGCCGACCGGCGTCGGCGAGTCCCGCCACGTCGCCGCGGTGTTGGCGCGCACGGACGCGAGCTACGAGGACGCGAAGGCCCGGCTCACGGCGCTTGTCGCGGATCTTGGGGCTGACCTCGCGACGCCGCCGGTCGAGCACCCCTCATTTCTCGAGGGGCGGGTCGCAGCAGTCGAGATCGACGGCGAGCGAGCCGGAGTGGTCGGTGAGCTCCACCCGGCTGTTCTCGTCGACCATGACCTCGAACTGCCGGTCGCGGCGTTCGAGTTCGACCTGGACGCCCTGCGGTGAGGGTTCTGGTCTCCGCGGACCGAGGCGTTTAACAGCGGTTCGCGGCCTACGACCTCACGACCGATGCCCAGTGGAGAATACGACCCGGAGACGGTCGAACCGACGTGGCAGGAGCGGTGGGTCGACGAGAAGACGTACGCGTACACCGGGGACGCCTCCGTAGACCCGGACACGCTCTACTCTATCGACACGCCGCCGCCGACTGTCTCTGGCGACCTCCACATGGGTCATCTCTACCAGTTCACCCTCCAGGATTTTGTCGCGCGCTTCCACCGGATGCGTGACAAGACAGTCCACTTCCCCTTCGGCTTCGACGACAACGGCATCGCCTCCGAGCGCCTGACCGAGGACGAACGGGGAATTCGCCACCAGGACTTCGACCGGCGGGAGTTCCAGACGAAATGCCGCGAGGTCTGCACCCGGTACGAGGAGCAGTTCCGCGAGAACGTTCAGGATCTTGCGGTCTCGGTCGACTGGTCGCGCACCTACCAGACGATCGAGCCGCGGGCTCGACGTGTCTCACAGCTCTCCTTTCTCGACCTGTACGAGCAGGGCCGGGAGTACAGAGCGCGCGCCCCGACGATTTGGTGTCCGGACTGCGAGACAGCTATCTCGCAGGTGGAGACGGAGGACGACGAACAGGACAGTCACTTCCACGATATCGCCTTCCAGATTCAGAGCGGCGACGAGTTTGTCATCTCGACGACCCGGCCCGAACTCCTCCCCGCCTGTGTGGCGGTGTTCGTCCATCCCGACGACGAGGAGAACGAGGACCTGGTCGGCGAGATGGCCGAGATACCGATTTTTGGACAGGCAGTGCCGATCCTTGCGGACGAACGTGTCGACCGCGAGACTGGCTCCGGTATCGTAATGTGCTGTACATTCGGCGACCAGACCGATATCGAGTGGTACCAGGCTCACGACCTGGACCTCCGGGTCGCCATCGACGAGTCGGGGACGCTGACCGACGAGGCCGGTGCGTACGCAGGCCTGTCGAGCGACGAGGCCCGCGATGCCATCGTCGCAGATCTGACGGAGGCCGGGGCACTCCGGGACCGTCGTGCCATCACCCACACCGTCAACGTCCACGAGCGCTGCGGGACGGGCGTCGAGTTTCTCGTCACCGAGCAGTGGTACGTGCGACTGCTCGACAAGAGAGAGGAGTACCTGGAGGCCGGCCGGCAGATGGACTGGTATCCAGAGAAGATGTTCGCCCGGTATAAACACTGGATTGAGGGGCTCCAGTGGGACTGGGCCATCTCTCGGCAGCGAAGCTCAGGAATTCCGTTCCCAGTCTGGTACTGTGCAGACTGTGACGAGGTGGTCACGGCGGACCGCGAGTCGCTTCCTGTCGACCCACTCGCAGACGACCCGCCGGTCGACGTCTGCCCGGCCTGCGGTCACGAAGAGTTCGACCCCGAGGAGGACGTCTTCGACACGTGGGCCACCTCGTCGCTCACGCCGCTGATCAACGCCGAGTGGGACTGGCACGAGTCGGCGGCCGACGGCGGCGCAGCCGTCGAAACGGGCGGCGAGTTCCGGATGGAGCACCCCGAACTGTACCCGGTCGATATGCGTCCGCAGGGCCACGATATCATCTCGTTCTGGCTCTTCCACACCGTCGTCAAATGCTTAGAGCACACCGGTGAGGTGCCGTTCGACTCCGTGATGATCAACGGGATGGTGCTAGACGAGAACAGAGAGAAGATGTCGAAGTCGGTGGGTAACGTCGTCGAACCCGACGCGGTGCTGGAGCAGTACCCGGTCGACGCTGCGCGGTACTGGGCAGCCGGGTCTGCAGTGGGCGACGACCTGCCGTACTCCGAGAAGGGGCTGAAGGCCGGCGAACGCTTGCTTCGGAAGCTCTGGAACGCCTCGAAGCTGGTCGAGTCGCTGGCCCCGGACCCCGTCGACCGGCCGGCCGACGAGGACCTGCGGGCGCTTGACCGGTGGCTGCTCGCCGAACTTGACCGCACGGTCGAGACGGTCACGGCCCATCTTGAGGACCGGGCGTTCGCGAAGGCCCGTGACGAACTGCGCGCGACGTTCTGGCACACGTTCTGCGACGACTATCTCGAGATCGCAAAGGGACGGCTTCGCGACGACGACGACCGCTCGGCCGTGTGGACGCTTCGGACCGCACACGAGCGGTTCCTCCGCCTGTTCGCGCCGATTCTCGCCCACATTACCGAGGAGGTGTGGCAAGACTGCTACAGCGAGGAGTCCGTGGCCGAGAGCGTCCACCTCGCGGATTGGCCTGACCCGCTCGGCGTCGAGGCCGACCGCGAGGCCGGTGAGCGTGCAATGTCGGTCATCGGCGCGCTCCGGCAGTACAAGAGCGAGCGCGGTTTGGCGCTGAACGTGCCACTCGACGAAGCCGTCGTCCACGGCGACGTGAGCGGGTTCGAACGGGCGATCCAGCGCGTGATGCACGTCGACCGGCTGCGGACGACGACCGAAACCGCGGAGCTTGAGGAGGTCGTGACGGGCGTCGACCTGGACTACTCGCTTGTCGGACCAGCGTTCGGTGGGACGGTCAACGAGATAGACGCCGCGATCGAGGCCGGCGAGTTCACCATCGCGGACGACGAACTCGTCGTCGCAGACGAACGGCTCACCTCCGAGATGTTCGCGGTCGAACGCGAGCGCCGGTACGAAGGCGAGGGCGACCTGCTTGACGCAGACGACGCTGCTGTTGTCGTGCGGTAGGCTACAGGTCCGCGCCGACTGCGTCCCCGACCGAGTCGAAGCCATCTCGCTCTATTAGGTCCAGCAGCCCTTTGTTGATATCACGCGCCACCCCGGGACCCTCGTAGACGAGGGCGGTGTACAACTGGACGACCGAGGCGCCGGCCCGTATTTTCGCGTACGCGCCACGGGCGTCCGCCACGCCGCCGACGCCAACCACCGGCAGGTCGGTCCGTTCGGCGACGAACCGGACCATTCCGGTCGCACGCTCTTCGGTGGGTGCGCCCGAGAGACCGCCGGACTCCACACGGTTCGGGCTCTCCAGCTCCGCCGGCCGTTCGGTCGTCGTGTTGGTTGCGACGACGCCGGCGAGGCCGTGGTCCTCTGCGACGGCGACAGCCTCCTCAACGGCGCCATCGGAAAGGTCCGGAGAGAGTTTGACCAGCAGTGGGTCTGCGCCAGCGTCGCGGAGTTCAGCGAAGATGGCCGCCAGCGCCTTGCGGTCTTGGAGACTCCGGAGCCCCGGTGTGTTCGGTGAGGAGACGTTGACGACAGCGTAGTCGACGGCGTGGCCGATACGGTCGTAGGTGTAGCGGTAGTCGGCAGGCGCGTCGTCGAGCGGTGTAGACTTTGACTTGCCGAGGTTGACGCCCACGGGAACGCCGGGGAGTTCCTCGGCGTCGAGACGGGCACCGACGGCGTCTGCACCCTCGTTGTTGAAGCCGAGGCGGTTGACCAGCGCGCGGTCCTCCGGCAGGCGAAAGACGCGAGGCCGGGGATTGCCTGGCTGCGCCTCGGCAGTGACGCCGCCGATCTCGACGTGCCCAAAGCCGAGCGCGGCGAGGCCGACGGGGACGTGGGCGTTCTTGTCGAACCCGGCGGCGACACCAACAGGGTTCGGAAACGCAAGGCCGAACGCCGACGTCGCAAGGCGGTCGTCGTTGACGACGTATCGCTGCCGAAGGAGCGACTCAACAGGGGTCTGTTGCGTCGCGCGAAGAAGCCGCACGGTGGCGTGATGTGCGGTCTCTGGCGGCAGGGAGTAGAGCGCCGGCTTCAGAAGGTCGTAGCCGTCGGTCACGCGCTCAGAAGTCGTGTTCGACCTCGTCAGGGTCGGCTTTTTGGATAATAATCTTGCTATCACGAACCCGGACAAACACCTCGTCGCCAATGTTGAGACCGGCGACTGCCAGTTCGTCCTCGTGAAGGTTCACGTGGACGTTATGATACTCGCCGTTCTCGTCTTTGGCGCCACTAGGGCTAAGCTTCTTTTTACGGACCATCGCGGTCGTTCTTCTCCGACGTTCCGGTCATCGGCACCATAAGTGTTGTCTAGCGGCCCTGGGCGGTGGTCCACAACGCGAAAACCGGCAGACAGTGGTCAGATACCCCGGTATGTTTATACTTTACCATGTGCTTTCTCCACGTGGAGGTAGATGACATGGTACGCGAGGACGGGAAACGAAACTTTGTACTGCGCGAGACCGACGGGAACGAGACGAGTGTCTACTCTGGAAGCATGCCACGCCAGGCGGCGCTAAAGGCTGCAAGGCGACTTGACCCGGCAGACTCGGAGGACGTGGCCGAGTCGGACCCAACGGTGCTTCGCTTGCGTGAGAAGGGGACAGACAAGGTTCACGTCTTTCACGGCTGGGCGTGGGTCGACCAAGCACCCGACGACAAGCCCGGGTGGATGGACGGCAAGATAACGCGAGGGAACGTTTCCAAACAGGGGATCGAACATCTGGAGTAGGATTGATCCGAACGCTGAAGCGCCGCTGGGTCAACTACATAATTCGCGCGGCTACCACCCGGTCGGACCTGACGTAGAGCGAGGAATGAGCGACCGGCCTCCGGCCGCGCAACACCACCGTCACTAGCCACGGCCGTTCCCACCCGCGCTATCATCTCTCTCTCGCCCCCCCTCGACACTATTTCTCGGTCTCGGCCTCGTACGCGAGCTCGATCCTGTCGGTGAACTCGAACGCGGTCCCACGATCAAACCACCATCTTGAGGAGCCCGCGCTCTGGTGCGCTCGCGCGATCAATGTGGTGTGGCCACACGTTGCGCCTCTGTGGGTATCACGACGGCCACGACGGTACTGTTCGGTACGCGTGTACACATCGGCTGTGGTGTGCGACCGCGTACCGATCGGCCGACGTAACGACGGCCTTTTACATATTCCTACGTAGTGGACAAGTACGCAGACGTCACCGGGGTCGCCCGGTGACCGAGGGCCCACACGGGCCCGCCGGACGACAGCCCGAATCCGACGCCCTTATGGGTACGACACGATTCGAGTTGGATGCGACAGTTGGTTCCCCTTGTGGGAGCTAACTACCAGCATACCCGGGGTTCGATGGGTTTATGACCCATGCTCCCTGATTTGCTGGTCCGGAAGCGAGATGAGGATTCCATCCCTGCGGTCCGCCGTAAGACGGGATCTGATGTGAGCCTTGATGGGTCGGCGTCACCCGATCGGGTGCGCCGACCCGGACCTGAACGATGGTCTATTTGGCATTTCCCGCCACCGCCCCCGTCTTGGGGGCAACATTCCGGTTGATCCTGCCGGAGGCCATTGCTATTGGAGTCCGATTTAGCCATGC
>ERZ1034543.280-NODE-280-length-13241-cov-6.282952_pt1 | contig 13241 bp, 11 predicted proteins | sample MGYA00520654_ERZ1034543 | MGnify/ENA primary metagenome ERZ1034543 (study PRJEB33760, sample SAMEA4777712) | hypersaline lake metagenome | biome: hypersaline environment; feature: brines | place: Spain | collected 2012-08 | depth 0 m ... | reverse complement strand
GCCGAGTGGTTACGTCCCGGACTTGCTCCCAGAGAAACGCCAGGTCTACGCCCTCCCGGGTGGTGACGAGGGGAGCCTTGCGAACGTACAGGTCTCGTTCCAGAACCGTTAACAGAAAGTCGGCCACGTCCGCCCGGGGGATCGGTGCGGCCTCTGCGTCCAGGTCCGCCCCGTGAACGTAATCGCCTGTGCGGGACCCGTCCGTGAGGCCCCCGGGGCGGACGATCGTCCAATCGAGTCGACTCTGCATGACCAGTTCCTCCTGCCGGGCTTTGTCCGCCATCAGGTCCTGTAGGACCGTCGCATTGGCCAGCCGACCGTACCATGGCAGGTTTGTCACACTGGCCCCCAAGCCGATGGAAGTTACCACGACGAGACGCCTCACGTCGTACCGTTGCATCGCGTCAAGAATGTGCGCGGTGCCCTGGGAGACTACATCGGCAGGATTGTTCTTCGTCCGGCCCAGAATGCAAACGGCGGCGTCCGTTCCCTCGACCGGGCGGCGGGCGTCGTCCGGATCGAGCACATTTCCCTCCACTGGGACGACTGCGTCCCGGCCGGAGAGTTTTTCGGGGGAGCGCGTGAGCGCTCGTATCCTGTGCCCCGCTTCCGTCGCTTGAGCGATGAACTGACGCCCCGTCCCTCCTGTCGCTCCGAAAACGGCCAGCTTCATGGGTCTGGTCACTTATAGTGCGGTTATCGCTCGATATGTACGGTGTGCTCCTCCATCCGACAACAGAGCCCTTCTCCGTCGCAGTCGCGGTGAGTACAGCGAAACCGGAAGCGGAGCGGTCCGCTGACATCCTCAAAGGGACCGAGAATTTTGTGATGCCGGCGCACCCCGGCCATGACGCCGCCGACGGGCGAAAGGGCCTCGGTGCGAGGCTCTTCGTCACCGAGTCGCCACGTCAACTCGCCGGGACAGTTTGTTTGAACCACAAGACGATTTTTCGGGGCAACTCGATCAACCGGATCGGTAAAGGTCCAGATTACATCGCGGGACACGATGGGGCGGTCGAGATCGGACGGGGGATCGAGTTCGAGGCCGCGATACACGTTCTTCAGATGCATGCGGAAGAGATCGTCGAACGCCGCGTCGTTGCCCGAGTCCTGATCCTCTCCAAACCACCAGAACCAGTCGCTGCCTTCCGCCCGGTAGAGTGCCTCGAAGGCGTCGGGATGGGTTTCGGGCGTGGCCCTTTCCACGTTGAGGGTTTCGCGGACGGTGCGGAGCAGCTCCCAGGCCCGGTTCTCTTCGGATTCTCCGATCCAGGTGCCGAGGTCGACGCCCGTGGCCGAACCCATCTCGTCGATCCACGACCCGGTGAAGAGGTCGTAGACCTTCTCTTGCTGAGCTGCAGGATGAGGCGGAATCCCTCGGCCTGGATTCCCGTCCAAGTACTCACTGAACGTGACGGTTTCGATCTCGGCCTCTCCTTCTAATTCTCCATACAGAGCGTGCAGAAAGGGGCGAGCATCCTCCCGGTACGCCCCCCACGCGTTCTCACCGTCCAGGATAACGGTATGCACCTGACCGTCTCGGTCGTGCCGGGCACAATGGGCTTTCATCCGATGCACGAAGTCCCGGGCGGCCTCTCCGTAGTCGGAGAACCCATGGTAATGAAACCCAATGGCATCGGAGAGGACCGTGTCGCGGAAGAAGACGCTGACCTCCGATCCGTCCTCTTCGGCACGGTACGGGCGGCAGAGCACATTGGGTTGGTCCACCTCGTAGCCCCACCGGCCGGATCGCGCCAAGACGCCCTGGTCCGTGGCAATCCACGAAACGTCGTTATCGGCGAAAAGGGGAATCGATGATTGACTGACAGCCCCCTCAGCCGGCCACATCCCCTGCGGCGCCTGGCCGAACCACTCCCTGTACTTCTCAACGGCACGAGCCACCTGGGCCTCGGCGTCTTCTGGGAAGGCAAAGCGCTCCGGGAGGGCGGTCCCCGGCCGGTCGACCGTGGCCTGATCTGTGTCAATCAGAAGCGGAAGGATCGGATGGTAAAACGGCGTGGTGGAGACCTCAATCTGCTCCCGGTCCTGCAGCGTGCGGTGTAGCGGAATCACCGCTCGCATGATCTTGTACTGCTCCTCGATCATTGCGTGGATATCGTCTCGGCTGAACCCACACCCCTGCCCCACGAAGCGTTGCACGGAGGCCGTCTCACCGGTCACGAGTTCAACCTCTCCCTCGCGAAACTCTCGCCCGAACCAGGCCAGATTGAACCACATCTCCAGGTCACGCAGGTCTTGCTCGGTGAATGAGCGGCCGTTGGAGCGCTGTTCGAAGAGCTCCTTGTAGCGCGGATGCGGAAAAATCTGATTGTGCCAGTCCGCATCGAAGAAGGAGGCGAGAATCTCCTCCCGCTGGTCCCGACCAAGGGACGAAACCGGTGTCTGAGTCAGTTCGAGGGACTGGTCGGTCGCACCGCGCTCCGTGTAGTCCTCGATCTGCCAGAGAAGCGCCGGCGTTAGGTTGATGGTCAGATGCACGCCGGGATGCTCGGCCACCAGTGCCGCCATCGAATAATAGTCGCGCAGAGCGTGCAGGCGCACCCATGGCTCGCGATAGCTCCCCTCCGGGGTCGGGTGCGCCGGGTCTTTATACAGCGGCTGGTGCTGGTGCCAGAGGAGTGCCAGGGAAATCATAGGGGCATGCAGTGATGAAATTGTAGGAGAAGAATCCCTGTGGCCGACGGGGAACCCTTGTGGAATCGATTACGGTCAACAAGGCTCACAGTCACTCTTCCGTGACGCGGGGCACGGATGCGAAATCCCCGGTGATGCCCAGCGCCTCGTTCGTCCGTTCAATGGAGACCTTCGCATCCGCCTCCGCTTCGGTCAGCGCGCGAATAGCGTCAATCGTCTCCGGGATGACGATGGCCTGGTTGTCGACCATGTAGGCGTAAAACAGCTCGGTGCCCTCTACTTTCAGCATGTCGGCCCAGAGCGCAACCTCGTAGAGATTGTCGTGCGGGCGCCCCAGATCGGCCATGAGCTCCTTCACCGCGTTGAGGGCCGTCAGGCCGTCACTCATGCGGACGGGCATAATTCGCGTTGATGCGCCAAAGGCATCGAGCACCTCCTCTTTCGTCACCGAACGCGTGAGCTGGACGGTCCAGTAGTGCAGGTGAGCGAGCGTCTCGGGCGCTTTTACGGCCATCGTGACGACGTCCAGGTCCGGATCGACGGTTTGTGCATCCGGGCCCTGGTGGCTCGGAATCTCTTCCTCCGGCACCAGCGTGTTCATGATACCGCCGAGATGGCTCTCCCATGGGTCGGTCGCCCGGCGGATGAGCACGCCCCGAGCTTTCTCCAACAGGCCGGCGCGCTTCAAAGCGGTGAGCGTGCGCACCGTCGAGGTTGTGTTGCAGGAGACGACGCGCGTGCTCTCGCGGCCCAGCGCGGAGGCGTAGTTGTTCTCGGCGCTGAATGAATGGCCGGTGACCGAGTGCTTCTCGCCCCCATGCACAATGAATTTGATGCCGGCCTCTCGGTAGCGCTCGACGTTCTGGGCGGCAACCTTTTTGGGCGTGCAGTCGACGATGATGTCGGCGACATCCATCAGGTCGTCGAGTGCACCCTGAACGTCGAGGCCGGCCTCTCGCATGGCCTCCATATGCTCGGTCGACGCTCCGAAAAGGGGATACCCCTTCCGGAGAACGACCTGCATGCGCCAGTCGGTGGTCACGTCGGCAACGCCGGCGAGCGCCATGTCGTCCTGGACAGCCACAGCCTCGGCGACGCGCTTGCCGATGACGCCGTATCCGTTTACGGCAACGCGAATCGGTTCTTGAACAGTCATAGATTTATGTGTTGGTCTGGTGATAATTGTCAGTGTAATGAGCGGCGCGGAAACAACGCCGCGATGTACATGCAAAGAGCGGTGTGGGAGAGTGCGTTCTCCGATTCTGTACACTCAACCGGGCCCGTCCTTCGAGCCTGAAATCGATGCCGATACCGGCACGCCCTGCGGCGTTGGGGCTGCAACCCTGTCAATGTCGGCCCACTCCCAGCCGTCGTCTTCGACGTACGCCTCCATTAGCCGGCGTCTCGGCGCCGCGCCGTCGGTGGCGCGTCGGTATGCCGCTTCCTCTGCAATCGGAAGGCCCGCCTCGGCGAGCGGCTGCAACGATGGGACTGGAGGGGCCGTCTCACTCGGCCGGATGAACGCACCGTGGAGGGTCGAAAGCAGATCCTCGATGGCTTCTCGGGCCGGGGCCAGGGTCGCTTTGCCCGGGGATTCGCCCGAAGCCAGGCCATGCTCCATCAAAAGAAGGGCGTCATCAAGGGCCGCCAGCCGGAGGCTAACGGCGACCCGGCGCTGAGGACTGTGAAAGTAGTGCAGTACCGGGTACGCCAGATGGTTGCGCGCATGTCTCTCGATCATGGAAACCAGCTGCACGAGATGCGCGCGAAAACTGGCAAGATCATCGTCGGTCCAGGCCCGGCACACAATGTCGTGCGGCGTGCAGCCGAGTGTTGCGATCACGGTGGCCAGTTGATGCTTCCGCGTCGCGGCCGAGAGGACGGCCACCAGATACGTGATCGACAGGGTGATCAAAAAAAGCCCGTTCAGGGACGCGACGGCGGTGACGATTTCCCATCCACCGGGAGCGGGTACATAATTGCCGATGCCGAGGGTGAAGAGGGTGTATCCGACAAAGTACACCCGCCCGGACGGCGAGGCCGGAGCGTCAGTCTGGAGCGCACGTACCGCATCGGGCGAGGCGCTGAAAAGCAGCGTCCACCCAGCCCAAAGCAGAACGACCCAGAGCAGGAGCGACGCAAGCAGGATCGCAGGACCCACCAGCTGGAGCGGACGCGACGACCCGCTCCAGTGCTGCAGGCCGCGAGCCGACCGCCAAAGTCCTCGCGCAAGCCCAGAGGAGAGCGGCCCCCCTCCTGTTGTGGACAGAGTCGTCCAGAGGACATCCAGCATAGCCACGGCCACGAGCACAATGCCCGCCAGCCCCAACAATCCACTTATCGCATTCATCGTATGTCGAAAAACGAATGAGCAAACTATCTGGATCGAGAAGAACCGCTGACGCCCCACGCGCCGAGGCGACGCACCGACAAGGCACCGGGGGCCTGCCAGACGAGGGCGGCCAGGGCCAACGCGCCCCCGGCGGCCACTTGAAAAGGCAGCCCCGCCCTCCAGGCATAGAGCACCCCGCCCAGCAGTGGGCCGATCACTTGTCCCAGGCTACTGGCCGCGTTCTGCAGGCCGAGGCCCACCCCGGCGTGCGTGCCGCTCCGATTGGCTGCGAGTGTCAGGAGGCTGGGGTCGATGAGAGCCACTCCAAGCGCCAGCACACCAACGACGCCGAGCACAATTGGGACCGACTCGACAATAACCAGAAGCCCCATCCCCGCCCCCAAAACCCCAAACCCAACGGCCACCAGAAAGCGCGTACGGACGCGGCCGACGAGCCAACCGGCCAATCCTCCCTGAAAGACGGCCATGACCAGGCCGCAGACGACGAAGACGTAGCCCACCTGTGCCAGACTGAAGCCGAGCACCTGTCCCGCGTACAAAGCAAAGGCCGCCTCGAAGAGCGCGAGAAACGCCTGACTGGCGAGCACGAGGACCAGCACGTCACCGAGTCGTCCGACGATATCGGTCCACGGCACAGCCGGTGGCGCCTGGTCCGACGCCGGCTTCGGGAGCCGCGATTCCGGCAGATGGGCCACCACCAGCGGCAGGGCCGCCACGGCCATGGCGGCGGCCGCGAAGAAGGGAATCGAGAAGCCGTCGAGGACGAAATGCCCGGCCGAAAGGTCGACGTGCCAGTCGCGGCGGGCCAGCAGTCCGCTGAGAAGCGGACCGGCCACCACCCCGAGGTTCAGAGCCGTACCGCGCCAGGCCATGCCCTGCCCTCGCTGGGCGGGCGAAAGGGTGTCGGCGACGTAGGCGGCCGAGATGGTGAGAAGCGCCGCCGACGAGGCGCCTCCCATCAGGCGAGCGCCGTACAGCAGGGGGAGCGACGTGCTCAGGCCAAACGCAGCCTGGGCGATGGCAAACCCGCTTAAACCGGTAACGAGAAGCGGTTTGCGGCCGTATCGGTCCGCCCCCCATCCCCAGAACGGGGCACACGCCAGCTGTGCCAGCGCGTACGTGCTCGTGAGCGCCCCGACGTGAAGCGCGACTCCGCCCGCCGAGGCCCCGTCGCCGAGGGCCAGGCGCTCCACAAAGAACGGCAGAGCCGGCAGCGTGACCCCGAAGCCGATCATCGCCACAAACAAAATAAAAAAGAGGAGCAGGAGCCGACGGGGCATAACGAGAACGACGATACCGGCAGAGGCTTACATTACGGGGATGGTAGAACGTATGGTGCGTCCCGTCGGCCGCGCGCTAAATCGTCGAGGATCACGTTTCGTCTGTGGCTTTCCCAAAGGTTTGACGAAGCGTCTGCAGGGACGGCATGTCCTTGAAGACGACCTCCCCGTCTACAATCAGATTCGGCGAATGGCGGAGGCCCAGTTGCTCGAACTTCTCCGGGTGGTTCTCGAAATACTTTACCTGATATTCGATGCCCAGGTGCTTTAGATATTTCTCCAGAACAGGACGGTGCTGGCATGATCGGGTGGCAAGAATGACAACGTTGTTGTTCGGGTTCATGAGGTGTTTGGTGTATCTGGTTCGCTTTAGGATTTTAGGATAGGCGATCACCTGTGCCTCCTGGTTTCGAGCTGCACGGCGGAGAAGTAGACTCCGGTGAGCACGCCCGAATTTTTCAGGGGGCGGATGTTATTACCGTCCGTGACTGTCGGCAGCGGAGGCCCTGCTTGACCTGTGGTGCGCCGTGGCGCCGTGCGTGCTGTTCTCACGTGGGAGATCGTTCGTGAACGGCCGTTATGCCTCGGCGTCCCCGCCCCAGCGCCGGTAGAGCGCGTTGTAAATCGGCGGGAAGACAAGCCCGACGTAAGCGCCCCAGAGGAAGCTTTCGGCGAGCCCCAGGAAGAAGTGGCCCACACTAATCCATTCGAAGGCCGGCAGCACAATCTCCAGGAACTGATGCATGTGGACGCTTTCGGGCGTGACGAGGCCGTACAGCACGCAGAGCAGGTAGCTGAGACTGGTAAAGAGGCTCAGCGCCCAGGTGATGAGTTTGGTGTTCAGCATAGCAGAGTCTGAAAGTCAGTAGGAATAGGAAAGCGCGATTGGACCCGCCTCCTTGAAGCACTTTGCAGGAGAAGCTACCGGCCGTCGGCATCGCTCGATGAACGATGTCCCTCGTGGGAGGAGCCACCATCTCCATGGTCATGATGATCATGCCCACCGTGGCCGTGTCCAAAGAGATGCATCGCAATCATGGCGATGAGAACGAGCAGGAAAAACCAGTTTTCAGCGAGCCAGGCCATAAGAGTACGGTCGTTAGGATTCGGAGGATGAGGTAGGTGCGCCCGAACTGGGCTGTACAAGCTCGTGGAGCGCGTCGCGGCGCTGTCGCACGGCCCGCATGCCTGCGGCTACGCACTCGCGGCGAGCGTCAAACTCGAGGGTGTCGATGGTCCTGCGAAACGGCGGCCGCAGCACGAGGTCGGCGTCGTCGAAGCGGAGGTCGGCGTGGCGCATTTGGCAGATTTCCACGGCCCGGAGCATCGCCTGAAATCCGTTCTCAACGTGCGAAGGTGCCAGGGGCTGCGTGGGATCGACAACGAGGACCAAAGATGTGTCGAACGTCCGCGCCACATCCACCGGGGCAATGTCCGCGTAGGCCCCATCGACGAGCTGCTGGTCGCCGTGGCGTCCCGGCGGAAAGATTCCCGGAATCGCGGCACTGGCGTATGCCGCTTCCGCAGCGGGCCCTGATCGTAGAATCTCGCGAGAGCCGGTTTGGATGTTTGTGGCGCACACGGCAACGGGAATACGCCCCTCTTCCAAATCCCGGTCTTTTGTGAGCGTACGGAGAGTGCTGGTCGTGTGCCTGAACGACCTCTTTCCAACTCCCCACCCAAAGGTCGACTCGTATGCGAGCCGGGCATAGGCACCGATCGCGCTGAGTCGTTGCCAGGAAGACCCCTCCCACTCTTCGGTGGTCGGGAGCCGACTGGGAAACGGCGAGGTGTCAACCCCGAGCACGGTTTCGTACCAGTCGGGGCGAAGCGCGTAGGTCGTCCCGATCACCGCCCCCATCGAGACGCCCACGATGGCACTGGGCCGCAGCCCCTCGGCTTCGAGTGCCCGAAGCACTCCGGCGTGGGCGTAACCGCGCGCCCCCCCACTCGCCAGCACGAGCGCAAAGGATCGATGAGAAGGACTGTCAGTCATGGGCTTGTCTCGGGGCATCGTCAGATCATTCGGCGTTGAGGGATGGAAGCACCGATTATCGCACACTCCGGTAATCGCCCCCTACGCCCCCGGGCGAGAGCACGAGCTGCCAGTTCTGGTTGTGGCGCGCGCGGAAGCTGCCGGCACAGCTAAGGAGGTAGAACGTCCACATCCGGTAAAATCGCTCGTCGTAGCGGCCCTTCAGCGCCTCCCAGCGGTCAACAAAGCGCCGGTACCAGGCCATAAGCGTGCGGTCGTAATCGGGGCCGAAGTTGTGCCAGTCTTCAATCACGAAACGCTCCCCCAGTGCCTCTGCGAGCTGGACGACCGAGGGAATCGTCCCGTTCGGGAAAATGTACTTGTCGATCCACGGATCAGTGGTCACTGAGGTGCTCTCGTTGCCGATCGTCTCCAAAAGAAAGAGACCGCCCGGCTTCAAACAGCGGCGCACCACGTCGAAAAACGTTTCATAGTTTTTCGGGCCGACGTGCTCGAACATGCCGACCGAAACGACGTGGTCGAAGGACTCGTCCTGCAGGTCGCGGTAGTCTTCCAGTCGGATTTCGACGGGCATCCCCTCGCACCGCGCACGTGCGAGACGCGCCTGCTCCTCCGAAACCGTAACCCCGACGCCCCGAGCGCCGTATTCCTCGGCAACGAACTGCAGAAATCCGCCCCATCCGCAGCCGACGTCGAGCACCCGGTCCCCGGGCTCCACGCCGATCTTGCGGCAGATGAGGTCCAGCTTCGCCGTTTGCGCCTCGTCCAACGTCTCCGCGCGGCGCCAGTAACCGCAGCTGTACACCATGTGCACATCGAGCATCGCCTCGAAGAGGTCGTTGCCGCGGTCGTAGTGGTGCTCGCCAACCTGGTGGGCGCGCGACCGGCCTTGCAAGTTCATCAGCTTGGCTTTCACGACGTTCCAGGCCACGTGCCAGCTACGCACCTCCTCGTGCAGCCGGGCCGCCATCAGGCGGTGAACACATTCGTCGAGGGCCGCGCAGTCCCACCAGCCCTCCATGTACGCCTCGCCGAACGCCAGCGACCCGCCGGCCAAGACGCGCTGGTACAGCTCCCGATAGTGAACCTGGATGTCCCAGGGGCGGTCCCCGTTGATCCGTACGTCGGCACGCGCGAGCAGCCCTTGCACCGCTGGCCGCCCGGTGACGTTCTTCCGCTCGGCATTTGCCGATCGACTCGAAGTCTTTTTGGCAGAAGGCTGCATGGTGAACGTGACCACTTTTTTCTAAATGACAGACAGACCGCTTACGAGAGCGCGTGCAACGGGAACTGGTGTGATTTACAGATACGGGCTATGAATTCCGAAGGAGCCGTACAGGGAGGGCGGAACGGGAAGCAGGATTGCCAACAGAAGAGCGAAGGCCATAATGCCCAGCACGACTCGCCGCCGGTCGAGCCGGCTCACGTCGTTGAGGGGCGGCACGTCCCGCGTTCCGGCCACGAAGTAGATGAGGAGGGCCCAGAAAAGCAGGCCGCTCCAGACGAAGAGCCCCACGACAACCAGAACGGCGAGCGTCGCCACGCCTGCCGTGTAGGCGCGTCGTCCGCCCAGGAGGGCATGTGCCATGTGCCCCCCGTCGAGTTGCCCCACTGGCATTAGATTCAAAGCGGTAACGAGCAGGCCGAGCCAGCCCGCGAACGCGATGGGATGAAGCACGAGCCGGTGGCCCTCCAGTACGGCCTCCCCGAGGGCCAGCTTGGCCAGCAGGGCAAACAACAACGACGACCCGGCGTCCGCCCCACCCATCATCATTGACGGCGCCTGTCCGGTCGTGACGACCTCCGAGTACTGCAACCCCACCAGGAGGGCGGGAATCGCCACGGCGAGCCCCGCCAGCGGACCCGCGACGGCCACGTCAAAGGCGGCCCGCCGGGTCGGACTGAGCGACTTCATCTTGATGAACGCCCCGAACGTCCCGAGCGCAAACGGAACAGGGATGAAATACGGCAAGGAGACGTCGATCCCGTACCGGCGGGCCGTAAAGTAGTGACCGAGTTCGTGTGCCCCTAGGATCAGCATGAGGGCCAGAGCATACGGGAGGCCCGCCATGAACCGGTCGGGCTCTGCCAGCAGGTTGACGCCCTCGTGAAGAGCACCGGCCCACGTGGTCGTCGCGAGCGTCGCGACGAAGAGGGCCAGGTTTACCCAGGTTCTCGCGCTCGTCTCCGGGGGATTGGGCATCTCGGACCTTGGAGACAATACCAGTACCGGGCGTCCCTCTTCGGTTTCTTGGAGGAGCGGCACGAGGTCCGTGTCGGCAAACCGGCGCTGCAGCTCCCCGTAGGCCTCATCGGGCTCTCGGCGTAACGCCCCTTCAACCACGAACTGCTCACCGGACTGAAAAGAAACCGCTGGGTCGAGGACGCCGTCGACTCGGCCGACTGCCTCATCCAGATCGAGGTGGGAAGCGATCTGCCGAGAATCGCTGTTCTGAGAATCAGTACGGGAGCGGGGCATTGTGTTTTTTTGACCTCTCGAGACAAATTATAGTCTTGCTACAAGCCATCCGTAACGCAGCACCTCAACGCGGTATGCGATCCAAATCCGAACCACGGTGCGGGCAAAGATGCGATCCGGCTCCGAGGCGTCCAACAAAAACCGTCGTGCATCGGGATCAGTGACCACAGCGTGCAGGATTCGCCCAATAACGACGCGCCATGTACGGCGGACCTGTCGGCTGACATCGTCAAAACGCTCGATGGAGAAGCCGGCGTCACGGATCCAAGTGCGCAGCATCGAAGCAGTAGGCAGTGTGGCGAGGCGGCCCTCCTCGCGGATCGGGTTAAGCAGCCAGCGTCGCGCCCAGCCCGGCGGTTCTTCGGCGGCCAACCACGCGCATATCACGAGTCGGCCACCAGGGCGCAGCATACGCGCAGCCTCGCAGAGTACGTCGGCTGCGTTTTCAATGTGCGATAGACTCTCGATGGCGACGACGGCGTCCATGGAGGCTTCAGGCACATCGTTTTTCCGAACGTCCTGCAGCCGATAATCGGGACGGGGGCCGTCAACCGGCTGCATGACCGCGTACGCGTGCTGGGCCTCGGAGACGGTGAAGGCCGTGACGTGCGTGCCGTATTCTTCGGAAAAGAGTCGCGCCGGGGCTCCGTAACCCGAGCCGATATCGCATACGCGAGTGCCGTTAGTACACCGTGCCTCCCTGGCCACGCGGTGCACAAGGTGCCGCACCGCCTGCGCTTGGGACCACGACGGATCCGCCCAAAGTCCATGGTGTAGATGATCGCCCCACAGCCGTCGGTAGAACCGGTCAAGGCGGTCGTAGTGGCTCGCTACGGTTGTTGACTTCCTGGTTGCACTCATTCGGCCCAATCGTGTATAAATTTTTGAGCGAAGATCTACTGTAGTGTCCGGCCTATTCTGACGAAGTTCGGGGATTCTGTTGTGCGTCTTTCGGCATACCCCTTCTTCCTTGAAAGCGCCGTATCTGCAGAACCAAAGCCGTTGTCTCCCCAAACGTATGGGCTCGTCGAGTCCGCCTCTGTAGCGCACTTTTCAATTTGCATTCCTTTTGATGCATAGTATTTCCTCCTGGCAGGACCAGGAGATGCAACGATCGCAGTATAACGGCTTGGGCATGATATGCCCGATCTACGGTGTGCGAGATACGGTTAGGAAGCCTGGTGGTCTGCGTAAGTCGCTGCATCCATCACAGTCACAGTCTCCCCGGGACGCAGGCAGGGCACTTCGCCCATCCGGTGGTGATGGCGAATGGTAATTCGGTTCGTTCCCAGATCCAGTTCATTGAGGCAGTGCGAGATGCCCTCCGAATCGGGGGCACAGTCGCGGTCGGAAAGAACCTCTGCTTCATGCGCCCCCTCCGGCAGATCGCCGGCAACCAGCGTGCCGTGCAGCTCACCGGCCTCACTGGGGGTTTCAGTGAGACCGACCACGACGGTCCGCTGTGATTCTGGCGAAGACGCATCGCCGCCATCGGCAAAAACGAAGGCGCGGTGGAGCCAACCGGCGGCGAGGACGATCACGAGAACCAGAAGCAGCGACCCTGGTCGGGCGAAGAAAGAGCGTATGCGACGTTTCATGAGGAAGGAACGATTGGTCTATTAAACAATCTGTTGCGAGCCGAGGAGGATTGGACGACCCATCAGGACAGGCTCTCGCCGGCCGTCCTCACGTCCCCGCAGGACGAGGCGTGGTCGTCAGCCGCCCCACAATCGCACCAGAGGCATGAACAGGACTCACGGCCGCACGCACGCTCCCGGCGGGTGGGATGCAACCGGCGGCCGATGTCGTAGAGCACGTTTTTGGCCGCCGAGGGCTGATGATGCCGGTGGAGTAGCGACACGACGTCCGCCGAGGAAAGGCGCTGGAGGGCCCACCCGTAGCCGTGATTGCCCAGCCGGTTAAAGAGGACCCGATTGGACAAGGAGGCTTTCAGTCGCCCGACGAGATGCTCCTCTACGAGGGCGCCGTAGTCTTCGCCCATGGCAATGGCCCGGGCGGCAAGCATGCCCGACCGGAGGGCGTAGCGGAGCCCAAAGCCCCAGAGCGCGTCCTGCAAACCGGCCCGCTCGCCCACGTAGTAGAAGCGGTCGTTGCGCGTCCAGGGGCGTCGCAGTCCAAAGTCGACGTACCCGCCAAAGGACTGCGGCGCGTGGATGTCGAACCCGACCGCGTCGAGGACCGTCCCCAGCGTCCGCTCAAAGTGCTTCTGGACCCGGCCAAACTTCTCGAACAGACAGGTGGCGAGCGTCGCCCGGCCCTCGTGTACGAGCAGGTACGCGTAGCCCTGCGGCGCAAGATGGTCCCCGAGAAAGGCGTAGAACCCATCGGGATGAGAGGTCTCGAAGACGATCCCCCGGGCCACAGCGCTGGGCGTCCGGGGACCGGTTGCTACGATCACCTTCTCGGCCTGGGCCTCTTCCATCCGGACGCCAAAGCGAAACTCCGCACCAGCCTTCT
>ERZ1034543.278-NODE-278-length-13263-cov-8.450560_pt1 | contig 13263 bp, 16 predicted proteins | sample MGYA00520654_ERZ1034543 | MGnify/ENA primary metagenome ERZ1034543 (study PRJEB33760, sample SAMEA4777712) | hypersaline lake metagenome | biome: hypersaline environment; feature: brines | place: Spain | collected 2012-08 | depth 0 m ... | reverse complement strand
TCCTGCGCGACGAGGTGACCACGCCCGGCGGTACGGCCATCGCGGCAGTCTCGGCGCTGGAAGAGCACGGCCTGCGCACGATGCTCATCAACGCCGTGGGTACCGCGACGCAGCGATCGGAAGAACTCAACGAGGAGTAGTCTTCTTGAGGTTCTGCCCTCTGTGAGTGAAGCTGCCAATCCGCTTGAAGATTGTTGATGCGTAGACCGTGAATCGTGAAGGTGCCCCCATCACTTATCACGCATCACTCATCATCCTCCCAGGCTTGACTCCAAGCACACGCGACAGCACCCTTTTTCCCCTCCACGGTCTTGCCTCCCACTATGGTCACAATTATCGATTACGGCATCGGCAACCTACGCTCCATCGAAAAGGCGTTTGCGGCGGTCGGCACCGAGGTGCACCGGACGGACGCGCCCCAGGACATTGCCAACGCCAAACGGCTGGTGCTGCCGGGCGTGGGGGCCTTCCGCGCCTGTATCGACGAGATTCGGGCGCGGGACCTGGAGGCGCCCATCCACGATGCGATTGACCGGGGCACTCCCTTCCTCGGCGTCTGCGTGGGCATGCAGCTGCTGTTCGAGACCGGGTACGAAAAGGGCGAGCACGAGGGCCTTGGCGTGCTTCCGGGCTCCGTGGCCCACTTCCGGGAGGTGGACGCCGAGATGCCGGAGGGCCTGTCGGTGCCCCACATGGGGTGGAATGCCATCCATCCCACCCGCTCCCACCCGCTGCTGGACGGCCTCGGGGCGGCGCCGCACGTGTACTTCGTACACTCCTACCACCCCGTCGCCGAAGCGCCGAGCGACGTGCTCGCCACCGCCACGTACGGCCATTCCTTCCCCGCCGTCGTGCAGCGCGAGAACGTATGCGGCGTCCAGTTCCACCCCGAAAAGTCGCAGGCCGCCGGGCTGGGGCTGCTGGAGAACTTTGCCGCTCAGCCGGCCGAGACGGGGGCGCCCGCCACATAGGCCCCTTGGCGCACCATACCTGCCTCGCACGCGCTTGCCCCCGCACGCAATTAATCCCCACACGCAACTGCCCCCCAACGCAAAAAGCCCGTCCCGGAGAGGGACGGGCTTTCAGTCTTCCAGCGTTCGGAAGGGCCGAGGAAGGGGCTAGCCCACCGGCGAAGCGTTGAGGGCACTCAGGCCCTTGTCCGTTCGCTCCGTCTCAAAGGCCATTTCCTGACCGTCTCGCAGGTCGTCGCCTCGGGTGGCGCCGGTAAGATTGCTGATGTGAAGGAACACATCTTCGCCGCCGTCTTCCGGCTCGATGAAGCCAAATCCCTTCTCGCTGTCAAACCACTTGAGCGTTCCGCGTTGCATAGTATGTTCTACCTGTTCGTTGAATTGGTGCGCTCCCCCGATGCAGCGCACGCGGCAAGGACCGCCCTCGGCGCAGCGGCAGAGACGCAAGATACTGTGATCTAAAGAGTTAGACCGCTCTCCTTCCTTGGCAGTTCCTTCACCGGACGTCTCGCTCTTCAATTTCACGGAGACCGCGTCTCCTCCGTCTCCGGCACGCCCTGAACCTCCGCTCTCTTCGACAATATGAAAGCCGTTGATTCCTTCTTTTCCCCGCTCCGCCCTCCGATGCTCGTCATCCCCGCCATCGACATCCGCGACGGCCGTTGTGTTCGTCTCCACCAGGGCGCCTACGACGAGGAAACGGTGTACTACGACGACCCGGTGAAGATGGCAAAGCTCTGGCGCGTACAGAATGCCCAGACGCTGCACGTGGTGGACCTGGATGCAGCCCGGGGCGAGGGAGCACACAACCGGGACGTAATTGGCAGCGTGTGCGAGGCCCTCGATATTCCGATTCAACTCGGGGGGGGCATCCGGTCGATGGAGCAGATTGAGGCGGCGCTGGAACGGGGCGTGTACCGCGTTATCCTGGGCACCGCGGCCGTGCGGACGCCCTCCCTCGTGGCTGACGCCGTCGACGCCTTCGGCCCTCAGCGCGTGGTGGTGGGCCTCGATGCGCGCGACGGCGAGGTGCGGGTGCAGGGCTGGACGGAGGGCTCGGGGCTCGATGCTGTATCGTTCGCGAAAGACATGGAACAGCGGGGGGTGCGCCGGTTCATCTATACCGACATCAGCCGCGACGGGACGCTCGACGGGCCCAACATCGCGGCCTACCGCACGCTTGGGCGGCAGTTGTCGGCCGCCAAGATTACGGCCTCGGGGGGCGTGGGCGAGCACAGCGACCTTCTCGACGTCCAAACCCTCGAGCCGTACGGCGTCGACTCGGTCATCGTGGGCACGGCGCTGTACGAGAACCGCTTTCCCTGTCAGCAGTTTTGGGCGTGGCAGGACCCGGAGCAGGTGGACCTGGACGCCTTCTCCACCGCGGCCCTCCGCGACGACTCCTCGCCTCCGCACGGTCCTGCGGCCGGTTGACCCTTCCCTTCTTCCCTCCCGCCATACATTTCTTTCCTCCCGCCATACATCCTGCCATGCCGCTTGCCAAACGCATCATCCCCTGTCTCGACGTCGACGAAGGGCGCGTGGTAAAGGGCATCAACTTCGTGGACATTCGCGACGCCGGCGACCCGGTGGAGCAGGCCCAGACCTACGACGCGGCCGGGGCCGACGAGCTGGTGTTCCTGGACATTACCGCTACGCACGAGGACCGCGACATCATGCACGACGTGGTGCGCCGCACGGCAGATCAGGTGTTTATCCCCCTCACCGTGGGCGGAGGCCTGCGCACGGTCGAGGACATGCGGGCCATGCTGCACGCGGGGGCGGACAAGGTCGCCATCAATTCCGCCGCGGTAAACGACCCGAGCCTCATCGCCCGCGGGGCCGATGCGTTTGGGAATCAGTGTATGGTGGTGGCCATCGACGCAAAGCGGCGCCCAGAGGCTGCGTCTGAGTGGGAGGTAGTGGTCCACGGCGGCCGCAAGCCCACGGGCCGCGACGCGGTGGAGTGGGCCGCGGAGGCGGCGGCCCGCGGGGCGGGCGAGATTCTGCTCACGTCCATGGACCGGGACGGGACAAAAGAGGGCTACGACCTGGAGCTGCTCCGCGCCGTCACCGATGCGGTACAGATTCCGGTCATTGCGTCTGGCGGCGCCGGCACGCTGGAGCACCTGCGCGAGGGCCTCGTGGAGGGGCGCGCCAGTGCCGTGCTCGCCGCGTCCATCTTTCACTTCCGCGAGTACACGGTGGGCGAGGCGAAGGCGTACCTTCGCGACGCCGACCTGCCCGTTCGCCCTCCTTCTGACGAATGGACCGATCGCTATGCCGTCGCCGAATGATCAATCGTCTAGCGCCCCCGCCCGTCTCTTGAAGAGCGGCGCGGTGGTGTTTGCCGCCATCGGGGGGTCGATGGCCGCCTGGGGGCTCGACAAATGGGTGCACCAGCCCCAGGCGCGTGCGAGCCAGTTTGGCTTTGAGGCGCCCCTCTGGCCGGCCTTCACCCTGTTTGTGGTGGTGGCGACGATCGTGGGCGTGGGGCTGCTGTGGTCGGCCGCCGGGCGGGTGGAAGCGGGGGAAGACCTCTTTGCGCAGCGGCACCGCCGCCATCCCTCGGAGACACCGGACGAAGCGGACCGCCCGTAGACCCGCCCGCAGTTCCACTTTCTCACTCGGGGTTCTCGCGGGGGCCATCCGCCCGATTGAGCGCCGAGAGCAACGCTTCGAGGATGGCCCGCGCCTGATCGTACATGCCGTCGACCTCGCTGGCCCGCGGCCCCGCCACATTCAGAACCCGGATGTCGTTCTCGGTCGCCCACGCCCGAATCCTGCGTACGGGAGCGGGATCGGTGGGGCGAACGTGGAGCACCGGTGCCTCTCGCGTCTTCGCTTCCTCCAGCGTCAACGCCGAGCCGCCACGGAGCGGGGCCGGAGCAATGAGGAGCGTACCGTCGCTGTCGCGCACGTTCCAGGCCGTGCGCTGGGCGTAGTCGTCCGTGGGCGTTTCTTCGAGCGGATACCGGTCTGGGATGCGCCCGTCCTCGGCTCGCCGTCCCCTGGGGCACCACCCGCCGACCGGGACGTCGTGCGCCTGCGCGGCATCCAGGGCGGCCTGGTCCACTCCGGTCTGTCCACCGGATACGATTTTTTGGAGCGTCATGGGGCAGGGGGCGCAGGGGGGCAGAGGGGCCTCTGCACAGGACCGCTTTTTCGGGGGCGTGCGGGGACGCGAGGATGGAGGTACGCAGCAGGAGGCTGAACCTTCCACGGCCCCCTCCGGTTTTTGCAGAGCTGTTCTTCGCCACCCCCACAGCGGCCCATGCGTCTGTTCACCGCCCTCGATCCGCCCGACGCTCTTCGCGACGCGCTTGTCCTCCTGCAGTCTGCCGACGCACTGCCGGTGCGCTGGACCGGCCGGGAGCAGTTTCACGTGACCCTTCGGTTCATTGGGGAGGTGGACGCCTCGCAGGCCCGCCGCTTCGACGCGGCCCTGCGCTCCCTCGAGGGTCCGGCGCCGCGGTGCGTGCCGTACGGCCTCGATGCGCTGCCATCGCGTCGTAGCCCGCGGGTGCTGGCTGTGGGGCTGAAGCGGACCGACGCACTCGTGGCCCTCCACAAGGCCGTGAGTAGCGCCTTGGAGACGGAAGGGCTCCCCCCCGAAGACAGCGACTACCGTCCCCGCATCACGCTCGGGCGCCTGGATGCACCGCCCCCGGATGCCGTGCACGCCTACCTCCGCGATCACGTGCGGCTCTCGCTTCCTGCCTTCCGGGGCGAACGCGTGGTGCTCTACAAAAGTACGCCGACGCCCGACGGGGCTCTGCACGCCCCGCAGGCGACGTACCCGCTGGTGCATACGCCCGGATAGCCCCGGCCACCGGCGCTCTCCCCTTCGGACAATCGTCAAATTTTGATGACCCATGCGGAGCGCCGCGATAATTCGCCCGGCCGGGCGTTACGTTCATGTGCTGACATTGGTGCGCCCATTTGCTTCTGTTCACTCCCGCCCGTGATGCTTCGACGCGTCGTGTTGCTTTGTGTCCTTCTCGTCCTCAGCCTTGGAGGGACTACTGCCCAGGGGCAAGACAATTCGTCCTTGGAGGCCCTCCAGGCCCGCTACGACCAACTGACGAGCCTGCGCGCGACCTTTACGCAGGTGGCGGGGTCCGCCCTCGCCAACGACTCCACGCGCCTCCGCGGACGGGTGCTGCTGGCCGGCAATCGCTACCGCGTGGAAACCCCTACGCAAACCATTGTCGCCAACGACTCCACCACCTGGATCTATGCCCCCGCCGACAGCCAGGTGGTGATTCGTGCCGCCGACACGGCGGCCGTCCCTCTTACGCCTCAGTCATTCCTGGCCACCGCGGCGGAGCGGTACGCCGTCGATGCCGCCCGCTCCTCTCAGTGGCAAAGCGAGCCGCATCGCGTCCTCTCCCTCAGCGCCACTGCGCCGTCTCCCCGCTTTCGCAATGCCACGGTGTGGGTGCGCACTGCAGATCAGGTTGTCACGCGCCTCCGGGCCACCGACCGGAACGGCACGACCCTCGACCTGCGTCTCCGCAACATCGTCTTAGATCCCCCCCTCGCGGACACCGCGTTTACCTTTCGCGCTCCCGAGGGGGTTCGGCGCGTCGACCTGCGGCCCAGCACTGCACCGTAACGCCGACCTCGGACCGCCCGCCCTGTGCCTCTTCGCCTGCCTCCGCCCTCGCCGCCACAGACTGTTGACGCGCCGCCGCCTCTTTCAAATTGGAAGCTTCGTGCTCGCCGGCCTTTTGCTGAGCCTGGCCCTGTACGGCGTCGATCTCGGCAGTATCTGGACGGCCTTCTTGGAGGCAGACTACCGCTACCTACTGCCCCTCCTTGCCCTCATCCTTCTCAGCAATCTCCTGCGGGCCTGGCGGTGGCAGATTCTGGTGGAGGCCTTGCCCCCGCCCAAGCGCCCTGCAGCGGACGGCCTGTCGTCCAGGCAGATGCTGGAGGCTTCGTTCTCCTCCGTCATGATCGGCTACATGGTCAATTATGCCGCTCCCCGCATGGGCGAGGTGGCGCGCACGGCCAACCTGTCGGCCCGCTCCGACTATCGGTTTAGCAGCCTCTTCGGAACAGTCGTCTCCGAACGCATTTTCGACACCGTCGTGCTGGGAGGGGCACTGGTGAGCGCCGTGGGCCTGCTTGTTCCCCGGCTCGATGTGCTCCGCACGCAATTCCTTGCGCCCGCCTGGGCCCGCCTGCAGTCCCTTCCGCTTGGGTGGGTGCTGGGCGGCCTCGGAGTAGCGGTCCTGGCAGGAGGGGCTCTCGTCCTCGGCATGCGGTGGGTCCTGCAGCGCGAGGACGCCTGGGTGGCGCGGCTGTGGCACCGCCGCGTGAAGCCGTCTCTCCTTTCCTTCAACGCAGGCTTGGCCACGCTCCTCCGCTCTCCCCGCCGCGGGGCCATCCTCTTGTCCACCGCAGCCATGTGGGGCGGATACCTGCTGATGGCCTACCTGCCTTTCCGCATGCTGCACCTCGCCGTCCCCTACGACATCGGCCTCGTGGACGCATGGGCGCTCATGGCCATCGGCGCCCTGGGCATCCTGGTGCCGTCGCCGGGGGGGATTGGGTCTTACCACTACATCACGGAGCAGGCCCTGGTACACCTGTACGGCGTCCCCGCCGCCGACGCGCTCACCTATGCGGTGCTGACTCACGGGGCCCAACTCATTTTTTACACGCTGGCCGGCGGCACGGCCGTCCTGTATCAGGGCGCCGGGCTGCGGCCCCTTCTCGCGTTCTGGAACCGCTCCTCTCCCCCGGCTGCCGACGACACGCCGTCGTCCACTGAGGCCCAGCCGGAATCGTCTCCGCCCGACGCCGAGCCAACGAGGCCTCGCGGTTGACCCGTACGGATTGCTCCATACGCGCCGCCCTTTTTTCGCATAATATTGCTGGCACGGCGGACTGGGCATCCCTTCCTTACAGGTAGCACTTTCCAACCGCCTCTTTTCCCCACATCCCCCAGACTCTCATGAAAGTAACAGTGATCGGTGCCGGCAATGTCGGCGCGACCGTCGCGGATTGCGTGGCGCAACAAGACATGGCCCACGAGGTCGTGATGGTGGATATCAAAGACGGCATGCCTCAGGGCAAAGGCCTCGACATGCTGGAGTCGAGCCCTGTGCATGGCTTCGATACCACCGTGACTGGGACCAACGACTACGGCCCCACCGAAGACTCAGACGTCTGCATCATTACCGCCGGCCTGCCGCGCAGCCCCGGCATGAGCCGCGACGATCTGCTGGCCAAAAATACTGAGATTGTGGGCGGCGTCACGGAGCAGTTCGTGGAGGGCAGCCCCGACAGCACGATCATCGTCGTGGCCAACCCGCTCGACGTGATGACGTACGTGGCCTACGAGGCCAGCGGCTTTCCCGCCAACCGCGTGATGGGCATGGCCGGCGTGCTCGACACGGCCCGCTACCGCGCTTTCATTGCGCAGGCGATCGACGTGTCGGTGCGCGACATTCAGGCGCTCCTCATGGGCGGCCACGGCGACACGATGGTGCCCCTCCCCCGCTACACCACGATTGGCGGCGTTCCGCTCCCGCAGTGGCTCGACGACGAGACCATCCACGAGATTGTGGAGCGCACGAAGGGCGGCGGTGGCGAGATTGTGGACCTGATGGGCACCTCTGCCTGGTACGCCCCTGGCGCGGCGGCGGCCGAAATGACGGAAGCCATCCTCAAGGACAACAAGCGCATCCTGCCGGCGGCGGCCTACTGCGACGGCGAGTACGGCGTTGAGGACCTCTTTATCGGCGTGCCGGTGAAGCTCGGGGCCGACGGCGTCGAGGAGATCATCGAGGTGGAACTGACGGACGAGGAGCAGGCGCAGTTTGAAACGTCCGCCGAGCACGTCCACGCCAACCTCGGCGACCTCCAGCGCCTGCGCGACGCCGGGGACATTGGGTAATCCGTTTGGAGGGAGCGCCCATCGGGAGGAACGGAAGGGCCACGTGTCGTGGAGGGGCCACGTGTCCATGCCTCCGCACCGCTCATCTCAACTGGAAAAGTTAATTGGAAAAGACGTCCCGGAGCGGGTCGGCGGGCTCGCGGTGGTCGGCCGGGTGATTGTCGTCGTGGCGACGCGGCTCCAGGTGCGCCGTCACGTGCACGGCGGCGTCCGGGAAAAGGGCGTCTACCTGGTCCTCCACATCGTGAGATCGGGCGTGCGCCTCCTCGATGCTCATGCTGCCCGGAAACATGAGGTGGTACTCGATCCAGACCTGATTGCCGGAGCGCCGGTGGCGCACCTGGTGAAACTCCGCCACGGTGCCCCGTGCTCTTGCCTCGGCCAGTTTGCTAAGGAGCGCCTGCGTGGCTTCCGGATCGGCCTCGTCCATCAGCCCGTAGAGCGCCCGCCGGAGGAGGTGCGCAGCTGTCCACAGAATGTTGGCGGCCACCAGCAGCCCAATGGCCGGATCGAGCCACCGGATGCCGGTCGCCCACACCAGCCCCACGCCCCCCACGACGCCCAGGCTCGTCCACATGTCCGTCATCACGTGCTGCCCGTTCGACACCAGCACAAGCGTGTTGGTGCGGCGCCCTGTGCGCACCAAGTACTGCCCCAGCACGAGGTTGATGAGCGTAAGCCCGGCGAGCATGTAGAGCCCCGTATCGAGGGACTGCAGCGCCGTCCCCGTCCGCAGGTCCTGGATCGCCAACGCCCCGATGCTGATCGCAGCCGCGAGAATTAGCCCTCCCTCCACCGCGGCGGCAAAGTAGGACACCTTTCCATGGCCGTACGGGTGCTCGGGGTCCGGCGGGGTGGCCGCATACCAGAGGCTGACGCCCGCAAAGCCGGTGGCAAAGAGATGGATCACCGATTCCGCCGCATCGGACGAAATGGCGGTGCTGCCTGTGAGGTAGGCCGCAGCCCCCTTGCCCACGAGCATGAGCAACGAGACGAGGAGGCTGACGACCATCGCTCGCCGGGCGGCGGCGTGGGCCTCGTCCGGGGACGATTGGGCCGAAGATGGTTGTGCAGAAGATGAACGTATGGGCATGGCTTGTCTTCGTACAGCCGCGCCCGCACGGTGGTCCCTCCCACCGCGCCCGGCAGTCCCCGGTTTCGCTCATGATGCTCATTCTACCCCCCCCCGACCCATGCGCCTCGAACACATTGGCGTGGCTGTAGACGCTCCCGACGCCGCTGCACGCACGTTTCGGGCGCTGCTTAAAGCCACACCCTACAAGACTGAGACGGTCCCCGACCAGGGAGTCCGCACCCATTTTCTCGATGCGGGCGCCGCCAAGCTGGAGCTGTTGGAGGCGCTGGGCGAAGACTCCCCGGTTCGCTCGTTTTTGGAGCAGCGAGGCGAAGGGGTTCACCACATCGCGTTCTCGGTCCCCAGCCTGACCGCCACTGTGGAGCAGCTCCGGGCGGCGGGGTTTGAGTTGCTTAGCGAGACGCCCCAGAACGGGGCCGACGACAAGCAAATCGTCTTTGTGCACCCGAAGCAAACGCACGGTGTGCTCGTAGAATTTTGTGCACCGCGGACGCCCGACTGGTCGCCCCGCCGCATTGCCCGCCCGCACGGGTCTGTATCCGCCTTCGTCCGCGGCCCCGAGGACGCGCCCCCGCTGGTGGTCCTGCACGGCGCCGTAGGGAGCACTCGGCACGAGACGGCCCCGCTCATCCAGCGACTGGAGTCCTCGTTTCGGGTCATTGGCGTGGATCTCAGTGGACACGGCGACTCGGCGCTGCCGGACGCGCCCCTTACGCTCGATCTTTTTGCGGCGGACGTGTGCGCGGTGCTCGACGCCCTGGACGTGCCCGACGCTCACGTCGTGGGCTTCTCGCTCGGGGGCGGGGTTGCCCTGCACCTCGCCGCCACGAGGCCGGAGCGGGTGCGTCGCCTCGCGGTGCTCCAGACGACAGTGTCGTGGACGGAGGCGCAGGCGGCTCAAATGAAGCAGCGCCTGGCCCTGGATGCCCTGGAGGAACGCGCTCCTGCGCGCGCCGACCGCATTCGCCGCCGCCACACTGCCCCCACTCCCCTGCTGCGCCGCGTGCGCGCCTTCGTCGACACCCTGCCCGCAGCCGCACAGGCGCTGGCGGACGGCCGCCTCGCCGTCACGGCCCCGACGCTTGTCGTTGCCGTCGACCGCGATCCCTTGTTTCCCCTCGACGATGCCCTGTCTCTACACCGTCGCGTCCGTACCGCCCGGCTCACTGTCTTGCCCGGCACCCGTCACGCCTTCCACGCCCTGCCCCTCGACGCCCTCCTGCCCCCCCTCCACACCCACCTTACGGCCTCTGCGCGCATAGCCTCCTGATTCACCGCAACGATCTCCCGTCGGCGAACGGTCGCGGCGTAAAAGTGCGCGGCTACGTCCTCAACCACCCGGCATCAGTCTGTGGCTCCACTCCCCCACCTCTTGTGGTCTGATTGGAACGTTTGCACACGATTGGGGATCGATTTCGTGGCAGCGTTGTTTTGTCCACCTATCATCTTTCACGCGCACGCGGCATTACGCACACGGCATCACGTACGCGGTATTACGAGGACCCCGTACACAAACCCCACCTTCTCGACCACGCATTCCACATCCATGCCCTCTTCTCTTCACTCCTCCTTGTTCGGGGCGCTACTGTTCACCCTGCTCGCGGGAGGACTGGTGCTCTACACGCCGACCCTCTCCTCGCCAACGTCCCCCGCGGCCTCTCCCCCCGCGCTCGATCCCGCCGTCAGCGACACCGCCACCTTCGCGGGCGGGTGCTTTTGGTGCATGGAGCCACCGTACGATGCGGTCGAGGGCGTCGCGGCGACCCTCTCCGGCTTTTCCGGCGGTACAGAAGTGGACCCCTCCTACCGCGAGGTGGCCCGGGGCAACACCTCCCACACTGAGGTCGTGCAGGTCATTTACGACTCCACCCAGGTGTCGTACGAGCGCCTATTGCGCCTCTACTGGCACAACGTGGACCCCTTCGACGGCAACGGGCAATTTTGCGATCGCGGCTCGCAGTACCGACCGGCGATTTTCTCCCACAATGCCCGACAGTACCGACTGGCCCTACAATCGCGGGCACAGGTGGCGGGGCGGTTCGACCAAGAAATTGCAGTGGGCGTGGTGCCGTTTGATGCGTTTTATGCGGCGGAGCCATACCACCAGAACTACTACACGAAAAACCCGCGTCGATACAAGAATTACCGGGAGGGATGCGGCCGAGATGCCCGCCTGCGAGAAATCTGGGGCGAGGCCGCCGGGACCGATGCCCCGCTCTCGTCGCCACAGTGAGCGCTACAGTGAGCGCCACAGTGAGAAGACCGAGCCTCACCCAGACTCCGGGTGCACAGACTCAACAAACGCCCCTTTCCCCTCCAGCCGGTAGGAGGCCCCGGCCCGAACCAGCGTGGGCGCGTCGCACGAAAGCGCGTAGGGCTGCTCGGCTTCCAGCACCTGCACGGAAAGGAGAATCGGGACGCCCTGTTCGTCTAAATCGCTCAGCCGGTTGGAGAGAAACTGGTCATTGAACCGGGCCTCTACAGAGGCGCGCCCCCCACTCACCTCCAGGTGGCCCGTGGTGAACCCGTGAAGCGGCCGCGTGGCCTCGTCGCGGTCGCGCCGCCGCCACTGCACATCCGTCAAAAGATACTCGCCGTCGGGAAGAGAGAGACTCATGGAAGCAAAAAAGAAGTGCGCTTGGCCAATACAGAACAGCCGCTCGTACGAGGGGGCGGGCTGAAAGTTGCGCCTTCCACGCCCCGAAGGTCCCGGAGCCGCACGGGCGACCTGTCATTTCTACGGCTTCGTCTCGATCCTTCCCCCTCCGGAATCCGCCCGCAGAAGAAAAAGCGGGCCCCGGCGCGTTCCCCCGTTTGGCTGCCCTACAGACACTGCGTGCCCTACAGACACTGCGTGCCCTACAGACACTGCGCGACGGCTTGATGGTCTGATCTTTTTTCGTCTGCCCCCGTGCACATGCCGCTCGATCTTGCCCCCTGGTTTCGCGACCTTTCCCCCCTTGCCCAATCGATACTGGCGGGGGGCTTCACCTGGTCGGTCACAGCTCTAGGCGCCGCAGTGGTGTTCTTCACGCGCCAGGTCAATCAGCGGCTGCTGGACGCCATGATGGGGTTTGCGGCGGGGGTAATGACGGCAGCCAGCTTTTGGTCGCTGCTCGCCCCATCGATTGAGATGGCCGCGGCCCAGGGCGTGACGGTGTGGGTGCCCCCCGCGGTTGGATTCGTGCTCGGCGGGCTGTTTTTGCGAGGCTCCGACGCCGTGCTTCCCCACTTGCATCCCGGGGCGCGCCGGGCGGAGGCAGAAGGGCTGACCACCTCCTGGCGCCGTGCCACATTGCTGGTGCTAGCCATTACGCTGCACAACGTGCCCGAAGGGCTGGCCGTGGGCGTGTCGTTCGGCGCCGCCGCCATCCCGCTCGACATGGCGGCCGAAACGACCCTGGCGGGCGCCCTGACGCTGGCACTCGGCATCGGGCTGCAGAATTTCCCCGAGGGCGTGGCCGTCTCGCTCCCGCTCCGGAGGGAAGGCGTATCGGCGCCCAAAAGCTTCTGGTACGGACAACTCTCCGGCGTGGTGGAGCCCATTTCGGCGGCCGTCGGGGCGGTGGCGGTGCTCAGCGTGCAGCCGCTGCTGCCGTACGCCCTCGCGTTTGCGGCCGGGGCCATGATTTACGTAGTGGTGGAAGAGCTCATCCCCGAGTCGCAGCGCCACGGCCACACAGATCTCGCCACGCTGGGCGTGATGGGCGGCTTTACCGTGATGATGATCATGGACGTGGCGCTCGGGTAGCCGCCGCGCACGGGTAGCCGCCGCGCACGGTGCGGGGGTCAGGGCGCCGCCTCGGAGGTCCGCATCGGCACCACCCGTCCCTCCGGCGTGATGCGTTCATCGGCGGCCGGCTGTTGGGTAGGAAACCGGCTGATGGGCGCATCCGGGTTGCGGTCGCGGGGGACGTAGTGGACGTGGCTGCCGTGGGGTACCTTCTCGAAGCGCTGGCCGCGGTACGGATTGATCACCGTCCACAGCACAATCCCAAAGAATGCCAGAAGCGCAATCGCCAGGGTCCATCGGCGCCAGGAATGAGGCGACCGGTCGGGGGAGGCAGCAGTCATGGCAGGCCGTCTGGTTGGAAGAGACGAATGAACACAACGAGCTACAGGCGGGGCAGCGTGATGCCTTTCTGGTGCTGATATTTCCCTTCCTTCTCCGCGTACGATACCTCTGGCGAGTCCCCGTGCAGGAAAACGACCTGCGCGATTCCTTCTTCGGCGTACACCTTGGCGGGCAAGGACGTGCCGTTCCCCACCTCAATCGTAACATGCCC
>ERZ1034543.277-NODE-277-length-13298-cov-8.185079_pt1 | contig 13298 bp, 19 predicted proteins | sample MGYA00520654_ERZ1034543 | MGnify/ENA primary metagenome ERZ1034543 (study PRJEB33760, sample SAMEA4777712) | hypersaline lake metagenome | biome: hypersaline environment; feature: brines | place: Spain | collected 2012-08 | depth 0 m ... | reverse complement strand
GTTCATCACAGCTAGGGCAGTAACGCCTCTGCTCTTTTGGAATCGTAACCATACAGAAAATCAAGTGTCTAAACTTTAAAAGGACAACCCCGGCCCAGGAAAAATCTCTACCGGTGAATGATTTCCGTACCTTCAGCACTTTCAGGATCCGAAAGATTCTCCAGATCCGCCTGGAAAATTTTGGTCTCGATACCTGAACGCTCGACAATCCGCACCGCAGCTTCATCAACAACAGAGTAAACCCCTGGCTCGTTCGCGCCGCCTGTAATCTCCAGCAATTTTTCCACGGAAATCTCCTCAAATTTTTCCGCATCAGAAACTTCTTCGGGATCCTCCGAGTAGATTCCGTCAACTGTCGTAGCGATGTAGAGATCTGCATCAAGCAACTCCGCCACTGTCGCGGCGACAGCATCCGTAGAATATCCTGGCACAAGTCCTCCCATAATTACGCTTTTCCCCGAACCCGCTGCTACCTGAACCTCTTCAGGAGTCTCAGGAACCTCGGGATAAACATTTTCCATCTCCGTCAGAACGGTCTGGGCATGAAGCCTTGTCGCTTTTATTCCGATCAGATCTTTCTCACCGTTGTTCCCGGAAACCGCGGACTGATACCTATTCAGGCTTCCTGCTCCGGTCACAATAGCGATCTGCTCGTCTTCCGGGAAGCTTGAGACAAATTCTTCCAGGTCTTCTAAGTTATCCTGGATTATTCCGCCGCCGACCGCAAAAACTTTCGAAATACTCATTCCTCAATCAGCTCTGCGTTTCCACGGTTTACAAGGATTTCGGCGTTGTCATCAGGAATCTCGATCTCCTCGCCTTCATCAAAAGGTCCGTAAGCCTCAAGATCAGTACCCATAAACTCAGGGACATCAGAAGTAGTCTTCACAATTTTGTAGCCGTCCTCAGGTTCGTGGGAGCTTTCTTCTGATTCTTCTTCCATTTTTTCATCGTCTTCACTATTTTCCTCTTCAATAGCCTCATCTTCTACCTTGGTTTCTGCTTCCTGAGTTTCTTCATCAGCTATTTTCTCGTCCTCAGACTCCATAACTTCTTCAGAAGGAGAGTTCCCCTCTACATATGTTGTAGCTGAATCAACTGTTTCATCTACACGTGAACGGTGTGATTTGAATTTTTGCTTAAGGGCTCGGAATAATTCATGTTCCTCGGGCAGAAGATTCAGTCCCGGCGATTTGCTCCCGGTCTTTACGGCCAGACGAGCTTCTTTTACAATTTTTTCTTCTCTGAGCGATACAATCTTATCCAGTACTCTTCTTGCGTTTTTGTATTCTCTGGATTCTCCTTCAGCCTGTTTTTTCTTGTCGAAGTAGTTTGAAACTCTCAGCAGAAACTTTTCTCCGAGTTCTGTCAACTCTTCTTCTCTATTTTCTTTTTTCTGGGTCTTGCGCAGTTCACTGAAAGTCAGGACGTTATCAGATTCGTCGCTCATCTCTGTATAACCAACCCGTTTCCAAGTTTTTTATTGAGTGCGAGTTTTTTCATTCAAAACACTCCTGGACGTGTTTCTTGTAGTAGCTCTCCATCTCGTATTCTTTCCCGCAGTAAGGACAGACCAAATCCTCTTCTTCGTCTTCGTCGCTGCTACGGTTTTTGATTTTTCTGAAGACATAGCTTACAGGATTTGAAACTTTTTCCTCAAGAGAATCACCTTCATAGACCTGCATATCTTTGTAGTATCCGTTGGAGTCATAGTTTGGCGGGGGCACGATTTCCTCCCGGTTTTCATGCCATCGAAGCTGAGACTTGATGTATGCTTCCCGCAGCGGTTCCTCGTTTCTCTCGTTCCATTCCCAGATCTTGGTCTCTATCTGGTTCATAGAGTAGCCGACTGTCAGGTAGAAGTTGATAAGAATGAAAAGGCCTCGTTTCCGGCCGTCTTCCAGTCCTTCAAGTATGTTTTTGATAGTAGGTGGGAAATGTTTCTCCGCTATAGCTTCTTCAGGAGCTTCAAACTCTTTATCGCTGTTTTCCATTCGCTCCTCTCGTCTCTCTTCTCTGCGCTCTTCCAGAAAATCCATCGCCTGTATAACTAGATTTGTGGCTTCGTTTTCCTCGTAACTATCGAGAAAATTCGTCTCAAAATCTATTTTATCCATTTCCGCATCCGATTTTTCAAATTCGTCTATTTCCTCTTCCTTGATCGGCAGCGAGACAAGCCAGGTCCCGTCGTGGAGGGAGTATGGCATCCTGAAGAGGTGGCGCTGACCCCAGTCGTTCTCTATGTCCGAGACCTGATATGGATCCTGTTTTTCTTCATCGTTCATTTTCTCCTCGAAACCATACTCCCGTACTTTCTGAATCATCTCATCTTTTAGTTCTTCTCGCAGGTATTCGACGATTCCACGAGCGAGCTGAGGATACATCAAAGTTATTTCCTCGCTGTCGACTTTTTCCGGGAATGCCTCTGCTCGTACGCCGATGTGAAAGCCTCTGTTACCTGAAAATTTTACTGAAACGTTTTGAATATCGTGCTGATGCAGTTCCTCTATCACAAGTTTTGCAGTCTCCTTCGCAAGTTTAAAACTGTCATCACAGTCGATGTCGATGACTAAATCCCAGTCTTCACGGAGATCGTCGAGATCTGAAACAGAATCGATCAAGAGTGGGTTTCTCCAGTGTTCTACAGAAGCGTGGAAGGCTACTGCTCCGTTTTCCACGAACTGCTGGAAGTCGCCTGGAAAGTTTATCGCGTCCGGGCGCTTGCCGTAACCCTGCTCGTACGTTGGGACTACTTCACGGTACTGGCCGAGTTCAAGAAACCGGTCGACAAGCTCGTCCTGCTCGTAGTACTGCCGTATCTTCCACTGCTTCGGCTTCTCCCGCTCCCCCATGGAAGAAAAATTTAAAGCAAAAGCTAAAAATCCGACCCAGGTTCAGGTTTACTCTTCTTTTTCCTCGAAATCCAGCGCCTTCGAGTTGATGCAGAAGCGCTTCCCTGTAGGCTCCGGACCTTCCTCGAAAACATGCCCAAGGTGCGAACCGCACTCGGCGCAGAGAACTTCAACCCGGTTCATGCCCTGGCTATGATCTTCCTTGAATTCTATGTTCTTCTTTATCGCATCGTAGAAGCTCGGCCACATGGAATTTTCGTCGTCAAACTTTGTCTCCGAGTCGAAAAGTTTCGCTCCACACCCCTTGCAGCGGTAGACGCCCTCATCATCCTTCGCGATGAAATCTCCGCTACCTGGCGTTTCTGTGCCTTTCTGCCTTAAAATTTTGAATGCCTCCGGGTCCAATCTTTCACGCCATTCTTCCTCGGTTTCCGGTATATCGGTCATAACCTGTTCTTGTAGTCCCTGAGCTAAAAATTCCCGGGAGTGTTTGACTGTTTTTAAGAGTGAACTGTACACTGGGGCACATGGATAACGATGCAAACCCTTACGAGGGAGAGGTCGAGGAAATACTGGAGAACTATGTCTTCCCGCGCTACACCAAGCTAGGCGGCAGAGAGGTAAAGAGACAGGAAGTCGAGAACATGGTCGCCACGATGGAAGAATACGGCATGGAAGACGGCACCACAGTAGCAGAAGTCGGCGGCGGGCCGGGGATCAACGTGAACCTGGTACAGGAGTTCTACGAGGAGTTCGCGGAGACCGCGGACTACGTCGTCTTCGACTACTTCCGAGATGCATCCGGCAGAAAGTTCTACAACGACGTCATGGGCGACCTGAACGACAACATGCCGGGTAACAGCCAGCTCCACACAGATGGAGAGATAATCGAAACAGTCGAGCATTTGGGAGACGTCCAGTATCACGACACTGATTTCTGGCTACCGTTCGGCGCATTTAGGCACATAGAATCGGAGAAAGCGATGAAAGCCGCGAACTGGATCCAGAGACACGCATCCGGACAGGAGAACAACCTGATCCGGGATGCAGAGCCTCTCTGGAACATGATCGACCAGCAGACACGTGAAACCGCAGAATCTCTGGTTGAGGATGCCACGATGGCACTCAAGGATATGGGCAGGGAAGAGTTCGAGGACTGGAAGCAGAGAGCTTCGGAGAACGACGATTCCGTTGGCTACATCGGCCTCGATACTTCAGACTTCTAAACTACTTTTTCTGTGCCAGAAATTCCTCTATAAAATCTTCTGTGCTGTCGTTGATATCCAGGTCCGATTCCAGCGCTTTTTCGGGATCGATCCAGACGTTTTCGACAGCCTCCCTTTGATCAAGCTCCACCTCCTGGTTCTCGGCTCTGCAGGAGTAGTTCAGGAAGATGAAGTGTGTGTCACGTTCAAACTTTTCCGGCATTCCTTCCAAGACAGTCACGAACTCTATTTCTTCGACTTTGAGTCCGGTTTCCTCTTTGACTTCCCGTTTGACGCATTCCCCTATTTTTTCTCCTTTTTCGACGTGTCCTCCGGGTACAAGCCACTGGTTCTCCCATTTCGGCGATTTCATTAGGAAGATCTCGTCATTTTCATTGAGTATGAGTGCGCCGGTGACGGGTTCGGGATATTCTGTGTCGTATTCGGTCATTGTATTTCCTCTTCGATTTCTGGCGGCTTAACTTTTTGGTCCAGTTGCCCCAGCTCCACGTTCTCGAATTCCTGTTCAAGATCCTCCTTCAGCTCCAGGATTTCTTCCCTGTCGACCCTGTAGTTCACTTTCCTCCAGTTCGTGTTACGAGGGATATCGATCAGTGCTCCTCTGAGATCTCCGTTTACAAAGCCATCCTTGATGAAATAATTGTCGCTGTAGACCTCTATCCTTGCGGTATCTGATCCCCAGTCGTACTTTAGGTCTGCTAAACCCTGGATATCGGGTAAGACGTGAAGAGGCTGGTCCTGTAAAGTTTCCTCCAGTTCCTCTATCCTCTGCTGAGGAATTCCCGAGTTCTCGAACTTGATCTCGTCGAGCCCGTACTGAGAAACGATTTCCTCTAGGCTTCCAAGTTTTTCCATCCACTCATAGTTTGGGTCTAGCTCAGCTTCCGCCAGCCCGAAACTATAGGCCGGAGCAGTCCTGAACTCGTCGATCTCGTGTTCAGGGGTTTCCTGTAGATCTCTTGCTGCTCTCCCGTTCTTGTAACGGAAGACTAGCGAAACATTCCCGAGTTCGGAGAAGAATTCTCTCATGTTTTCTGCGCTGGCCGAGAAGTTTTCAGCCATATCCACTTCTTCGTTGCTGTCGGTGAGAAAAATCCTGTTGGGGTCGTAACCCATTAAACTGTTCTGTTCGGCGTTTGGGTATTCCTCGCCGTCGTAATTAATTGAAAGAAAAGGTTGGGACAAGTTTAGCCCTCCTCTGATTTAATCCTCTTCAATTCTCGGAGCAAGCACGAAGCTTAGATCTGCCTTGTCCGGTACGACAAATTCCAGTCGCATCGGGAAGTCTTCGCCGAGCTTCAGGTTTACTGTATCGGAAAGGCTTTTGGCGCCGATCATCTTGCTCAGGTAATCCAGCGAGAACATGGATTTTGCTTCTCCTCCGTCCAGGTCGATTACTCCGTCGCTGTCTCCGCTGATCTGGAAGTCGACGTTCGACTGATCTCCCTCGGATACGATGTTGATTGTATCTGCGTCCGCGGAGATTGTGACAGAGTCCGATACGACCATGGCGTCTTTAATTGCTCCTTCAAGTACTGAGGCCTCGAGTTCTGCTGTAACTGAGAAATCAAGCTGGTCAGTGCTTGGAATATCGTTCTCGGAAAGGTTGAGGATTGGAAGTGAGAAGTTTCGTGTGCTCATGCCTTCCATCGTGATGTGGAACTTGGATTCGTCTTCGTCAAGTTCGAAGGTGATTGTGTCGTCGGAATTGGCTCTTCTGAGGATTGAGTAAAAGTTTTCCAGGTTGAGTCCGACTTTGGTTTCCTCGTCGAGCTCGTAGTCTTCAAATACTTCTTTCTCCAGCTGGAAGTCGACAAGTCCGACCATCGCTGGATCTGCTGCGATGAGGTGGATTCCATCTTCTTTTAACTGGAAAAGCCCCTCTGAGATTAGATCTGAAATGGTTTTCATGGAATCCTTAATAAGTCCTACTTCTTCGAGTTCAGCCTTGAACAACACTTATTCACCTTTGTTATCAGAAAGTGGATACAACTTTTTTAATCCTACTGTAGAGCTCTGGATCGACATCGGAGAAATCCTGTACTATCTCGCCCTGGATTTCAAAGCTGTCAGGAGTCGGAAGTACACGTCCGAAAACCCTCACACGCTGGTTCTCTTCCAGGTCCTCCATCTTCTCGTCTTCGAGGAATACTTCCACTGTTCCTGTCCCGTCGTCCAGTGAGAACGAGTCCTCATCTAGTGAGAGAACAGTCCCGATTACACGGACGCGGATATCATCTCTTGGATCGATTTCTTCAATATTTTTCGGCCTTGCTGGAGCTCTACGTTGATTTTCCGGCATAAGTAGGCTCAGGTTCCAAATGTTTTAACTATACTCCTAATTTGGACAGCGATTTTTATGGCCTCAACCCAAAACCTATATGTGAAACGTCAGCAAAAACACGACATCGGCTACTGGATGACTGTCCTCGGATTCGCGGTAGTCGTATCTGGCGGCCTGTTCGGGTCTTTCATAGGTCTAGAGGTTCAGGACATTTTGACCATCGCTGGAATCGGCCTGGCAATTTTCATATTTGGAGCTGAAATGGCTTTGAGAAACGGCAAACACCTTCACCCGTTCCACCACGACGAATAAATCCTCTCCCGGATTTTTCGGAATATTGAATTTTAGTATGAAATTTTCCTGGAAAAATTACTTCAACAACTTGACAAAAATTTTCTTTCATGGATAGCAGCCAGAAACATTTCATCGGTTACTGGATGACTATCATAGGTTTCGCGTTTCTGGTAGCTGGAGGAATATTCTCCTCGTATCTCGAATTAGATCCTAACTCCCGGATGATCTCGGCTGCTGTAAGTTTCATGATTTTCCTGCTGGGGGCGGAACTGTCGCACAGGAACAATGAATCAGGTTCTGAATCTTCCTGAACTCTGGATTTTCTGGACTTTTCGTGGCTTCTCTTCATTAAGCTTCAAATACGTGGGCGAAAAATTCTGGTTTATGGATCTTCTGGGCAAGGAAGGAGAGAAAGCGGCGGAAGGACTTGAATCGATAATGCAGCGTCTCAACCAGCTGGAGTCACACCTCAACGCGGTTGACAGCGCAGTTCAGGATATGGGCAACAGGGTCCAGGCAGTTGACCAGAACTCGGTTGGCAGGGATGAACTCGCCCAGATGATGAATCGTCCGGAAGACGAAGAAGTAGAAACCAGAGAACTGAAGGATTTCTTTGTACAGCTCTCCAAGAACCAGAAACGCAACGAACGCAGAATCGATGATCTGGAAGACCTGGAATCTGATCTGGTCGAAACACTGCAGAGGATGCAGGAAACCGTGAAAGAGGTTCATATCCGCAGCAAGAAACTGGATTCACGGCTTTCAAGGATGGAGGATAAGTTCTCCGACGTCGATGCCAAGGTGAGGAAGCACGAGAAAAAACTCAGGGAAACCGAGGAAATCAAGAAAGAGCTTAAGGAAGTCGAGAGAGAACAGTCCAAGGAAGAGAATCAGGAGGATGAAGGCAAATCTTTCGAGGAAAGACAGAGAAACGTGGAAGAAGAGCTTAAAGATCTCAGAGGCTCCATCAAACAGTTCGCGGACAGGGTAGACGACCAGTAGAAAATTTTCCCATATATCTGGTTGTCTCAGCAAGAAAATCGGTCTGACTGTAATTCAAGAAAAATATTTAGAGCTGTGAGAGGAGTTTAAACCTCTCCAGAAAATTTTTCCGCGACGGAGTTTTCAGTCGTATTCCTTGTGGACGTTTCCACATTCACGGCATTTGTAAAATCTCGTTGGCGGCTCGTCTGATGCTCTTGTCTGTTCCATCCACCACTCATGTTCTTTTTCGTCGTTGTTTTCCTCTGAACAGTTTGGACACACTTTGTTAGTAGTTGGTCGCGTGGATTCATCGTCCATGTCGTCGTTGACGTTTAAACGGTCCATTGGATCTTCTTCCTTTTCCTCGGTGACTCTGTAGCTGCCGTCGACGTCGTGAACTGTTCCGCAGTCCCGGCATTTCATTACAGATTCTCCATCAACTTTTTCTGAGACTAGAAGTCCTCCGCATTCTTCGTCTTTGCAAAACTCCATGGTTAACCAACATAGTAAAGTTACCTTTAAATTGGTTCAGCCTACCCGCAGGTCGGCGTCGCATCAAACACGAAAGGCTGGTCGGCGCTGTAACCCAGGAAATCCATCGCCAGAATCTTCACCAGACCGATTCTCGGGACCTCGAAAAACACTGTACCGTGAATCTGCCCTGGCTTCACACGTTTCTCAAATTCCAGCTGCGAAGGATTGTTATCTCCCATAGTCTCCACGTAATCAGGAGTCCTCTGCACAACACGGTGGACGATCGGAACGTTTCCGTACGGCAAATCCGTCATATAGCCGATATCAAGAGTTCCGTTACCGATCTGGTATGACTCGTCCTCACGGAACACAACACTTTCTCCGTTCTCGACCGGCACCTTGCCGTTGATCTTCAGCGTCGCAGTGTCCTGACTCCTCACACGGGCAGGATGCACATCTACAAGCTCGACTTCACCGATCGAAGTCGTGACAGAAGGCGTTGAATCCGTGGCATTCGCTTCCAGAAGATACTCCTCACCGCCCACAGAAAACTCCACGGTATCCGGGACATCATAGACAATTACATCGTCCTCCTGGACCTGGCTGTAATCCGTATTCCTCACTAGCAAAATATCACCGACCTGAAGCGCAGGACACATAGAAGTCGAAATCACTGTCACAACAGGTTTCTCAGTACCCAGACCGGCGCCCATCGTCTGTAAAATACCGAAAGCCAGAACAACACTCAAAATCACAAAATACGTCTCGTCCAGAAAACGGTTCTCATCAACAAATTCCCTGAACCTCTCGATTTTACTCGCCATACCTGAAAACTTGAAGCCGAGCCGTTTTTAATCTCCCGGAAAAATTTGTCCAGGGAAAATTTTACAGAAATTTTTCACTCACAAAATTCTGCCGATCATATCCGCTACCCGGATGCATTCCGGTACCTGTCCGTGGATGATGGATTTTTCTACGGCGTCTTTCGCGCCCTCCTTACTGATTCCCGCGTACTGGAGGTAGACTTTTCCATCGGATAATTCGAGTTCTTCCGGGTCTTCCAGTTCCCAGAATCCGTCCTCGTTGCCGACGATTTCCAGAGCCTCGTAGAATTTTTCTCTATCAGGTTGATTCTTGGTCACCGAGACGACCGGAACTCCGGTCTCGTTGTGGATTTTCTCCAGGTCGACGATGTTGAGTCCGGCGAAGCTTATGCCGTCAAGTAGAATGCAGCCGATGGCCGAGGCCTCTGCCGAGTTGTAGAGTTTGATTACTTTTTCTGTGGCGTCTCCGCCGTCCACCTGGATTTTCGTTTTTCTTATGTCTTTAATAAACTCTGTGCCGCGGTATGCTACGCCGACCAGGTAAGTTTCAGTGTCGGAGAATTTTTCGTGGCTGGCGTCGTCGATGCCGAGGAAGCGTGTTCCGGACTTCATGATGGCGAAAAACTTCTGTGAGAAAAAACTTGGAGAAGGGATATGTGGTTTAAAGTGCGCCTTCCAGTTCTTCGAAGGCTTCCCTTGCTGAGTCGACTGCGTCCTGTAGAACTTCTTCAGGATTGTCTTCTTTGACGACTAGGTTGGATTCGTCGCCTAGCGGGTGGCCTTTGTCGTAACCAGCTTCTCCGTCGTTCTCCCAGACGAATTTTCTGAGGAGATTCGCCAGAGCGTGGTTTTGCTTCATGTCGATTATCATCCGGTCTTCTTTTTCGAAAGTCTCAATTTCCATTATCTATTACCTCTGTGATTATTAGGTCGACACTGGTCTCACGGTTTTCCTGCGTGTGGAAACCGTAAGTCGCTGGAAGATTAATCTTGAACTCCTCCAGTTCGACGACCCTGTGGTTAGAAGACTTGATCAAACTTTTAATACCTTCACGACCTGTCGACGGAGAAACACTGTAAACTTTCTCTCCGATCGCCGTCGCCTTCACCCAGAACCGGGAACCTTCCTCAGAATGCTGGGAAAACGGAGGGTTCATGAAAACAGTTTTCCAACTTCCAGAAACTTCACGGACATCTTTCTGAATAAATTCGATTTTTTCTGCAACTCCGAGTTTTTCAGCGTTCTCTTTTGCTGTTTTCAGGGCTTTTGAGTCTTTTTCCACGGCTGTGACTTCTGTGCCGGCGAGTGCTGCGCCGATGGCAAAGATTCCTGTTCCTGTTCCTAGGTCGATCACTTCTTCGAGGTCGCCCTGCATCTCTGCCGCGTGTAAGAGATCTGTGGCCAGTGCTGGCGGTGTCTGGTACTGTTCGAGAGAAATTCTGGGATTTTCGAAGTCCTTGACTTTTGAAAGTTTTTTCTTGAGTTCTGTTTTCATTTTCTCGGGGGTTGCTGGGAATTTCGGTGGTTACAGATAAAAGATTTTCCATGTATACCGTAGAGGCATGACGGACGAAAATTGGGAAGACCTGTCAAAAGACGAACTTATCGACAAAATTGAGGAACTGAAGGAAGACCGCGTGGTATTTTTCGAGCCGCAGCGTGAAATAGTGCTTTCAAATCCGAGCGAGGAAACATTGAACGAGATAGGTGGAATCGCGCACATGGAGACATCCAGTGCGGATCACTACAAGTTCAAGGTCCAGGAGATGGATATCTGGAACTCTGATCTCTCGCTGGAGGAGATGAAGGAAAAATATACTAGATTGGTCGGAAACTATCCGCATTTCTTGGAATGGCTTCAGAGAACCTACGAGAAACAGGAAGTCTTCTCGATCGAACATGAGGGGAGATATCACGCACTTGTGTCCAATGATCCTGAGAGGATGGAGTGGGCCAGAGGACTTGACGACGTTAGAGAGAACCTGGCTGTAGACCTGTCCGATACCAAGTCCCGAATTGCAATGGGCGCAAAAAGCCGGGCGGAGATCAAGAAAGCTCTCTTGAAGAAGGGTTATCCTGTCGAAGATAACTCCAAGTTCAGGGAGGCCGAGAGAAACATCGGCGCCGACCTGAATATTGAACTCAGGGACTACCAGAAGGAGTACGTGGAGCGTGCTTACGATGAGAGAGCAGCTGTACTCGCGAATCCGGCCGGTTCCGGGAAGACTGTAACTTCTATCGGGTTGATGTCGAAGATTGACGGACCTACACTTGTTCTCGTGCCACAGCGTTCTCTGGTAAATCAGTGGAAGCGTGAAATTCTTGATAAGACCACTATTACAGAGGATCAGATCGGAGAGTATCACGGCGATCAGAAGAAGATGAAAGACGTTACTATCGCGACCTATCACATGGCTGCGAATAAAACCAAGCTTTTCAGGAATGACTGGGGTCTGATTATTTTTGATGAGGTCCATCATATTCCTTCCAAGCTTTTCAGGAAAACTGCGTCGCTCCAGAGTACGCGGAGGATTGGGCTCTCAGCTTCACCTGTTCGTGAGGACAACAAGGAGCGTGAGATCTTCGCGTTGATAGGTCCGGAGATAGGAGGAGACTGGGCTAGATTTTTCCAGGAAGGACACGTCGTGAAACCGGATGTGGAGATCCAGCTCAAGGAGTGGGCGTCGGATTATCACCGCCACGAGTATGAACAGGCGTCTGGTATCAAGAAGGCGATTATCGCCTCTAAGAATCCGGCGAAGAAGGAGAATCTTGAGGAGCTTCTGGAAGAGCACGAGGAGGAGAAAACTATAATTTTCTGTGACTGGATCGATCAGGGAGAGGATCTGAGCGACCAGTTCGATATTCCTTTCATCTCCGGTGAAACAGACTTTGAGGAACGTGAGGAGTACTTTGAGGACTTCCGTCAGGGAGAGATGACGACGATTATCGTCTCCAGGATCGGCGACGAAGGCCTCGATCTGCCTGACACAGAGGTCGGAATCATCATGTCCGGCCAGGGAGGATCGAGAAGACAGGCCACTCAGCGGGCAGGACGAGTTATGCGTCCGTTCGGCGATGCACAGGTCTACATGATCGCTACTAAGGGCTCCAATGAGGAAGACTTTGTCAAGCGCCAGGTAGAGCTTCTGAAAGAGAAGGGAGTTCCAGTAACGATTAAAGAATAGGACCAGCGGTGTAATCTCCGCCAGAGTACAGCTACGTCGACGACCATGGCGTCCTGATTTCCGAAAGATACAGTAATTTCGATCAGGTCGTTGAGGATCTGAGAGAAGGTCTTGGGGCTCAGGGCGAAGCAGAATTCCTTGATGAAGAGGAGCTAGTAGAAGACTCTCTTGTTGAAGTACCGGTAAACTATTCGGAGATGATGCGGAGCTAAGGGCTGAACGCTACCTTCTTGAAGAAGAGGGAAGAGCAGTCTACATATTCGAACATCAGGCTGGAAAACTTCTGATTGGTGATGAACAGATGATGGCCTGTGCTATGCCTGAATACATTCCGGAAATGGTTTACACCGGTCTGGGCGATGAGATGGATCAAAATGCGTGGCAGCCTGAAGGCATATAATTGATTTCTGCGTGCGAGATTTCTAAAGAATCTCTTTGTCTTTTCAGTTGCAGCCGATTCCAGCCTTCCGGTTTAAATTTTCTTTGAACAAACAATTTCTCATGAGCTTGATTGAAGCAGAAAACCTGAACAAGACATTCAGAATCTACAACCAGGGAGAAGGCATCAAGGGGTACCTGAAAAGCTTCTTATCCAGGGATTACCGGGAAGTAAATGCTGTAGAGGACCTGAACCTGGAGATAGATGAAGGTGAGATAATAGGATATATCGGTTCCAACGGCGCAGGGAAATCCACGACTGTCAAGATGCTGACAGGGATACTCGAACCTTCTTCAGGAAGAATAGAGGTTGACGGAAGAGATCCGCACAGCCAGAGGAAGAAGAACGCGATGAATATTGGCGTCGTCTTCGGACAGAAAACCCAGCTCTGGTGGGATCTTCCCGTCAAGGAGTCATTCAGGCTTCTGAAGGAGATATATGAGGTCCCGGATGAAGACTATGAGGAAAGAATCGACAGATTTGATGAAGTACTCCAGCTCTCTGATTTCTGGGGCCAACCGGTCAGAAAACTCAGCCTTGGCCAGAAGATGCGCTGTGAACTGGCTGCATCGTTCCTCCACTACCCGAAGATTGTCTACCTTGACGAACCGACGATAGGGCTTGATGTGGCGGTAAAGGAGAGGATCAGGGATTTTATCCATGAGATGAACAGGGAAGAAGATATCACTGTTATGCTGACAACTCACGATATCGACGATATAGAAGATCTCT
>ERZ1034543.269-NODE-269-length-13588-cov-8.913175_pt1 | contig 13588 bp, 14 predicted proteins | sample MGYA00520654_ERZ1034543 | MGnify/ENA primary metagenome ERZ1034543 (study PRJEB33760, sample SAMEA4777712) | hypersaline lake metagenome | biome: hypersaline environment; feature: brines | place: Spain | collected 2012-08 | depth 0 m ... | reverse complement strand
GGCACTCTCAGAGCTCGTCGAGCAGCGTCGCGGCCGCGGCCGCCGACGAGCCCGGGCCGCGGGCGGTGATCAGGTCGCCGTCGACGGTGACGCTGGTGTCGGCGTCGAGTTCGGCGTCCCAGTCGGCGCCCGCCAGTCGCACTTCGTCTTCGACCCAGTAGGGAAGCTTCCGGCCGTCAGGCATCACGTCGTGGTCGTCGACGATGCCGTCCTCCCAGTCGTTCGGGAAGCCGGTGACGGCGCGCCCCTCGACGAGCGGCGTCCCGTCGGCCTCGCGCGTGAACCCGAGGATCCCGACCGCGTGACAGACGACGAGGGCGACGCCGTCGTCGCCCGCGACCGCGTCGAGCAGCAGCTGGCGCGCGTGGCGGTCCTGGTTCACGTCCCAGACGGTTCCGTGGCCGCCCGGGAAGACGACCGCCTCGTAGCCGTCGGCGTCGACGGTCGCGATCGGTTCCGGATCGTTCAGTTCGGGGTGCTCTTCGTCGACCTCGCGGAGCTCAGCGACCCGCTCCTCGCCGCCCGCGGCCTCGGGGTCGAGCGAGCGCTCGTCGACGACCGGGGGCGACCCCGACGGCGTCGCGACGGTCACGTCGACGCCCTCCGATTCGAGCGTCGTCAGCGGCTCGATACACTCCTCGGCCCAGTACCCCTCCTCGCTCACGACGAACAACGCGTCAGTCATGTGTAGTCCGCCATTGAGGACCTCGATATAAAAGACGCCCGCGCCCGGCAGCGGCAAAGGGCGGCGCCGGGTTTATAAGCAAACGGCAGGTTGCGGTCGGCGCGCGGCTTCGAGCGGCCGCCCTCGGCGGCCGCGAGAAGCGCGTGCGAGGGAGTCGGGCGCGACGAGGACGACCGAAGGGAGTCCGACGGCCGCGCCCGACGAGGCTGGGGAGGGTGAGGCGCGGTGCGGTGCCGGGCGGGGCTTTGGAGGTGTTAACCGCCGGTCCGCCGTCGACCACTAATAAACCTGCGAGTAGAAACTTCGAGGTGTTCCCCGCGGGTCGACAGTTACCGACCTATTCGTCGCCCTGCGCGTCCACGACGACGACCTCGCCGTCCTCGACGGTGACGTTGATCAGCGTCTTCACGTTGTAGTCGGTCTCGTCGAGCTCGTTCTCGCCGGCCTTCTTGATCACGGCGACGACGTCGACGACGTCCGCGCCGACCTCGTCGGTGAGCGCGTCGAGGATGGCCTTCATCGTGCCGCCGGTCGAGAGCACGTCGTCGAGCACGAGCACGCGGTCGCCCTCCTCGACGTCGTTGATGTACATCTCCGACTCCGAGTAACCGGTCTCCTGGAACAGCGGGACCTCGCCGTCGAGGCCGTACTGGCGCTTGCGGATGACGACCAGCGGGATGTCGGTCATCAGGGAGAGCGCGGTGGAGATGTGGATCCCCATCGCGGCGGGGGTGACGATCTTGTCGACGTTCTCCAGCTCCGCCTTCCGGATGATCCGGATGACGATCTCCCGGAGCAGCTCCGGTTCGAGCATGGGGACGCCGTCGCTGATCGGGTGGACGAAGTACTGGTACTCGCCTTTCTCGATGATCGGCGCGTCGAGGAGCGACTGCCGCAACTGGTCCATGTCGCGGGTACTCGCGGCGATTAATAAAGCGTGGCGATCCCGGGGTTCCGTGGACCTCGGTCGCACGGGTCGCGGTCGGGCGCGGCACTGGACGCCGTGCGATTCCGCTCGGGCTCAGCGCGCGTCTACGTGTCGCGCCAGCGCCTCCACGGTCGGTCCGAGCATCTCCGGGAGCCCGCGGTCGGCGTCCGCCTCGGGCACCCACTCGTCGGGCGCGAGGTAGTCGCCGATCTCGTGGACCGTCGCGGCGTCCGCACCGCGGTACTCGGCCACCGCCCACAGCGCGGCCGACTCCATACAGAGGGTGACGACGCCCTCCTCGCGGTAGCGTTCGACCTCGGGTATCGTCTCGCGGTACATCGCGCTCGTCGTCCACGTCGTCCCGCGGGGCGTGTCGAAGCCGGCGCGCGAGAGCGACGCGTCGAGTTCGTCGACGAGCGACGCCGTCGCGATCACCGGCTCGTCGGGCGGGACGTAGTGGTGCGAGACGCCCTCGTCGCGGATCGCGTCGGTCGGGAGGACGGCCGCGTCTGGAGCGATCTCCGGCTGGAGCGACGCGCCGCCGCCGAGCATCGCGACCGCCTCCGCGCCGGCGGCGACGACGTTCTCCGCGACGATCGCGGTCACCGGCGCGCCGATGCCCGACTCGTGGACGGCGACGTACCCGACCGCCTCTGAGAGCAGGTCCACGCGCTGGCCCCTGACGACTTCGAGGTGGTCGTCGCTCCGCTCCCGCACCGCGTCAGTGAGCTCGGACTGGTAGCCGAGCACGACGCCGGGCGGCACGTCCGGCAGGCCGTCGCCCTGTGCGCCGACGGCGTCGGCGGGCGAGAAGCGGGCGTCGGCGTCGTACTTGTCGCCGACGTTCGGGATCACTCGAACTCCGGCTCGCGCTTCTCTAAGAACGCCCGCATCCCCTCGCGCTGGTCGTGGGTACCGAACAGGCCGGCCCACGCCCGGCGTTCGAGGGCGTGGCCGGTCGCCGCGGCGCCCTCGCCGGCCGCGTTCAGCGCCTCCTTCGCGGCGCGGAGCGCGGTCGCGGGCTTCGCGGCCAATTCGCCCGTCAGCTCGTCGATCCGGTCGTCGAACTCCTCGCCCGCGACGACCTCGCCGACGAACCCGACCTCGGCGGCCTCGGCCGCGTCGATGCGCTCGCCGAGGAAGATCAGCCGACGGGCCACTTCGTCGCCGACGAGCGCCGGGAGGCGCTGCGTGCCGCCCCAGCCGGGGATGATCCCGAGGTCGATCTCGGTCTGGCCGAGCACCGCGCTCTCGGCGGCGACCCGCATGTCACAGGCCAAGGCGAGCTCGCAGCCGCCGCCGAAGGCGTACCCGTCGATCGCGGCGACCGTCGGCGCGGGGAACGTCTCGATCGCGTCCGCGACGCGGTGGCCGAGCTCGGCGTACGCCTGCGCCTCGGGCGTCGACAGGTCGACCATGTGGCTGATGTCTGCGCCCGCGACGAACGCGTCGTCGCCCGCGCCGGCGATCACGAGGGCCCGCGCGTCTCGATCCGCGGCCTCGTCGAGCGCGTCGTCGATCGCTTCGAGCGTCTCGGCGGTGAGCGCGTTGAGCTGTTCGGGGCGGTCGACGGTGATCGTCGCCACGCCGCGGTCGTCGACGTCGAAGGCGATGGTGTCCCGACTCATAGACGCCCCGTCACGCGGCGGCGTGAAAACGGTTCGGCAGGCGGATCCGGTCGCTTCTGAAACGAGAGCGGCCGGCGGCCGCGACCCGCCGGTCAAACCTCTTCGCGGCTGTCGATCCCGGTGTAGATGAACCACGCCGTCGTGTAGACGCCGACGAACAGCAGGTAGCCGACGACGAGCCCCCCGAGCTGTCGGCTCGCGAGCCCGCCGGGGAGCGTCCGCGAGAGGATCCAGAGGGCGAAGGCGAAGACGACGAGCGAGAACAACCCCGAGAGGGCGTACACGCCGAGGTCGGAGGTGAGGCGATCGCGCACGCCCCAGCCAACGCGTTCCCGTTACATACCCCCATCGGTCGCGCGTCGGCCCGCGGCCGCGGACGGCCGATCGCTTAATCGAGCGCGGTTCCTAGCGGTACACATGGAGGGCACCCGACGCGAGTTCCTCGGTCTCGGCGCGGCGATCGCCGGCGCGTCGGCAGCCGGCTGTCTCGGGCGGGACGGCGACCTCGCGGCCGACGACGCCGCCGGCAGTGCGCCACAGGTGGACGCCCCCGTGACGGCCGACGACCCCGACTACGTCGACGTGTACGACGCGGTCGTCCCCTCCGTCGCGCGCGTCCAGACATACGTTGAGAGCCGCGATACCGTCTTCGGCTCCGAGGAGGGCGGTCCCGCGGGACAGGGGTCCGGCTTCCTCTACGACGAGACGCACCTAGTGACGAACGACCACGTCATCGGCGACCCGGACGCGATCCGCGTCCGGGCCACGGACGAGACGTGGGTGAACGCCTCCGTGGTCGGCCGTGACCCGTACAGCGACCTCGCGGTCGTCGAGCTCGACGGCGAGCTCCCGGGGGACCCGCTCCCGGTGGTGCGGGAACTCCCGCCGGTCGGGACGCGAGTGTTGGTCGTCGGCGCGCCGCTCGGGCTGTCGGGGTCGGCCACGCAGGGGATCGTCAGCGGTCGCGACCGCACGATCCCGGCGTCGACCGCGCCCGGGCGCTTCTCGATCGCGGACGCGATCCAGACCGATGCCGCGCTGAACCCCGGCAACAGCGGCGGTCCGATCGTCACCCTCGATGGCACGGTCGTCGGCGTCGCGACCGCGACGCGGGGCGACAACGTCGGCTTCGGCGTCTCCGCCCGGCTCGTGAACGAGGTCGTCCCGGCGCTTGTCGAGACCGGGAGCTACGACCACTCGTACATGGGCGTCAGCGTCGCGCCCGTCGACCCGCTGATTGCGGCCGGCAACGATCTCCCGGACGCCAGCGGCGTGTACGTCGATGACGTCGTCCCCGGCGGCCCGGCCGACGGCGCACTCCGCGGGTCGGACGGGGAGACGACCGTCGACGGCGCGTCGGTGCCGACCGGCGGCGACGTGATCGTCGCGCTCGACGACGCCGAGGTGACGGACAACCCGGACCTCTCGCAGTTCCTCGCGCTGGAGACGTCGCCCGGCGACGCGGTTGCCGTCACCGTCGTCCGCGACGGCGACGAGGAGACAGTCGACGTGACGCTCGGCGAGCGGCCCGAGCCCTGATCGCGGGCACTAAATGCGAGATCGGACGCGCGGACGGCCCACACCCGTTGCGCGGATTGCAACCCCTATATGCCCGCGGCCACACGTGACGGTATGAACGGGAATCGGTTCGGCCGACTCTTCCAGCTGACGACCTACGGCGAGAGCCACGGCGACGCGATGGGCGTCACCGTCTCGGGCGTGCCAGCGGGCGTCGAGCTCGACGAGGAGGCGATCCAGGCGCAGCTCGACCGGCGCAAGCCGGGCCAGTCGATGATCACCACCTCGCGGGGCGAGCCCGACGAGGTCGTCGTCAACTCCGGCGTCCAGGACGGGTACACCACGGGTACCCCGATCGGGATGGTGATACAGAACAAGGACGCGCGCTCGGGGAAGTACGAGCCGTACGTCACGGCCCCGCGCCCCTCGCACGGCGACTACACCTACTCCGCGAAGTTCGGCACGCGCAACTGGGGCGGCGGCGGGCGCTCGTCGGCTCGGGAGACGGTGAACTGGGTCGCGGCCGGCGCGGTCGCCGAGCAGGTGCTCGACGCCTCCGACCACGACGTCGAGATCAAGGCGCACGTCAACCGCATCGGCGAGGTCGAGGCCGACCCGGTGAGCTTCGACCAGCTCCTCGAACGCAGCGAGGAGAACGACGTGCGCTGCGCCGACCCGGACGCGGCCGCGGAGATGCAGGAGCTGATCGAGGATTTCCAGGAGCGTGGCGACTCCATCGGCGGTTCGATCTACTTCGAGTGCCGCGGGGTCCCGCGCGGGCTCGGATCGCCGCGCTTCGACAGCTTCCCCGCCCGCCTCGGGCAGGCGATGTTCTCCATCCCGGCGACGACCGGCGTCGAGTACGGGCTCGGGAAGGACGCGACCGACGTGGCGGGCAGCGACCGCAACGAGGACTGGACGTTCGACGACGGCGAGTCGTTCGACCACGTCGAGAGCGAGGAGGGCGACCCGGTCCCAGAGGGGAACGACCACGGGGGGCTTCAGGGCGGGATCACCACCGGCGAGCCGATCTACGGCGAGGCGACGTGGCACGCGCCCACCTCGATCCCCAAGAAGCAGCGCTCGGCCGACTGGGAGACCGGCGAGGAGAAGGAGGTCCAGGTCGTCGGTCGGCACGACCCCGTCCTCCCGCCGCGGGCCGTCCCCGTCGTCGAGGCGATGCTGTACTGTACCGTGCTCGACTTCATGCTGCTCGGCGGTCGGATCAACCCCGACCGCGTCGACGGGAACCCGGGCGAGTACGACACGGAGTACCACCCGAGCAGCCCGCGCAACGAGTAGTCCGCCGCGGAGCCGACCTGGCCCGTGGTGCCGATCTAGTCCGCGATGCCGGAGCGACGCGGGGACGCGGACTCACACCACGACGACCGCGTCCACGACGACGAGCAGGACGAAGCCGACGAGGAACGCGCCGGTCGCGGCGTCGGCGTGCCCGTGGCCGTGCGAGGAGGGAATCAGCTCCCGGAAGACGACCGCGAGCATCGCGCCCGCCGCGAACCCGGACGAGATCGGGAACAGCCCCGCGGCGACCGAGACGAGCGAGAAGCCGAAGACGGAGGCGACGACCTGCGGGACGACGCCGGACAGCGTCGTGTACCAGAGCACGCGCGCGTTCGACATCCCGGTGTCGGCCATCGGCACGGCGAACGCGAACCCGTCCGGCACGTTCTGAAGCCCGATCACGACCGCGAGCAGCAGCGCGACCTCCTCTAACCCGGAGGCGAACGCGACGCCGATCGCCAGCCCCTCCGGCGCGTTGTGGAGGGTGATCGCGCCGCCGATGAGCAGCGCCTTCCGGAGCGTCACCTCGCGGGCGGCGTCGGCGGCCGCGGTCGCCTCTTCGTCGTCGGCGTCCGCCGTGAACTCCGACGCCGCGTCCCCGGTGTCTCCGGCCGCGTCGGCGCTCGCCTCGGGGAACGGATCGTCCGCTGTCATCCCGCTGCCGTCCTCGCTCGTCGGCATCGACTCGACATCGTCGTCGGTCGCGCCGCCTTCGGGGAGCCACTTGCGGTACTGCGCGTGGAGGTGCGGGATCGCGTAGTTCCCGCCGAGGAGGACGATCCCGCCGAGGAACACGCCGGTCATCACCGCCGAGAGGGTCCCCTCCTCTAACCCGGGGATGATCAGCCCGAAGACGCTGGCGGCGACCATCAGCCCCGCGGCGAGACCGAGCGCCGCGTCGTACACCCGGTGGGTGACCCGGGACCGGAAGAAGACTGGCAGCGCCCCCAGTCCCGTCGCGAGGCCCGTGACGGTGGTGATCCCCACGAGGGCCGGCAGCGTTGTCATGGGAGCCGGTTCCGCGCCCGGATACGTAAAGTCGAGCGGCCCGGGAGCGTCGGGGATCGCTCGACGGCCCCCCTACCGGACCGCGATTCCGCGGAGGTCGCCCCCGTACGCCGCGAGCGCGACGAGGAGCGTCGCGACGGCGCCCGCCGGGAGGACCGAAAGCCACCCCGCGGTCGCGCCGACGCCGAACCGCAGCCCAAGCCCCGCCGCGACCCACAGCGTCGCGGCCGCCGCGAGCACGAGGAGACTGCCCGTCACCCGGCGGTCCTCCCGTCCGAGCGCGACGCCGCCCGTGGCGCTGCCGGCCGCGAGCAGGTGGAAGCCGACCGCGACGGGCCACGCCCGGATCGACGGGGGGAGCGTGGCGAACGGACGCGGCTGGTCGAGGAAGTAGGCCCAGACCGGGTAGCCGCCGACCCCGTAGCCGTCGCCGCCGAGGGTGACGAACCCCCAGAGGCTCACCAGCGTCGGCTCCCCGTCGCCCGGGACGACGGCGATCGGGACCGCGAGCAGCGCGACGACGAGCAGCCACTCGGTCCGACTGCTGGGCGACGACGAGTCCGACCGCGACGTGGACGCCGGTCCAGACGAGGCGGATCGCGACCGCGGCTCCGGGGCCGACGGCGACTCCGACTCCGCGGTCGGTCCGGTGGCGTCCGCCGATCTCTCCATAGGGGCGGTTCGCCCCCCGAAAGTAAGTATGGTCGGGGCGCTCCGAGGGCCGGGCGCACGGCGCGGGGCGATAGGCGTAACCCGCCGCCGCCCGTACCGCGCGTGTGAACACCGACGACGGCGGCCACTACGACGCGGCGGTCGACGCGCTGGCGGCGCGAGAGTACGAGCGTGCGGGGGACCGCTACACCCGCGGGGGGCGGCGCGTCCTCGCCGACCCGCGACCCGAGATCGATCCCTTCGAGCCCGACGAGAAGGGGTGGATCGGCCAGGGGATCCAACAGCTGCTCGCCGCGGCGGTCGCGTACCGCGTCGCCGGCGCCGACGGCCGGGCGACCCAGCGCGCGGTCGAGGGAATCGCGGCGAGCCGCGACTTCGGCCGCGTCCTCGACGGGTCGGGGCAGGGGGCCTGCCTGAGCGAGTTCGTCGCGGACTTCCGCGTCGCCGGCGGCCTCGACGGGGCCGAGGGGGCGTACGACGACGCGGCGCAGCAGTACGAGGCCGCGGGCGCGGACGTCGACACGCCGCAGGCGCTCGCGACGACGCCGCTGTTCGAGGCCGCGGCCGCGACGATCAAGCAGGTCGCGAGAGGGCAGGCGGACGGCGAGATCGCGATCAAGTGGGAGGACCTCCACGGCGCCGACCCCGACCGCCCCGGCGACTTCCTCGCGCACCGAGCCCGGTTCAAGAAGCAGCGGTTCCGCGGGCTCCTCGAGCGCGCGGTCGACGACGGACACCTCGCCGCGCCCCGCGGGACGACCGAGTACAACAACGAGGGGCACCGCTGCCCCGAGTGCGGGTCGAGACACGTGAACTGGGCCGGGACCGGGATCCTCTGTCTGCGGTGTTCGACGCCGACAGAGAGCATTTAACGATCGGCGTCGAACCGGCTGGCAGCCGATGTCGCCCTCTGTTCCCTCCGGCGAGAGCCGACGGCATTCGGTCTCATCCGACGACTCCGGAACGCTCAGTCCCGACCGCGGGCTCCGCGCCCGGATGCTCGTCGCGACGGGGCTCGTCGTCGCGCTCCCGTTCGCGTTCGTGTACGCGTTCGTTTTCCTGATCAACGCGGTCGGCCTCCCACTCTTGGAGTGGGCGAACGAGCGCCCCTACACCGGCGAGGTGTACGTCGACCCCGTCTTCCTCGCGGTCGTCGTCCTCGGCGGGCTGGCGGTCCAGTACCGCTACGGGCCGCGGACCGTGCTCCGGTCGGTCGGCGCGCGGCACGTCTCGGCAGACGAGTACCCGGAACTCCACGCCGCGGTGACGCGGCTGGCCGCGCAGGCCGACGTGCCCGTTCCCGATGTCGCCGTCAAACACACCGAAATCCCGAACGCGTTCGCGGTCGGGACCCCCGGCGACGGCACCGTCGCCGTCACGACCGGGCTACTCGACCGGCTCGGCGACGAAGAGCTGGAGGCCGTGCTCGCCCACGAGCTGTCGCACCTCGCCAACCGGGACGCGAGCCTGATGACCGTCGCGTGGGTGTTGCCGACCGTCACCTACTACCTCGCCGTCCTCGCCTTCTACGTCCTCTACGGACTGGTCAGGTTCCTCGGGGCCGGTGGCGGGGGCGGCGGGAACCGCGACGGCCGCGGGCTGCTGGTCGGTCTCGTCGTGATCACGGTCAGCGCGGTCGCGACGCTCAGCGTCTCCGCGATGTTCTGGTTCGGGAGCGTGCTGATCCACCGCGTGCTCTCGCGGTACCGCGAGTACGCGGCCGACCGCGGGGCCGCGGAGATCACCGGCTCCCCCGCCGCGCTGGCGAGCGCGCTCCGGACCGTCGACGAGGCGATGCCCGAGATGCCCGACGAGGACCTCCGCGAGCTGGACGGCGGCGCGGAGGCGCTGTACCTCGCACCCTTGGAGGCCCGCGCGTTCGGTGACAGGGAGCTGGTGAGCACGGACGTGTTCCCCGAGACGCACCCCCCGACCCGAGAGCGGGTCGCGCGGCTCCGCGAACTGGCGGGTGAACCGGCGTGACGGGCGACGGGGTTCCCTCGCCGACGCCGACCCGTCGTCGCCTGCTCGCGGGGGTGGGGACCGCGCTCGCGGCGGCGACCGCCGGCTGCGGCTACGTTCCCGGCGGCGGCGACCTCGCGTGGGAGGAGTCGATCCGAACCGGCGGCCTCGCGTTCGCCGACGAGCGGTTCCACCTCCCGGCGGGTGACCGACTGGTCACGGTCACGAACCAGTCCGGGCGCACGTACGACTTCGAGGACGAGGTCTGGCGCGAGGTCTCGAACGCGGCCGTCTCCGTCCTTACCTCGGAGGGGACCGTCGAGGCGGTCGGCGAGACGGCCCGACAGGTCGCGGGCGCGCCCGCCGTCGCCGACGACGCCGTCTTCCTCCCGCTTGAAGGTGCGCGGCTGACGGCGATCGACCTGCCTGACGCCGGGTCGGTCGCGGGCGGGTCGTCGACCGACCCAGTCCGGTGGCAGGTCGATATCGGGTCTCGCCTCGCGAGCGAGTCCGGCGGCGGCGAAAAGTCGACCGACGGGAGAGACGAGACCGGGCCGTCCCTCCGAGCCGTCCGCGCGAGCGACGCGCTCGCCGTCGCGGTGGGGACGCGGGGGATCGCTGCGGTCGACGCCGAGACCGGCGACCCCCGGTTCGCGGTTCCGGACCTGTGGGCCGGCGCGGACGGTGCCGGGGGACCGGGGGACGCGGCGCAGCGCGTCGCGGTCGACGCCGAGACCGCGTGGGCGTTCGCGCCCGGAGCTGCCTCGTCCGCGGCGGTCGGGACGGGACCGGCGATCGTCGGCTTCGACCGGCGCGGCGATCGGCGCGGCGAGCGCGCGGTCGACGCCGCGACCGAGTGGCTCGTCGCCCTCGACGGGACTGCGGTCGCGGCCGCTCCGGGTGAGTCGTTGGTCGGGTACGACGGTGGCCTCGACCGGCGGTTCGCGCTCGACGTCTCCGCCCCGGAGCGGCGCCCGTCGGGAGTCGTGGCGACCGAGGGGCGCCTCTACTGCGCGCGCGGGAGGACACTGACCGCAGTCGACATCGCCGCCGGCGAGATCGCGTTCGAGCGGTCGGACCTCCCGTCCGACCACCTCGCGGTCGACGCGACGGGAGCGTACGTCGCGGAGAACTCGGGCGGATTCAACGATCCAACCCGGGGGCGCATGGTCGCGCTCGGTTCCGGCGGGTCCATGCGGTGGGAGGCGCCGTTTCCCGACGAGATCGAACCGCGGGCCCTGTTCGCCATCGGCGGCCGACTGGTCGCCGTCGAGCGCGAGACCGCGTACGCGTTCCGCGCGGCCCCGGGCGAGCGCTGGTCGCCGCTGTGAGGACTGTGAGTCCGGGGCGTCGTCCGGCTACGCGGTGAGCGCGTCGAGCACATCCGGGACGTAGAACGTCGTGTTGGGCTGCCGTAGTCGGTCGATCGGAACCCACCGGGAGACGTGTTCGGTCCCGCCTTCCGGCTCAGCGAACGCGAACGACTCACGGTCGTACGGCCAGCCCTCGGCGATCTCCCCCTCGTAGACGCGCCACACCTCGTGGGCAGGCTCCCCGCCGCGCTCGAAGGTACCGACCGCCGTCGGGTCGAGCAGTTCCACGCCGAACGCCTCGTCGAACTCGCGGACGACCGCCTCGCGGCTGTGCTCGTCGAACGGCGCCGAGCGCGACGAAGCGAACGCCGTCGGTCATCACACGCGATACGCCGTCCGCCCGGAGGGTAACCGTGTCGGATACGCCCGCCGCGGGACGGCGGCGTCGGCGAGGTCGCTACGACAGTAGGCTCTCGCCGTCGAACTCGGCGTCGGCGTCGACGTCGAGCAGGTCGAGGATCGTCGGCGTCACGTCGAAGAGGTTCGCGTCGGCCAGGTCGAGGTCTGGATCGGTCGCGTACAGCAGCGAGTTCTCGAACTTGTGCATCCCGTTGCGCGGTCCCTCGGTGAACACCGCCTCCTTGCCGGAGAAGCCCGACTTGAGGTCGAACCCGTCCGCGGGGATGACGACCAGGTCGGGGGCGATGTCGTCGTGTGCGCCGTCGAAGGCGTCCTCGCCCTTCACGATCCGCCGGCAGACCTGCCGGCCGTCGGGACCGGTGAGCGATTCGAGGTCCTCGATGAGCTCCTCGCGGGTCGCCTCGTACTCGTCTTCGGGGACGACGCCGTTCGGCTCGCGGCCCTCCAGATTGAGGTAGAAGCGGCCGGGAATGAGCGAGTACGCACGCGTCTCGTCGTCGATGTCGGTCAGCGAGTCGTGGTCGTCGCCGTCGTAGGAGAGCCACCCCTCGTCGGCGAGGAACTGGTTACAGTTCACCTCCCACTCCAGTCGGGTGAACCCGTGATCTGAGGCGACGACCAGCGTGGCGTCGTCGTCGAGCGAGTCGCGGATCGCGCCGATGTACTCGTCGAGCGTCCGGTAGAACTCGAGGAACTCCTCGGCGTACTCGCCGTCCGTGGCGTAGTCGCCGAAGAGGAAGTGGTTCACGCGGTCGGTGCTCATGAAGACGCCGAAGAAGAGGTCCCAGTCGTCCTCGGCGAGGTAGTGCGAGAACGCCTCGTACCGGGCGTCGAGGGTGGCGTGCGCGTTCTCGAGGAACTCCGTCTTGTCGTCGTCGTGGCCGAGCTTGGCGTTGACGTCGATGCGGTAGTCGAAGCCGTCGAGCGTCTCGCGGAGCGACTCGTCGCTCGTCGCGGACTCGAGGTCGGGCGAGAGGAAGCCGGAGGCCATCCGCTGGATCCGCGTCGACGGCGGGAAGGTGACGGGGACGTTGAGGACGGTCGCGTCGCGGCCGGCGTCGGTGACGCGGTCCCACAGCCGGGTCGCCTTCACGTGTCGCCCGAGCGGGACGTACGTCTCGTAGGAGTCGACCTCGCGGTCCTGGAAGCCGTACACGCCCGTCTCGCCGGGGTTCACGCCGGTCGTGAGGCTCGGCCAGCAGGCGCTCGACTCCGGCGGCACGATGCTCTCCAACCGCCCGCCGGAGCCGGTCTCGGCGATGTCGGTCAGGTTCTCGAAGACCTCGGGGTGGTCCTCGACGAGGTCGAGCGGTACGCCGTCGATGCCGAGGAAGACGACGCGCTCGTCGTCCTCGCCGCGAAGCCGGTCGAACAGGCCCATGGTCGTCGGTTCCGGGGCGGTCGGCATATCCCTTGTGTTCCGCGAAATCGCGAGGGGACGGCCGCAGCGAGCGCGACCGCGACGCGGTCACGATTCAGAAGGCCTATTTCCCTTCGCGGCGACATCTCCGGCGTATGAGCGACGAGTTCCCGGCGAGCGTCGACGTCGACTACACCGACGGCGAGGGGGAGACCCCGGACGACTACCCGTCGATCCAGCATAAGATCGAGAAGGCGGTCGAGGTCACGCGCCGCGGCCTCGAACAGTACGACAACCCCGCGGTGATGTGGACCGGCGGGAAAGACTCCACGCTGACGCTGTACTTCATCAACCAGGTGGCCGAGGAGTACGGCTACGAGAAGCCGACCGCCGTCTTCATCGACCACTTCCAGCACTTCGACTCGATCACCGACTTCGTCGAGCACTGGGCCGACGAGTGGGCGATCGACCTCGTGTACGCCCGCAACGAGGACGTCGGCGACTACGTCGCGGAACACGGCCTCGAACCCGGCGACGACATCCCCGTCGACGCGCTCTCGGAGCACAACCGGCACCACATCCGGGAGATCCTCGAGTTCGAGGAGGACTCGTTCCCGTTCCTGCTCGACACCTACGTCGGCAACCACCTGCTGAAGACGGTCGCGCTCAACGACGCCCTCGAGGAGTACGACATCGACGGCGTCATCTCCGGCGTCCGCTGGGACGAGCAGGAGGCGCGCGCCGACGAGACGTTCTTCTCGCCGCGCCACGACCCCGACCTGTTCCCGCCGC